>Ga0182738_1006676_pt1 | contig 11917 bp, 6 predicted proteins | sample eDN5th30CBELigMG_FD_128876 | JGI IMG/M metagenome (GOLD analysis project Ga0182738, IMG submission 128876) | Enriched Miracle-Growth compost microbial communities from Emeryville, California, USA - eDNA 5th pass 30_C BE-Lig MG (version 2)... ...
AACTCATTTCCGAGGAACGTTAGTACGTTACAAAAGTTGAAACTCTATCAATCAATCTCACTGCTAGGATATGAAAAATTAAAAAATATTTTCAAATTTTATTCAGCTTTTTTTCAAAAGACAAATAAATCCAAACGAATAAATGGCTTTTAGGAAACGTCTTCCAGGTGGTGCATACGATGATTTAGGAGCTTCAGGTAAAGAAAATATCTCGAATAGCTCCAACTTCAACGCTTCTTCTGAATCCCAAGGAATATTCCAAGATACCTATCTTACCAATGTCAACTATAAAACCGAACAAAGCTTCGATTTTGAAGCCTACAAAGCTAAAGTTGTCAAAGGCCTCGAAATATTTGGTGAAGATATCACAAATCTAAAGAGTAATATGAATCATATTTTCGGCTTGGTTGATTTCCATGTCCATCGTGATCTTCACGAAGTCACCAACGAATTAGTCGCTATCACTCAAATGAAACTTGAAGGTCTCATTTCTAAATCAAGCGCTGACATCAAAAATCACAATGAAGAACAAATCTCTCGTGAAGTCCTTCAAAGAATCGGAGCTACCAAATTCCGTAAACATATCCAAAACAATCTTTCTCGCTTCAGACATGATATTGAAGGCTTCTTGACTGAGGATAAATACTACAGAAAAACCACTTTCTCCACCAGTGACCTCAGCATCTTGCTTGAAAAGGCCTTCAAACTCTTTGATATCTTTGAAAACCAAAGCTCGGTCTACAACTACCTTAAGATCGACGATTTCAACCTTTATGAGCACGTCTTCCAGAATCAAGGCGAAGTCTCTTTCAATGAGCTTTTGAGCTTGAATGTTCCTCTCCTTATTGAAAGGCTATCTCCTGATAAATTATACAGAACTCCTGCTGCTGTTACCAAAGAAAGATTATTGTTCCGTATTGATGAAATAATAAACGCAAGACCTCAGGATTACCTTCTTCCTAATGTTTCTGCCTACATCAAAACCCAACTTGTCAGAGAGAAGTTCAATCTGAAGAATAATATTATTGCTTTGTTCCAAAAAATCCTTCCTGATGGACTCAAGTTTGATGATTACGTTGAGAAATTAAAGACTGAAATCAACGAAGAACTCAATGCTGTCAAAGAAGGAATTGCTTATTTGGATAGCCATCATAAATCTTACGTTAAAATCATCACTGGCAACTACCATCCTGAATTCATCACCAATCTTAGCTTCAATACAGCTAATTTGGACATTTTAATTGATATTGAAAAGCTCTTCTTTATCATCGAAGACTTGACTTCCAGACTTGCTTCTATCCTCAGAAAGATCAATGACTATAAATCAGAAGAAGTGAAAAATCTAGAAGCCAACATTAACCAAGCTATCAGCCAAATCAGAAAAGACCTTCAACAAATTCAATGCGAAAAGGCTGAACTTCAACCAGCCATCGACGAAATCTTCCAACAGTTACAAGAATTGATTAATAAAGAAAATGCTAGCAGACAAGATTACCTTGCTGAAAAAGAAAGAATTGTTGATGATCGTAAAAGAATAGAAGATTACCAAATGACCAAAACTCAAGAAACTCTCGCTCGTTACCAAGCTGCGGCTCCTGAAGCCAAGCCTTATGATTATGCCAGCAGCAGTGCTTCTAAAGCTCTCATCAATAATCAGGATCTTTACAATAAATATCTTCCTAAACAAGAAGAAAATATCAGATCCACTGTCACTCCCACTAAAGTGGAAACTAAGCCATATGAAAAGCCTGCAGAAAAACCTGCTATTGTTGATAGATTTGAGAAACCAGTCGAAAAGCCTGTTGAGAAGCCAGTAGAAAAGCCCGTCGATCGATTTACACCTGCTCCTGTTACAAAGGTTGAAACCAGTGCCACAAAACCACAACCAATTAGTGAATCACCCGCGATAAAGAAGGATACCACTCCCAAAGGTTATTCACCAAAGGAAGTGCCTACAATCAGTAGCTATGAAACAGTCGAAGAGAAAAAGCCTTCTGCTGGTGCTTTGCCATCTCTTAAAGAAGAAAAGAAACCATTGGCACTCGGCCTTAACTTGCCTCCTGTGGAAGATAAGAAGAAGCCATTGATGACTTCTTCACAAATTGCAAAGGAAGTTGATAACATCTACAACGAGCTTGGAAAAGATGACAGCTTTAACAAGAAGGACACTAAAGGAGGATCAAACAACTTCTTTGATGGCATTGATGAGGAAATTGAAGATATTGACACCATGTTCAAGCCAAGAACTACACCTACTTCAAAGCCTGCTGCTATTCCTGAAGTCAAAAAGGAAGAACCAAAAGCTACACTTCCTCCTCCTAAAATCCAGCCAAAAGAAGAAAAGAAAGAATCTGGATTCTGGGATATGGAAGAAATCGAAGATTTGGATGAGCCCGCTCCCAAATCTCAAAGCCAAACTTCCAAGACTGAACTGCCTCCTGCTAAAAAGCTTGAACCTATCTCTCAACTTCCTCCCAAGAAGGGCTTAGAACCTTTGGGATCTCTCAAGACTGGAAAATTAGAACCAATTGGCGGCGCAAAGCCTGGCTCGTTAACCAAATTGGAGCCAATCCAAAGCCAAAAGAAAGACAGTTTTGAAGATTATGAAGTTGAAGAAGATGTTTATAAACCATCTGTAACTAAAGCTCCTGAACAAAAGAAGCCTAGTATGGTTGATAAGCTCTTTAGCAAGCTAGAAGAACCCAAGAAAGAAGAAAAGAAGAAAGATGTCGAAATCGACGAAGATATTGATGAAGACTATGATTATGACTTTGAAGAAGATGATGAAGGCAAAAGAAAATCCGTTAGTCCTCAAAAGCCCAAAGAAGCCAGTCCTCTCAAGCCAAAGGATATCACTCCAGAAGCTTCCAGAGAAGAAGAAGAAGAGCCTCAACAACCTCAAGATAAAGACCTGAACTGCTTGGTTCTTCCTGAAAGATTGGAGTTAGTTAATGAACATATCGAGCAAGAAGCAGATCTTTATAATCAACCAATTAACCCTGAAGCCTTGAATGAACTCGATTTACTTGTCCTCCTCTTCCAAGAATTCTTCTCACAACTCAAACTCTTCGTTTTCGACTATCCTGAAACTGATCTCATCCTCAATGAAGTCGGAGATGATATCACTACATTCAGAAAGGCCAATGTTAATAAAAAGACTCTTAATGAAATCGCTGAAAGCCTCAAGAAATACTACTTGGAAATGCTTCCCAGTGAATCCAGCATCCACGAAAGTAGCAGATTCTTCATTCCTTTTGGCCCTCAAGACGCCAGCATCCCTGTCCTCGTTGAAGTTGACCTTGAAAACAAGGCATTTAGCTACATCTATTTCGGTGAAGTTCCCCAAGATAAAGAAAGCCAGACCTTTATTAAAGAATTCCACAACCTTCTCAAGGACGTCTTTGGACAACTTTTGGAGCCTAAGAGCCTCAAGACCGTCGAAGCTTGCACTTATCACCAATTGGGTCTTGATGAAGAAGCCATGGCTGCCATTGGACAATTTGAATCGGCTGCTTATATCAGAATTATGATCATGATTTACTATTTGGTCTATGAATCTGATAAAACTACCAAAAACGCTACTCTTAGCCTTGATGGCGCCTTCCTTACTAGATTCTTCTGTACCATCACATCTCTCATGTTCCTTAAGAGACTCCTCGAAAGCGAAGCTTGGGATCAATATTCTGGCTACTATCTTGATATGCTTGACCAGCTTTCTGATGGACAAACTATCCTTGCTAAATATTTACCTTATCAATCCACTGGAACTGATCATCCTATTATCCAAAAGAAAATCCAACAAGAACTTCAAACCGCTTACAAAAAGCTTGGAGAAGGCCTTAAGGAAGCTTTCTTCGCCATTGATGTCGCTCAAGAAGATATCAAGAATGTCTATTATATTTACATGACATCAGAAGTAGAGGAGGAAGGATTTACAAAAGATTACAAGATTTCAGTGTTTGCTACCACCGCAAATGACCTTGAATTTGACAAGAAGATCGAAAAGACAATTGCAGATATTGATAAAGCAGGAAAGGCTGAAGTGTCTATCTTCAAGGATTACCTTAGACATAACCTTAATTATCAATTTGTTCATGTTACTTTGGGGTCATGGATGATGCTGACTAAACAGAATCAATTCTCTCCTGAAGAAGCTATGCTTTTGATCATTTATAATATGAACGGTTATCATCTTGATGTTCAAACTGAAGAAGGAGAGGCTGGAACAGAAAATGAGTTGAATTATGCTCAAGCTGGAATGATGCAAAGAGGAGGCCAAGATGAAGATGATGATGATAATGTTGATGATCAAGATTTCGAGGAATTACCTATCGATGATATTGAAGATGATTTCTAATCAAAGATAAAGATTATAAGTAAGACATATGTAAATTTTTATGCTTTCATTTTTATATATTGAAATATTATTTTTGAAATTATTACATTATGTATGAGATTTGAAAAAAATTTTCTCTGCAAAAAAAAAAATGTTAATTATTCTCCATCATAAGATACTCTTGAATTGAATGATTTTTAAGATATCTCAGGTCCTCAGAATAAAAATCAAAGTAAGGTGGTTAATCAACAGACCAAAAGTGTATCAATAAAATTTTAATTCCGTATCCAAAAAAGACAGGCAATGGGAAAGAACAAGACTATCCAAAGTGATTCTGAATCTGAAAATTCAGATACCGAACAAAAAAAAAACCTCCTTGATAAAGGTGAAAACGCTGAGCGCACTCCCAAGCCTCACGAAAAGAAGGAGTTCGTCGAACCCGAAACTGATGAGACTGAAGATCAGCCACCCTACGTTGTCGTCGTCCAGGGACCCAAGAAATCTGGTAAAACCACCCTCATCAAGTCTCTCGTCAAGCATTATACCAGACACAAGATCAATTCTGTCAACGGAACAGTGACAGTGAGAACTGGTAAAAATGCAAGAGTCACATTCATTGAATGCCCCAATGATATCAATGGTATGATTGATTTGGCTAAAGTTGCTGATCTTTGCTTGACATTGGTTGATGCTAGTGTTGGCTTTGAAATGCAGACTTTCGAGTTCTTGAGTATATTACAGGTAAAGAGAATTCAAAGTTCATTTATTGATGATCAATCTATAGAGTCACGGTTTTCCTAATGTTATGGGTGTTTTGACCCATTTGGATTTCTTCAAGGAAAATAAGCAAAAGAGAGTCACCACCAAGGCTCTTAAAAAGAGATTCACCCAAGAAATCGGTGACAATTTCAAGCTTTTCTATCTCTCTGGCTTAAAATATGATCTCTACCACAAAAACGATGTAAAAATTTTTGACTTCATATCTTAATCCCTATAGACCCACAATCTTGCTAGATTCATTTCTATCATGAGATTCAGACAACCTGAATGGAAATCCACTCACCCCCACATCTTGGTCGATAGATTCGAAAACACTACTGAAGGTCATTTGAAGGATGATGACAACTGTAAAGTCGCCTTCTTTGGTTATATTAGAGGTTGCTCTTATCGTCTTAATAATACCGTCCACATCACTGGTCTTGGTGATTACGAAATTAAGGGGATGGAAGTTATTGATGATCCTTGCCCAGTTTTGAATAAGGCCTTTGCTGATGATGATAAAGACGTTGATGAAGAAGGAGGAGCAACTGGACCTAAAAGAAGAAGCAGCAAGAAGAGAAATTTGAAACAGAATGAAAGAATAATCTATGCTCCTCAGAGTAATCTGGGTTTCTTGAACTATGAACAAACTAGTGGTTATATCACTATCCCTGATAAACACGTCATTTTCACTGAAATCGAAGAAGAAAAGATCGATGAAAATGGTAATAGAGTCAAGGAAGTTTTGAATGCCGAAGGAGGTGAAGGAGTTGATATGGTGAGAACTCTTCAAAAATTAGACAAAGGTCTTGATGAAAGATTTGACGATATCGAAGAACCCGAACTTTTGGAAGGTATTAAGCTCGGTGTTGATGAAGATGAAGAAAATGATGAGGACGAAGAAGATATTGTTGAAAAGAGAAGAAAAGAATTTGAAGAAGCCAGAGATAGATCTCTTGCTGCCTTTGGAGCAAACTTTGATGAAGAAACTAACATTAATATCGACAACATTTCCAAGAAAATTTATGAGGAAGATGATATTGTTATGAGAGGCGAAACACTCCCAGCATACGATTGCGCTAATTACAAGAATAGAACTCTTCATTCTAGAGAACACTATAAAGCTTTGGTCAAGTCAAAGTTCGTCACCGGAGGACAATTCTCTGATGATGAAGATGGCGAAGACAAGGAAGAAGATGAAGAAAACAACATTGAAGAAGACGATGAAGAGGAAGAAGAAGATGAAAATGCTGAAAAGAAGGATAAGAAGAAGGGTAAGAAGGGTGAAGAAGGCCAAACTGAAGAAGAAGGCAAGGCCTTTGTTGATGAGGAAAGAGAAAGAAAATACAAGGCCAGATCTGCCATGAAGGACGAGCTTTTGGAGCTTGAATATGGTATCTATAGAAGAGGTCTCTACGTGAAAGTCGAAATTGAAAACGTTAAATTCAAGCATTACAAGAGATTTACTGCTGACTTCCCCATTATTCTTTGCAGAATCAATCCTGCTGAAGACACCTTTGGTTTCCTCAAAGTCAGAATAAAGAAGCACAGATGGTACCAAAATATCCTTAAGTCCAACGATCCTTTGATCTTCTCTGTTGGTTGGAGAAGATATCAATCTGTGCCCATGTATTGCATGGAAGATGATAGTAATAGACTCAGGTAACTTGGAATCTTTGATGAAATTCTAATAACCCACATTAGATTCTTGAAATATACACCACAACACGATTTCTGTATTGCCGTATTTTACGGTAACTTCGCTCCTCAAAATGCTGGTGTTCTGTGTACACAGACCATCAGAGAGGATGTGGCCAAGTTCAGAATTGCTGGTACTGGTTATATCATGGAACTCAACCACTCCTACGAAATCATGAAGAAACTTAAACTTGTCGGTGAAGCCTTCAAAATCTTCAAAAATACCGCCTTCATTAAAGGAATGTTCAACTCCAAGGTATTGAGCTCTTCTTAAATAATAACCCATCTCAATTTTTTCCTAGTTGGAAGTATCCAAATTTGAAGGAGCGCAAATTAAAACGGTCAGTGGTATCAGAGGCCAAATTAAAAAGGCAGTGAAAGAAGGTCCTCAAGGAAGTTACAGAGCTACTTTCGAGGATAAGATTTTGATGAGTGATATCATCTTCTTGAGAACTTGGTTCGGAGTCACTCCTGAAAAGTTCTACAATCCTCTTTTAACTTACCAAGATATTCGTCTTATGAAGACCACCTGGGAACTTAGACAAGAACAACAACTCTCTGCTCCCGTTAAGCAAGATTCTGAATATAAAGAAATCACCAGAAAGAAGAGAGTTTTCAATCCTCTTGTGATTCCCAAGGCACTCGAATCTAATTTGCCTTTTGCTTCTAGACAAAAGTTGACTGCTAAGAAAGAAAAGGATCCCTTGTTTGATGCTCTTCCTATCAAGAATATTAAATCTGATCATGAAAAGCAAGTCTTTGCTTTGATTCAAAGACTCAACACCATCAAAAACGAAAAGGTAACTCATGAGTTTTAGGATTGTCAATTCAATAACTCTGGAATAGAAAAAATTGGAGAAGGAAAAGAAGGTTGAAAAGTCAACATTGAAGGCAAAAATGGATAAGGGAGAACATAAAGAAATCATTGAAAAGAAGAAGGAGGAAAGAAAGAGCAAATATAAGAAACAACAATCTATCAAGAATAAGAAACTTAAGACTGAATAATAAAATAATTATTAGGTACACAAGGTGTTTATAGTTTTGTCTGCTGTTTGCATTTATTTATTAATCATCATCATATGATTCGATTTGATTTGAAAAAAAAAACCTTACAATAATTTGTATGTTATTAATCTCAATCTCAATATTATCAAAGAAAATCTCACTTTTTGTTATTAGATGATTATTATTATTGATTATTTCATATTAATAGACGATATTCATCATACTTTCATTAGATATCAATTTTCATAGCTCCCACTCCCTTAGAACTTCCTCCACAGACATCATAGAATTGGACGTTAGCGACACTGGGGACAAATTGGTCATAATTAACCAACCAATATTTGCAGGGGCCAGCAGGTCCAGCTGAGATGGTCCCATTGATGCTTCCTGGCAATAAACCAACATTTCCTGTGGAGTCAATAAAACCAGCACCCTTGTTGAACAAAGTAGTATCAGAAGGATTTGACAAAATGAACAAACTGTTGTCATTTTGATCCTTGAAAGAACTCAAAGAGTCCCAATAGCTTGAATAGGTGTAATGCTTGGTTGTGAGGCTTGGCAAGTCAATGACAGTGAATTCTTGGAAGACGAAAGCGGCAACTTGTTGCTGGTTAAGGATAACGTATTGGCTTGCGTGGACATCAGCAAAAACAGCGGTGTTACCAAGGTTGAATTGTTTGCTTTGAGCGTCATATTGGTATTGGAAGACAGTGGTGTTTTGGTATTCAAAAGATTGAACTAAGTAATGCAATGACAAAGTGTCGTAGTCAGCCACCAAAGCCTTTTGATCTCCGTAATTGGAAGCAGGAGTGAAAGTGACTTCTCCCAAACTTTGACTGACAATAGTGTAGGAGTCAACATTGTTGCTATCGACTTTGTGAACAGTAACTTGCAAGGTTTTTGAGTCAATGTTCATGGCATGGGTAAGTTCTCCTTGACAAGCAGAAGAATCTTTAATAACCAAATATGAGCTCAAAGTTCCTGAGGTCAGGTTAAGTTGGTAAACTTGGCACATTCCGCTGGACTTTGATCCCACTAAATATGAGATCATTTGTTGTTCTTGGTTATGATAGTATTGTCGTGAATTTCCACATGAAGAGGAGAGCCAGAGGTTATTTCCAACGCGATCAATGAGGGAGAAAATAGGACCGTAGTGGCTTGTTTGGTTCTTCTTGTAAACAACCAAATTGGTGTCAGTCATCATGAAATTATCAAAGCCAGCCATAAATGTGTAGATTTTACGATTAGCTTGAAGATCAGTGATGGTAAGAGTTTCAGTTGAAGAATCAATAGTGAATAACAAGGTGTTGTGCATAGGATCAGAAGGGACAAATTGCATATCCAAAGCACTATCACTCATGACTTGACGAACAATTCCAGTGATCTTCACGCTAAACTTAGTCAAAGTTTGGTTGCTAAACAATGCATAGAAATCTGGGCTTGCAGGATCAGCGACCAAAGCTGTGAAAATAGGAAGTGATTTGCTTCCTCCATTAGACTTGCTTTGTAAGCCTGAGTATCCCTGAACCACACGTCCTTGTTGATTCAGCACAACAAAGGTATCGTCATAGCTGACCAACACATTATCTGCAACGCAAAACAGCTCACTGACAACTTGCAAAGACTGAACATTTGTGTGATAAAAGACGTCAATCTTGTAACTACTGCCGATCATAGTCAAAGAATACACTGTGACTGACGCATCTTGCTTTGAGAAACTCATCACATAAGAAGCTTTGGGGGTGGCGGCATATCTTGTGATAACCTCTCCGGGAGCAAGATCGTGGTCAAAAGTGACTTGGTTGATGATTTGTCTCTTTTGGAGATCAAATTGAATCAAACGAGAAGGAGTAGGATTGGCTCCTTGAGGGCTTCCAATGACGACAGCGGCTACAGCATATCCATCAGTTGAGAGCTTGACTTCATCAAAATAGCCACTCATACTGACTGGGATGGAGGATTGGACAGAGTAATCACCATCATTGAGGATCAAAAGACTGTTATTTGTTAAGCAATAGTACACGAGGGTGAGAGTGGGGACATGATAGTGCAGTCTGCTGATGCTAGAATGGCCGTAATCGCATGCAGAAACGAGGTCAGCTAAGATGGGAGTTGCAGTGTTGGATTTAAGGTCGATGAGTTGGTGAGTGGGGACTTGTCCTTGATAAGGAACACCATAAGTGTGGATACCTCTTCCGTTTTGGAACCCTTGGTAAGAAAGGGTGTTGTTAATAGGGACAAAGAACATGGATTTGATGAGATTAGCATTGAGAGCTGAAGCGACAGCCAAAAGGCTGAGAACGAGGAGGATGTTATTAAACTTTAACATCTTGATAGGGAATTGATAAAATAAATTGTATTGAGTTTAATTTTATCGCTACCCCTTTTCTATCGTAGCTTATTGCTAAGATCTTCGATCTTTATTTTTTTCTCCAACAGAATAATATAATACAAAAAAAGGCTTGAAAATTTTTTGGGGGATCCTTTGAACTTCTTTTGAAAAAATGCTTCAGATTTTTTGAATCTAAAGGCTTATCTCAGGCATTTTTACTTGATAAACTAGGAAAATATTCTCAAAAAGCCGCCTTGAACCTTCAAGTGTTTTGATCTGGAAAAATTTGGTAATAGACAAGTTTTACTCCGGTTTTAAAAAGGTAGCTTCTATTATTTGAGCTAAATAAAAGAAATAATATTTTATTTCTCTTGTTTCTTTCCAAATAAAATTTTATTAGCATCCAAGAATTTTCAAAAACCACTTTTTTCTGTATGTCATATCATCAGAATAAAAAGTTTTATGCAGGTATGTTTCTCAGCCTTCTTCACATGTCAGATACTTCTTGAAGTTTCCATCTCGAGCAACCTGGAGCAATCCATTTCAAATGACAAAAGAATTTGATGCTCAAGAGACAGATCATTTGCAGCAGAGAGGCATGATCTCAATAGAAGTCAGTTTTTCCTAATGTTTTTGTCTGATTTGATCACTGAAAGCATTCTGTGCAAATCTTTATGTATGAAGCAGGGATGGAAAAAATCTAAGAAAAAAACTGGGCTTTTTTCTGAGCTTCTGAAGTTTGGAAGAACTGGGAGAAAAAATTGCATAACTTCCTATAGGGATTCTTAGAAAGTGACTTAGAAATGATGTTCTGGGATTGAACCTCTAGAATCCGGGATCCCAGACAACTTTAAGGTTTTTTCCACCCCAAGGATGAAGGAAAATTAAATTGAGGGTCTCTTGGATGTTAGAGGAAAAAACAAAGCATATCTTGCATAGAAATCTCGAAGTTTCATTGATAGTATCCATGAAACGTCAATAAAATGTTGGAATGCGATTGGAGTTGATTTAGGCTCGCTTCACATCCTTTTTATGTGTCTCTCCTCTTTCGGAAGCCATGAAAAAATGTTTTGAAGATTTTATTCAAATTGTCTTGTGATTGGAAATGAAAAGAAACAGAGCTTTTCTGTTCCCTTTTTCCGTTTTGACAGAGTTGGGAAAGTCCGGCCACGAGTTTGGCCATTTTCCGGCCCTATGTGAAGGAATTTTCTCCGACCAGCTCGGCCTTTTTAGGGGGTCTAAAAAAATTCCTTTCATTAAAAAGATGACTTTATGATGATTATTGTCCTAACTTGGTTAAGTTGTTGTTCAAAAGATCCCTTGGGATGGGGAACTCACATGAAGTGAATGAAAAATTTCAGTGTTGGAAAAAGGCGGCCATAAAATAAGCCATTTTGTAGCCACGTTTTCTGATTTTTTACCGTATAAACCCGAAAATATTACTTTAAATCCAGAAAAAAAGAATGGAGAATCATATACTATAAATCCTTATTATTCAGCTTCATAGACCATAAATATGTCCCTCAAAAATCATATCGACAAGCCTCAAATTTCATTCAATCATCGGTTAAAAATTTCAAGAAATGAAATATGATTGATTGAGTTGATTGTGATAGTCCTGTATTTGAATTTCTAATGATGGATAATTTAATAGGAAGAAAAAGAAGCTGAAGAAGAGAAAAAAACAGTAAAAGAAAGAAAAAGAATGAAATATAAAATTTCAAAGAATGGTGGATGAAACTCAGCATTGTTAATTTTTCAATTCAATCCTAACAACATTTCAGTTA
>Ga0182738_1006680_pt1 | contig 11915 bp, 12 predicted proteins | sample eDN5th30CBELigMG_FD_128876 | JGI IMG/M metagenome (GOLD analysis project Ga0182738, IMG submission 128876) | Enriched Miracle-Growth compost microbial communities from Emeryville, California, USA - eDNA 5th pass 30_C BE-Lig MG (version 2)... ...
CCCGTGCAGCTTGCGGCGGGCCAGTATCCACCGGCCCAACAACCAGCCGGACAGGGCGCGACCGCACAAGCTACGAATCCCCATCAGCTTGCGGACAGCCAGGCAGCGACGCCACGCCGGCCCTGGGCAACCCGAGCGGCGGACCATCCGCCGCAAGGCACGGCACACTCTCAGGCGATGACGCAGCCCCAGGCTCAGGGCCCGGCACAAAACCAGGCCATGGCGCAGCCCCAAGCTACGCCGCAAACGCCTGCACAGCCCCATGCTGCCGCGCAGCCCATCGAAGGTGTGGCTCACGCGTCTTCGGCGCCGCAGGCGGCTGATGGCCAGGGCGCGCTGCAAACGATGATCGCTCGGCTTCGCGGCCTGGGGGCGGCCTATTTCCGGCTGGAGAACTGGGGCCAGCTTTCTTACTTCCGCTGCGAGATGCCGCTGAAGGATGATCCACGGTATCACGCCTACTTCGAGGCGACCAACGCCGATCCGATCCTGGCCGTCCGCGAGGTGCTGGACAAGATCGAGAAATGGCAGGCTCAGCAATCCTCTGGAGCCATCATCGCCAGCCCGCCGCAGCAACCCGGCGGACCAATGACCCGCTAGCCGCAGGCTCGAGCGACAATCAACTGCCGCTGCTAGCAACACTTTCTTTGTGGCCCTAAGTCGTGGTCCTCTCTGCCGGAGTGTTAGCCCTCTGCCCAGCTTCAAGCGAGCGGGTAAGTGTCACGCTCGCGGCGCTCGCTCCTCGGGGGGATAGCACCCGGGGGTATTCTGGCCAAAGATGCTGAATTTCTGGCCGCAAACAGACGATTTCCGCCGTGGTGACTCGCGGCGAGGTGCCAGCGGGCGATCTGGTAAACTGGGCGATTAATCCCCCCTTGCCAGCCGATCTTTCCTGCGCATACTCTAGGGGCGGTTTCGGGTCGTAAGCTATGCGAGCGGCAGACGATGCGAACGACAAACGGAGGTTGGCGGCGGAAGCGAGGGCAGGCGGCCAACCGCCTGGCTTCTCGATGGCCCGCCCGGTCTCTCCAGGCGTTCTCCGGCCGCGACCCGGCAGTAGGCAGTTCCCTCTGGAAACGGCCCGGGGCCAAGGCGGCCCCGCAAAGCTCCTCGGGCAGCGATCCCCAATTGGCACGGTTAGAAGCCGTGCTATTTTTGGCGTCCGAACCGTTACCCAGCCGGCGATTGGCTCAATTGGCCGGGCTGGAAGATGGCACTCAAGCTCGCACGTTTGTCCGCCGACTGAACAGCAAGTACGATCGGCACGGCTTTGCGTTCCGGGTGGAGGAAGTCGCCCAAGGGTTCCAACTGCTGACACGGCCTCAGTTTGGGCCGTGGCTGCGGCGGTTGCGGCAGACCCCGCAGTTGGTGCGGCTGTCGTCGCCGGCGATGGAAACCCTGGCCGTGGTCGCACACCGCCAACCGGTGCTGCGGGCCGAGATCGAAGCCATCCGGGGCGTGCAATCCGGCGAGATGCTCAAGCAACTGATGGAGCTCGACCTGGTGCGGATTGTGGGCCGTTCGCCCGAGTTGGGCCGGCCATTCCAGTACGGCACCACGAAAAAATTCCTGCAAGTTTTTGGGCTTAAGAATCTGGACGAATTGCCCCGAGCCGATTTACTAAAGCGAGACGTTCAACAGCCGCCCACCTGGGAAGGCGAACCAGATACTTCCGAAACACGGCATTCAACCCAAGAGGAGTCCGACGTGAAAGTTGAGTTGTGGGACGAGTCTTCCCAGGACGAAGTCGAAAGCCAGGTTGCTCTCGCCACCGCCCCGTTGTCCGATTCGCCGCGCGCCGCCGCCGACGAGGACGACGACTTTGAAGAAGATGAAGAGTACGAAGACGAAGGCGACGAGGAAGACGAAGAGTACGACGACGAAGAGGAAGAAGACGAAGACGAAGACTTTGAAGACGAAGATTGGGAAGAAGTCGACGACGAAGACGAGGACTGGGACGAAGAAGACGACGACGATTGGGATGAAGAGGACGATGATGACGATTGGGACGAGGACGACGAGGAGTAGTGCTCGTCAACCTTCCCTGTCCATCGTTCCAGGCTTCTGGCAGGCTGCCTGAGCCGGCAACACCCAACTTCACCAAGCTGGGGCATTAATGGCATGTTGCGCTGGCGGCTATTGCTGGGAGCCATGTTCATCGCGGCCCTCATTGGGCTGTTTACGCTCGATTACCAGGCCCCGTTTCCCGGGGTAGTGCTGTTTCCCTTGGCGCTGCTGCTGTCGTGGCTCGCCGCGGGAGAAATATTGTGGCTGTTGGCCGCGCGCGACCTGCGGCCCCGACCGGGCGCTGTCCGCTGGGGCGCAACGGCCGTGGTGGCGGCCAATATCTTCGCAGCCATTGATCCAACCACACCGCTGGCCAGCCTCGGTTGGCCAGCGGTTGCTTTTGCGCTGGCGCTGTTGGCTGCATTCTTGGGCGAAATGCATCGCTACGAGCGGCCCGGCGAGGTGATGGAACGCCTGGGCCTTACGGTGCTGGGTCTGGCGTACGTGGGCCTGCTCTTAAGCTTCGTAGCCCAGATGCGGCTCTTGGGGCCCGAGGGCGGCCGGCTAGGAAGCTGGGGCGTGGCCGCGCTGGCGTCGCTAGTCATCACCGTCAAGATGTGCGACATTGGAGCGTATACGTTCGGCCGCTTGTTCGGCCGGCATAAGATGTCGCCTGTGCTGAGCCCCGGCAAAACCTGGGAAGGCGCCGCCGGCGGGATCGCATTTGCGTGCCTAGGTAGCTGGGTTTCATTGGCCCTGTTGGCTCCGGCCCTGGGCGTGGAGCCTCGTTTCGCCTGGTCGTTCCTGCCGTATGGTGTGCTGGTCGGCGCCTTTGGCATCCTGGGCGACTTGGCCGAGTCGCTGATCAAGCGCGACGTGGGCCGCAAGGATTCCAGTGCCTGGATGCCCGGCTTTGGCGGCGTGCTCGATCTCTTGGACTCGGTGCTGTTCGCCTCGCCCGTGGCCTACCTGCTGTGGAAACTGGGGCTGATCGCCGCCAGCCCGGCGATCGGCTAAGCGGGGCGGCGGCACTCCCCCGCCCTGTTGCCTTGCGTCTCGATGGAGTGGCCCGCCTTCGATGACTGCCGAAGCTAGCCAACCTTCCCCTGAGTCAGCGGCCAGCGGCTTGCGCCGGCGGCGGCTGATGTGGTGGCTGGCCGGTTACGTAGCGGTGGTGGTCGTGGCGTCCTTCTGGTTGTGGTCGGCCCGGCAGATGGCCATCGAACAACTCTCAGGCGATGCCGCCATGGAAGCGTGGCAGCAGTTCAACGAGGAGATGGCCGAGCAGCAGCGGCAGGGTGCGCCCGTCACTCGCAAGCTTTCGCCCAGTGATGAGCCGCCGCTACTGGTCCTGATGCGCGATCACTTTGGCGGTATTCTGGTGAGCCTGCTGGCGATCGTGACCTTCTTGTACGCCTTTGTGGCCTTTCTGGTAGAAGGCATTCTGCGCGGCAAGTCGTAAACGGCGCGTGTGCCACGGTCTGCTCGTCGCGCTATTCGCGCGCGTGCCATGGCCCCATGAACCGTGCGCCATGTGCGTTCGTGCCACGGCTCGGTGAGCCGTGCTCATTTCTCTCGGCACCACCGGTAATCTCCGCCGCCCGCAATCGCTCTTCTGCACTCTCGCGGCGAACTCACCTTCGCTTAACCGATTCTGAACGTGCGCCCTTTAGCCTGCGTGCGTTCTGATTCGCGAGCAATCGAAGTAATCGTTCGTAACACGTGAGGAGAAGGGTTTGTTTATGAGTAATCGCAATCGACGTCGCGGCTTTACGCTGGTCGAACTGCTGGTGGTCATCGCGATCATTGGGATTCTGATCGCGATGCTGTTGCCGGCGATTCAGGCGGCCCGGGAATCAGCCCGCCGCGCCAACTGTGCCAGCAACCTCAAGCAGCTTGGCACCGCAATCCTGCTGTACGCCGACCGCAACGGCGAGCAGATCGTGCCGTCAGGCTTTTCCGGCTACGGCACCGGGAGCCCCACCACCAGCAGCATCCACACCTGGCCGGCCCTGCTGTGGCCGATGATGGAGATGCAGACCACCTACGACGCCTTGGACCTGACGCAGCACGCCAACACGGGGGCCGACAACGCCAACGTACACGCCTCGGTGCGGTCCGACATTTATCTGTGCCCCACCCGCGGCTTTCGCACCATCGGCAGCGGCAACGGCCAGGCCATCGATTACATGTGCGTGGGCGTGACCTATTGGGACTCGGAGCCCACCAGCGGCAACCACCTGTTCGCCATCGGTTCCAGTTGGGAGCCGCTGCAAGGCCCGATCGTTGGCCCTTCCAGCCGGCAAGTGATTCCCGCCAACACGCCCGGCGGCAAGGCGTCGCTGATCCTGCGGTCGAAGGTGAGCGTGGGCAGTGTGACCGACGGCATGACCTATACCGCCTTCATCGGCGAGAAGCACCTCAACCCGGCCCGCATCGGGCAGTCCACCTACGACGGCTACGCGGCCCCCGCCCGAGGGCTGGGCACGTTCGTCGGTTGCCGCATCACCGGCCTGGGACTGGCCACCGGCCCCAACTCGCCGGAGATGACCACCTCTTCCAGCGAGCCTGACAACTACCGGTTTGGAAGCTGGCACCCCGGCATCAGCCAGTTTGTGTTTGGCGACGCCCGGGTGCAGAACGTGAAGAACCATGCCGACCCCGACGTGCTGCAAGCCATGGGCGGCCGGGCCGACGGCATCAGCTACAACCTGCCGTAACGCTGGACTAGCAACACCGACCAACCGACGGCCGGCTGAAACGCCTCACAGGCGACCTTCAGCCGGCCGTTTGCTGCGCTAGCGACTGGCCGAAGAGGACGCCACCTGGCACGCTAGCAGCCCTTCAGCTGTCGCACCGATGAATTGAACTTGTCGCCGGCACGGCACCCATCTATAAGCGTGCCGACGCCCCGCCCTTGGGTTGCAGGAAGGACGCCATGCTCGCGAGAAGTCTGTTCCGTGCGGTAAAACCGCTGGTGCCTGTTTCGCTCTACCGGTATCTGTCGTTCGGCTACCGTGCCGGGCTGCGGAAGGCCGTGCAGACGCTCAACGAGCGCGATCCCGCGGACCTCAAGGCGTTAGGCAATCCCACGGTGCCGCATGCGGATCTCCGCGTGCGCGTGGCCGGACCGTGCACGGTGTCTGAGTTCATCGATGCAGGCAAGGCGATTCGGACTTCGCTCGAATCGGCGCTCAACCGCGTGGGCCGCAGCTTTGCCGATTGCGACGCCGTGCTGGATTTTGGCTGCGGTTGTGGCCGTGCCATCCTGGCGTTTGACGATCCCAATGATCGGCCGTCGCGAATCGTAGGCTGCGACATCGACCACGAAGCCATCGCGTGGGATCGCGAACATATCCGCTTTGGCGAGTTCCACGTGAACGGGCATAGGCCGCAGTTGCCGTTCGATGACAACACGTTCGACGTGGTGTGGACGATCTCGGTGTTCACCCATCTCAACGAGGTTGACCAGTTCTTGTGGTTGAGCGAACTGCGCCGCGTGCTTAAGCCCGATGGGCTGCTGTTGGCCTCCGTGCATGGTCAGCACTGTCTGGAGCGTTATCCGCTTTGGGTGCGGCGGAAGGTCGATAAGACCGGCTTTCTATATGCCCGCATGGATGCCGAAGCCGACTGGTTCCCCGCCTGGTATCAGGTCGCCTGGCATTCCCGGGACTACATCCGGCAGGAGTGGTCGCGGATTCTCAACGTGCAGGCGTACATCGACCAGGGCTTGAACAATTACCACGACCTGGTCGTTGCCCAAAAGCAAACCACCGCCACCCGGCAAGCACCGCTGAGCACCGCCAAGGCCGCCTAGTAGGGTCCGCTGTGCGGCTGTAGGCTGTTGCAGAATTGGGTGCCACTGGCTCCGCCAGTGCGGTTGGGCGGTTACGTTATCGTCCCCTGTGGCGGTGCCGTAACGCGCGGCAGGCTGTCGAATTGCTGCCGTGGTGGCCAAAGAACACAGTGTGAACCTCAATTGCCGTCAGTTGCCTCACGTACCGGCCATTGTGGCGCATAGTCTTGTGCCGCCTCGACGTCTATTCACATTAGCAAAGCAAGTGCTACCCGGCCGTTCGAGTTCGACGTGCTCATACCTCGAATTCGACAATGTAGTTCAAACACTTCGCTATCTCGGCAACTAGCTGTTTTTCCTGCGGAGTCCCTTCTCCGTCGTTGGGCTCAATCGTCTCTACATCAATGGCCGAGTCGAGATATGCAAAGAACCATACACCCCTGCCTGGCCTGTTGGGTAGACGCACCTCAATGTATACGGTGTTGTTGAACAGATTCCTGTGTCCTGCGATCACCGGTCCTGGCGTTCCAGCCTGTTCCAGTTGATCCAACTCTGATTGCAATTTCGTGTTTGCACGATCCCAATCGGCAATTGAATCGGGAAATTGAGCGGTGATTCGCTTTGCAACTTCGCTGGGGTGGAGGCAGGGATCGTCATCTGACAAGGGGAAGAGGTGAGCGAACATCATTGGTTTTTGATGAACTCCTGGACAATATCTGCAAACTCCGATTCAACATGGGGATCAGCTCAGGTTTTGAACCACTCCAACTCAGTCATGCAGCAAAAGTAGACCGGGCGCTCGCCACGTGGGCAAATATGTGTGGCACTATTGTCGGCAACCGCCTTGCCTTCGTTATACGAGGTCAAACAGGGCTTCTTCACAATAACGCGGACCATCATCTGCGAAGCGGCTCGAATAGAGCGCAAGATGCGTGACACGAATGGACGGGATGTACAGATCCTGGTTCTCGCTCAAGTAGTTCTCGAAGTAGCCAACTGGAATGTCTCCGTTGACGCGCGCCAAGGTAATGTGAGGTGAGTAAGGGAGCTGCTCGACTTGATAGCCGATCGCGTCGGCCAGGGCAGTGCCCACGTGTTGGTGCAGGGCGAGTAAGCCGGGACCGCGTTCCACGCCAGCCCAAATGACTTTATAAGGGGGCGTTTCTGGAAACGTGCCGACTCCCCTGACGGTTATTGTGAAGGCGTCCAGTGTATGCGTGCGCAAGACACTTCGGGCTACGTCTTTGGCCGCCTCCGCGAGTTCTCCCAGGAAGTGCAGCGTCAGGTGTAGCTCCTCGCGGTCAATCAGCCGGATGCCATCGACCGACGATGGTTGTGCCGCCAGTAAATGGTCCCGCACGTCATCGGGCAAGGGAATGGCCAGAAAGTAACGCTGTGTGTCTGACATGGCTTTGGCTTTAGGTGGTCAACGAGGAGCAGCAACGGTAGAGCCGTGGCACGCACGCGAGCACCAGGCCTAGGTCTTAACTGGCGGAGAGATCACACCTTTCCAGAGAGCGGCGAACAGGCCGGCGGCGATCAGGTCGGCCGTGGTGCCGGGGTTGCGGCGGTGGCCATCCGCCCGCAGCCAGAAATCCAAGTCCGCCAGGGCGGCGAAGTAGTTGCCGCTGCCGACTGGGCCAGCTTTCAACACGGCTCCGGCCAATTCGGCAGACTGCTGTGCTACGGCCGGGCCGCATTTGCGGGTGATGAGACTATCGGGGTGCGCGTGCATCAAACGGATGGCCGCATGAATGACCGTATCGGGCAGCGACCAACCTTGGCTTACCCCGTCGGCCAACAGCGGCACCACCATGCCCAGCACTTCGGCAAAGCCGCTCACATACTGCCGAGCGACCAGGTCGCGGTCGGCAGCCAAGGCCATGGCAGCACGCAGGTCGGCAGGTGGTTCATCGGCTATGTCGGCCTTGTCCACCGTCCCCAGGCCGCCGGGGTTGGCCAGGCGGATCGCCTGATACACGTGCCGGGCATCGTCAGCGGTCAGGTGATCCAGCACATTGGCCACGGCCGCGGCGAGCGGAGAAGCGCCCGCGGATGCAGATTGCCGGCTGGCCTTGGCAGCGGCCGCGGCGAGCGGAGCCAACAGCAGGATGGTCCCCAGGTTCGTGTTGCAGGGCACCCAGGCTCGGGTCGCCTGCGTGGCACGCAGCGCGGCCAAGCCCACACCGCAGTGCGGAGCGGTTTCCAGAATGGGACCGATCAGCGCGGCACTGACGGCAAAATCATAGAACGTCATGTCGGCGAAGTCGGCGCCGCGATGCACGTTGCCAGGCTTGGGGACCGACGCTTCCAGCAGGCAGGCCATCGTAACGGCCTGGCCGATGGTAAGGCCGCTAGGGCCGCGCGGGGCCGAGAGAAGGTTCACATCCTCGGCCCTGCCCTGCCCCCGTGAGCCGTGCCCCGCATCTGCCTTGCCCGCCATGTCTGCTATGCCCCCGGGCCATCGACGGCAATTGCCACGTCGGCCTTGGCGTACTGCCGGTAGTTCTCCTCAAACAACTTGGCCAGTTGCGCGGCGGCCTGGTCGTACGCCTGCGGGTCTTTCCAAACGTTGCGCGGCATCAGGATCTCAGACGGTACGCCGGGGCACTCCTGGGGCACAGCCAAGCCGAACACCGGATCGGTGACGGTGGGAGCCTTGATCAGTTCGCCGGAGTGGATAGCGTCGATGATGGCCCGCGTGTACGCCAGTTTGATCCGCTCGCCCACGCCATACCCGCCGCCCGTCCAGCCGGTGTTCACCAGCCAAGCCTGGGCGTTGTGCTTTTGCAGACGCTCGGCAAGCAATTCGGCGTACTTAAGCGGATGCCAGACCATGAAGGCGGCACCAAAGCAGGCTGAGAACGTGGCCTGCGGCTCTGTAACGCCCATCTCGGTTCCGGCCACCTTGGCGGTGTAACCGCTCACGAAATGGTACATCGCCTGGCTAGGCTCCAGGCGGCTTACCGGCGGCAACACGCCGAAGGCATCGCACGTGAGGAAGATCACGTTGTGCGGATGGCCGCCCACCGCCGGAATCTTGGCGTTAGGGATGTGTTCCAGCGGGTACGAAGCCCGGGTGTTCTCGGTGATGGTGTCGGCCATGAAATCCACAACGCGGGTGTGGATGTCGTACACCACGTTTTCCAGCACGGCGTTGAACCGGATGGCCTGGTAAATCTCCGGCTCTTTTTCGGGCGTGAGGTCGATGCACTTGGCGTAGCAGCCGCCCTCGATATTGAACACGCCCTGGTCTGTCCAGCAATGTTCGTCGTCGCCAATCAGGCGGCGGCGTGGATCGGCGCTGAGCGTGGTCTTACCGGTGCCCGAGAGACCAAAGAACAGCGAGACGTCGCCCTGGTCGCCCTCGTTGGCCGAGCAGTGCATGGAGAGCACGCCCTGCTTGGGCATCAGGTAGTTCATGATGGTGAAGACGCCCTTTTTCATCTCCCCGGCGTATTCGGTGCCCAGGATGATGAACTCGCCCCGTTCGAAGCTCAGGTTAACGCTGGTGGGCGACGACATCGTGGCCGTGTACTTGTTGGCCGAGAACTGGCCCGCGTTGTAGATCACAAAGTCGGGCTCGCCGAAGTTCTCCAGTTCTTCCTGGGTGGGCCGGATCAGCATGTTGTGCATGAACAGCGCATGGTACGGCCGTGCGCAAATCACCCGTACCTTGAGCCGATACGCGGGATCCCAGCCGGCAAAGCCGTCGATCACGTACAACCGCGGCCGCGTGTTCAGAAAGTCGATGGCCCGCTGGCGGTTGGTCAGAAAGGTCCGCTCATCCATGCGGATGTTGACGGGGCCCCACCAGATGTCGCCGGTACTGTCGGGATGGTCGACAATCCGCTTGTCTTTGGGGCTGCGGCCGGTTTTCACGCCCGACATGGCGATCAGGGCCCCGGTGGAGCTGATGGCGCCGCCGTCGTGCCGCACAGCCGCTTCGTACAGGACAGCCGGCGAGGGGTTGCGGAGCACCCGCTCCACCTCGATCTCATACTTCGAGAGGTCCATTCCGCCGCGCATCATTGCTGCTTATTATCTCCTGCAAAACGCCGCCAAGCCGCGACCAGACGGCCTGCAAAGTGCGAATTACCCATAATTATACGCTGTTGCTTTCTTTCGCCGTAGGCGTAAAGCACGTGGAACGTTACGGGCGATCGCCGGACACCTGAGAGCGGCGGCGAGCAGGCTGAATTGCGGTTGGGTGGGGACGGCGGATCGCGTGCGCACTGCCGCTGTAGCGGGGGGCGGCCGTGGCTGCCCGGCGGCAGTTGCTAGGCAATTTCTGGCCCTCGGCGATAGTCGCCAGTCGATTGGCAAGGTAGGCTGTTTACGCTGGCTTGGTGAATGCGGCCCTTCCACGTCTTTTGGCGCTGACACGCGAGCCAGGTTTCTTTGCCGCTGGCGGTCGCACACTTTGTGGCCGCTGGGGCCCGGATTGCCTTCCATCTCAGCAGTTGTTCGCACTCAGAAAGGCACCCAGATGAAGTTCCACCTGCCATCTCGTCCCGCTACCGTTGGCGCGGCCCTCTTGGCGATGCTGGCCGGCTGCCTGACCCTCGCAGGCCAAGCGCTGGCCCAGGCTCAGCCAGCGGGCGAGCAAGACGCGGCACCGCAGGAATCTCCGGCGGGCTCGCAGGGAAATGCTCAGCAACAGCCTACGGAGTCGGCCGCCGCTGTGGACGACGGCCACGAGGACGCCCTACACGATCATTACCGGCCCCACTTTCGTCCGACGCTGGGCGTGGTGGTGAGCCAGGTTTCAGGCCCGCTGGCGGCCCACGTGCCGGTGTTTGACGGCCGGCCCGGTTTCGGCCTGGTGGTGCATTACGTGGCCCCGGAATCGCCGGCAGCCCGGGCTGGCATCGAGCGGCACGATATCCTGGCGGCCATCGGCAACCAGCGGCTGTACTCGGTGACGCAGTACTATCGGATTTTGAACCAGCTGCGGCCGGGCCAGAAGGTCAAGGTGCAACTGATCGAGCCGGGCAACAACGGCCGCCTGACCACCAAAGAATTGACCGTGGGCTATGCCGAACCGCTGGGCGGCAGCGGGCTTGATCCGGCCCAGTTCAATCCGCAAGGCACGCCGCAGGGTATGTCGGGCGGCGGCCGCGGTAACCTGCCCGGCTTTGGTTCCACTGGCCTCTACGTGTATCCGCCGCCGCAAGATTGGCGGGTGTGGGGCTACCGCAGCGGCGACGATCCGGTACAAGGCGAGCCGGCCAACTACTTCAACACCGAGAACCCGGCCAATGAGCCGGAGGTATTTCCGGACTGAGCGTTGGTCGCACGGTCAGGCAACTACGTCAGATGTAGTACATGCCTTCGGCCGGTTCTTCGGCGCGGTTGACCAATTCGTCGAGCGTGATCGAGGACAGGATATCCTGCTCCACCTGGCCGATTTCGTTCCAGATGGAAGCCAGCACGCGGCTGGCCTGAGAACGGCCCAGCAGCGCCGTTTCGCCCTCCGCCGGCCCTTCGATGGTGGAGATGATATCGGCCAGGGTGATGCTCTCGGGCGGTTGTGCCAGGCGGTACCCGCCCGCGGCGCCCCGCGTGCTGAGCACCCATCCGGCTCCCTTGAGTTGGAGCAGAATCTGCACCAGAAACCGGCTGGGGATGCCGTGCTTGTCGGCAATGGTCCGAATCCGGATCGGCTCACCCTGGTCGTAACCGGCCGCCAGTTCAAACATGGCGATGCAGGCGTACTCGGTTTTGGCTGATACCTTCACGACGATTTGATGTGCTAGCCAACAATGAGGGGCTAGTCCTTGGGGGCATCGTCCAGGGTATGCAAGCCGCACTCGGTCTTGGCAGTGCCACTCCACCGCCCGGCGCGTTCGTCGTCTTCGCCGAACATCACCGCCCGGGTGCAGGGCCAGCAGCCGATGCTGGGATAACCCTGGTCGTGTAGAGGATTATATGGGATATCCTCCCGCATAATCAGCTTCCACACTTCGTTCTTGGTCCAGTTGGCCAGGGGACTGATCTTCACCAGTTTGAACTTGCGGTCCCAGCCTACGATCGGCGACCGGGCCCGGTCGGGGCTCTGGTCGCGGCGAATCCCGCTCATCCAGGCATGCATGCCGACGACCGATTGCCG
>Ga0182738_1006682_pt1 | contig 11911 bp, 10 predicted proteins | sample eDN5th30CBELigMG_FD_128876 | JGI IMG/M metagenome (GOLD analysis project Ga0182738, IMG submission 128876) | Enriched Miracle-Growth compost microbial communities from Emeryville, California, USA - eDNA 5th pass 30_C BE-Lig MG (version 2)... ...
CTTTGTGGTATGTGGTATTTGTATTGGAAATTTGTACATCTTTTCTTTCAATATTTTGGATTTTTACAGTATCAATATAAGATGACAAGACAAAAATAGGTTTTTTTTGGAGTTGTTGAAAATGGAATAACGAGAATTGACTTGACAAGAAAATTTGAGGGCAAGCAGAATTCCGAGGGGGTTTTAAAAAGGAAGATATGGGCATTTGAGTTTTTATGTGAGAGAGAAAGGAAAATTATCTCAAATGAGAAATTTATTATTTTCATTGAAGAATGTTTATGATAAGACCTTGAGAAAAAGGGAGCTGATGATTCATCTCAAAGAGGATAGTTTCTTCACAAAATTTGGTTTTCGGTTGTTTAAATTCAAAATTAATCCTATTGTTATTTAAATGGTTAAGTGGCACATGTCCCTCATTGACCTCTTATGGGGATCTCGAATATCGACAAGTGTCAGAAAAGGTTCCCTTTTCATAGGAGCTATTTTTTTAACAGAGAGGAATTTCAAAGGGGAAAATAACCTCCATTTTATTACATTATATTCTTTGAAAGAAGCAAGTTTTTCTTCATGATTCAATTCGAGATTTTTTGGGCTTGAAGAAAATCAAAGAGGTATAGGAATTAATTTTCCTTAAGGAACGGACTTTTTTTCTATCACAAACGCAACAAGAAAAAGAGGAATCAATTCGAGAGTTTAAGAAACAAACTCAAAAATCTCAGAAGTAGATAAATCACTTGAATTCTTCAGAATAAAAATCTCAGCGGTTTTAATTCCTTTTACTTCAAGGACTAGTTTAATCTTGTTGGCTTTTTCTAAAAAATTCATCTTTAATTAGTTTATCACACCACACTAACTTCATCATAAATGACCATCGTCTCATCCAAAACTTTCCTCGACCTTGAAACTCAACGCGGCGCAGCCTTCCTTACCGCTGTTCCTACTCTACAAAGGTCAGGAACTCTAGGTGGAGAGCGACTTCCCACGACAATTTTAGATACAGTAGTCGTGGACCAGGACGCCAGTATACGAAAATTACCAACACAAATGGGTATAGAAGGAGAGCCGAATGTAATCAACGGGCTGTTGGATAAAGCGAGAGCGAAGACGAGGAGGATAAATCCGAATTCGCCGAGGACGAGTCAAGCTTTGGTGAATCTGGGAATAACGAAAGAAGAGTGTATAGTGAAGTAAGAGATATTGAATAAGAAGAGAATAATGAAAAATTACAAAGGAAATTTGAAGATTTTGGAATGCCTTCCAAGAATGAAAAGATGTCGAAATTGTTATATGTGTATTATGTGAGCTATGTTAATGGTAAAAAAAGAAAATTTCTTGTGTTAATAAAGAGAATAGACACGATTGTTCAAGTATTAAAAGAAAGAGAAAAGTTGAAGAGAAAAGCGAGAAAGATGAGTTTTGAAGATTACGATAAGCCAATCGTGCCGACAAGCAAGTTTTTTGCGACGACAGATAAGGCAGTGAAAAAGGCTCCCTATGAGTTTCCAAGTTATGAGAAGAAACTGGAGAAATTGGAGATGAAGAAGTTTGATAAGATTCAGTCAATAGAAAGGCAAGCGATGAATTACTTGGAAGAAGAGTTGGACTATTTGAAACAGAAGGATAAGTTTCTTCAGAAACATGAGAAGTTTGGAATAAACAGAAAGAAGTTACTTGAGAAAAGAGTAAGAAGGGGGTTGTGAGGAGTTTATTAAAGGGATAATAGGATAAAGAGATCACACAGAAGAAGGAGAAATATGCACAAAGTATAAACAAATACAAGGAGAAGCTTCACGAAAAGGAAGAAGAGTTTGCATTACAGCAATCTGAACTCCAAATGAGATCAACTAAAGAGTAAATTTATTGGCTTTATCAGCAGAGTTATAAAAGGGAAAAGGTTTAAGAAGAGTTTATTTGCGAAATCAACGAAGCAGATCTTTGAACATCGAGAGAAGCAACAAAGATATTATGAAGAACAAAAGATGCGAGAAGAAAGATTATCAACCAGAGATCAAAATGATTTGTTTAGAAGCACTTATTTAATGGATGAATATCAACAAAAAGGTAATAGATTTGAAGGGAAAAGGGCTTATTTATTTTCTAATAGATGCAAAATCAAAGCAATTGATTGAGAAACAAAGAATAAAGAGGAGAATATTGACTGATAATTGGAAGCAAAAATTCGAGAAAACGAGAGAGAATGCTTTGATTGTGACAGTTGAAGATACAACAGAAGCATGCAATAGTTATGCTGAGAAGATGATCAAGATTCAAAAAGATAAAGTGAGAAATTAGAAGAAAATTGTTCTGAAATGTGGGATAGAAAAAAAGAGAAGAAGAGAGATTGAAGATGATAACCGCTCATAAGAAAGAAAGAGAGGAACATTTGAAGAAGATTGATGAGAATCTTCAAGATATTCAGCGACGTTTAGAGTAGAGAATATGATTGAATGGGCTGGAGAACTGATTTTCTGTAGTGAAAGAAAAGAAGAGAATGATGAGAAAATCCTGAATAGAAGTGAAAGATTAAATCAATTCTACGTATTTATTTCGCAAAAGAAAATTTCTTTATGTATAAATATCTAGTTTACGAGAAGACAGATATGGGATCAAAAGGTGGATCTGAACAAATATCGTCAACATAGGAGTCAGATCCATTTCAGCAAAGTGATGGCAGATCATGTAAGGATATTATTGAGAGGACAGAAAAATTAATTTGGGGAATGAATAGACGCATAGATCTAATGTGATAATGACCAAGGATAGATTATGGAAAGAAGGCCATCAAAAGAAAGTTGGAGAAAAAGAGAGCTTAAGAGATATCGGAATGTAATTTTTTGAAAGAGAATTGACGTTTAAATGAATTTTAAAGGCAAAATTATTTGAATGTGAGAGCAGAGAAGGAATCATTGAAATTCTATTTGGATCAAATGAGTAAGATCCATGTGAAGGCTGACAATGTGGCAGGGTAAACATTACATTGTTTGGGGAAATGGTATTGATTGGGGATAAATAGAAAATTGAAGAGAGCACAAACAGCGTTTAATACTCAGAATATGGCACATTATATTTCGAGTAACTTTACAAAGAAGCCACAGAAACCAGTTGAACATGAAGAAAGTGACCATCATTAATGATGTGTGAGATTTGGCTTTTGACGTAAATTAATGTGAAGAAGAGAGGGAACATAGAGAGATTGTAGAGAAAGTAATGGAATAAATTTATAATAAAGAAAGAGTATGAGGAAGAGGAATATGCTACATGTGATTTGACTTTTTTTATCTAATTTATTTGATTGTCTATTTATTTATGCGAAACGGAAGAAAACTTCCTTATTGTCACTTATGAAATAATAATCAACATGAGTCTCGAAAGAGATACAAGATTTTGAAAGGGGAAATTTTCTTTTAAAAATTTTTTGGGTGAATTTTTTTATAAAAAAATGATTTTTCAAATTTTGAAGTGTGAGAAAATTTCATTTCCTTGCAGGATTTTTTCAAGTTTCCTCATCAGAAAAAAAATGGAGATGAGAGGATACCTTCTTCTCTTTCTTCACACTAAAAATCAAGAGTAGTTTTTCAAAATAAAGAATTTCTATCTAAAATGATCAATCACAAAAATACCAACATTTCCACAAACAATAACTACAAGATAAAACACAAACAGACAAACAAAAATTTTATTTAACACAATCTATTCACTAATGTCCTTCATAAAGAAATTTTCAACCGCAGCGTTCTCAAAACTCTTCGATCCTTTCGACAGACTCATTTGATGGGTCAACTCTTTCGATTCCTCATTATGCTTCTTTTCTGTCCCATTTTCCCCACTTCCTTTCGTCTTCTTCTTAATTTGATACCCTTCATCATCACTCTCCGAACTTCCTCCGTTTTCTTCCTTTTTGTTCTCCTTTGCTCTTTCATTATGTCTCTTTATTTTCGAGCCCTTTAAATCTGGAACTGAGCTCTGATTCTTCTCTTTACTCACAGAAACCAAACCAGAATTATTTTTTGGCTTCTCTTGTACAAGACCTTTCTTTTGTGGGCTTTTGTTGAGAGAAGTATCCACGCCATTCTTGTGAGCTGATGAGGCTGCTTCTTTCATTTGATTATGATAAGACTGCTTTCTTTTCATGTTAATCTCATCCAGAACCTTGCTATTTCCTTTCTTTTTCTGTGGACTTCCACGTACTTCCTCCTCTTCTTCTGTCGCAAGATTTCTATTCTTCTTTTCATCAACTTCTTCAAGTACTCCTTCTGGTGAAGACTTTACGCTTGCTTTTGCCTTTCCTGGTTGCTTTCCTTTATTATTCTTGGCCTTTTCCTTTTCCTTTTCTTTTTGATTATTAGACTTCTTTTTGGTGAGTACTGGTTGTTCTTCTTCAGCTGAAGCCTCTTCTTTTTCTGGTTTTTCTTCTTCCATAACCTTTGTTAGCTCAGGAAGTGATCCTTCCACAGGACTCTCGTTGCTAATGGGAAGATTTTCATCAGTTTTGGGACTAGTTTCTTCTTCCATTTTATCATCCTCCTCTTCATGAACATTCTTCTGTGCTGCCATTTTCATACTATGTCCATGATTTTCTTGGTTCAATTGTGGTTTTTCTTTGGAATGTTTCTTATGAGCAGCAGCCGCAGCAGTATTTGCATCGCTATTTTCAAGGGCGATTTTCTCTTCATTTACCATCTCCTTTATCCATTCTCCCAAACTCTTATAGCTTTCCTTCATCTTCGGAATCTCCTCTTCGATATTCTCTAGAACCTTCTGAACCTTGAGGAGCAGATTTTCTGTTAACTTGCAATAAGGATATGGTCTTTTCTCATGATCTCTACAGGTCTTTAAATGTTCCTTTTGAGGTGGTTATTGAGAAATTTCTGAATTAGGTATTATTACATCATAGCATCCTAAGCAGATGAGATTGGAGACTTTTCTTGGTTTTTTGATTTTGGAACATGTGTCACAGTATGCGTAGAAGTTCAATGTTTCACAATTACACATCACACAATTGTAAACCTAGAGGAGTTTTAAGGAGAGATAACGGGAAAATTTTCATACTGAGCTTCCATCATGTTCATATGTAAAGATTGTTCCTGGATATTTCTTTTGGAAATCATAATATTTCTCCAATTCTTCTTTGAAAAATTTCTGTAAATTCTCTGCTAAAAACCTTTCACAAAATTATTCTCCAGATCTTCTTCTATTATTTTTACTTTCTGAAGTCTTGATTGATAGTGAAGGTGTCATGTTTCATCACTTCCAATGCAATATGCTTCACGGGGATCAAGTTCCTGAACCCGATTTCATTATTTATATTAAACCTTTCAAAAGCTTTTTCAAATTGCAATTTATCTTTTCCACAGATATTCCACGCAGAATTCATCGTTATCCCTGAACATCTCACCCAATGTAAACAACCTGGCCCCAACAACACCTATTATGGAAATCTAAGCTTGAATTACAAAGGGAGGTTTACGATATCTCCAGGCTCTTGAACAAAATATTGAATTTTGATATCATTCTGAATACATAAATCTATATCTCCAAACCATAGCCCTTCATCTTTATGGATATCCAGGTTATATTTCTCCTTTACTAGCTTCCTAAAAGCCGGCACCGACTCTGTTCCTATCGTATACCAAACACATGAGTCCGGCCCTATTATCCTTTAAACCAAATTTCTCCTTTTATATTCTCAATACCGTGGTTTAAGTTTATGGCTCTCAATCGTAAGTTTTCTTCATGGCCACCGCTCCAGGCTCCCTCAACTTTCAGATAAATCTGTGGGAGATTCACTCCTTTGATTTTTTGGTTGATGTATTTCATGGCATCTTGTTCAGAATTGTAAAGCCAGAAGGGAGGGATTTTTTCATCAAGATGTTTCATGTGATCTTCCCATTCTTCAATGTCGATATTTACAGCGAATTTTATCATTCCGTTGTGGTCTCGGATGTTCTGTGGCATTCTATTCATACATTCTCGTTGGTAATTACAGTAGTCTTGGATAGTGATTTTCTTTCTTATTTGTTGTGTTCTAAATTTTTTGTGAGGAAATCTTTTTCCTGAAAGAGTAAATTACTTTTTGGAATTTTGAATGAAGCCGTAAATATCAGGATTTTGGTACATAACATCGATTTCTTCACCAGGATGGTTTTGTAAAATAGTCTCTATGCTAAACAATTCATGATCGATGCCCAGTAATTTCACAAATTCCTTCAATAAAACACATTGTTTCCCTGCTAACTAGCCATAAAATAAGAACCTTCCAGATCTAAAGAACTTACTTTTTCAAAGAAAGGAGGAGTCAGATCAGAGAGTTTAAAGTCTTGAGCATAGCGAATAGTCGGATCAGTAAGAAGTCCAGGGTCTAACTTTACGATTTCCATCAAAGACTCTTTGCTCTTATTCTCAGTTTTTGAATAGCGGTCAAATAAAAATAAGTATTGTATGTAAAATTTCTTTGGGCTTTTCAAATAAGATTAGCTTTATCAAAAGGTTCCCACAATACCTTTCTTCCATCATTTCGAGTTCTCTGCGTGAGAAACATTTGGGTAAATCTCTCCACAATTGGATAGCGTTGGCTTCGTAGAAATTTTCTTCACAAAGGTAATACAATTTGGACATTAATTTCAAATATTCCTCATCATCATAAACATCAACATCGAGAGGTTCTAATGCAAGATCCGACTCTTGAAAAATCTCTCGATAAAAATTCACGAACTCCTTGAATTCCCTTAAAAACTAGGACATTAGGCTCTATTCTCTTTACGCTTTTTGTACCTTTTCATCAAATTCCTGAGGAACTTTGATCTTTACACTGACCACATCTTTCAAAAAATCAGACATTTGGAACGAAGGGGTGAAGTTGTACGAGTATCAAGGTCAATCTCAGGCTGAGCTTCGGGTGGGAGAGGAGTTTGAGTGGAGCAAGAGGAGGATTTTCCAACTAGATTCGAAATTTTAAAAAGAAGGAGAAGAATGATGGAAGATACTGCCATTCTTTTTATCATCTTTGAATTCTTCGATAAGTTTCGAAATTTCATGTTTTTCGCTATTTTTGACGAGTTGCTTGAAGATCTTGGGATCCTTGATAGAGTGTCGGTCATTATGGGAGTTGTGAGCTGGAAATGAGGTCAGTTTTATGAAAGGAATATGGGAAAGAATGTACAAGAAGGATTCCTTTTGGGTTTACGAGTCTTGGCTTCTCGATGAAATGGGTCGTCAACTAGAAGAGTTGAGGGTTAGGAAGGAGTGAAGGGGTACTTAGAGCAGTAGCATGCATTGGGAAATATATTAATACTACTCAAAGAAATAAATAGATTTTATCAAAATCAAAATGAAAGTTAAGTTTATCCCTTGTTTGAATGGAATGACTTGAATATCAAATAAATAGACCAAACCAAATATATGCACTGATTGATTGTCATTTTAAACATTTAAATTATGATGATATATATTCGAATTTTTTCTTTGAGGTTCTATGAGAAAGGGCAATAGTTTAGTGTTGAGATGACTCAAGAGAGATGAACAAGTGATAGAGTGAAGAAGGTTTGAGGTTTTACAAGGGATTTAGTGGGAGATGAAAAGTTTGATTTTGTGGGTGAATAAAATTTGAATTTTGTCACTAGACAGAAACTACAAATCTGGGAAATACAAATGAACCGCTTTAGAGATTTTAAGGGACTGAAAGAAGGATCACTTTTCTGGGAAAAGTTGTGGACAAAATGACCCAATCAGAACTTCAAGGGAAAAGAGTAAGCAGAAGTAATAAAACTATAAATAGATAGAGACGATGTTTAGATGAGGAGGAGGTTGAGTGAAATTCCGCCAAATCAAACTTTGTTTTAAAGCTATTATTATCTAAGCCGAAGGGAAGAAGTGAATGAGAAAAACTTTTTTTTGGAATTTCATTTTTCATCATAAACATATTCATAAAGAATATCATCACGTATCATAGATTTTCATATTGTATGTAATCAATAATAAAGTGAGGGAAATATCATAAAAACCTTCCCTTTGAGATCAAAAAATAACAATTTAGAAGATCCAATTTTCTCCAAAAGCGACACCATAAATTTCGAAGCCACTAAGAGCCAAATTGAAGCTTCCACTAGAATTCTTATCAATCTGGGTGATTCTGAAATATCTAAATCCTCCAAATCTATGAACACTTCCATCGTAACTCTTTCTAATCTTTTCAATCTGATTCTCATCAATTCCCCAAGTGGACATATATCCCTTTTGTTTCAAATCTTCTCTTGTTGCTGCAGTCACTCTATTAAACTCAGCATCCTCAGTAAAATGAGTTCTCTTGTCAATCACGAACCATTCTTTCATGTCAACAGAGGCTTCAAGGACCCAATTCAATAGCACATGATGATTTGAGTTTCTATTCCTGATCGTATAACAAGTAGGAATGATAAATCTTCCAACTCCCAAGTCAACACCCATAAAGGAATCAGGCTCATTCAAAGTTCTACAATTCACGCAGTCTCTTCCAACAAAATCAGCTACAGTACCTTTACCCAACGATGAGAAAAACACTTGAATTTGTCCAGTTTCATGAGGATTTTGCCATTGATTCTGTCTTCCGTATGTTCCCAAATAGAACAACGCGCCATTCTCATCAAAATCATGCTTATAACCAAACACCAAAGGTTGTCCTCTGCTTGGAGTGTGCTGTCCTTCTTTCTTTCCGCTGTTAGCTGAAGTATAATTACTGGACACAACCTGGCTAGTGCTTGGAGGAGAACCAAAGCCTTTACTGCTCTGATAAGATTTCTCAGCGCTTCTCTTCAGATGACTTCCTTGCTTTTCTGGGCTTTGGTAAGATCTGCTGGGGACATAATCTTGAGTGTGAGGTCCCTGTGGGCGGAAAATATTCGATCCTACAGTTTGAGAATAATGCAAGGTGGATTCCATAGGTCTTTCATAACCGTAATCTCTGGTCTGATAGACCTCAGATTGGTTCTTTCTTTGTGGAGAAGAGAATTGTTGAGGATAGTTGCCAGTGTTAGGTGAAGCTACAGAATAGTTTCCTTGTGGTCTTAAATGTCCTCCTTGAGTAGGAGCTTGTCTTTCTGGTGTGTAGGGAACTCTTTGGTTTCCACCTTGAGGATATTGGGATAGTTGTTGAGCGCTTGGCGAGTGGGACATTTTGGATTGACTGCCGAGAGCTTGACGTTGAGGAGTGTTGAGGCTATTGAGGACCTTGGAAGGTGAGGCAACGGGTAAGGGCTCGGTGTATTGGCGGGGATTGAGGTTAATGGAGTATTTTTCATGTTCAGCGGTTTCGTAGTTATTCAATTTGGCACTGAGGGTTTCGATAAAGATGTCCTTGAATTCGCTGAAAATTTGCATGCCAGCGGCTTTGATAAGAGCATCATGAGAAACGTGAGTCAATCTGAGAAGTTTGACAAGATCTCTTTTTTCATCCATTGAGAGTTTGTAGAGCTTTAATCTTGCTTGTGCTTCGGCTTCCAAATCAATTATTTTGACCTCTGGGGCATGTGCTTCTTCTGCTTTTGGGGCTTCTTCTGGTTTCTTCTCCTCAGCAGGCTTGGGTTCTTCGGGCTTCTTCTCTTCAGCAGGCTTGGGTTCTTCAGGCTTCTTCTCCTCGGCTGGTTTAGCCTCTCCTTCAGGCTTCTTTTCTTCAGCTGGTTTAGCCTCTGCTTCGGGCTTCTTCTCCTCAGCAGGTTTGGGCTCTTCAGGCTTCTTCTCTTCGGCAGGTTTGGGTTCTTCTTTCTTCTCTTCAGGCTTAGCCTCTTCTGGTTTTTTCTCTTCAGCTGGCTTAGCCTCTGCTTCGGGCTTCTTCTCCTCAGCAGGCTTAGGCTCTTCAGGTTTCTTCTCTTCTGGTTTTGCTTCTTCTTCCTTTTTTTCTTCAGCAGGTTTATTCTCATTAGCAGGTTGCTGATCAGCAGCAGCAGGTTTAGGTTCTTCTTTAGGTGGGAGTTCTTCTTTCATTTGGATGTAATCAACAACAAGATTCAACAAGACATTTTCATTTTGAACCACAAGATTATCCTTTGAAAGAATTTCTTTGAAAACTTCAAGAGGAAGACTTAAGAAACGAAGTTTTTGTTTAGAGTCATTGACAATTTCAGGGAAGATAGGCACAAGAGTTTCAACGCATTTTTCTTTGAGAGGTTTATTGTCAGATTTGACAGCATCAAAGAGACAGTCAGCGCAATTTTTAGGAGTAATGAGTTCTTTTTGGACGAATTCTTCAGCAAGATGGACACCCTTTTGAACTTGAAGGGCAGTGAATTGATTAAGGAAAGCAAAAGCATTTTCTTTATTTAGTCCAAGCTTGGCTAAATCAGCTGAGGTTTGAGCAGAATAAAAGAATTCCAAGACTTTAGCAAAAATGTCTTGTTGCTTTGCATCAATAAGCGAAGAAACAATGAATTTAGGAAGAGTAACCTTGGGAGCTTGTCCTTCAAGCTTATTTTCATGGAAATATTTTGAGAAGAATTCTGAATTTGCAGCAAGAACGAGCTTGTGGGCCTTGTAAGTGGTAGGAGCGGGTTCAAGGTTTTCAAGGGTGCAATCGCTGAGAAATTCGTTTTGGAAGAATTTGGAATAAGGTGAGGGATGAGTTTCTGGTTGAGTCATAATATTAAGTTCCAGTTATTTTATAGATATTTTTTCAAAGAGAGTATTATTTTTTGGAATTAAATTGGTTTTTTTATTTTAATAAAAGAGAGAGATTCAGAAGACTGTTGAGAGAGTTAATCTATATGTATATTATTTTATTAAATTCTAGAAAATCAGATTATTAATTCAGGTTTAAGGTCTAAGGTTCAAGGTTTAATGTTTAATATACCCCTCCCATGTCGTGAATATTAAGAGAGCAAATAATAATAGTCGAATAAAGAAGAGATTTGGTTATGAATGGTATCAGCCTCCAGACCAATTTTATTGAGGAAAAAAAATGCAATTATTGGCAGATTTGATGGGGCTTAGAGAGAAATTTGATGATGTTGAAATTTGAAGGTATTCTCTATATATAACGCATTAAGTTACAGAAGACGAAGAAGATAAAGAGAGCCAATCCCCTCTTCAAAAAAACTACAAAAAGAGAGAGAAAGGTCTCTTTTATCGAATACATAGATAATAAAAACTAAACTTTAACAAGCATCACAGTGATATTATCTCTGCTTCCTTTTCGAATAGCAAGACTGACTAAATCTTGAATGATTTCTGTGCTTTTCTTGACATTCAGAGTTTCTTTCAAAACGTTTCCAACCTCCTAAAAGATTGTTTAGTAAGAATCTCTGCAAATAAAAACCTCATCAGAAACAGTATCCCAAAGTCCATCAGAAGCGATAACAACCACAGAATTTGGTTCTGTTACTTCTATACTCTTTACATATGGCTCACAAATCAGCCCCTAAAATGATTTAAGATCTTGAAATCCTTCCTTTCAAACCTCTTTTTGTAAATCAAAATCACCAAAAGCTCTTGTTATAGCCAATGCTCCTGATAATCTTCCACGAATAATTACACCTCCAGCTGCCCTATTATTCACATTCAATATTTCGTTAAAGCTTGAGATTATAATTACTTGACTCTTTCTGCCTCGTCGGGATGTTTACCAGTATGATCAATGCTCACTCTTTCTATTCCTTTTGACGTATAATATACCGCTCTTGTATCTCCAATATTCGCTATATGTAACATCTTTTTATCTATTCAAAAGTCAGAAATATTAACAAAGAGGGAGAGATAATCACCAGGTTGATTTTGAACAAAGGCCACACAAGCTGTCGTCCCAGTTTCTTTAGCAGAATCCTTGACAGCTTCAAAAAGCTTTGTGTTTGTGCTCGCAAAGCTCTCTTTAAATAACTGCTCTATATTCTCTTTATATTCTGCATGAAAACGTTTAAATTCCTATTCATTTATTCATAAATGGACTGTC
>Ga0182738_1006683_pt1 | contig 11907 bp, 8 predicted proteins | sample eDN5th30CBELigMG_FD_128876 | JGI IMG/M metagenome (GOLD analysis project Ga0182738, IMG submission 128876) | Enriched Miracle-Growth compost microbial communities from Emeryville, California, USA - eDNA 5th pass 30_C BE-Lig MG (version 2)... ...
CGGCAGATTGGTCGATTGGCCGTCGTACCAGAGAGGCTCGCCGCTGGCGGCCACCGCGTCGGCCAGTTGGTTCATCAGCCGCACCATATCGCTGCGGGAGTCGAACCGATCCTGGCCGCTGATAGCCGTCACGGTCATGTGGCCACGCTGCGCCACGGCGAGCGTCACCCGATCGCACTCAAGGATCCGCCGGCCTTCGTCGCACACGCGGCGCGACGTTTGGGCCAGGTCCAAGCTGCCATGGACGGTGCGCGTGAAAGATTCCAGCCGGTTCCAAACCGCCTGGCGATCGCGGAACTCGCGAAGTTGGCGATCCTTCAGATAATCGCCGGCCAGGGCGCACGCTTGGAGCAGGTAGTTCAGATAGCCGCGTTCGGTCGCCGCGTTAGCGCCCGGCCGCTGAAAGATCTCGAGGACGCCTTGCACGTCTTCGTGGTCGCGTACGGGGCCCAGGAGCAGCAGAAACGGCGTGGGATTGCCGGTATCTGCGGTGCCGGAGCTAGGAGCGATAGCGGCCGCCTCGCCGCCGGTCAGCACCTGCGCCAGCAGTTGGTTGTGCATCTGCCGCTGCTGCGGCTCGGCAAGCTGAGCCTGATCGAGCTGCACCTGGTATTCCAGCGCCAGCGTGCCGTCGCGGCGGCGCATCCAGACGGCGCCGCCCACGGCGCCCAGGGCGCTGACCACACGGGACAGCAATTCGCCGTAGAATTCAGGAGGTGTCAGGCCGGCTCGTGCCAGCTTGGCCATTTCCGACATCAAGGTACGGATGCGCATCCGCGCTTCAGCAACCTGCTGCGGATCGATGGTTTGGGTGGTCATGCCAGTTGGGAGCCGCTGGAGTTGGAGAGCTTCCTGTCCTGTGGGGGGTACAGAGCAGGCGGCAAACCCGGCGGCGAGTGGCCACAGAATTGTGGAGCGAGGCAGCCGTCTGCCGTCGCCACCTTGGCCAGGCCGCAAAGTTTGCCTGACCGGTACAATCGGCCCTGGTCGGCCGCATCCTTGAACGAAAGATAACTTTGGCCTCAAGAATGGCGGCGATTTGGCCGCTGCTGGCAACCCTGTGCGGGGCTAGCAACGGCGGGGCCAGCGCCAGCCCCGGTTGCTTGACAGCATTCCGCCCCCACCTACGATGAATCGCTCGCCGTCCCCCGTCGCGGCCGGTCCCCCCACCTTGTTGCCGCCGATCCCGAGGAAAACGATCCATGCAAAAGCGACCACGGCAAACCCGGCTACCCGGCATGGATGAAGATGCGCCCCAGCGGCCAGCCTCGGGCAAGCGCGGCCAAGCCGGCGGGAGCAAAGCGGGCGGAGAAAGCACCGCGGGTGCCGGTGCCACGCCCCGCAGCGGTGCAAGCTCCAGTGGCCGTGGAAGCCGCGGGGCAGGGCAGCGGTCGAGCCGATCCTCGGGCGAGATGCAGCGGGTGGAGCCATCGGTGCCAGTGCCGGGCACCCTGGATCCGGGCGTCAACTATAAGGACGAACTGTTGGAAATGCCGCTGGCAGTACTGCCAGAAGGCGTGCCCGACGGCGTCCCGGACCTGCGTGGTAAGACCGTGTACGCGGTGGACGCAGCCTCGCTCATCTTCCAGGTGTTCCACGCCATCGCCGAAATGACCAACCCGCTGGGCCAACCGGTCAACGCGGTGTACGGCTTCACGCGCGACATCTTTTACCTGCTGGAACAGAAGCAGCCCGACTACTTGTTTTGCGCCTTCGACCTGCCGGGGGCCACGATCCGCCATGATCAATACGCGGAATACAAGGCTCACCGGGACGAGATGCCCGACGAGTTGGCACCGCAAATCGGCATGATCATCCGCATGTTGCAAGCGATGGATGTGCCGATCCTGGCGCACGAAGGCTACGAGGCCGACGACGTGCTGGCAACGCTCGCTCGGCAGATCGAGGAACACGGCGGCGAATGTGTCCTGGTGACCAGCGACAAGGACTGCCGGCAACTCATCACCGATCACGTGCGGTTGTACAACGTCCGCAAGGACCAGATCTTTGATCAGGCAGCGCTAGAAGCCGACTGGGGTATCCGGCCCGACCAGGTGGTCGACTTCCAGGCCCTCGTCGGCGATTCGGTGGACAACGTGCCGGGCGTTCCGCTGATCGGCCCCAAGATCGCCAAAGAGCTGTTGCAGGAGTACGACACGCTCGACGAAGTATTGGCGCATGCTGCCGAGGTCCGCGGCAAGAAGCGCAGCGAGAACCTGCAAAACTTCAAAGACCAGGCCCTGCTGAGCCGCGATCTGGTGCGACTGCATCACGACTTGCCGCTGCGAGTCGATTGGCAACGGGGCGAAACGGCAAACATGGACCGCGAGGCCGCCTTGCCGCTGTTTGTGGAATGGGGCTTCCACGGTTTTGCCGACAAGGTTCGGGCAGAACTCGATGCCCGACACGCGCCTAGCCGCTGGGAAACCCAGTGCGAGGTGGTCGAACAGGCCGACGCGTTGGCCGCGCTCGTCTCGCAGTTGCGGCAGAAAGATGCCGTCGCCATTAGGGTGCGGGGCACGCATCCCTGGCCCACCTGGGCCGAACTGTCAGCGATTGTGCTGGCCGACCAGGCAGGGCAGGCGTATTACATCCCGGTCGCGCCGCCCGACGGATCGCTGGAAAGCCTGGCGCTCAGCTACGAGTTTCCCCACGCGCTGCCCGCCGCCGAGGTGTTGCCCATCCTTCAGCCGCTGCTGGAGGATGAAGGCGTCGCCAAAATCGGCCACAACCTCAAGTACGACACCATCCTGCTGCGGCAGGCGGGCGTGAAGCTCGCCGGGCAAAAACTCGACCTGTACGTGGCCAGCTACCTGCTCGATGCCGGTGAACGCAACCACTCGCTGGAGGAACTGTCCAAGCGGTACCTGCGGCACACGCTGCCGCGCGAGGACGCCCACGGCCACTTGGGCACCGCCAGCACCAGCGGAACAACGCGCAGGGCGGCAAGCACGGCGTCGACCGAGATGCCCGCCCACGAAGCCGCGGCCCAGCGGGTAGATGCCCTGTGCCGGTTGCAGCCGGTGCTGTGGCAATACCTGGAAAAGGCCGAGTTGGCGTCGCTGTACCAGGACCTGGAGCGTCCACTGATCGACGTGCTGGTGGAGATGGAATTGACCGGCATTTACGTCGATCGACAGCGTCTGTCGGAGCTAAGCGAGCAATACACGGCAAGGCTGCTGGAACTGGAGCAGTCGATCTATCGCCTGGCCGGTCGCGAGTTCAACATCGCCTCGCCCAAGCAGTTACAGGAGGTGCTGTTCAACGAACTGGGCTTTGCAGCCAAGAAGAAAACCCGCACCGGCATCAGCACCGAAGCCTCGGTGCTGGAGGAACTGGCCCTGGAGCACGAACTGCCGCGGCAAATCATTGAGTTCCGGCAGTTCGCCAAGCTCAAAGGGACCTATGTCGATGCGTTGCCCGACATGATCAACCCGCGCACTGGCCGCGTGCATTGCTCGTTCAATCAAGGGGTTACGGCCACCGGGCGGCTGAGCAGCAGCGATCCGAACCTGCAAAACATTCCGATCCGCACCGAGGAGGGCCGCGAAATCCGCTCGGCCTTCCGGCCCGGGCATGAAGGCTGGCAACTGCTGGCCGCCGACTATTCGCAGATTGAGCTGCGGGTGTTGGCCCATTTCTGCGGCGACGAGGCGCTGTGCGGCGCCTTCGAGCGCGACGAGGACATTCACCGCGCGGTCGCCGCCGAGGTATACGGCGTACCGAGCGCGGAAGTGACGTCGCTGCAGCGGCGAAACGCCAAGGCGGTCAACTTCGGCATCATCTATGGACTGTCGCCCTGGGGGCTCGCCAAGCAGCTTGGAATCGAGCAAACGGAGGCCGCGGAGTTCATTGATGCGTACTTCCAGCGGTACTCCCGCGTCGAGGAATTTCTGGCCCAAGTACTGGCAGAATGCCGGGCCAAAGGGTATGTTAGAACCATCCTGGGACGTCGCAGAGCCATCCATGGCATTCGATCCGGCGTCCACCGTCAACGGAACCTTCCGGAACGAACCGCCATCAACACCGTGGTTCAAGGTTCCGCCGCCGATATCATCAAGTTGGCGATGATCCGCCTGCACGATCGCTTGCAGGGGGAATCCATTGCCGCGGCCATGCTGTTGCAGATTCACGACGAGTTGGTGTTTGAAGTCGCCGACCGTCAGGCATCGGAGTTGGCTGCGTTGGTGGTGCAGGAGATGTCCAGCGTTTACCCGCTTAACGTGCCGCTGAAAGTGGACGTTTCGGTGGGCGCTAACTGGGCCTCGCTGCAGCCGATACCTTGAACTGCCAACGGCTTTTCGCACTGTCCCAGTCGCACCGTCATGCCTCGGCCGCCCCGAGTCCGGCCACTACCCAAAAACGTTCCGACCGGAGCGGTCCTGCCTTCATATTCAAGTCGTTTGTAGAGTCCCGATCGCCACATGCATGGAGGTTCTGCGTGGTGGAAATCCGTAGTTAATGGTTGCATTGTCCGATTCGGTTTGTCACTAGCCGCGCGGGGTTGCGAGCCGTCCCCTGATAGGTCGCAGCACGCGCCCGCGGTACAATACCGCCGGTAGCAGGAGCCTAGGGGTGGATTCCTCCCGCCGTTGCCTCCCTGGATCGCGGCCGCCTGACGCCCGCCACCTGCCGGTGCTGGGCCTGCTGGGCGGTGTGGCCAGCGGCAAGAGCTTCGTCGCCGGCCTGTTGGCCGAGCACGGGGCCGCCGTGCTGGACGCCGATCGGGCAGGACATCAGGTCCTCGAACAAGACGAGGTCAAAGCCGCCTTACGCGAGCGTTGGGGCCCGAGGGTTTTCACGCCCACGGGGCAGGTCGATCGGAAAGCCGTCGGAGAGATTGTATTTCAAGATCAAGCTGAGTTAGAATTCCTAGAAGCCGTCACGCACCCGCGGATCGGCTGCCTGCTCCAGGAACAGATTGAACATCTCCTCCAGCAAGGTGCTCCAGCCGCCGTCCTCGATGCCCCGGTCATGCTCAAAGCAGGCTGGGATGCCATCTGCGACGCGATCTGGTTCGTCGATGCTCCCCGCCCCACGCGATTGCAGCGAGCCTTGCAGCGAGGCTGGACCGAAGCCCAGTTCGCTGCTCGCGAAGCCGCGCAGGAGTCGTTGGACGAAAAGCGCCGCAAGGCCGACGTCATGATCGATAACGCTGGCAGCAGCCAGGCCACGGCGGCCGCGGTTGCCCGGCACTGGCAGCAGTTTCTCGATCGTGTACGGACGTCATCCACGCCGCATTCGGCGGACCATTAACTACCCGAACCAAACAACACCAGCGGGGTTGGATCCTGCAGCGGCAGCCAAAGCCGCCGCGGTCGTCCCCTCCGCGAATGAAAACACGATTAACGTCGGGGCGCAAGCTCGCGGATGTGTCCGCGGCCAGCGGTCCCTGGTTACCCACCAAACCATCCCACCATCAACGCTAAGGCCACGTGATCGTTTGGCAGAACGTACAACTGAAGGAGCAAGTGAGTAATGGGCAGTTCGGCGGCCAGCACCTGGCCAGCCGAGGCTTATAAGCGGTTTCCCTTCCAGCGCGACCGTACCGGTCAACCACGCTGGGCCGCCATCCTTTGAACCTCCTGAAATTGACCCTTCCGAACGCATCCCCCAACCCCACCGCCGAGGCCACTCGCGCCACCGGCAAGCGTGCTCATCGGAGTTGTCTGTCATGACCGAAACGAAACGCAAAACCACGGATGAAAAGGTTCGGAAAACCGATTCCCGAACCGGCATGCGCAAGAAATCGTCGCCTTCCGACGATGCAATGACCGCGACGGTGACCGATTCCGATCTGCACAACGGCGAGCCGATCTCGCTGGCTGAAGAACTGGCCGAAGAGGGCAGCCTGGTCCGCGACGAAACCCACGAACACTACGAGCGGATCAAACGCGGCAACATCCACATTGCCGAGTTGCAAAAGCTCTCGATGCCTGAGCTGATCGAAGTCGCCCGGCGCGAGAACGTCAAAGAGATCACCGGGGTCAAGAAGCAGGACCTGATCTTCAACATCCTCAAGGAGCGTGTGAAGCTCAACGGCCTGATGTTCGGCGAAGGCACCCTGGAGGTGCTGCCCGACGGCTTTGGCTTCTTGCGGAGCCCCGATTACCACTACCTGTCCTGCCCTGACGACATCTACGTCTCGCCCAGCCAGATCCGCCGGTTCGGCCTGCGGACCGGTGCCACGGTGAGCGGCCAGATTCGTCCGCCCAAGGAGAACGAGCGGTACTTCGCCCTGTTGCGGGTCGAAGCGATCAATCACCACGATCCCAACCTGCTCACCGACAAGGTGTTCTTCGACGACCTGACGCCGATGCACCCGGACAAGCGGTTGGTGCTGGAGCACGATCCGGCGGAGATCGAGATGCGGGTGGTCGACCTCATCAGCCCGCTGGGCTTTGGTCAGCGCGGCCTGATCGTCAGCCCGCCGCGTGCCGGCAAGACGATCCTGCTGCAGAAGATGGCCAAGGCGGTCCTCACCAACTATCCGGAAGCCTACGTGATCATGCTGTTGATCGACGAGCGGCCGGAAGAAGTGACCGACATGGAACGGCAGGTGAAGGGCGCCAACTGCGAGGTCATTTCCTCCACGTTCGACGAAGCCGCCGCCCGCCACATCCAGGTATCCGAGATGGTCATCGAAAAGGCCAAGCGGATGGTGGAATACGGCGTGGACGTGGTGATCTTCCTGGACAGCATCACCCGGTTGGCTCGGGCCTGGAACGCCGAGTGCCCCAACTCCGGCAAGCTGCTCTCCGGCGGTGTGGACGCCAACGCCCTGCAGCGCCCCAAGCGATTCTTTGGTGCTGCCCGCAAGGTAGAAGAAGGCGGCTCGCTCACGATCATCGGCACGGCACTGGTCGATACCGGCAGCAAGATGGACGAGGTGATCTTCGAGGAGTTCAAAGGCACCGGCAACCTGGAGATCGTGCTGGATCGCCGCCTGGTCGATAAGCGAATCTGGCCCGCCATCGACATCAACCGCAGCGGCACCCGCCGCGAAGAGATGCTGCTCGATCCGGAAGAATACCGCCGGGTGTGCATCCTCCGCCGCGTGATCAACGAGATGAACGCCCCTGAAGCCATGGACCTGCTCGTCACTCGGCTGCAAAAGACCAAGAGCAACGCCGAGTTCCTGATGAGCATGAACGCCAAGTAAGCTCACCGGGGGCCGCTACGAACGGCCCCCAGTCCCACTACGGATTGATTCCTAGCCGCCCCGCGGAAAGTTTCCGCGGGGCGGCTTTTTTATGCGCCGTCTCGCGGTTTCCGCTGGTGCGGCCCACGGCCTTTCTGCCCTGGCTGGTATGCGAGTTGCTTAATCGTTCCCCAGGAGAAAACAGACGCAACTTCACGGCCCCCCAAGTGGTACCCGGCCCGCGATTGACAGGAGAGGCACCATGCACGTACTCAAAGCCATGTCGCCCAACGTGTACACGGTTGTCCCGCAAGCCTCGTTGGTGGAGATTGCCCAGTGCATGAGCGACCACAACTGCGGCGTCCTCCCGGTGGTCGATGATTACAAGGTGGTGGGCCTGGTGACCGACCGCGACATCATCACCCGCGCCATTGCCCAGGGAGCCGATCCCAACACCACAACCGCCGCCGATGTGATGACGCGCGACGTACAGACGGTGGCCGATTATCAAACCGTCGATGATGTTGAAGAACTGATGCGGCGCAAGCACATTCGCCGCGTGGTGGTGCTGGACCGCAACAACCACCCGGTCGGCATCGTGTCGCTTGACGACTTGGCCACGCGTGTTTCGACCGACGAAGCCGGCCAGGTGCTTAAGCAGGTTTGTGAGTAAGCACACCGCGGTTCGTTTCAAGCGGCCGGTTAGCGGGCGGCTTCCAGCATCTGGGCGACGGTCTGTTCGAAGAGGGCATCGCCGCCAAACTGCATGCCTAGCGCCCGCAGCTTGCCCGTTTCGATCTGGTTCTTAGGCTGCGTCTGATTGCCGCGGATTTCGCTCTGGCTGCCGGACAGCCGCTTGGCCGTGGTCGCCACGTCGTACTCTGAGATATACCGGTCATAGCAGTTGTACGCCTGGCCGGTAATGCCGTCGGCCTCCAGTAGAATCCCGGCCGCCTTAGCGACGTCGGCGGCGTGCACTTCCTTGCCGCCGCGGCGACACTCGACCGCCTCGCCGCGTGCCACGGCGGCGACCAGGTCGAACCATTTGCTGTCTTGTGGGCGGTGCGCCAGGCCGTACACGCCAGTCGGCCGCAGGGCACAGATCTCATAGCCCTTGCCAAGCCCGTAGCTGTGCACGAACTTCTCCAGCGCCGCCTTGTGCGCGCCGTAGTGGCTCTTGGGCCAGAGGGGATGCGTCTCGTCCAGCGGCCGATCGTCCAGAATCACGTCGTGGACGGCGCACGTGGAAATGTAGACAAACCGCTTCACGCCCGCGGCCCAGGCGGCTTCCATCAGCTGTAGGGTGCCCAGGATGTTCACTCGGGCAAACTCCAGCAGGTCACCCTCGCCGCCCATGAATCCGCCGGCCGGATGATACAGGGCGGAGTGAACCACCGCGTCGGCCCCATCCACCAGCCGCTGGCAGCTTGCTGCGTCGCCCAGGCTGCCCTCGACCCACTCGATGTGATCGCTCAGCGATTCCAGGCCGGAACGATCGCTTTGAGGGCGGTGCCACACGTTGAGCGTATGGCCGCGTTCCCGGATTAGATGGTCGATCATGTACCGGCCAATGAAGCCGGTTCCACCGGTCAGAGCGACGCGCATCGGTGATCCCTTCCAAGCTGCGAACTGGTGGCAAGGCGTGTGCCTTGCGAGTGTGCCACGGCTCGGTGAGCCGTGCGAACCAGGCACACGCGTGAACGATTGCCACTATACCACAGCAGGCCAGAGACCAGCCCGCAAGCGCAGAGCGCAGCGGTCAGGATTGCTGTACGCGCAGACTCGCAGCGAATCAAGCCGCACAGGGCATTCAGCGCGCACTGAGATCAAGAGAGCCAGAACCGATTCGCGAAAACCGCGACCGGCCTAGTCCTTGTACTTGCCCAGGATCAGGGCGATGTTCTGGCCGCCAAACCCGAAGCTGTTGGTCAGCACGTACTCGATCTTCTTTTCGCGCGCCTCGTTGGGCACGTAATCGAGATCGCACTCGGGATCAGGGTTCTCGTAGTTGATGGTGGGCGGCAGCACGCCGTCGCGGAGCGCCAAAAGCGAGATGATCACTTCCGAGGCGCCGGCAGCGGCGATCAAGTGACCGGTCATGCTCTTGGTGCTCGACATTGGCGTTTTGTACGCCAGGTCGCCAAACACCTGCTTCACGGCCAGGGTTTCCACCTTGTCGTTGACGGAGGTGCTGGTGCCGTGGGCGTTGATGTAACCAATCTGCTCGGGGTTCAACCGGGCGTCCTGCAGGGCCAGCCGCATGCAACTGGCGGCACCGCGGCCCTCGGGGTGCGAATCGGTGACGCGGAAGGCGTCGGCCGTGGAGCCATAGCCTACCACTTCGCCCAGGATTTCCGCGCCGCGGGCCTTAGCGTGCTCCAGTTCCTCGATCACCAGCATGGCGGCGCCTTCGCCCAACACGAAGCCATCGCGTTTGAGGTCGAAGGGCCGCGAGGCCTTCGTCGGCTCGTCGTTGCTGGTGCTCAGCGCGGTGAGCAGGTTGAAGCCCGTCACGCCGAACGGATGGATCATGCTGTGGGTGCCGCCGGTGAGCATCACGTCGACGTCGCCGCGACGGATCATCTCCACGGCTTCGCCAATCGCCTGGCTGCTGGCCGCACAGGCCGTCAGGCAGTTGGCGTTAGGTCCCTGGCAGTTGAACAAGCTGGCCACGTGACCGGCCGGCATGTTCGGTTCCTGCTCCAGTTCTACGATCGGGTTGAGGATTTCCAGTCCCGACTGCGTGAATCGGACAATATCGAGCTTGTTCTGTTCCTCGCCGGTGAGCGCCCCGACCACCATCGTGGTGAAGCGTTCAAACTCCTGATTGCCTTCGCCGCTGCCCATGTACACGCCAAAGCGGGTCGGCTCGACGTCGCCTTCTTGCAGCCCGGCCGAGGCCACGGCGGCCTTGGCGGCACCAACGGCAAAACGGGTGTGGCGGCCCTGGTATTTCCACCGCTGCGGGTCTTCGCCGGCCTGCGACAGATCCCAGTCGCGTACTTCAGCCGCGATCTGGGTAGGGAAGTTTCGGGCGTCGAAGATGGTGATCCGGCCAACTCCCGACTCGCCCGCCAAAATGCGTTTCCAGGCCGAGTCGAGGTCGGTGCCCATCGGCATCACCCAACCCATCCCCGTGACCACTGCTCGTTTCCGCATGGTATGTCGACCCTGTCAAAATAGGCCGAGCCCGCCGCACCAGGCAGGGCGGGAGGCTTCAATCGTACTGCTTCAAAGGATGTTGCCCCTGGCGATCTCGCCACCGGCTCCAGAGTCGGCCCAGCGAGGATGGCCTACCGCTGCCCGCAGCGCCCCGGGGCTAGGAGGGCGAGTTCTCTGCGGAACCGCGGAAGAACGCGGCCGCCGCGGCTTCCAGGCCCGGCGGAGGTTGCAACCGGCTGCCGTCGGCAGCGCGGCCCACCTCGTACACGCCCATCAGGTTCATCATCGCCAGCAGTTCGGCATGGCCAAACAACCGGCGGCTGCGCCCCGTTTGCAGGACGTTGGCAAAGAACACATCAACCTCGCCCTGCAATTTGCCGTTCACGTGGGCCTGCCCGGCAACTTGCGCCCCATCTTCTTTAAGGTATTCCAGAACCGAGGTGTAGACCAGGGTATCGCCGGGCCGGGCGGGAAAGTGGAACTGCGCCTTGTTCACTTTCGCCAGGATCATGTTGCTGGACAGACCTTGGGCCTCGGCCACCAGGATCCCGCCCGCCTGCGCAAACCCTTCGACGATCAGCGAGGCCGGCATCACCGGATAACCGGGGAAGTGGTCGTGCAGGTGGTCCTCCGCCAGCGAGACGTTCTTCACGCTCTTGGCACTACGGCCGCTTTCAAATTCCAGGAAACGGTCGATCCAATACCACCGCATACCAATCTACCTTTTTGCTGTCGGCCTCATTCCCCGCCCGCGGACAATTCGCCACTGTTGGTGCGATTCCGCGGCTAACAGGGGGGGCAGTGGCCCTCGGTCCGTTCGCTCTGCCTCCCGCCCCGTTTGTTCCATGCCTCGGGGGCAGGTGGCACATACCTGGCCGCGTCGCGGTACGGCAAAACGCCTTGGCAATTCAAGGCGTTTTGCCCCCGGCTGTTCCGGCGGAAAAAGTGGCTGGTCTAGCCGCATCTTCCTCTGATTCTTAGCCCGCACCAACCGTTCACGGCGTGGCGTTTACAACGCGGCCCGTCGCGCTCTGGCAGACCTGCCTCGGCTGCCGGGCACAGCCACGCCGCAAGCGCTGGTTTACTTGTTGACCTTGGAGGCCACGTACGAGCAGATGGTGTCCACCGTGAACAGCTTGGAGAACTCCTTCACTTCGGGGTTCTTCTCAAACTCGGTCAGGTCGGCAAACGGCATCCGCTTGCGCAGCTCGGCCAGGCCCTGTTCGGTCAGCTTGCCGTCCTGCACGTAGTTCGTGTCGGTCAGCAGGTTTTCGGGGAACAGTTCGCCCCGGGGAATCTTGATGTCGAAGGTCTTTTCCAGGCGGAACACGATGTCGAGGAAGTCGATCGACTCGGCGCCCAGGTCGCCCGTCAGCGTGGCTTCCGGCGTGACTTCGTCGTCGTCCACGCTCAGCGCGTCCATCAGGATTTCCTGCACCTTCGAAAAGATCTCGGCTTTGTCCATGGGGGCAATACTCCCGCGTAATCAAAAGTAGAAGTAGTTGGTTTGGTACGTAATCGCGATAACGTCTGGTTGGAAGGCACCGATCCGTTGGCGTGCCGGCAATGTTGCCGCCCCTTGGCTTTTCTCCAGGGGCATCGGC
>Ga0182738_1006684_pt1 | contig 11907 bp, 11 predicted proteins | sample eDN5th30CBELigMG_FD_128876 | JGI IMG/M metagenome (GOLD analysis project Ga0182738, IMG submission 128876) | Enriched Miracle-Growth compost microbial communities from Emeryville, California, USA - eDNA 5th pass 30_C BE-Lig MG (version 2)... ...
CCCCTACCCGCTGCCGCCCAACGAACCGCTGTTTCGCGGGGCCAAAGGCGGACCGCTCGGCCAAGGCATGGTGCAAAAGGCTGTGGCACGCGCCCGCCGGGCACTAGGCCTGCCGGACACCGCCACCCCGCACGCCTTGCGTCACAGCTTCGCCACCCACCTGCTCGGCGCCGGGGCAGACCTTAGGAGCCTTCAAGAGCTGCTCGGCCACGCCAGCCTTGGCTCGACGCAGATCTATACGAAAGTCGACGCCGCAAAGATGCTCGACGCCTACCGCAACGCTCATCCAAGGGCTTAACGCGGCCTCCAGGTCACGACCCGCCAAAGGTAGGCCGCCAGCATCAGCACTCCCCCGCCGATGATTACCCAGTCGAGCCAGTGCTCGTAGACGTCCAGGTAGTACGCCAGCCAGCGACCGCCCTGGATGAGGAGCACGTTCCACACTGCGGACCCGGCGAACGTGAACAGCAGGAACCGCCATCGCCCCATGTGCGCGAGCCCTGCCGGGAGCGAGATCATCGTCCGCATCAGCGGGGAGAAGCGCAGCAGGAACACTGCCCACTGGCCGTGTCGCTGAAAGAAACGGGTAGCCCGCTCGATGTCCTCCCAGTCGAGCGTCAGCCAGCGCCCCCAGCGGGAGACAATCGGCTCAAGGCGGCGATAGCCCCACCTGTCACCGATGATGAACCAGAAATAGTTGCCTGCCGTGGATCCCACGGTGCCCGCAAACAGCAGCGGCCAGAAGTCCATTGTGCCCCTGGCGACCGCTACTCCGCCCAGTCCCATGATCAGTTCCGAGGGGATCGGCGGGAACACGTTCTCGATCACCATCAGGAAGGCGATTCCCCAGTATCCGCCCAGCTCGATCGTTCGCAGAATGAACTCATCCATCGGGGATCAACGCTTTCACGGTCCCGCGGTTCACGACCACGGCATTTTCAGGATGGATTGAGGGAAGTCGGACCAGTCTGGAATTCAAAGCGCAGCGAGCCGCTCCTCGATGGCATCCCAGATGCGGCCAGCCGTGTCCGTGCCGTTGAACCTGTCGATCGCGACAATGCCTGTGGGGCTGGTGACGTTGATCTCCGTCAGCCACTTGCCGCCGATCACGTCGATCCCGACGAAGATCAGACCCAGTTCCTTCAACACCGGGCCCATTGCCTCGCAGATTTCCTGCTCGCGCGCGGTGAGCGTGGTGGGTTCAGCCGAACCGCCCATGGCAAGGTTGCTGCGGAACTCGCCCTTGCCCGGCCGACGGTTGATTGCGCCTGCCACTTCGCCGTCTACCAGCACGATGCGCTTGTCGCCTTCCGCCACTTCCGGGAGGAAGGGCTGGAGCATGTGCGGTTCCGGCCAGTTCTGGTTGAAGATCTCGAACAGGGCCGAGATGTTCTCCCCGTTTTCGGGAATGCGGAAGATCGCCTTGCCGCCGTTGCCGTGGATGGGCTTCACGACCACGGAACCGTATTCATCCTGGAAGCGGCGGGCCTCATCGACACTGCGTGTCACCAGCGTCGGCGGCATGAACTCGCGGAAATTGAGGACCAGCACCTTTTCGGGCGAGTTTCGGACGGACCGGGGATCGTTCACCACCAGCGTCTCGTGCTGGATGCGCTCCAGCAGGTGCGTGGCGGTGATGTAGCCCATGTGGAACGGCGGATCCTGCCGCATGAGCACGACGTCGATATCGCGCCCCAGGTCGATCCTCTGCGGGTCGCCCGCGGTGAAGTGGTCGCCCGGCACGTTGCGCACCTCGACCGGACGGGCGAGCGCCCACAACCGGTCGTTCGCGTCCAGCGTCAGCGAGTCCACGTCATAGTGGAACAGCGCGTGTCCGCGGGCCTGCGCCGAGAGCATCAGCGCAAAGCTCGAATCGCCCGCGATGTTGATGCTTTCCAACGGGTCCATCTGGACCGCGACGCGCAGGCTCATTCGTTATTCCTCATGGCATCCAGGCGTTCTCGATGTGGCGAGGGAAGCTGCCGGGCGCAAGCAGGATCACGTCGACGCGTATGTCCTCGCCATTCGTGGCGTAGAGATGGGCGACTGCTTCGGCCGCTGCGGCCACGCGGCGCAGGCGATACTCGTCAATCGCGAAATCGAGATCTGCGGCGGAATTACGCCATTTGACCTCGATGAAGGCGATCAGGTTCCCCTTGCGGCAGATGAGGTCGATCTCACCCACCGGCGTCTTCTTTCGCCGGTCGAGCACCGTCCAACCCTTGAGCTGAAGCCAGAGCGCTGCGCGGCGTTCGCCTTGCCGGCCGCGCTGCTCGGCAACCTGTCGCTTCAACGCTTCAGCTCCATGGCCCGCGCATAAAGTGCCTTGCGGTCCAGTCCCGTGGCGCGGGCCACCTCCGCCGCAGCCTGCGAAGGCTTGAGCGTGGCAAGCGCCGCGGTGAGCAGGGCATCGGCGTCGGCTTCGGATGTGTCGGCACGTTCCCCGGGCGGTCCGACCAACAGCACGATTTCGCCTTTGGGAGGATGCGCCTCAAAGTGGGCACGCAGTTCCTCCGCAGTGCCGTTGCGGCATTCCTCGTGCAGCTTGGTCAGCTCGCGGGCGACAGCCACTTCGCGCCCCGGCAATACCTCATCGATCGCGGCGAGCGATTTCGTAAGGCGAGGAGCGGTTTCGAAAAAGATCAGCGTCGCCTCGATCCCCGCGAGCCCGGCCAGAGTCTCGGCGCGGGCTTTCTCCTTTACCGGCAAGAACCCGGCAAACAGGAAGCGGTCGTTGGGAAGGCCCGAAAGGGTCAACGCGGCCAACGGCGCGCTCGGCCCCGGCAGCGTTGTCACCGGAATGCCCACCGCCCTCGCCTCTCGCACGAGCCGAAATCCGGGGTCTGACACCAGCGGCGTTCCCGCATCGCTTGCGAGCGCAACTGCCTTCGTCCGCATCGCGTCGAGCAGTCGCGCCCGGTCCTGCTCGCCGCTGTGGTCGTCGTATCGCCACAAGGGTTTACTGACGCCGAGGTGCTTGAGCAGCTTGCCGGTGACGCGCGTATCCTCGCACGCGACGGCGTCACAGCGCGCAAGCGTCTCTGCCGCGCGTTTCGTCAGGTCGCCGAGGTTGCCTATCGGCGTTGCGACAATATACAGCCCCGGTTCAAGCCCGGCGTCGGAGGAACTTTGCGACATCGGGGCGTTTAGACCCCAAGCAGACGGGAGCGGCAAGGATGTTGCAAGTTAGGGTCGACAAGCGACGGATTCTCGCCCTCGGCGCAGGTCTGTTGCTGGCGTCGTGCAAGGTCATTCCCGACACCGGGACCGGTCCGGTCACCACCCCGGCCCCGGGTCCGAGCGAGCCGAGCGCCAACGTCCTGCCGACCGATTCGAACCGCCACCGGGTCGCGTTGCTGGTTCCGCTGAGCGGTGACAACGCCGATGTTGGCCAGTCGATCTCCAACGCCGCGACGATGGCGCTGCTCGACACCAACGCGGACAACCTCCGCATCACGACCTACGACACTGCGACCGGCGCCTCGAGCGCTGCTGCCCGCGCAATTGCCGACGGCAACAAGCTGATCCTCGGCCCGCTTCTCGGCGAAGACGTGCGCGAAGTAATCACCGCGGCCCGCCCTGCCAACGTGCCGCTGATCAGCTTTTCCAACGACAGCACCGTCGCGGCGCGCGACGTGTTCCTGATGGGCCAGTCGCCCGAGCAATCGATCCGGCGCGCGATCAACTACGCGCGCGGCAAGGGCTCGCGCAATTTCGCAGCGCTGATCCCCAACGGCGAATATGGCCGCCGCGCCGAACTCGCGTTCAACGATGCCGTGAAGGCTGCCGGCGGAACGGTGGTCTCGGTCCAGAAGTACGACCGCGGCAACACTTCGATTGTCAGCGCGGCCGGTCGCCTGAATGCGAGCGGTGGCTTCGACACGGTCCTGATCGCCGACAGCGCGCGCCTGTCGATCATGGCAGCGCGTGAGCTCAAGGAGCAGGCCGGCTCGCTGCAACTCATCGGCACCGAACTGTGGAGCGGCGAGTCCGATATCGCCAGCTCGGCGCCGCTGCGCGGTGGCCTGTTCGCGACCATCTCGGACGATCGCTGGCGCCAGTTCTCGGACAGCTACCAGTCGCGCTTCGGCGGGCGCCCCTATCGTGTGGCAACGCTGGGCTATGACGCCGTGTTGCTGACCTTGCGCGTTGCGCGGGACTGGCAGCCCGGGCGGGCCTTCCCGATCGCTTCGATGCTCGATTCCACCGGTTTCCTTGGCCTCGACGGGCCGTTCCGCTTCCAGCGCACCGGGATTGGCGAGCGCGCGATGGAAGTTCGGCAGGTCGGCAACGGCACGGTCACGGTGGTCGATCCGGCCCCGGCTAAGTTCTGATCCCCCGACAGGGAGAGGGATAACCGCGCCGAGCCTGCTTGAATCCGTTCGATTCCGCGCCTTATAGCCGCGAGCATGACGACCGATGATAGCGGCTCCCTGTTCGACCAGTTGCCTGCCGCTGGCGGCGATTACGATGCCTCGGCAATCGAGGTTCTCGAAGGACTGGAGCCGGTCCGGCGTCGACCGGGCATGTATATCGGCGGCGTCGACGAGCGGGCGCTGCACCATCTCGCGGCCGAAGTGCTCGACAACGCGATGGACGAAGCGGTGGCGGGCCACGCCACCCGCATCGAGGTTACGCTCGGCGAAGACAATCGGCTGACCATCAGCGACAACGGCCGCGGCATGCCCGTGGACGAGCACCCGAAGTATCCGGGCAAGTCGGCGCTGGAAGTCATCCTCACCACGCTCCACTCCGGCGGCAAGTTCTCCGGCAAGGCCTACGCCACCAGCGGCGGCCTGCACGGCGTCGGCGTTTCGGTCGTGAATGCCCTGTCGGTGAACACGCGGATCGAGGTGGCGCGCGATCGCCAGCTCTACGTCCAGGAGTTCTCGAGAGGCCTCGCATTGGGTGGCCTGCGCCATGAAGGCGCCGCGCCCAATCGCCGGGGCACCACCGTGAGCTTCACCCCGGACCGGGAAATCTTTGGCGAGCGGGACTTCAGCCCCAAGCGGCTGTTCAAGCTCGCGCGGTCGAAGGCCTACCTGTTCGCGGGCGTCGAGATCCGCTGGAAATGCGCGCCTTCGCTGGCGAGCGACGATGTGCCGGCTGAAGCTGTGTTCCAGTTTCCGGGCGGCCTCGCAGACCATCTCGCGGAGCAGGTCGGTGCGCGCGAATGCGTCACCAGCCAGTTCTTCACCGGGCGGCAGGATTTCCCCGGTGACCAGGGCCGCGTTGAATGGGCCATCGCCTGGCCGCTGTGGTCCGACGGCGCGTTCTCGTGGTACTGTAACACCGTGCCCACGCCTGATGGCGGCACCCACGAAGCGGGCCTGCGCGCCGCGCTGACCAAGGGCATTCGTGCATTCGGCGAATTGGTCGGCGCGAAGAAGGTCAAGGAGATCAGCACGGATGACGTGATGACCGGGAGCGAGGTCATGCTCTCCGTCTTCATCCGCGATCCCCAGTTCCAGAGCCAGACCAAGGACCGGCTCACGAGTCCCGAAGCGGCGGCGCTCGTCGAACGTGCCGTGCGCGATCACTTCGACCACTTCCTGACCGACAACATGGATCGCGGCCGGGCCCTGCTCGCCTCGATCACTGACAGGATGGAGGAGCGGCTCGCCCGCAAGGCCGAGCGCGAGATCAAGCGCAAGACCGCAACCAACGCCCGCAAGCTGCGCCTGCCCGGCAAGCTCACGGACTGCTCCGGTGAGACCGGGGCGGAGACCGAGTTGTTCATTGTCGAGGGTGACTCGGCAGGCGGCAGCGCCAAGCAGGCGCGCGACCGCAAGACGCAGGCGATCCTGCCGATCCGCGGCAAGATCCTCAACGTCGCCTCGGCAAGCGCCGACAAGATCCGGGCCAACCAGGAAATCGCCGATCTCGCCCTCGCGCTGGGCTGCGGCACCCGGCGCGACTGCGACCCGGAAGCGCTACGCTACGATCGCGTGGTCATCATGACCGACGCCGACGTCGACGGCGCCCATATCGCGACCCTGCTGATGACGTTCTTCTTCCAGGAGATGCCGGAACTGGTGAAGCAGGGTCATCTGTTCCTCGCCCAGCCTCCCCTCTTCAAGCTGACGGCCGGCAAGGACACCGCCTATGCCAAGGACGAAGCGCACAGGCGCGAGCTGGAAGAGACGGTATTCAAGGGCAGGAAAGTCGAGATCAGCCGCTTCAAGGGCCTCGGCGAGATGAACCCGCAGCAGCTCCGCGAGACGACCATGAGCCCCGCGACGCGCAGCCTCATCCGCATCACCCTGCCGCCCGAACACGAGCAGCGGCACGCCATCGCGGAACTGGTCGACCAGCTCATGGGCCGCAACCCGGAACACCGATTCAACTTCATCCAGAACCGCGCAGGCGAACTCGATCGCGAGATGATCGACGCCTGATCCCACGACGGCGCCCCGCAAGCGCGGAACGGCCGCCGTCCGAATTCTCAGGCGTTGGTGGTCTGGGCCACGGCCTCGGGGGCTTTTGCCCACCCCGCCGCGGGCGTCCGCGTCGCCTTGACAACGTCTTTCACGATCCTGCCCAGGAACGCCGGGACTTGCGCCGGAGCAATCGCCTGGATGCGGTTGCCTGATTGCTCCAGCGCGCCGCGCAGAACGGGATCGAAAGTCTCCGTCGGGCCCAGGGCAACCACGCTGCGACAATGCGGCAGCGTCAGCCGCAGCATGTCCATGAGCATCGGTTTGAGCGGCGCGGCCGGTCCGATCGGCGGGAGGTCGCCCGCCATCAGCAGCGCATCGATCTGCTGCACCGGCAGGCCTGTCGAAAGTATAGACGGCTCGAACGCCCCCAGGACAAGCGCCTCGACGCGCCGATCCATCGTCAGCATGCGCCCGCCGCGCAAGAACCCGCTGGGTCCTGGAAGCAGAGTTTCGCCGCCCACATGAACACCGCCGCGATCAAGGGTGCCGACGCAAATCCCCTGCGCCGCCAGCGCGGACTTGAGGCCAGCCACCACTTTCTCGGCCTTGTCGCCGCCGAGGACGGCGATGGTCGGCACGTGCCCGCTTCCGCCCACCAGCGACTTGAGGACCATGGGATAGAGATGGCCAGCCGTGAGGCCGCCAAGCTCGGGCTGTGCGTTCACTTCGCAAATGCCAGAGGGAACCTCGCGCCATGACGTCGCGATGTCCGGGATAATGAGGTCGATACCGGCGAGATCGAGACCGATCGTGGCCGCCGCCCGTTCCGCCAATCGGGCATTGTCCGGGTGCATGACGTCCGTCACCACTACCGGCATCCCCCCGCTCGTCACGTTGCTCGACCTGCGCAGGCGAACGAACTGGCCCTCGGCAGGCACGCTGTCGAAGGTCATGCCATCGCGCGCGAGCAGCGCTTCGGCTTCGCCGTCGAGCTTGATCTTCTTGAGAGCGGCATAGACCGTGGTTCCACGGCGTGGATCGGCGTTGGTAATCTCTGCCAGTTCACGAATGGTCGAGGTGCCGTCACCCGTCACGCCGGCGGGAACACGTTCCACTGCCCATACGGCTTTCCCGCGGAAAACCGTGATGCGATAATCGCGGCCCGCGATGAAGTTCTCGACCAGCACCGATTTCGAGACTTTGGCCGCGTTGGCGAACGCGGCTTCCACTTCGGCTGCCGTGCGCAGGTCTGCCTGGACGGCGACGCCGCCATCCTTGTCCGCCGGCTTCACCACGACCGGATAACCGAGCTTCTTCGCGACCTCGACTGCCTGCTTCTCGTCCATGACGATGGCGTTGGCCGGGGCGGGCAACCCGGCGCGGCGCAGCACGGTTGCGGCCATGTGCTTCATCTTGGCGAGACGCGCGCCGATGTTCGAGCAGTAGTGCGTGAAGGTGCTGTCCATCAGCACCGATTTCCGCCCGATCCCGTACTGGACGAGCGAGCTTGGAAATTCCTGGAACGCGATGCCGTTTTCGACTGCGGCCTTTACGAGGCGCGGCGTGTTGCTGGTCGTGAGCGCCGAGGCCCGCAGGCGCTGGAAGGCGGCGTGCGCCTGCTCCCGAAGCTTGTCACGCTCTGCCTTGCTGGAGGTAGTGAAGGCCTTGCAGGTAAGCACCAGCAATTCGCCGGTCGCCTCAAGGCCGCGTGTAAGCGCGGGCACTGCGAAAGCGGCACCCTTTTCGCCAGCTCCGATCACCCGGGGCTGGGCGTGAACCGGAAGGTCGGCCAGCTGCTGCAGCCGCGCTGCGATCGCGCAAAACCACGTAGCGGTGTCCTGGCGTTCGGAACCGCTTCGCGGATCGGCGAAGGCTTCGACACGCGCGAGTCCCTTGGCTCCCTTGAAGAGGGCATCGAACCGCTGCGTCAGTTCCGCGCGCTCCTCGGGCGTCGTTGCCGGGATGGAGCAGTGAATGATGACGAACGGATAGGGCAGGCCAAAACCCAGGCCAGGGACCCGGTGCGGGCCGCTTGCGATGGCCCAAGGGGCGTCCGATGCCTTCTCGGCCTCCTGCTTGGGTGCCGATTTGTCCTTCTGCTCGGGCTTCGCCGACTTGGCCGCGGCTCCCTTTTTCTTTGGCGCGCTCATGCCGTCTCACATGTGATCGTCATCAGTGCCCAGTTCATTCCGACACTTCCGTCCGCATTGTCCTCGACGCCGAGATCGCGCTCGATCGCCTCGATGATCTGATTGGGGGTCGCCTTGCACACGTCGAACAGCCCACCCGCGAAATCTGCCATTTGCTCGCGGTTCTCGAATCGCCAGTGGTACGCGTTCCCCCGCGCATCGATCACCTTGAACCCGCAGGCTTTGAGCTCTTCCACCGTTGCCGCGTTGAGAAAACGCCCTTCGTGGCCAGTGCTGTTGTAGTCGCCTACAAAGCCGTCGAGGAACCGCGCGTAGGGACTGCCCTCGGCCACGTCCGACACGACGAACCGGGCCGCGGGCTTGAGCACGCGGCGTACCTCGCCCCAGAGTTCGGTCTTGTCCTCGATGTGATGGACGCCGGCGAGGCTCAGCACGCAGTCGAGTTCGCCGTCGCCCCACGGAAGAGGCAGCAGCGGCCGGCTTGCGGGATCATCCTCGCGCGCGCCGTGGTTGGTGAACGTGGCACAGGGCTCGTGCCCTTCCCAGACGCATCCTTCCGGCAGGTACCAGCGCAGGTAGCCGCCACCTGCGGGTACGTCACCGACCCGCATCCCGGCCTTCAATTCCACTTCGGCAAGCAGCTGCAGGAATTCCGCATCGCGGGCGTGCGGATACTTCTGCATGGCGCGGTCATAGGCACTGCCGCGCTGGGCAAACAGCTCCGCATAAGTGGCAATACGAGTGGTCGTATCCTGCATCACGCGGCAGCCTCGTCCTTTGCGGGCTCGAACCGTTCCCTCGGCACCTTGGCAAACATCTCCTTCACCGCCGGCCGATCGTGGATCTGGCGAAGCCAGCGGACGAGATGCGGCGTGTCACTCTCATTGACCATGTCGGCGAAGCCCGTTTCCATCCCGTTCGCGATGGCAAAGTTGCATATGTCGGCAAGCGAATACATGCCACCTGCCAACCATTCGTTATCGGCAAGGCGATCGTCGAGGCGGCGGACCGAGACGCCGATCTTGCGCATTTCCTCGTCGAGGAGGTCCTGCGGGAAGCCTTCCCGCGCGCGGCGCCACTTCACCTGCTGCTCCGGCAGCGGAATGGCCTTCAGCTTTTCCTCGAACTCGGCATCCGAGAGATGCCTGACCATGTTTCCGACATGACGGTGCCAGCCCACCGTCGAGACGCACCAGCAGAAGTACTCGTCGACCCACTTGGTCCAGATGCGCATTTCGGCGCGGCCATAGGCATCGTCGGGACGCAGCTTCACCGCTGTCGGATGTGCATCCTCGAGATATTCGCAGATCACCGTGCTTTCGGTGATGATGCGGCCATCATCGGCCAGCGCCGGAACCTGTCCGCGCGGGTTGATCGCCTTGTACCAGTCCGAATGGTGCTCGAACTTCGCCGGGTTGAGCAGCTTGTGCTCGAACGCCAGGCCCTTCTCGTAAAGCGTGAGCGTCGGCTTCAGCGAGTTCGCGCCGGGTCCGAAGCTGTACAAAGTGAGCATGGATGGGCCTCTTCCCTTTCCCGAGCGGCTTAGCGAGCGCCGAGTGCTGTCCGCAAGCGAAATGGCCTGTTTTCCGGCGGGTAAGGCGGGCTCAGTAGAGCAAGAGGTCGGCGATTTCCTCACGCCAGCGCGCTTCGTCAGGCGCGGCGAGTGCATCGAGGTCGCGCGGATCGGCGGCGCGGTCATCCACCCATTCGCGCAGGCCGGGGCCGCCGTTGATCACGTCGATGGCAAGCCGGTCGAATTCGTACTCGTAGGGGAAATCGCGCCAGATCTCGTAGTCCGGATGGAGACGACGGATCGCCTTGAAAGCGAGTGCCTGCTGTCGCCAAGGGCTGAAGGCATCGTGGTCGTAGAACGTGCCTTCCGCGTGGATCATCAAGGCGTTGCAGAGCAGTCCCGCATGCTTGTGGAATGTCGGCGTGAACCAGCACGGGCGAAGTGCGCAGCCTTTGAGCCATTCCGGCGCGAGGCGGTTCATTTCCGCAAGCACCGCCTCCGCGTCAATGTCCGGCGCGCCGAACAGGACTTCGAGCGGACGAGTGGTTCCCCTCCCCTCGCTCAGGTTCGTTCCCTCGAGCATCACCGTCCCGGCATAGGCGCGCGCCATGTTGAGGTTCGCCGCGTTGGGGCTCGGGTTGATCCAGATGCGGCTGTCGGGCCAGCCATGGCCCGGCCCGGCCTCCGGCAACCAGTCGTGCATCTCGACCACGCGGTAATCGACGTCGAGATTGAAGTGGCGAATAAACCACGCGCCCATCTCGCCCATGGTGAGGCCGTGACGCATCGGCATCGGCGCGGCACCGACGAAACTCTCCTGCCCCGGTATCAGCAACGTCCCCTCGACAGGGCGGCCAGCGGGGTTCGGGCGGTCGAGCACCCACACGCTCTTGCCGTGCCGGGAGGCCGCCTCGAGCAGGTAGAGGAGCGTAGTGACAAAGGTGTAGATGCGGCAGCCGAGGTCCTGCAGGTCGAACAGGAACACGTCCGCCGTTTCCATCATGTGGTCGGTCGGGCGGCGAACCTCGCCATAGAGACTGAACACCGGGATGCCGAGCTTCGGATCGATCTCGTCCGCCGTCTCGACCATGTTGTCCTGCTTGTCGCCCTTCAGCCCGTGCTGCGGGCCAAACGCGCTGGTCACGTTCACCCCTGCCGCGATCAGGGCATCGAGCGAATGGACAAGGTCGACGGTTACCGAGGCGGGATGGGCCACCAATGCAACGCGCCGACCATCCAGTGCCCGGCGCAGGTCGGGCTCGGCAAGCAACCGGTCTATTCCGAACTTCATCGGCCAGCGGCTGCCGCAAGGGATGCAATGAAGCAAGCCGGATCGTGGAAGTCCGCGTTCCCGGTCGGGTGTGACAAGGCCCAGTAGCTCTTCGTCCCGCCCTCCTCCTCGATCACCGCGGCGAGGTTCATCCGGCAATCTTCCGTCGGAAGGACGGTCAGCGGAAGTGCCGCGTCGAAGATCGCGAACGTGCTGCCCTGCCGCATCATCGTCTGCGGCTCGCGATCGGCGGGGCGCTCGGCCATTCCATCGCGGTAGGCTGCGAAGTCGTAGGCGGCCCAGCGTTCCGACGGCGAGAGGTTGAACTCGCAATAGGCCGGGCCGTCACCCGGCATCAGGAACAGCTCGAAGCAGGTCGTCTTCCACAGCTCGTCGGCGCGGCCCTTCCCCGCGAACGACGGGACGACCAGCGCTTGTGCACCCTCGACGCGCCAGCGCACGCGGAGCCAGTTCTCGTCAGCACCGAGAATCCTCGCCGCGATCCCACTGACAGCCACCGCCGGATGATCCGGGTGGCATTGCAATTCGTACATCCTGGGTGCCTCTCGATCCTTGGGACGGCGATATCCCTCG
>Ga0182738_1006685_pt1 | contig 11907 bp, 12 predicted proteins | sample eDN5th30CBELigMG_FD_128876 | JGI IMG/M metagenome (GOLD analysis project Ga0182738, IMG submission 128876) | Enriched Miracle-Growth compost microbial communities from Emeryville, California, USA - eDNA 5th pass 30_C BE-Lig MG (version 2)... ...
CGAGGATGTGATTCGGCGGCTCACCGGGGCGCGGATCGTTGCAATTGGCACGCCTGACCGCGGTGACTACGAGGGCGGGGGTCTGTTGATAGACTATATCCCCGAAGGCGCGAGAGAGATACGCAGAGTCATCCTTGCGTTCAACGAGAATGGGATGTGGGCCGAGACCTGCGAACTGTCTCCCACTCCGGCTTTCGATGCAGGATAACGCGCTCCAGGATGCGCGGGAGTCTGTCTAAAAAGAAGTGAGTTTCACTCCGCTCGGGATAGCGGAGGTTGCTGAATGTTTTAGCTCCCATCCTCAAGAATGATTCTAGGTCCCGTGGCAGCTTTGTATTTTTCTTGTTCTCAAGAAATATCAATATCATCTCGAATGAAGTATTGTCTTTGTCCCATTCGATGGAAATCGCCTTCCGAGTAGCTTTACGAAGATTGCCATATAGTTTGTCGAGATCGTGAATCTTCGGAACGCCGCCCCCTTCCATTAAGAGAAGGCACTTCATAAATAGCTCCGACGAGAACGCTGAAATGACGATGGAGGCGCGCGAGAGATCGACGGCCAGCTGAGGATCGTAGGCCCTCCGGAGGTATTCGTCCGAAATTAGGAAACTCCGCGCCTGCATAAAATATTGCAGTTCGATAGGGGGATCGGCGATAGGGGTTGGCATGGCGAAGGCGCCCGAGAACGAGATTTACAGCGAGCAAGAGACGGAGCGACGCCGTGAGGCTGCGCTAAAGCGCATGCTGGCGACGCCCCCGAAGCCGCAGAAGCCGCCCCTCGCTAAAGCGCCGGCAAAGGCCAAGCGCTTGAAGTCCCGTCAACCAGGCGGCGGATAGGGGTCGTTGCCGTAGGTCCATTCGGTGCGAAACTGATTGTTCTCGCCCTGAACCAAGACTTGTGAGTCGCCCTTGGATTTATGGGCCGCATCGACGGCGGCTCTGATCGCAGCCCTTTGTGTGGCGTATGGACCGTGGTGTTTCCCTTGGTGGCTGATCTTCCACTGGCCCTGGTGCAGAACGACGACGTACTGGTTTCTAGCCATCTTCGCCTCCCGTTTTGGCGAATTGCAGCTTAGTGCGAGCACATCCATGAGTCGAATCAACGGATATATGGCTCCGCCCGAAGCGCTGCCCGCTGGCGAGCGGGAGTCGCAGGTCTTTGTGTGCGAATGGGAAGATGGGGACCACGAACATGGCCCGTGCCCCCATTGCGTTCTATGGGCGCCTGTTGGCACGCCAGCGGAGGAAGCGAGCGGCGTGCTGTTTCAGCGTCACCGGCTCAATTAGGTTGCCGATACATGAGGCGCTTGCCTTCCGCGCCTTTCAAAGCGGCGGCAGCGCGGTCAGTGTCGTTCCAGCCAAGCTTCGTACGGCGATTGTAACGGAACTCGAACTCGGACAGGTAGCGGTGTAAGTGCTGCTCGCCGCAGTGCTGATAGGTGCCGTTCATGCCGCGCTTGAAGACGGAAAACACGTTCTCGACGGTGTTTGAGTGCACGGTGCGCTCGCCCTCATAGCGGACGTATTCCTCGGCCGAGTGCTTGACGGTGTGGTGGCCGGCGAACTCCTTGCCGGTCTCGACGTAGAGCTTGCTTTCGTCGGTGTGTAGCTCGCTCTCGCGACGGACGTTGCGCACCAGCACGTCGCGGACGTTCTCCTTGGTGGCGTTCTCGACGTGGAACATACGGGTTTCGCCGCCACGCTCGACGAGGGCGACGACAGGGTTCTTCGACTGCGGGCCCTTGCGCTTGATGTAGGGACGGCTGCCACGCTGCTTGGAGACGCGGGGCGTGCTGGTCTTGCCGTAATAGGTCTCGTCGGCCTCCACGGTCTTCCCAGAGCCGCCCAGCGGGCCTTCATACTCACCCGACATGGCTTCGCGGATGCGGTGAGCCATGAACCAAGCGGTGCGATACGAGCCGAAGCCGAGCATGCGCCACAGCTGGTGGGCGCTGATGCCCTTCTTGCTGGCGGCCATCAGGTGCATCCCGAGCAGCCACTTGTGCAACGGGATATGTGAGCGCTCGAACACGGTCCCGACCCGCACCGTGAATTTGTCCCGACAGTCCCGGCAGAGGAACATTCCGGCCTGTGTCTTGCCGCCCATCTTGTGAACGTTGAACGACCCACAGAACGGACAAACCGGCCCATCGGGCCAGCGAGAGGCTTCCATGTGCGCGATGGCTGCGGCTTCGTCAGTGAAGATCGGGTTGGTGAGGTCGGTCATCGGGGTAACTCCTTGCCCCGATAGTGATTCGTCGGCCTTGCTAAGTCAAGTGCATAATTAGGATATAATTCCTAGTACCCGAGTCGTGGCGATCATGGAAGGGACTTTCTTCCCGTGGCGTCAAGGGCGTGTCCCGGCCCGGCTTTACGCCGGTTGGCGGGCGCGATACGACAGCGGGGAGATCGGCAGGTTTCCGCTGCCGGGGAGAGGAACGCATGATCGTCTGCTGCGGCGAGGCCCTGATCGATTTCCTGCCGCGGAAGACCGAGGGCGGCGCCGACAGCTATCAGCCCTTCGTCGGCGGCTCGGTGCTCAACGTCGCCGTCGCGCTGGGCCGTCTCGGGGCGCCGTCGGGCTTCCTCTGCGGCCTCTCCGACGACTTCTTCGGCGACATGATCCGCCAGTCCCTCGCCGCCAGCAAGGTCGACTTCGCGCTCTGCCCGATCTGGAACCGCCCGACCACGCTGGCCTTCGTCAAGCTGACCGACGGCAATGCCGAGTACGCCTTCTTCGACGAGGGCTCGGCGCTCCGGACCCTCGAGGAGAACGACCTGCCGCCGATCCCGGTGGCGGTGACCGCGATGCATTTCGGCTCGATCGGCCTCACGGCGGAGCCCTGCGGCTCGTCCTACGAGACGCTGATGCGGAACGAGAGCCCCGACCGGCTGATCTCGTTCGACCCGAACGTGCGCCCCTCGCTGATCCGGAACCGCGACGGCTACATCGCCCGGATCGAGCGGATGGTGGCGATGTCCGACATCGTGCGCATGAGCCGCGAGGACATGGAGTGGCTCGCTCCGGACCGGAGCTTCGAGGAGATCGCCGAGGACTGGCTCGCGCGGGGCGTGAGCCTCGTCATCCTGACCGAGGGAGCCGACGGCGCGCGCGCCATGGCGAGCCGCCGGTCGGCATCGGTGCCGAGCGTCGCGGTCGAGGTCGCCGACACGATCGGGGCCGGCGACACCTTCTCCGCCGCGCTGCTCGCCCGGCTCCACCGCGACGGGCGCCTCGACAAGCGGGCGGTGCAGTCGCTGTCGGAGGCGGACCTTGCCGACCTCCTCGGCTACGCCGCGCAGGCGGCCGCGATCACCGCGTCGCGGCCCGGCGCCGACCCGCCCTGGGCGCACGAACTTCCCTGAAGGCGGCCCGGCGCCAGCTTTGGGCCGCTCCAATGATCGGCAGGTGCCTTCTGTCGGCGCCGGCAGTGCTGTAATAATATCGGCGCATCCAAACGGGGGAGGCTTCCCATGAGCATGACTGGCATCGCACCTTCGGCCGAAACGCCGACCTGGCTACGCATCCTTCTCGGCATCGTCCTCATCATCGCCGGCGTCGTCGTCCTCGGAAACATCGTGTGGTTTTCGCTCGTCGGAACGATGATCATCGGCATCGCGGCCATCGTGGGCGGCGCCTTCGAAGTCATCCACGCGTTCTGGACCAAGGGCTGGGGCGGCTTCATCTGGCAGATCATCCTCGGCCTGCTCTACATCGCGGCCGGCATCTACATCGTCTCCCAGCCGGCGGGCGCGGTGCTGGCCCTCACCTGGGTCATCGCCATCGTCTTCCTGGCGCTCGGGCTCGTCCGCCTCATCGTCGGCTTCCAGACCTGGAGCGCCGGCGGCTGGCTCCTCGTCCTCTCCGGCGTCTTCGGCATCATCGCCGGCATCATCGTCCTGTCCGGCTGGCCGGAATCCTCGCTGTGGGTGATCGGCCTCCTGCTCGGCATCGACCTGATCTTCTCCGGCTTCGGCTGGCTCACCTACGCCGCGGTGCCGGCCAACCGGTAGGCCCGCCGCCCGCGGCGGCACTGCCGCCGGCACCTTCCGAGCGCGCGGGGATCCCGGTTTCCGCGCGCTTCCCTTGAAGGGAGCAGGCGCGCCTCCTCCCTTCGCGTTTCCTGAGGAGATTTCGCCTTGGAACAGACCTGGCGCTGGTTCGGCCCGAAGGACCCCGTCCCGCTCGCCGCCGTGCGCGAAGCGGGCGCGACGGGCATCGTCAGCGCGCTTCACCAGATCCCGGGCGGGACGCCATGGGACGATGCCGCGATCGCCGAGCGGAAGGCGACGATCGAAGCCGAGGGACTCCGCTGGTCGGTGGTCGAATCGATCCCCGTCACCAACGCGATCAAGGCCCACACCGCCGACTGGCGGCGCGACGTCGATGCCTGGAAGGCGACGCTTCGCGCCCTCGGCCGCGCCGGCATCGACACGGTCTGCTACAATTTCATGCCGATCGTCGACTGGACCCGGACCGACCTTGCCTGGCCGATGCGCTCGGGCCTCGCGCTCCGCTTCGACATCGTCGACTTCGCGGCCTGCGACGTCTTCATGCTGCAGCGGCCCGGCGCCGACGACGACTATGACGTCGACATCCTCGCCGCGGCGCAGAACCGCCATGCCGCGATGTCCGACGCGCGCCGCGAGGAGCTCGAGCGGATCATCCTCGCCGGCCTTCCCGGCTCCGACTTCGCCTACGACCGGGCCGGGTTCCTCGACCTCCTCAAGCTCTATGCCGGCATGGGGCCGGAGGAGCTCCGCCAGAGCCTCGTCGAGTTCCTCGGCGAGGTGCTTCCGGTGGCCGAGGAGGCCGGCATCCGCCTCGGCATCCACCCCGACGACCCGCCCTTCCCGCTGTTCGGCATGCCGCGCATCGTCTCGACCGCCGGCGACGTCGCCGCGCTGCTCGACGCCCACGACAGCCGCGCCAACGGGCTGACCTTCTGCGTCGGCTCCTACGGCTCCCGCGCCGACAACGACGTCGTCGGCATGGTCGAGGCCTTCGGGCCGCGCATCAACTTCCTCCACCTGCGCAACGTCACGGTCGAGGGTCCGCGCGTCTTCCACGAGGCCGAGCACCTCGGCGGGGGCAGCGACATGGTCGCGATCGTCGCCGCGGTGCGGGCGGAGGAGCGGCGCCGCGCGGGCGAGGGCCGCCCCGACCACCGCATCCCGATGCGGCCCGACCACGGCCACCTCCTCGCCGCCGACCCGGTGCGGAACGCCAACCCGGGCTATTCCTATGTCGGCCGGCTCAAGGGGCTGGCCGAGCTTCGCGGGGTCGTCGCCGCGGTCGACGCGTTCCAGGACCAGAGGTGAGCGAGCCCCGCGCGCTGCTCCGCCGCCTGCTCGATGCCGCGGTCGCGGCGGCGCAGCCGGCGCGCGTGATCCCGCCCCACCTGCCGAAGCGGCCGCGCGGGCGGACGATCGTGCTCGGCGCCGGCAAGGCCTCGGCCGCGATGGCCCGGGCGGTCGAGGACCATTGGGACGGCCCGCTCGAGGGGCTGGTCGTGACCCGCACCGGGCACGGCGTGCCCTGCGCCCGCATCGAGATCGTCGAGGCCTCGCACCCGGTGCCCGACGCGCAAGGCGAAGCCGCGGCCCGCCGCATCCTCGACCTCGCCCGGTCGGCCGGGGCCGACGACCTCGTCCTCTGCCTGATCTCGGGGGGCGGATCGGCCCTCCTCGCCCTCCCCGCACCCGGCCTCGGCCTCTCCGCGAAGCAGGCCGTCAACCGCGCGCTCCTCGCCTCGGGCGCCGACATCACCGCCATGAACACGGTGCGGAAGCACCTCTCGGCGATCAAGGGCGGCCGGCTCGCCGCCGCCGCGTTTCCGGCCGGGACGGTGAGCCTCCTGATCTCCGACGTGCCGGGCGACGACCCCAGCGTGATCGCGTCCGGGCCGACTGTCGCCGACCCCACCACCTTCGCCGATGCCCGCGCCGTGCTCGCCCGCTACGGCATCGATCCGCCGCCGGCGATCGCCGCGCATCTCGCCGCCGCCGGGGAGGAGACGCCGAAGCCCGGCGACCCGCGGCTGGCCCGCGCCCGCGTCGAGATCGTCGCCTCCCCGATCGCGAGCCTCAAGGCCGCCGCCGGGGCCGCGCGCGCGGCCGGCGTGACCCCGCTGATCCTCGGCGACGCGCTCGAGGGCGAGGCGCGCGAGGTCGGCCGGGCGCTCGCCGGCATCGCCCTTTCGGCGCGGAGCCACGGCCTGCCGGCCGCGGCGCCCGTGGTGCTCCTCTCGGGCGGGGAGACCACGGTCACCGTGCGCGGCAACGGCCGCGGCGGGCGGAACGTCGAGTTCCTCGCCGGGCTCGCGCTCGGCCTCCACGGCGCGGAGGGCGTCTTCGCGCTCGCGGCGGACACCGACGGCATCGACGGCAGCGAGGACAATGCCGGGGCGATCGTCACGCCCGATACGCTCGCCCGCGCCCGGGCGGCGGGGCTCGACGTGCCGGCGCTCCTTGCCGGCAACGACTGCCATGCGCTGTTCGCAGGGCTCGGCGACCTCGTCGTGACCGGGCCGACGCTGACCAACGTCAACGACTTCCGCGCCATCCTGGTCGCCTGAGCGGCGCCGCGTTCAGCGGCTCAGCAGGAAAACCGCCTGCTGCCCGAACAGGTTCCAGAACCACCACGGCGCATTGAGGCCGATCCGTTCGCCGCGGGCATTGAGCACGATGCCCTTCTCGATCCTGGCGTCGATCTCGTGGCACAGCACGACGAAGTCGCGGATCGTGCAGAAATGGATGTTGGGCGTGTCGTACCAGGAATGGGGGAGGCTCCCGGTCACCGGCATCCGGCCCTTCAGGCCGAGCAGGCCGCGGATCCGCCAGTGCCCGAAATTGGGGAACGACACGATCGCCTTCCGCCCGATGCGCAGCATCTGCTCGACCACGGCGCGCGGCTGCCGGGTCGCCTGCAGCGTCTGGCTGAGGATGACGTAGTCGAAGGCGTCGTCGGGATAGTCGACGAGATCGGTGTCGGCATCGCCCTGGATCACGGACAGGCCGCGGGCGACGCACTCGTTGACGCCCTTCTGGCTGATCTCGATGCCGCGGCCGTCGACCCCGCGCGTCGCCTCGAGAAGGGTGAGGAGCGATCCGTCGCCGCAGCCCACGTCGAGCACGCGCATGCCCGGCGGCACCAGCTCGGCGATGGCGAGATGGTCGACGCGGGCCGCGTTCCGCGGCATCCCGGTTGACGGCGCGTTCATCGGGTCAGCCGATGCCGCGGGCATGGGCGGCCGAGGACAGGAAGCCGCGGATCGTGGCGTAGAGCTCGGGCTCGTCGAGAAGGAACGCGTCGTGGCCGCGGTCGGTCTCGATCTCGACGAAGGAGACGCTCGCCGCCGCCGCGTTGAGGGCCCGCACCACCGCCTTGTTCTCGACGGTGGGGAACAGCCAGTCCGAGGTGAAGGAGACGACGCAGAACCGCGTCCGGCTGCCCTTGAAGGCGTTGGCGAGACGCCCCTCGTGGCCGGCGGCGAGGTCGAAGTAATCCATCGCCCGGGTCAGGTAGAGGTAGGAGTTGGCATCGAACCGGTCGACGAAGGTCATGCCCTGGTGGCGGAGGTAGGATTCGATCTGGAAGTCCGCGTCGAAGCCGAAGGTCGGCCGGTCGCGATCCTGGAGGTTCCGGCCGAACTTGCGGTGGAGCGCGTCGTCCGACAGGTAGGTGATGTGCGCCGCCATGCGGGCCACCGCGAGGCCCTTCTTGGGGCTCGTGCCCTCCACGAGGTAGCGGCCGCCGCGCCAGTCCGGATCCGCCATCACGGCCTGCCGGCCGACCTCGGCGAAGGCGATGTTCTGCGAGGAATGGCGCGCCGCGGTGGCGATCGGCAGCGCCGAGAAGACGCGCTCGGGGTAGGTCGCCGCCCATTGCAGGACCTGCATCCCGCCCATCGAGCCCCCCGCGACGGAGAAGAGCGCGTCGATGCCGAGCCGGTCGATCAGCTTGGCCTGCGCCCGCACCATGTCGCGGATCGTGATGACCGGCAGCTCGAGCGCCCAGGGCCGGCCCGTCTCCGGATTGAGCGACGCCGGGCCGGTGGTCCCCATGCAGCCGCCGAGCGCGTTCGAGCAGATGACGAAGTAGCGGTCGGTATCGATCGGCTTGCCGGAGCCGACCATGTCGGACCACCAGCCGGGCTTGCCGGTGACGGGGTGGCGGTTGGCGACGTGCTGGTCGCCGGTGAGGGCGTGGCAAACGAGGATCGCGTTCGACTTGTCGGCGTTGAGCGTGCCGTAGGTCTGGTAGGCGATCTGGAGATGATCGAGCCGCCGGCCGGAATCGAGCAGGAGCGATTCGTCCGGGCCGAACCGCGCGACGAGGCTGGATGGATTGTCGACCTGGTCGTGTGCGTCGCCCTGCCGCGGGGCGGCCGGCAGGCGGGCGGGCGGGGCCGTATCGGTGGAGGTCGGCATCGTCGTATATCCGGGGGTTTGCTAGGTGCGGACCCCAATCCTGTCAACGTTTTCTTTGATTTCGGCCCGGCAGCTGCCTAAGAATGCCCCGCTTCCAACGGGACCCTCACGGCCATGACCCAGAGACCCGCCCGCCCGGCCCCGCGGCCCGGCGTGCTCGACATCGCCGCCTATGTGCCCGGGCGCTCCAAGGCGCCCGAGGGCGTGCGCCTCCACAAGCTCTCGTCCAACGAGACGCCGCTCGGGCCGAGCCCGGCCGCGCTCGCGGCCTTCGCCGAGGCCGGAGGCAAGCTCGCCGTCTATCCCGACGGCGGCCAGCATGCGCTCCGCGAGGCGATCGCCGCGGCCTACGGCCTCAACCCCGCCCGCATCGTCTGCGGCGCCGGGTCCGACGACCTCCTGTTCCTGCTCGCCCACGCCTATGTCGGCCACGGCGACGAGGGCATCCATACCGCGCACGGCTTCGCCATCTATCCGATCGCGATCCGCGCCGCCGGCGGCATTCCCGTGGTCGCGCCCGAGACCGGCCTCACCACCGACGTCGACGCGATCCTCGCCCGCGTCACGGAGCGGACGCGGATCGTCTACATCGCCAATCCCAACAACCCGACCGGCACCTACATCCCCTTCGACGAGGTGAAGCGGCTCCGCGCCGGACTGCCGGCGGACGTCGTGCTGGTGCTCGACGGCGCCTATGCCGAGTATGTCCGCCGCAACGACTACGAGAGCGGCATCGAGCTCGCCGCCACCACCGAGAACACGGTGATGACGCGGACCTTCTCGAAGATCCACGGGCTGGCGTCGCTCCGCATCGGCTGGTGCTACGGGCCGGCCGGCATCGTCGACGCGCTCAACCGCATCCGCGGCCCGTTCAACCTCTCGGGCCCGGCGCTGGCCGCGGGCGCCGCCGCGATGGCCGACCAGGCGCATCTCGACCGCGCCGTCGCCCACAACGAGGAATGGCTGCCGAAGGTGAGCGGGGCGCTCGCCGCCCTCGGGCTCACGGTCACGCCGAGCGTCGGCAATTTCGTCCTGATCCACTTCCCGAACGAGCCGGGACGGACGGCGGCCGATGCCGACGACTATCTCTTCCGGCGCGGCATCGTCCTCCGCCGGGTCGAGGCCTATGGCCTGCCGGACGCGCTCCGCATGACCATCGGCCCGGCCGAGGCCAACGAAGCGGCGGTCGCGGCGATCACGGCCTTCATGGGAGAGGCTCGATGATTCCCGCCTCCGTCCCCGGGCGACCTTCCGACGGGCCTGTCCGGACCCCGCCAGCGGAGCGGCGTCTCCCGAGGATCGCATGGTGACCGACAGCCCCGCCTTTCCCCGCCTCGCCCTGATCGGCATCGGGCTGATCGGATCCTCGATCTCCCACGCGGCGCGGCGCGCCGGCGCGGCCGGCCACATCGCGATCCACAGCCGGACGCCGGAGACGCTCCGCCGGGCCGAGGCCCTGCGGCTCGGCGACAGCTATCACGCCGACCCCGCCGATGCCGTCCGCGATGCCGACGCCGTCATCCTCTCGATCCCGGTCGGCGCCTCGGGAGCGGTGGCCGAGGCCATGGCGCCCGCCCTCAAGCCGGGCGCGATCGTCTCGGACGTCGGCTCGGTGAAGGCCTCCGTCGTCGCGCAGATGGCGCCGCACATGCCGGACGGCGTGCACTTCGTGCCGGCGCACCCGGTCGCGGGCACCGAATATTCCGGCCCGGACGCCGGCTTCGCCGCCCTCTTCGACAACCGCTGGACCATCCTCACCCCGCCGCCCGGGACCGATCCGGAGGCGGTCGCCCGCTTCAAGGCGTTCTGGGAGAGCCTCGGGGCCAACGTCGAGATCATGAGCCCGGAGCACCACGACCTCGTGCTCGCCATCACCAGCCACGTCCCGCACCTCATCGCCTACAACATCGTCGGCACCGCCGCCCATCTCGAGACGGTGACCCAGTCCGAGGTCATGAAATTCTCGGCCGGCGGCTTCCGCGACTTCACCCGCATCGCCTCCTCCGACCCGACCATGTGGCGCGACGTCTTCCTCAACAACCGCGAGGCGGTGCTCGAGATGCTCGGCCGCTTCACCGAGGACCTGACCGCGCTCCAGCGCAACATCCGCTACGGCGAGGGCGACCGGCTGTTCGAGCTGTTCACCCGCACCCGCGCCATCCGCCGCGGCATCATCGAGGCGGGACAGGAGACGGCGGCCCCCGACTTCGGCCGCGCGCAGGGCAAGGACTGACCGGCCGGATAGGGTTCGCCATGGCCGACTTCTGGGTCTTCGCCTACGGCTCGCTGATGTGGCGCCCGGGCTTCGACCATCTCGGACACGTCACCGCGCGCCTTCCCGGCGCCCGCCGCGCGCTGTGCGTGTGGTCCCATGTCCATCGCGGCACCCGCGAGCATCCCGGGCTCGTCCTCGGCCTCGACCGCGGCGGCTCGTGCCGCGGCGTCGCCTATCGCGTCGCCGGGGAGAACCGCGATTCGGTGCTCGCCTATCTCCGCGAGCGCGAGCTGGTGACCAACGTCTATCGCGAGGTCGTCCGGCCGATCCGCCTCGACACGGCGGAGCGCGTGACCGTGCCGGCGATCGCCTATGTGGTCGACCGGGCGCATGCGCAATATGCCGGGCGGCTTCCGCCGGAGGCGATCCTGTCCCACGTCCGCGACAGCCACGGGAAGTCGGGCGCCAATGCCGACTACGTGATCAACACGGTCCGCCATCTGGAGGGCCTCGGCCTCCGCGACGCCGTGCTCGAGAAGCTGGCGGCAGCGCTCGTCGCCGAGCGGCGGCAGGCCGGCTGAGGCGCCTCCCGGCCTACGGCGCCGCGGCGAGCCGCGCCCGCGCCTCCGCGGGAAGCGGCGGCGGGTCGGGGGCGCCGGCGGCCTCGGCGAGGAGACGGTCCGATGCGCCCTCGATCTCGCCCTCGAGGCGCGCGAGGAAGGCGCGCGTGTCGAGACCCGGCGGAATCGGCGGCAGGAAGGCGACGACGATGGTGCCGGGATATTTCCGGAAGCTCCGGCGCGGCCAGAACAGGCCCGAGTTCAGCGCCACCGGCACGCAGGAGACGCCGAGCCCCTTGTAGAGGAGCCCGACCCCCGGCTGGTAGGCCGGCGGGGCCCCGGGCACCCGCCGGGTGCCTTCGGGGAAGATCACGACCTGGCGTCCCCGCGCCGCCTCGGCCCGGGCCGCGGCGGTCATCTCGCGGAGCGCCCGCGCCCCCTTGCCGCGATCGACGAGGATCATGCCGCAGACGCGGCTGTAGAACCCGAAGAGCGGGATCCGCTTGAGCTCGGTCTTCATCACCATCGCGGGATGGGCGAGGAGCGACAGCAGCGCGAAGGTCTCGAAGGCCGACTGGTGCTTGGCCGCGACCAGGGCCGGGCCGGCCGGCAGGTGCTCGCGGCCGCGGACCTCGACCCGGACGCCGGCGAGCAGGCGGAGGAGGGCCATCGAGACCCGCCCCCAGAGCTGGGTATAGC
>Ga0182738_1006686_pt1 | contig 11906 bp, 7 predicted proteins | sample eDN5th30CBELigMG_FD_128876 | JGI IMG/M metagenome (GOLD analysis project Ga0182738, IMG submission 128876) | Enriched Miracle-Growth compost microbial communities from Emeryville, California, USA - eDNA 5th pass 30_C BE-Lig MG (version 2)... ...
CCGGGACGCTGCCTCCACTACCAGCCAAGGTCACTGCAGGCGGCTAAAGTCTTACGTAAATCGAAAGTCAGGCTCCAACCCAGAAAATCTGTCTGTCTAGACATTCTCATCCTACCGAATAAAGATACATGCCATTTCAGAATTTTATTGTTTTGCAATTTAATGTTTTCAATTCGCATAAACTATCTCCTGTATAAATTTAACAAGAACAATTAAAAATCAATTCGTTTTCGAGATTCCGGATCATATTACGCCTACCATAAGCCATCGAGAGCATACAGCAACAGACCTGGAAAGTGATTAGTGTCACCTGGGCATCGTCTCCCGGGCCAGGCAAACTGAACGAATCCCGTCAGGAGTTCCGATGAACCGTCTGGGATTGGGCTAACTTTATGATAAGTTCTTGCAAGGGCCATTACTTTGGTTTCGCCAACGCTCGCTCTGAAAAGCGTGTCGCCAGGCAAACCGGCCCGGTGCTTCGTCGACACCGGCACGTGGGATGACCAGCAGGGCGAATCCGAATTAGGCGGTAGAGGCGATGGCTCGATTCATTCCCAATGACATGCCTGCTCTTCCCCATTGGGCACGCGTAGCCTTCGCTGCCCGATGCGCGCGAAGTGTATTACCCCTGTTCGATCAATACTGGCCCAATGCAATACGGGAGAGACGGGAAGCGCTGCATACGGCTATCGGGCTCGCGGAGGAATCGGCCCAGAAAGGGGAAGCGGCAGCGGAGTTGAAGAAAGCGGTCCCTGCCTGTGTCATAACGGCCGGAGCGGCGCTCAGGCCGACCTACAAGGGGTTCTCGATCGACGAGCCTGTGCCGGACGATGATCACGCTTGTCATATCGCATGCCATGTAGCGAAGTCGGCGGAATGGGCCGCGCAGGCGGCGTTGGAGGACCCATCCGAGTCTGCGCGTGCGGCCTTGGAGGCCTACATCTGGTCGCGTGATGCCGCCCATTTTGCCGAGGCGGTCGATGTGATCACGCAATTGCAGGACGACTTCGCTGGGCTTTGGCGCGTCGCCACGCGTGGGCGTTGGTCGAACCACACAGCCGTTCCGCCTCGGGTGTTCGAGCTTCTGAAAGAAGACCCTCCGGAGAAGCCGTGGTGGGCACTCTGGTAGTCAGCGACATGGACGACCTGGTAGCTTGGCGGCCCCTCTCGTAGCGACTTCCTGATCTTCCTGAAGCTCGTTCTCGGTGGACGCATCCTGCGTGATCGACATTCCAAGCAAAAGCTTTGGGCAAATCAGAGGGATTGTAGAGTTAGGGCAAATGAATAAGAGGTTGGTGCTGCTCATTCAGCAATTTCAGTCCCGGTGTTCCATCTGGATTCACAGCGATCTCCACGCGAGAGACGCCCTCCCGGTCAAAGAGTCCGATCGCACTAAGCCCTGCGGAGTCCGCTCCGATCAAGATCCCCGCTTCGCTCGGTTTTCGATCCCGGAAATACGCAGCCGGGCCGGTCTTGGGATCGGCACTGAGCAGGAAACGGATCAATCCGTCCGGGTCAATCATGTTGATCGCCGGATTCGAGGAAGGGTCAAATCCAAGCAAGATTCGGCTCTTGCCGCTCTCGTCCCGAATTGCAATCGATGGCTTGCCCTGATCCTCATTAATCCCAATCACCACGATCTCTTGATGATTCGCATCGACCACCGCCAGACGCTCAACACGCAGATTCTTCGTTGTATCCCCTTGCCTAATGATCACCACCAGAACTGCGATCAGACCAATCGATCCCGCGGAAATTCCCACCACACGCCAGCGTCGACAACTTCGCTCCAGACTTTCCAGCCGATCCTCGATTGCCATCACTTTCGGCACTCTCCAAATCCATCTTGGACATTAAGTGCTGTTCTTTATCACTGTGGATACGCCATGAAGCATTCGCCCCTTGACGGGAAATCTTATGGCGAGCCTCTAACGGAGGCTACTCAAGGGGCAATCTTGGCATCGCTGTCTCGTTGTCGGCTGAGAGGCTGCCCGACAATGATTCAGGCGTAACTCGCCGTCCGCTTATGCGAGTTTGTTGTCAGCTAATGCCTTCCTATTCGCCAAACTCGTAGTCAATAGGCGATTCGCAATTTTTCCGTCGCTTCCCAAATTGACACAAACCCTTACCCCAAAAGGCATTAATTACCGAACAGCCTCTCCGTCCGCCGGAGTCCTGGACACAGACTTTACTTCAGCGATCGCCGCTTTCAAGGTAGCTGGCTCATTCGGCCCACTGGTCTTAGCGACAACAATCCAGGGTCGAAGAATTGCGAATTCACATTGAATTCTCATCTGTTCATGATAATCACGAAATGCGTCCCAACGCAAAACCTCCCTCTCCACGATATCAGGCGGCGGTGGCTGAACAAAACCCCGGGGAGCTGGAGAAAAAGCGATATAGTACAGCAAATCATGCACTTTTTCCTTTTCCATTTTATGCCAATCGGCTCGCTTTTGATAATATAACCCTCTGCAAACAAGCGACATGATCGCCACCAAAACAAGCACTGTCATCATTAATTGCCGCAAACTAAATCTTAAGATCATGAACATTGCTCCTGGCCGCACATCCACAAGTTGCAAACCGACAAACCAACTTTCGCACACTCTTCTCTCTGCCTGTTGAGCATAGAAAAATACCATAAACTTCGGATACACGAGTATTAAACCAGAGCGACAAACCCCACAACATCCCGTTGCCTCAACGGATTCAATCCAAAATGAGCGGCGTGGAGGTGGAGAGCGTGTTGGCCACGGTCTCGGGCGCTCCGACGTGTTCCAGCAAAATTCGGCGCAGCTCGCGGGTCACTTCGGGCTTCTGCTGGGAGGAATGGTTTCCCTTGACGATCAGCTCCGACGTGGCGCCGTCCAGGTGCGAGCTGTTGTAGAGGACCACCCCGTCGGTGCCGGGAACACCGAAGAGTTGGGGGATGATCGAGTGATAGCGAACCTCGGATTTGATCGGGATCCGGTTCAAGGCGGCCAGGACCGGGCTATCCATTCTCAGGTTACCGATCGCGTTCGGTGTGCTCGCGCGCATTTCCGGCGTGATTACCCTTGGTCCGTTCAGGGCCACGGCCTCCTTGAAGGTCGTCACGGTCTCGTCGGCCCCGCCAACCAGGCGGGAGATGGTGCGGCCGAACAGGTCGCTCGCGATCGGGCTGCCGCGGTGAGGCGAGGCGATGAACACCACCCGCTTCACGAAGGGAAGGGCCTGGTAAACGAGCGAAGCGCCGAGCGTGTTTTCGACCTTGGGCGAGAACTTGAACTGGTCGTAAGGGATGGAGATCGTGGAATCCCAGAGCTCCATCCCGGAGTCCTGCACCATCATCTTGGAGAGGAGCCCCCCCATGCTATGCCCAACCAGCACCATCTGGTCGAACGCCTGGTCGGTCTGGCCGGGGTCGAGCGTGGTGCGGGCACGCATCAAGGCTTCGCGCAGGTGGTTGGCCGAAGTTGGGATCGGTAGGCCCGTGGGGTAGAGGAAGACCCAGAACTGATAGCGGCTGGCGATCACCGGCGTGTTCGACAGCTCGTTGATCGTCTGCACGTAGGCCCGGGGGCTTGAAAAGAGGCCGTGGACGAGCACCACCGGAATCTTACCCGGCTCATACGGGCGAAGCATGTAGAGGCCGGTGTCAACCCCCGGCCGCTTGAACGAGGAGGCGAACAACCCCATCCACTCCAGCTTGTCCAGGTGGATTCGGGCCACCTGGTCGGCGAGCGGCGTGGTCCGGTCGTTGGCCAAAGAGACCCGACGGCGCCCGAACGGCAGGAACAGGTCGTTGAAGGGGTCGGCGAACATCAAGGTCGCGGGCCGCTTCCGCCACTCACCGCCTGCCATCCCTCCCTCGGCAACCATGACCGCCGTCGCCCCCGTTCGAAGCTCGCGCGGAAGGAATTGCTCCCGAGGGTCGAGGTACGTCGTCGGGTTCACCAAGCGGTGGGCCACGACGGGCACTCCCAGGCCATCGGCGTGGTAGACGTTGTCCATCCCGCCGACGCGAAGGTCGCTCGCCACCTTCAGATCCGCGAGTTGCTCGGGGTTCAGATATGAGGCGGAGCTTCCCAGGCTAATCCCTTGCCCGTGGAGGACGGCTCGCCAGGTCTCGTCGTGACAGAGGGCAGGAGCGTGCGCAAGGCGGATCAGCCGGCTCACCGACTGATTATGCGTTTCGATCGCCACGTCCAGATCCGCCTGATGACAATCCTTCATCGCCAACGAAGCGCAGAGGGCTGCGTCACGATACCAGGGAAGGGCCTCGGCGGGATCGGCCTGTTCATGCTCAAGTCCCGCCCGGTAGGCGAGTTCGGCCAGGGCGAGGGCTCCACCCGGCTCGGGAGAGGCACTCAGCTTGGTTTCGAGGATGCGGGCGGCGGATTCGGGGTCGTTCGCCGACATCTCCAGCAGGTTGTGCTGGAGCAGCACCATGCCTGCCGTGGCACTCAGCTCGCGACGGGCCTCGGATCGCTCGCGCCGATCCTGAATCAGGTTCCGGAACCGAGCCTCGTGGGCGCTGATGGAAACGCACCCACCCGAGAGCCCGCAAAGGACGCACACCATCAGAGCCGATCCCACCCACCCGTTTCGGCGAGGGGAAACCAAGGCTCCAATGACTCTGGTATCGACCGTCCGGATCGTTCCGAATTGCCGCGACATCATCCATCCTGGACGAGCTGACAGCCGTCTCGATCGAGAGAAAAATGGGAAGAGTCCGAATGGCTCGCCCCAGGGAAGAACATCCCCACGCGAAACCCGGACGCCTTCGTTCGGCGGATCCAACCCGCCAGGCCCCTCCCAATACCGTTTTTAGGCCAACTTGGGAAGAGCGATCTCAAAACGATTCGGAGATTCGAACTTAACTCCAGCGATCCGACCATCGCGCGATCGAGGGCCGCCGTTGCCTCCCGACCAGGTTGGCGGGTAGGGACGGAATCCTTTTGCTAAAGGCGTTCACGCTCGAATGACGTAGGCGAAGGAAAGACGATTCGATCGGCGCGAGCCCCACGTTTTAGGATCGGTTTCTTGCGAGTGACTTCGGCGTGCTCAACCACGCGGATTTCAACACCTGCGAAATCGTAGGGTGCGTCAAGTCCGCGCGGACGCACCATTCTGGGCCGAAGCGGCAAGCGGAGCAAAGCGCATGAGAAGGCGGCTCTCACTCATCACGGCCTTGCCCAAGAAGGTGCGTCCGCGCGGACTTGACGCACCCTACGCATCTATTTAATTTAAAGTCAACAATTATTTGCCTATATAAACTATAATAACTAAATCAAACACACTCAACAATGTTCACCCGATCGTTTTGGACCGGTACGGCCCGCCCTTGGTCGACCGTTGCATCCGCTCGATCCGCCAGGCGCCCCCCTCTCGTTTGAGCTGGACCCGCCAGTTTCGATCTCCCCGCCAGGATCCCGAGACGTGCGTTGACCAGACGTAGGCCGTCTCCTCGTCACCTCGATAGACAAACACCTCTTCGAATATCTTCGGGTCGAACCGCGGTGAGGCGTTGAGGGTGAAACTGATCCCCTGACTCCGCTGGGCCCAGGCGGTCAGATACTTGGCGAAAATGGCCGAACGCTCGGCCATCGCTGGCGCGTAGTGGACCCCGATCTCGAGTTTTTTCTTGAACCAATGATGAGCCCAAAACTTGTCGCCCCCCAAATCCTTGTGCTTCTCGTGGAACGCGACCACCTCGGGGAGCGGCAAGCCCGCGTTGACGTACTCGTCGATCCGGCCGAAGTCCCCTCGGATCTGACCATCCGCGCATTCCGTGAGGGACCTAAGGCCAAGCTGTTCGAGGGGTATGACGGCGAGCCATCGGAGTTCCCAGGCGCGATAGTCGGCGAGGAAGCCTTCGACCACGCTTCGGCACGCGCGATCGGTCTCGGGGTCGGCAAGCGTGGGCTCGGGAGGCGGAGGCGTGTCAACCCCTTGAAACTCCGGGTCCAGCTTGGCCATCGCCCAGCGTTTCCATTGATGATAAATTGGTGAGACCTTGGGGCGTTTCATGTAGAGGAATCGATCGCCAACCTCGTCGCCGGGACCGCCTGTGATGTGAAAATTCCCCGCCTCCAGCTCATCGGCGTAGTCTTCGAGAAACTGGGCCCAGCTCGTGGCCAGGACCGACTTGTGCTCGTTCTCGTCCAGGCCGAAGTGGATCACCTGGCCAACCACTCCTCTCGGTCCCGGGGCGAGGTCAACCCCCAGGCTGTTTCCATGCACGGAGTAGAGCGGGATCCAGCCGCGACATGCGTAGCGGAGTTGGATCGCGTCGGCGGGGAAGACCTCGGAGTCGTCGAGGTTGCCCCCATCCACATCCCCCTCGTCCTCACCGTCTGCGAAGTCGATCCAACTCCGCCAGTTTGGCAGGACCTCCTCGCACCCTTTCCGGGCCTTCTTCCGGATCGAGTGGAGCCCGTAGTCGTAGAAGACGGAGTCGATGAATTCGAGTTCGGGCTCGTCCAGGTCCAGATCCTCATCTTCGTCCTTGCTCCCTCTAACCTTCTTCACGTATTTGCTTGGCACCCGGCCGATCCCTTCGTGGATTCGGTACGAGTCCTTGACGTCTTCGGGCAGCTTCTGGCCGATCACCTGCTCAAACGCGGCGATATCTTCCTCCGAGACGCCGGGTAGGAGCCGGGCGACGACCTCGGGGCAATGCTTCGACATCCAGGCCTCGATCCGTCGCCACGACTCGGCCACGGGGGCGGGGTCGTGGGGGACTCGGCGGATCAGCCCATGCTCAGTGAATTCGGGGGCCGGACCTTCAGGCGAGGAGAGAGGTTCCACTGGGTTTGTCATGGCGAACTTCGGCCTTCTGCTGGAGGTCGCGGGAATTTCGAGGGTCTGGATTTTGCCTCGGTTGATCCACGGGCACGCTTGCTAGAACGCTTCGAGCCGGGCGAGAGTAGGCACCCCAAACAAGGGCCTCCACTCTGCCGTTCGGCAAAACCTCGTTTCGAAGGAGGATGGCGTCGGCCGAGCCCCACCGCTTGAGGAAGAGCGATCAGACGAGACGATGGAGAGTCGAAACCCGATCCGGCGAAGATTATGGCCAAGATCGGCTCATGTCGCCACGAAAATCAGAGGGTTCTCACCCATCGCATCGTGCCGTGGACGAGCCCGACTCTTGAACAGGGTTGGCGTTTCACCTTACCGCACGCTTCCCGCCTTCAATCCACCACGAATGCCTCAAGTCGCAGTTGGCTTTATTCATGTTCTCAATATCAAATCATTCACCTAAAACCTATCATTCTCCTCCACATTCCACCGGCGAGCGCGGAATTGACCGCGCCAGTCGTTCGTGGCTAGGATATCATCACGTGTCCTGCTCAGACTGTTGGAAAACCCACCAAGGACGGCACGATCGACCTCGCAACGCGAAAGCAGGTGCAAGCTGGCCAGCCACCCCAGAGATCCCCTGAACCATTCCGTCGTGTATAGCTTCGAGGTCGACCCTCGGGCGGTTCTGGAAGTCGACGACAGCGCGACCCTTCAGGAGATTCGAGACGCTTATCGCCGCAAGGCGCGGAAGTATCATCCCGATCACGGGGGAGACGAGTGGGTCTTTCGGATCGTGGCCGAGGCCTACGGAATCCTGAGCAAGACGCGCGTCATGGGACGAGTCGCTCAGGAGACGACTCAACCGGAGCCTCCGCCTCATCCTGCCTCGAGCTCGACGTCTCCCACCCCACCACCATTCGCTCGCGAGACCGCCGAGGGACAGGAATGGATGCACCCAGGCCGGCGCGACCCCTGGATCGAGCCCCCTCGGTTAATCGATGTCGAGATCCTCACCTTGCGCTTCGCCATCACCGACCCGACCGACTTGCTCCGATTCTCCGCCGCCGAGCGAACCCTGAGCTGTTCTCTCACCATTAAGTGGAACGCTCCATCCGAGGCCCCCTCGGGGGCAACTCACCCCGATGCCCCGCTGGTGCTCCAACTCCTCCTCGAAGTCTTCAACCAACTCCCCGAACGCATCAAGGCTGACTCCACCTCCTGGACACACTCCACGGATCTCTCCTTCGAGGCCTGGCTCAGTTATCCCACGGCCACCCGCGCCCAGGAAGCGTTCCGCCTCCTCCACAACGAGCTGAACAACCGAGGCCTCGGCGTGAACCAGTGGACCCGAGAATTGATCCTGCCCCGAAACTGAGGCCAAGCGAATCCCTCATCAACCCCGTTCTCCTCAACCACCCAAATATCTCAAAACGCGCAACCCTCCACCCTTTCTCCTTGAGGAAGTGCCCCTACAATGGAAAGGGAAAGCAACTCAGGAGAGGCGGGCGCAATTCTTGCATGCCCATGACCAGCACTTTCCGTCCGAGCCAGGCAGTTGCCTGGCAAGGGAGAAATTGCGGAGAGATACCAAGGTCGCGCGACGGTTGGCTCCAGGACACGGCTTTGAAGGGAAGAGCCAGTCCCCGCGCACCGAGGATAACCCTCGGTTGGGTGTAAGCGGAGCCTGGCGACCAACAACAAGACCGCCACAACCGCCCCAGGCCGCAAGTCGCGAATATTCCTCCATTTCCGTGAGTTGGACTGGCCAATTTCGAGTCGAAAAGAGAACCAGAAGCAGGGCCAAGCGTAATAGTTGAAGGAGTTGCAACAGGATCCGCCTGATAAGACGCCAAACCAATGGGGTCGGGATCATGAAGCACATTGACGGCCGATGGTTACGCTGGTCCACTTCGATCGAGGGGGAGCCCTTGCGAGCTCCGTCCAAGGCGATGGGCCCGTCGCATTCAAGCGATCGTCCCGGCCGAGCCCAGCGCGAGATGACCCGGGCGGACCTGACGAACCACATTGGAACCACGGCCCTGGCGTTCCGGGGCTATGACGTGGCCAATCTAGGGCGGAGTCGGGAGCTGCTCGAGCACCCGGTCTATGGGCCCAGCGTGCGAGCGACTCTCGATCGCTTCTCCGAGATCTGCTCGGAGGTGATCCAAACCAAGGTGGACCTGGTTTCGTACGTCAAGGCGGGTGAAAAAACCGCGCTCGAGACGTTCGCGCACGACATTGCCACGATCGTCGGCATGGAGCTGGCCCAGCTCGAATTGCTGGAGACGATCCACGAGGTTCCCATTCGCCAGTCCAAGCTGACCTTCGGGTACAGCATCGGCGAGCTCTCGGCCTTGATCTTCGGCGGAAGCTATTCGCTGGAAGACTTGTTGCCTCTACCACTCGAGCTCGCCCACGACTGCGCGGAGCTGGCGGGCGATACGACGCTCGGCGTGCTCTTCACCCGAGGGGCCACGCTTCGGTCGGAAGATGTCGAGCGGCTCTGCCGGGCCGTCAGTGGAGAAGGGAACGGGCTGATTGGCCCTTCCGCCTATCTCTCTCCCAACACCGCGTTACTGCTCGGCCAGGGGAACACGCTCAGCCGAGTCGAGGCCCTGATGGGGGAGTTCATTCCCGACAAGGTCATGCTTCGGCGCAATCCGAACCAGTGGCCGCCGCTGCATTCCCCCTTGGTCTGGCAACACCATGTACCGAACCGGACCGCCATGCGTCTGTATCAGATCAAGGAGTCGCCCCCAACGCCCAAACCCGCCGTCCTCTCCATGGTGACGGGCAAGGCCAGTCACAACCCGGTCGATAGCCGAGACGTCCTGATCCGCTGGACCGATCACCCTCAACGTCTCTGGGACGTCATCGATGAGTCGCTCAGCTCCGGCATCGAGGTTGTGATTCACGTGGGACCAACCCCCAGCCTGATCGCCTCGACCTTCAGCCGGCTGGAGAACAACATCATTCGGCAAATGGGTTATGGGAACAAATACCTCCATATCTTGGGACGAGGATTGGCGTCGGAACTGAACCGGCACGCCTGGCTGGCGAGACTGCTCCCCTCAAAGGCCTCACTTTTGCGAATCCCTTACATCGGTCACGTGATCCTGGAAGACTGGCTGCTGGAGCAGCCTTGCGAGGTGGGGAGCGCGGTGGCTGTTCCTCGTGAGGTGGAAGAGACGAATCCGTTGGCGGCGGGGGAGGAACCCGAGTTGGAGGCCGAGGCGCGTTCCCTCTCGGAGACCGACCCGGTGTTGAACGAAAGCTGCGCGTCCCGCGAATGAGTCAATGCCCGCGGAGCCGTTGATGGGAGGTGCCGTGTGCGGCGGCCAGGCCGCTCCCACCTCATCGAGCATCTTCAACTCTTTTTGTTCTTTCGGAGGGCATGAGCATGAGCCAGGACCTCAAGGACCTCCAGGAAGTTGAGCAGCCTCGCACGTTCGTCGAGACAGCGCTCGAACTGGGTGGGAAGAGTCGAGAAGAGGCCCAGCGGACCGGTTCGTTGGACCGTGCCGACGATCAGGTCGAGGCGCTCTTCGCCCCACGTTATCAGACCTCGCAAAGCCCCGTGCATCGCGCGGTTTGGGACAGCAAGTTCCCGCTCGACCTCTTTCTCGATCGACCCGCTCCGTCCGTCAACATCAGCGGCGGAGGAGCCGGCTCAACCGATGCCTGGTCACTCATCATGGAGGAGTCTCTGGCCCTGGTGCGTCAACATCGGGATGAGGGGACCCTCTTGAACGAACAGGGGAAGATCACCGATGAAGTCCTCAGTGGCCTGGGACGAGTCGGTTACTGGGGGCTCCTGGTCGCCCCCGAGCATGGCGGGCAGGGGGTCCCGTTCAACGTGTTCGCCCGGTTCCTGACCAGGATGGCGACGATCGACCCCACGGTCGCTGGCCTCGCCTCGGTTCATGGGTGCATCGGCGCGGTCGATCCGGTCCGAACGTTCGGATCGCCCGAACAGAAGAGTCGCTATCTCCCCTTGCTGGCGAGCGGCCAGCGGCTCTCGGGCTTCGCCCTGACCGAACCGTGCGCGGGCTCCGACCTGACCGCCTTGCGCACGACCGCCGAGCTGGATGGCGATTCGTACGTGGTCAACGGGGAAAAGCTCTTCATCACCAACGCGATCCCCGGGCGAACCGTTGGCCTGGTCTGTCTCATCTCCGGTAAGCCGGCCGTCTTGATCGTGGATCTCCCCGAGCAGGAGGACGAGTCGTTCCAGACGGTTCCGTACGGACTCCACGCGTTAAAGCATTCTTACAACAAAGGACTTAAGTTTCACAACTTCCGGGTCCCTCGAGAGAACCTGCTCGAACCGACCCGAGGGGACGGGCTGACCATCGCCTATCATGGCCTGAACCTGGGCCGGGTCGCGCTTTGCTCGGTGGCGGCCGGCACCATGCGAACCATGATGGTGAACATGATCCCCTGGGCCCAGTTCCGCCGAACCTATGGCGCTCCCATCGAAACGCGAGAGTTGGTACGGCGGCGGATTGGGCGGCTCGCCGGCCTGATCGTTGGGTGCGACGCGCTGGTGGACTGGTGCTCCAGCTTGCTCGACCAGGGCTATCGCGGCGAGATGGAGTGCATCGTCGCCAAGATCTTCGGTAGCGAAGCGCAGAAAGAAGCGGCGATCGAGCTCTTCATGAAGACGCACGGCGGTCGCGCGTTCCTGCACGGGCACCTCTTCGGAGACAACGTCCATGAATATCTGGCCCCTTGCATCTATGAAGGTGAAGGGGAGATGCTCGGCATGGCCTTCTTCAAGTCGTTGATCAAGGAGCATGGCAAGACCTACTTCGAGCCGATCGGCCGGACCTTGCACGAGGCGAAGGTCTCCAAGCCCAACCTGATGAACCCCGCCCACGCCTGGCTCCTGCGCAAGGCGCTGGTCCCCTACGCGGAATGGTTCGTCAAGGAACGGCTCGCGCTGGCCTTTGGAAGCGGCGTCGATAAAATCGACCTGCCCAGGCCGCTCGACGAGCACGCCCAGTTCGCGATCAACGCCCTGCGCAACGGCCGCATGGAGGTGAGCGGCGTGATGCGCACGCACCAGTTGAAGCTGGCTGACCGGCAATGCCGCATGGCCGAGCTCTCGCAGCGGC
>Ga0182738_1006689_pt1 | contig 11902 bp, 8 predicted proteins | sample eDN5th30CBELigMG_FD_128876 | JGI IMG/M metagenome (GOLD analysis project Ga0182738, IMG submission 128876) | Enriched Miracle-Growth compost microbial communities from Emeryville, California, USA - eDNA 5th pass 30_C BE-Lig MG (version 2)... ...
CTCACTTTTAACTCTTCGAAACCAAACAAATCCTGATCAGTAGACCCTTTCTTTAGGCCTTTCTTCTTGGTCATCTCCTCTTCAGGATTTGCGAGGAATTTCTCCCATCTTTTTATTGCTTTCTTTTGAGATGGTCTTGGGATGAATTTTGTCACATCAAGTCGATGGCCAAACATTTTGCAACAGCTTGTTTTTACATGAGGCAAGTAAAATGACAAGCCATAACGACAGTAACCATAATTCAGAAGATCATTATAGTTTTCGGTCGAAACTTTGTTAAATCTAAAACCTGTAGTGATAAGGCCGCTAGAGTTTCCGCAATAGCCACAACGGCCATTATTACCAAAATAACACTCCTTTAGGCTGATTTCTGAGGTTCTTGGTTGCATCTTCTAAGCCAAAAATTTATTATAAAACCTTTCTCTGAATTGAGTTTATTAGAAATTAAACAACACTAACCAAAAAATATATCCTTATAATTTTGGTTCTGAAAATTTCGGTTCGGACTCTTTAATTTGTTTATCAGTTTGAACCAGGCGAAGGAAATTTAGAACGGTCTTACCTTAAAGATTCGAAAGGCAGATGGCGTTACCAAATGAATGAAAATAAAATCCAGAAAAATTTCTTCAGAATTTCAGTTCATTTTTTTCAGGGTTTGGAATCCTCCGGATTTTCACAGACCCTCTGGATTTCGTCCGGAATTCCGGATTTTTTTCATTTTTGACCCTATGATTTTGAAAAAAAAAATTTCCGAAAATTTTCTTCCTATTTCTCGACAAAAAACAATCGAATTTTTTTAACAGAAACTCTCAAAAAAAAATCAACTGAGTCTCCTGAATGAAATTTCTTCAATTCAAAGACAGCCTATTCAAAGAATTCAGTACTCAGTGATTCTTCTGACTCAAAATGTGACATAAAATTTTTTATGAATATTTCTTATGAAAACTTGAAAATTATGAAAAATCTGAGTGAAATAGAATAAATAAAAGATCTCTCATTTTTGGGAAATTTAATATGGACTCCGGATTAATCCAGAAAATGGTCCGGATTTTCAAAATCCCAAATAATGAACCCTGTTTTTTTTTCTAGACAAGTAAAAAAACAATTAAAAATCACTATGATTAAATTCAGGGATTCAAACTCCAAAGAAAATTATTTTCAATTCCTAAACAAATCTCTCTCAAATAAGTTCTCCCTTTTTAGTTTTCTCGAGACTTATTTTCAATCAATCCATCATGAAACAGGAATAAATAAATACATTGATGTCTCTATAAATATTCTTACTCATCGAGTCATAAAAATTAAATATCCACTTTTCTCCATTTACCTCTTTATTTAATTCAAGCATACATACAGTCGCTTATCATACACCTTAACCTTAAATAATAGTTTTCAAGTTATTTAATTTAAACATATCCATTTTCTTGTATTGTTGGTTGAAATACTCTTTAACAGCATTCGCATCTTCCTTTTTCACAGCTGCTCTATGCTCCTTCAGACTCACAAGAACTTCTTCAGGATTCACTTCTGGCATCTTATTCAACAAAATCACATTCACAATCTCAATTTTATGCTTCAAAATCGAAAGTGCTCTTTCCTTATCACTGACTCCTTCTTCAGAAGGCAAAAACTTCTCCAAATAAGGAATCAAAAATGAATTTAGCTGCGTGTCGATATCGCTCAGATCGTCTGTGATAAAGTCTCTAAACCTTTCAATCTTCAACCTTGGATCACTCAATTTATTCTTGCATTCTTTATAGATCTTCTCAAAGATATCTTCCACGGAATCCAAATGAATTTCCACAGTTTCTACTGCCATGAAGAAATGAGGGGAGTTCTGGTATTGTTCCCAATACTTAAATTTAAAGACATTTGTTCCACTAGCCATTGCATCAAAGACTATTTGCAGACATTTCAGCAACTTCTTATACAAAAAGAAGCACTCAAATATGATAAATTCTGTCTTGAAAAGTTTAGCTGCCGATGTTGCTGCTTGTGAATAAAGCTGGAACACTTCACATAGATAATTAATTCTTGATGTATATTTCCTAAATTCAGGCAACAACTCTGCTGGACATTCTTGTTGTTCAGTCTCCATCGTCTTCTTTTGAGTCGGCTGAGGATTCAAAGTTTGAGCTCTCATAATCCCTGTTGCAGTACTATGCTGCTGCTGTTGAGTATTTTGAGGTTGGGCCTGAGGCTGAGGCTGTGAGACATTCTTAATGCTGCTGACGCTACTATTAAGACTTTGATGGCTGCTATTACTTTTGCTACCTTGATCCTGAGGATCAGGGACTAACAAAGGACCTTTATAGAAATTTGGAGCTGGAGAGCTCTTTCCAAGTAAATCCTTAGAGTCTTTTGATAAGATTGGCATACTCTGGTTCATTTGAGGATATTGAGAAACTGGATTGTTCATGTTATAACCGCTGGTCCCAGTGTTATGACTCTGAATATTAGCTGAGAATTGAGGAAGTCCCAAGCTTTTAATTTCAGCTTCGAGTCTTTCGTAAGCGCTCAGCCCAGAGATGGCAATATTATTCCCAGGGTTTCTTATCTCAGTACCTGGGCCAATTAACCCAGGATTCTCTGGTAGATCTTCTCCGCTTCCTTGAGAACTTCTTCCTGATTGTTTTAATTTATCGCTTAATCTTTGGGAATTTTTCTTAGAGGTTGAGTTCTTGATAGAATCTCCCAAGTCAAAGATGGAGATAAGAGGGTCGCCTGTGTACATCATGCTCGCAGCTTGCCAACATTCAGGATGAAGTCGAATTTTTTCAATGACTTTTTGTTCTCTTTCTTGTAATCTGTCATAATAATTGGTAAAAAGGGTATCCTTGCAAAGTTCCTGATAGCCAACACGTTGGGCAGGGTCAGGGTGAAGCATTCTAAGCAAGGCATTTACGACAGGTTTTGAGATCTTTTGGTATTTATTGGCGAGGTTGGGAGGTTGAGTAGTGGCTGCTTTGAAAAATCCTTCAATATTATCAGAACGCCAAGGAAGTTCACCAAATAACATTTGGTAAAAGACTATGCCTAGAGACCAGATATCGCATTTATTGGACTGGGAGTATCCGTAATAGATTTCAGGAGCCAAAGAGAACCAGAACTTGACATTGGTTTTTATAAAAGTTCCCTTTTTGAATTTTTCAAAGTTCTTCACCAAAGAAATGTCGAATAGTTTCACAGACTTGTCATGTAAAATAAAAGAGTCTGGTCTGATGGACTTGAGGATAATATTTCTTGCAAATAATTCTCCATAGCCATTCAAGATCTCATGGAGAAGCTTCACAGCTTCATTCTCTGGAATAAATCGGTTCATATTGATGTAAGTCTCTAAACTTCCTCCTGAACAGTACTCATAAATCAAATAGCAGTTGTTTTTTGTAGAAAACAGATTGATAAGCTTGATTATATTGGGATGAGCAAACTGGTGGATCAGATTGATTTCATCTTGCATAATTTGGTAACTATTCTCAACCATTGATAAAGTTGATGTTTCAATAATTCGAACAAGAGCTTCATGAGAAGTATTGATATGAAAAGCTTGGTAAGTTGAAGAGAAGGAGTCCATAAAAAGAGGTTCATCAAGGATGTATTCGCCTACGGCTTTTCGAATGTTTCCTGTACTGGCAAACATGATTGAAAATTTCAGTATTGATGAGCCGAAAAATTAGTTTTTTATATTAAATAATATTGATATTTTTTGAGATCTTACATTTCAAAAATACCTTTTTGACTATTTTACTCTATTAATGCATTTCCCCATATGTGATCAGTCTTTCTCTTTATTTATTTTACATTACAATAGAATTATCCAACTCTCAATTTACACTCTTATTTAGTGAATCCATATTCAAAGGAAGTAGAAAGACGCCTTCCAATCCCGGTCACAATATCTTTAAAAGACTTAACGAAATGATCTTGATACTGTTTATTCAGCTGGATCAGCTTTACCTGAGCGCCGTTAATATTCAATTTGATTTTATCTTTCACATATTTCTCCAAATTCGTTCCGCTATAGTCCATATCAGCTGGGATCTGAGCATTCTTTCCAGATAGTCTCGTCTCTCTTTTATCAATTCTCTTTCTCAGTTCCTCATCTAATGTCACCCAGTTATAAGTATAAGGACATAACAATTCAGCGGGCTCATATTCTCCTTTGTAAACCATCTTTTGGCAATCTTGAATATAAAAGCCAAGATAGTAGTACTTGAATTCTGGGAAGTATTTCGACATTTCTTGGACATATTCAATCTCTTTCACAGCTCCGACAACACCAAGAGACAAATATTTATATTCAGGCTCATAGAAGAAATACACAGAGCTCAAACATTTTGGCAAAAGATCAACCACACCAATTGCTATCAATTTATCATCCACATAATACTTCATATGATAGCATCCCAACTGCAAGGTTTTACCTCCAGATTCCATCTTATCCACTTCAAGACCTTGCAAGCATAAGAAATCTGTATAGCCTTTCTTATCTTCCTTTTCCTTTTCATGAATATCCTTGCAATATCTTTGATACATAGCAAAAGATTCTTTATCAAACGCAGCCCTTTCAAACCTAATCTCGAATTTTCTTGCTTTGCTAGAGACAGGTTCCTCTTCAATGACCTTTGCTGTCAAGTCTTTTCTCACTATTTCCTTCTTAAGTCTGTTCTCTTCTCCTTTTGTCTCCTCAATTTGCATATCTCCGCCTTGAGGCTTCTTCTCTTCTTCCATACTTTTCTTTAAGCTGGACTCAGAAATGGTTCCGGCATTCTGTCTATTCAGAGCAAATCCAATATATCCATTTTCTTGAATATTCACATTCATATTTTCCACCAAAGGAGCAAGTGTTTCAACAGCCAACTCTCTGATTTTTCCAATAAAATCAGACACATTCTTGATACCGCCTTGACCCAGTCTTGCTCTGTTATCAGCGAATAATAACATCAATAGATTAGTGGTGTAATCTCCGAATTTCTTGGCATTTGCCTTCAAGACTTTCGTCTCCTTTTCTGTTCTTTCACTCACTTGTATGACTTCATTCTCTGACCAGCCCAAAATTTGAGCTAATCTTCCACTATTTGCCTTTGTCCAGTCCAAAAATTCCTTCAAAGCCTTCATAATAGCCATTTCATCATCTGTTTGTTCTTCTTTTTCCTCAATAGCCTTCACAATTTTCTTCTCATTTTCGTCAGCAAGAGGATTTTTAATTTCGTTTTCGTCTTTTCCTGGTCTCACATCTTCACCAGCTAAAAATCTATTCCACTTCTTCATTACTTTTTTGTGTGATTTTCTCATTTGATACTTTGCTGCTTCCAGTCTGATAGTAAAAAGCTTACAACAGCCATTTGGAACATCTGGCTTATAATAATAAGTGCCGCAACGTCTCCAACCTCTATCCATTAAATCTTGATAATCTTGTAATGAAAGGTGACTAGCAGAGAATCCCATTGTAATAGATCCCTTTGGATTTTCACAATAACCACATTTATTGCCATCATAGCCATGTAAATAGCCAAGATTAATCATTGAGCTTCCTTTTGGTTCCATTATGTGTCAATCAGAAAAGAGCACTTTTATAATTATAAATTTATATGATTTGGAATTCTAAAAGTGATCAGAGAAGAAATTCGTTCATTTCCTTTAAATTTACCTATGGGACGCTGGGGAAACATGAAAAGAAAACCGCTGGTGTGCGGTAAGAAAGGAAAGATGAAGCAGGAAATTGAAGGAGCAGACTTCTTTTCAATGAAACTTTTTTTTATTCAGTTCAAGTCAACATTTTTTGTGTAGGAAAATTTTCACACATTTCGAGTATGATAACACATTTATCTCTTTCTGAACTTTTCCCGCGTTTCTTCTCTCCAAAAAATCATGAAAAATCAAACTTTCACTCTATGATCATCTTTTTCTTGAGTTCTTATTCATCTCTCTCAAGACTTCTTGAGTCCTTCTGTATCTCATCTCTCAAGAAAAAATAGACAAGTCCATTCTTTCCGCTGGTAATTTTCAAAAGTCAAAATCCCAATTTACTCTAATCCTGATTTTTAAATTTTTATGAGTTACAAAGGGAAATCAAAGCACTTCTTTACTTTTTCAAAAAATAAATAATTACAAATAACAAACAATCTTACACACTTAAAAACACACTCTTACTCAAGATGTCTTTTTGGAATTTTCTAAACTTTGCTCAAACTTCCAAAATCAACTCTAAACTCAGTGAACCTGGCACTACTCTTGAAGACCTTCTTGCTGATGACAGCATTATCACTGAATTTAAAAGCCTGAATCCCAAATTACTCGACTTGTATTTACCCTTATCCCTCCCTCAATTTTCACTCAACCCCCTCTAGTTGTACAGACACCAGAGTTAAACGAATGCTCTCATATATCATTGAAGAACCTCCCCAAGATGCTGATAGAGATAGAGGCTACAAGTAAAAAACAATTGCTATCAAGAATCTCTTTGCGCTAAACTTTTTTTCAAAGATATCCCTTTGTTTCCTGTGAAGTCCTTACCGCAGACGTTGAAACTCTTCTTGAGGCTTTCTTTGGAAGAAATCCTAATAACTTGAAGAGAGACAGTGCTGTCAGTGAATCAAGCAGTTGATAATTAATTCAAAAACGTGAAAATTTGAATATTCTCTAGGAGAAGGTGTCCACAGTGACCTCAGTGGGGATAGAAGTCAAGAAGAAGATCATGAAGATCACGAGGTGGAGATTAAACGAAATCAATCCATTGTATTAATGAATAATGATAGGGAGAAGAAGAGAAGCCAAGTAATAATGGAGAAACAAGTCCAGAGAAAGCTGATAAAGAACAAACTGAGAATCAAGAAAGTCCCAAAAAAGAAGATGTAAGTGAATATTTCATGCACTGTCTTTGTGGTTGTTGTTTTGGGTTTCGTTTGGCATTCTCTTTCACCACACCAGAAAAGGATTCTGTTGGATTAATGTCATGTTAGGAGAATAAAGAAGAAACTGCTGAAGAAAAGAAAGAAGAGAATATTGAAGAAAGCCCTGAAAAGGCTCCCAAGGATGAAAGTGTTGAAGCACAAGAGAAGTCTCAAGAACAAGAACATCCAGAAGAACCTGTTGGTAGAGAAATTTACAATATTATCGAGAGAATAAACGTTTTTCCTTTTAGAAAAGCTTCAGCCAGATGAGTTACCAAACTATTTCTTCTCGTTTTTGGATGGAGAGAAGCTTAACGAAACTCTTGTTGGATATTTCGCCAGATTCCTCAACCATCTTATCCTCCGCAAAGAAAACGATGTATTGGATCTTTCAAACCGCCCGCCAATCTGAAAATTTGAATAGATATACAAATATGTTTGGGAACACCCTGAAGTTATTGATAAACTTATCGCTCATGTCGATATGAGAGGTTTGGCTGAATGTCTCTCTAAACTTTTCCTTCTTGAACCTTCTCATCAACCTGATGAATTCAAAGTATTTATTTACAATAACTGCAATAACATTCCTTCCTTCAGACTATAAAATCAGAGAAGCTTAGACAACTTGCTCAAGTTCTCAACAAAGAGGAATCCACTCTTGATTCTGATGCTCTAAACCAAACTGCTTTAATCTTCAATGAAATCCTCAGCAAAAAATCCACTCTTCACAATAAACACTTCATTGAATCATACATTTACTCCAAAGATTTCCTTGATACTCTCTTCAACAATCTCGGCAGACATCCAACTCTTTCTCCTCATATCGCTTCCATTATCAACACTCTCCTCACTACATATTTACAAGTAACTTTCCCTTTTGCATAAGAGAATATTATTAACCTTTTCTCAATAGAAAGATGATCATAATGTCAGTCATGATGACGAGGATGAGCCCAAAAAGGATGATACAAAGCCTGAAGAAGAAATCGATTATAATATCTTGAATACTTCTTTGGCTTCTGCTGCTGGTTATATTGTCCAAACTCTTCAAGGCCAATCTGACATAGAACGTGCTACAACTTATGGTGGTGCTCAACGTCCTTTGGGACTTATGAGGCTTAGAATTGTCGAAATGGTCTTGAATATTATCAGACTTAATGTACATGATGTCAGTTTGGAACTAGCCAAGAAAGGAGTCTTCAAAGCTCTCATGGTACTGAGTTGATAGATGAAGGTTATTAAATGATGATTCTTAGGATTTGATGGTTCAGTATGAGTGGAATAATATGTTGCACAATTTTGTTGAGAAGATCTTGGTTTCTACTCTTGAAAGTGAATTCCATGATGTGCGTGATAAAGTAATATTTTTATTATTGAAGCAAGGGGAATTTATCTCTTATATAGTTGTTAAATGAATCCGATTTGTTGGGATTCTTGGCAGCAAATACTGAAGAAGTTAACTACACCATGCCAAAGTAACAACAAAGCCTTCTTCTTAATTAAACTCAAATTAGTGCTCAAAAGAGAAAATTGAGAAGGGGATATCTTGGTCAAATCACCAGAATTGCCAAGCTTCTCGAAAGACTTGGAGAAGTTGATACCACCATCAAAGAATATTTAAATAGTATTGAAAAGTTTTTATTGAATTAACCTTCTGAAAAATCAAGATGATAAATGGAATAAATTTAAAGAAGAATATTTGACAGTCACTTTGGAGAATGACAATAAGGATCTTGCCAAATCTGCTCACAGAGAAAGTGAAGACTTTGCTGATAACTATCTCGAAGGAGCTGTACTCTGAGATTCTCCCCTTAAATTCTCATCATTACTTTTAGCTTGGAGGTCACGGTAATAGAAATGATAATGAAGACGGAGCTGGTGAAGATGACATGTAAATTTTATTTACATGATTTTTTGTTAATTTTTGATTAGTAACGATAGAGATGATGATGCTAGAGAAGGCCATGACTTTGTAAAATATTATTATTTGAATAACTCCTCATTTCCTTTCAAATAGACAAATAATGATATATTCAACAAATTTGGAAGCCAATTTGAAGAATGGGGATCAGAAGAACAACATGGTGAATCTCATGCTGAAAATAAAGGTATTCCTATTCTCACAGAATATTCACCTTCTCATCTCATAATATTTAGACTTTTGGTCAATGTCACCTAGTGACTTTAGCACAACATTTAAATTTGGAGCTTTCCCTGGCTTAGCACAAGAAGAAAATGCTGAAGAAGCCAATAAATATTTAGGACTCAATAGAAAACTCGAAGTGTAAGAAATCATACTCAATTCATCATCTCAATCTCCCTCCATAGGATTGACATTGGACCCCAACATGATGAGAAATTGGAACAAGCATATTTTGATAATGCTTTTTGGGCAAAGCCAAAGGATACAGAACATAATATTGACGATATATTAAAGGAATTCGAAGGTCATTAATTGAATTCAATTAAAGACCCCAAAGAACTAGTAATTGTATGAATATATTACTATTGATAAAGATAGATTGATAATTAGTGTGTCAAGTATTTTCATATTCTGTTTAATTATTGTTATTAAATTCAAAACAAAAATTGTTTTTCCAGAGACTCTTCAGTTTTTGCTTTTGTATATGAAAAGTAGATAATTTAGAATAAGATATCATACAAAAGCAAAAAAGTTTATGAATGCTGGTTGCAAATATTGTATAATAATAATCTCTAATGATACAAAAGTACCAACCAACATCATTATGAATTATTAGTAATCATAAAAAATACTATAGTTTATCTCTCAGTAGGATTCGCCGAGCCTACTGCAATGCTTGAATAATTCAACTGTCTGTTGTAAACTCTCCGCTTTCAATAAGCATCCAAGTTGCATTGGGTTTTCAAAGCTTATGCAAGCATCTCCTTTTATCTTCTCTTCTTCCAGCGCAGCAATCGAGTCAATCAGTCCAACTCTCCATTCATCCAAATTGTACACGCTTTCCGCCTTCTTATCTTCTTTGTTGTTAAACACATAAAGCGTCTTATCAATGAGCTTGAAATGTCTTTGAAAAAAATTAATTTAATTCGAAAATCGAATTTTTCTTACTTTTCCCGCCAGGCTTGCGAATTCTCTTTCTTCACAGATAAGCTACCACAAAGGTCAGCGTTCATTTCGAGAGGGAGTTTTAGGTATTGAGAAATTGATTCCAACGCTGGCCTGTCACTGGGGTTCACTGAGAGCATCTTCTTTATGATAAAGACAATCTCAGGGATCTCCCTCTCCAACTCTTCAGAAATTCTTCCTTTTTTGCTCTCACTTATCACATGATCTTTCTCCATATATGTGCTCATTGGATGAAACAACAGCAAAAATATCAATCCCAATGAAAAGATGTCAGCCTTTAAGGAAAATAAATATAAAAATTTCTCCATATAATCCCTTACCCTCTGGTCAAAATTTCCTTTATCAGGATTCCACTGTTCAGGACTCGCATAAATCTTTGTTCCGACACTTTTCGTAATAGGACTAGGACTGTCAATTTCCATGTAAAACTCTTCTCCATCATTATCTTCGGTCATCAAAGGGTTGCTGACTGTCTTCATAAAAGCTATATTTGGCATAGCGCGAACACCTTCTTCACTGGAATCGAAATTCAAAACTGCTGCAGCTTTCAACTTGAAATCTGTGATGTTTTTCTTCACAGGACTTGTTGACTTTGGCAACAATGGGGAGCTTGCCAATGAATAGAGGGCATCCAGTTTCTTTATCAAGCCAAAATCGCCGATTTTGCAAGTCTTATCTTGAACAAAAATGTTACTTGGCTTAAGGTCTCTGTGAACCATTCCAAAGGAATGAATATAAGCAAGACCTTGCAAAATCTGCTTGGCAAATGATACCGCCTCTTTCAGGTACATCCTCTTGGCATTATTGTACTCCTCCATGCTTCTCCTCTTTAAAATCTGTAATGCCTCGTTCCTCTCATTCAAATAGTCTTCTAATGTCCCATTACACAACTCTGTTTGTATATATAATATCAGATTATCAAAGCTTTGATCCTAAGGGAAGAGTTAGCACATTCATGCCTCTATAATATCTCATACCATGATATTTTCTTGGTTGGCACCGGGACTGGGACTTTTTGAGCCTTTGACCTTTTCAGCGTCGCCTCTAGTCATTTTTGACTTCTTTGAGACACGGTTGGGGGTTCTCTTTCGAGGCTCAGCGGCGAAATTGTAATTATATGAAAAGTTTTCTGAAGAACAGGCTTTGGGACTGATATTGTGATCCTTGGTGTCTCTTGTTGTATTTGTATCATCATCATTGGATCGCTCAAAGCTGAAAAAGTCGCAGCCATCATCGTCAAGAGGGGTTTCGACTTTAACTGCTTTGTTGAAATTTAGATTCTGGCAAAAGATCTCATTCAAAGCTTTTGATGTTTTTTGAGTGCTCAACCGACTGTTTTTTCTTGATTTTGGCTCAACTTTCTTTGACTTCACTGTTCCTTCCAACCAGCTGTTATAGTACCTTAAAATGTTCTGATGACTCAGTTTTGCTAGAAACTTGGCCTCATTCATCACACGATAAAGGTCACTGGCAAAATTGGCCTTGGATTTTCCTTCTCTCATACGAACCTTGACTGTCTTGACGGCGTAAATCTGGTCGTCAAAGCAGTGCTTGGCTTTGTATACAGAGGCGAAGCCACCTTTGCCGATTTTTTCTGGTTGAACGAATTCAGTTTTCCAACGCTAAAAGATGGTGAGAAAACGAATGAAAGGTTAACAGAATTACGTTGTTGTTGAGCTTCCCCAAAAAGTGAGTAGTAGTAGTAGGTGGTGTGGACATAGTAGTAGTATCGTTGAAGTTCATAAAAGGAATAATAGATTAAAGTTTTGGGGGTCAATTAATTATATGAATGAAGAAATACAATGCAAAAATAAAGCACACTTATATAGTAATTCTATAAATGGACAAACAAATATACAGATTTAGACAATAAAATTTTTATTCAATCCATCAAGATACC
>Ga0182738_1006690_pt1 | contig 11902 bp, 14 predicted proteins | sample eDN5th30CBELigMG_FD_128876 | JGI IMG/M metagenome (GOLD analysis project Ga0182738, IMG submission 128876) | Enriched Miracle-Growth compost microbial communities from Emeryville, California, USA - eDNA 5th pass 30_C BE-Lig MG (version 2)... ...
AACTTTTCAGCTTCTTCCAAATCTTTAATATCTAATCTGGAAGTCTTTTCGCGGCCATTCTTTATTGCCAACCTGGAGTAATGAGATCTTGACGAATATGAGAGTTTAATCACCTTACATCGTCTCCGTCAATGAAATCACGATTTGCATGTGCAGAATATTTCATAGATTCTTCAATTAAGTTCATTCCGTATTTTACGACAAATTCGGTGAGTTTGTACTTGGCATTCTGTTCGAATTTGATTGACTGACAATTGAGAAGATATGTGACGATTTTTGCAGTTGTTGAGTCGGTCTCCATTGGTGTTTGAGATTTTTGTTTTATTTTGTGCCTCTTTTTTTATTGAGATACTTTAAAATAAATCATTGTGAACTTAATGGATTTTGAAATCCGAAGCGCAAATTAATTTTTGACTTTGTATATGTTAAATTAACCTTTTTGGGGAATGGGAAATCTAGTTTTCAAAATTTTGACATTTCTCTTCTATTCAAAAATTTTATAAAACCACAATCAAGCAACAATAAGCCACAATACTAATATTACATACATAGTAAAATCATCTTGGATTTCCATTAATTATGACAATTTACGAAGTTTAGAGATAAACATGCCACCAGTATTACTAGTTTTTGGGTCAAACCTGATAGTTTTCTCCAAGAAGCCTTCTCTACAGGGGATATTTGGTCTGATGGAAGGATCGAATACATCAATAACTTCGAGTCTCCCTTTAGTTTCAGGACATTCCTCCAACAAAAACTTCACAACATCTTCATTTTGCGCCTTAATAAATGAACAAGTGCTATACACTAATATTCCTTGAGGTTTCAATAATGAAAAAGCATTCACCACGAGGTTCTTTTGTAGACTAGTGATATTATTAAGCTTTTCTTCATTCATTACACGATCTTCGAAACTCTCAAATGTCCATTCATTATTGATCTTCATCTTTTTACGCTCGAGGTTCTCCAAATGTTGTGCCCTTTGTTTCGCTCTTCTCTTCTTTTCTTTATTACTCAACTTCTTCTCTTCCTCTTTCACTTCTTCTTTCTTTTCTTCCTTCACCTCTTCTTTGACCTCTTCCTCCTCTCGTTCTACATTTTTCTCACATTTATTATCACCACCTTGACAATATTTGAAGAGATGCTTTATGGATCCATCATGAGTACACTCAGCATCAACCAATATCTTATCATATAACTCATTTTCCTTTGCAAGTTTCTTGAACGTCGTTCCATCTTCACAGTGCAATTTTATCAGTCCAGAATGTCCGTATTTGTCCACCAAAGTCTTACAGATATTCAATCTGTGCTGATTAATATCATTTCCTGTCAACGATCCTTCAATGTTATCGCTCTGAGTCTTCATAAGATCAGCAATATAGCAAAGTTTTGTTCCAGGAGAACAACAAAGATCCAAGATATTCTCATTAGGTTTCGGATCTAAAGCCAATACAACAGCACAAGAGCTCAAATCAATACCATAAATTTCACCGTTTTTATAAGCTTGTGTGTATGAGATCTTCATTGTGGGAGGCAGGGAATAAACATTTGGGATCCAGTTGACTGGAGTCATTTGGTTATTGAGGTCAGATTGAATTTCTTCAATAGAAGTTGATTTGAGTGGGTTCACACGAATATAACGAGGAAGGTTTTCAATGTATTGTGCATCGTAAAATACGCTTATATCAACACCGCAGTCTGTAAGGTATTTTTGGAACGAAGCTGGGAGCTTGTCAAGAACTGTGCCTTTTGTTTCGGGCTCTGGTTGTTGGGTGTTTTCCATCGTAATAAATAAAAATTAATTTCTGATAGATATAGGTATCTTTTTTCTCAAGATAGAGTGGAACAATCTTTTTGAAAAGGATGAATTATTTGAAAATATCAATCAATAGATATGGAGGGGATTATACTCTATAGATAACCAATATTTATATACAATTTCATTATAAACATTTACAAAAAAAGTTCTCTTTTAAAGTTCAAAGTCAGAGGTGAACTCACTTTCATGGTTTTGATTTCCTCCATTTTGTTGATAAGCCTTACTGATGATAGGATTACACACCCTAAAAAGTCATTAATCTTTCAATTCCCAATGAAACACTTACGTTTCTAAGATCTTCTTTTGTTCTTCGAAATCTTCTTTATCTCCATTTTCATGTCCACTGAGCCAAGATTGGGCTTCGTCGACTGCTTCTTTTATTTTTTCTTTGTCAGATTTCTCCAATTTATTTCCCAACTTTTCGGGATCTTCAATTGTGTTCTTCATTGAAAAAATATAACTTTCCAAAGCGTTTCTTGAGTCGATTCTTTCCTTGGCCACCTTGTCAATTTCCACATTTCTTTCAGCCTCTTCTATCATTCCTAAATAAACAAATTAACATGGCCAATTCTCACTATCCACCAATTTACTTTCAATTTCTTCTTGACTGAGTCTTCCTTGGTCATTAGTGATAACCAAATTTTCTCCTTTTCCTGTTGCTTTATCCACAGCCGACACTTTCAAAATACTGTTGGCGTCAATTTCAAACGTGACTTCAATCTGAGGAACTCCTCTTTGAGCTGGAGCGATACCAGTCAAATCAAATTTCCCCAAAAGGTGATTATCTTTAACCATTGGTCTTTCTCCTTCAAAAACTGAGATCGTCACAGTGCTTTGATTGTCTTGATAAGTCGTAAAGACTTGACTCTTTTTAGTAGGAATGATAGTTCCTCTGGGGATAATCTTTGTGAGAACTCCACCAACAGTCTCAATACCAAGGGTCAAAGCTGTTCTATCAATAATCGTTGGGATTGTGCTTCCATCCTCAAGGTCAGCTCCACACAAGACTCCTCCTTGAACTGCAGCGCCAAAAGCGACTGCTTCGTCAGGGTTGATTCCTCTATTAGGCTCCTTTCCGTTAAAGAAGTCCTTGATCATCTTTTGGACCTTGGGGATACGGGTTGACCCACCAACTAAAACAATCTCATCAATTTGGTTCTTCTTCAATTTAGCGTCTTCCAAGGCTTGTTGGACAGGAATAAGGGTCTTTTTAAAGAGATCCATATTGAGTTCCTCGAATCTGGCTCTTGTGAGAACCTCAGAGAAGTCTTCTCCATCGATAAGACCGTCAATCTCGATACGGACTTCATGAACATTTGACAATGCCCTTTTGCCTTTTTCGACTTCTTTCTTGAGTTTCTGGATCACAGTCTTGTCTTGACTGATATCCTTGTTATATTTCTTGTGGATTAACTTGATGAAATAATCAAGGACTCTTTGGTCAAAATCTTCACCTCCGAGATGTGTGTCGCCGCTTGTTGCCAACACTTCAAAAACGCCTTGATCCAAGCTCAAAACTGATACATCAAAAGTACCACCTCCCAAATCAAACACCAAGATATTTTCTTCGCCTTTCTTCTCAAGACCATAAGCTATTGAGGCGGCTGTTGGCTCATTGATGACTCTCAAAACATTCAAGCCAGCGATTCTGCCAGCGTCCTTTGTTGCCAATCTTTGAGCGTCATTGAAATATGCTGGGACTGTGATAACAGCGTTTTTCACTTGAGTTCCCAGATAATTCTCGGCGATCTCCTTCATCTTTGTCAAGATCATTGCTGAGATCTCTTCTGGGGCGAAGGTCTTGACTTCTCCCTTGACATTTGCTCTGATATAAGGCTTACCGTCCTTGTTAACAATGTCATAGGGCATGAATTTCTTGTCATGCTGGACCTCCTTATCTTCAAACTTTCTCCCAATGAGACGTTTCACGTCGTAGATTGTTCTTGTTGGGTTGAGAGTGGCTTGGTTTTTGGCTGCTTCACCGACTAGTCTTTCGTCGTCAGTGAAGGCGACGACTGAGGGAGTGATACGGTTGCCGAATTCATTGGGGATGATTTCGACTTTGCCGTTTTTGTAGATTGCTACACAGGAATAGGTGGTACCAAGATCGATACCGATGACTGGACATTCAGTTCTAGAGGATTCTTTTTGAGTTGCTGCGAAAGAACTCGTGAAAATGTTGAGGAGTATTAAGAAACAAATCGTTGATCGTTTCATTGTTGATATTTTGAAAAGATTGTTGTTATTGTTGTTGTTGAAAGTTAATTTGATGAATATTAAAGATTGGACGGGAGTTTAAATAGTTTTGGGATTTTTATAATTTTGCGAGGAAAATTCATCAGAAAATTTCAGATTCCATTAATTAATAATTTAACAGTTGGGATCTTTAATTTGATCTGCACGTGTTGAAAATTGCACGTGTCTTAAACACGTGCTCTATCAATTCAAATTTCGCTACGTGCTAAAAATTCACATCCCTCCCGAATTTATCTCTCCCTGAATGATTACTAAGGCTTTCTATTGTTCCATAAAAAAACTGCAAAGAATTACGAGAATGAGGAAATTTTTGAGAATACTGGAATAGATATCTCTTTGAGATTCAAGAGAACATGGAATTACCGTCTACAGAGAACATTGTTTTGAAGAGATCGATAAAAAATTGAAACTTTGACTATCAAAAATTTTCCCATGAGAAATTCAATTTTTTTTTCTGAAGAAAGTTTTATATCAGAAATATCTTTGACATTCTTATCTCGGCTGAAAGATTTATTTTCTCTTATTCATTTATATATAAAACAAACAAGCAAGCAGATAATCATGTTTTTCAAATGTTTTTTTAACTCTAAAAATTTTCTTTCATATGAATTTCTTATATAACAAACAACAAGTAAGTCTTAACAGTAATTCTAGCAACCTTCAGTTAGGTAATTCTGATAGTGATGATTTTTATATTCACCAAGGGCTTATCATGTTCACCAACTTCAGCTTTTTCGATGGCTTGAACAACCTCCATTCCTTTCACAACTTTTCCAAACACAGTATGCTTATTATCAAGCCAAGGGCAAGGAACTGTTGTAATAAAGAACTGTGACCCATTCGTATTTGGCCCAGCATTTGCCATACTCACTGTAAATGGTCTATCATGTCTCAATGTTCTATGGAACTCGTCCTCAAATTCCTCTCCCCAAATTGATTCTCCTCCTGTTCCGTTTCCTTCTGGATCTCCTGTCTGGATCATAAAGCCCTTAATGACTCTGTGGAATATACAATTATTGTAATATCTATCATGTTAATCTTCAATAAATATACAAATTTTTACCCATTCTTTGAGTGAACAACAAAGTTTTCAATGGTTTTTGGGACAAGATCTGGGTACAATTTCACAACAATATCTCCCTTTGTAGTTTCAATAACAGCCTAAATATTTAAGGTCAATAAATATTACAAGCGGTACTTCAGATCCCAAAGCAGCTGCGCTTTGAGCTTGAATGACTTGTTTATCATCCTTAGTAGGTTTCTCCAAGAAGACATCACGACCACCAGTTTGAACGTTCTTTTCCTCAGTGTCAAGAGGTTCTCTTTTACTGAAGATAAAGAACCTTGCCTTTCTGAATGCGGTACAATAGAGAGTGGGATCAGCATCCTTCTTCTGAGAAGAAGCTCCACCACCTCCTGAAGTTCCGGTGGGATTCTTCATGGGCTTTCCTTGGTAAAGAATACACTTGAGGAATCTTTCTGTGGTTTCATGTTGACCAATTAAACGGGCAAGCTAATTTTTTATTTAAGCAACAGATTAGGAGGTAAATTTAGGTACCTCGCCGTTGTGGAAATTGATGACCTTGATACCAAAAAGGCTTGGATAGATGATGAAAGTGTCAGATTCGTCGAATTCGATAGAGGTTGTCACCATGAAATCAGTTGATTTTTCAATTTCTTTTTCAATGGCCATTTTACGGTCAAATTCAATTCTGTCAAGCTTGAATTTTGCGTATTCTGGCTTATCACTGTTTTGAACCTCAATACAATGTCTGGAGGTTTCGTCGTATCTGGCAATGATCTTTCCTGTAGCGAATTTATAAACTCTCACAATCTTATCTTTTCCCATTATAGCGAAGTATTCTCCATTATGACTCAAACACAAGCACAATGCTGAAGTTTTATGCTACATTTTGAATTAGATAATCCTCCTTTATTCCCAGCAGTACCTTGGCAAGATCGAAGAGATCGGTTTCTAATTTCATTCTGAACTTCAAATTATTGTTCTTTGGGAAGTCTATACATTCAACAATTATTCTCAAAAGCTCCTTACCTCCAGTTTCTGGATCCCAATATTCAATCATTCCTTTCTCATCTGTTGATATCACAACACCATATTTTCTATTATACTATCATTCGTGTTAACAATTTGCCCTTTCATCCCTAAGCCTTACGACAATATGACGAACAGGAGATTTATGAATGTTAATTGAAGCGTTTGTTCTCAAATCTTCCACACTATCTTCACCTTGAATATCGATATATTTGGTCTCTTTCTCTTCAGGAACAAGCACGATTTCTCCGCTTTGAGAATTTGCTCTATACAGTTATCAACACCTCTTTCTCTTTAATTCAAAATTTTTACACTGCGATCGTTGAAACCTTAGCTTCACCTTGCTCCAAAAACTCGCAAACTGAAGGAGTGAAATTCAATTTGGTCATATTGATCATATCATAATTCATTGTGTCAAAAATCTTCAAGAATTTATCAGTTCCGGAGACAGTGGCCAGTTTCAGATGGTTCTCATTAAGACTATACCCTGTGATTGCGCCTATTTTATTTTGAGTTTCTTTGGACTTTTAAAACAGCAAATAATACCTAAATGAGCTCTAAAATGTCTTTGGAATTCAATCAAATGGAAAACTTTCTTCCAAAATTTAATATGCCCATCTGCGCTCATTGTGACTATTTGATCAGTTACTGATGATGCCACAACTATTCAAATTTTCCATTAGTTTTCCAATCATTTATCTCTCAATATTTACTTCCTGTGATGATATCCTTATGGTTATAAGATTTCTCATAGAAATCTGCTGAAGGAAGATTCTCCTTAAAAATATCTTCAGCATTCACTATTAATAAGATTTAGTAGCTGAGCTTGAGGATCTCTTTACATTTCGGGATCTTTTTGATGCTGGGACCAACAACTTCTTCCTCATCCTGGCCTTCAGGAGCTTTGGGACGAGTTCTTTGGACTTTTTTAACAGGTTCTCTGTTTGTGACTGCTGGTTTGTCTTCGAAAAAGTCATCGATGTATTGCTTATTGGAATCTTTCTTGGAATCCATTTTAGATATTTAGATTGGGATAGCTAAAATAGTTAAATTAATTTTACCACTAAACATGACACTCCTTCAGAATATTTTTTTCAAATTTTTGCCAAAAAAAATAAAGGAAGGACATGGAAATCTACTTCAAATATTATCAGCAGAGAATTGATTATGAAAGTGAGCAAGTGGAATGACATCTATTGAAAGGAGCCGTGAGAATAATGACCATCAATTTTATTCAGATTTCCGGGATTTGAGGAAATAGGATTACCAAAAAAATTTCTTTTGATGATTTTTCTTACATTTCAAAAAAAGAATCCAAAAATAAGAATTACTTGGACTGAACGAATTTCTCGAGAATATTTTTCATGAAAATTTTTCAAGCGAGATTTGTCCAAAAATTTTTTTGAGTCATTTTCTTTTTCAGAAAGTAAAAAATTTGTTTACAAATATTTTTTGAGAATTTTGTTGAAAATTTTGGTGTGGTCAAATTTGAGACAAAAAATTTCTTTCTCACTCTTTTCATCATTTGCGAGATTCAAAAAAAACTCTGTTCGGATTCTAGACTTTAATGGCTCAATCTTTTACTTATCCAGTCATAATAAATATACTGGGATTGAAAAAAACTGTCTTCATAAGATAAGTTGTGTCGGACTCTTTGAGGGAAACGTCAGATTTTTGGAAAGGATATCCGACAAAGCCTGGAATTTTGGAGAGAGATTGGGAAGCCCTGTTTGCTAGAAACAACATTTTTCCATTTGATAAGAAGGATATTTGAGAAGATTTCACAAAGAATTTGTTTTTCTAAATAAATTAAAAAAAGCAAAACTGTTAACAATAAATAAAATATCTCAACTTCATCATATAAACAATGTCTGAAGCTCAACAAACAATCGACTATGACCTCGAGAACTTCAAACACCTCAAATATCTCAAGGACAATCTTTACCCAACTCTCAACCAAGCTCTCGAAATTGTAAAATCTCAAGCCAAAACATTAAATTCATTCGTTTTTCTAGCTTATGGAACATCTGATTAAAACTAACGAAGTTCAGCAACATCAAGAAAGACTCAAGCAAAAGAAAATCAGAGATCGTCTTGAACAAAAGAGAATAGAAAAAGAGAAGCTCAAAGAAGAGCTTGGTAACTTTATCTCTTCATAAAATCACCAAAATAACATCAATAAAAAGGCTCTGATTACGTTTCATCAAGTGACGAAGAAGAGGAATCTTTTGGTGATGCTCCTGAAGATATTTTAACCACTGGTAAATCCGGCGAAGATAAATTTTATGGTAATGCTCCTGATCAAATTCCTCAAGAGAAACTTGACGAGGAAGTCGCAAATAAAGGTACTGCTGGGTCTTTGGTAAAGAAATGTTTGTATCAATTTTCTCTGAGTTTTTTTAAAAGGCTCCTATTGAAGAAGAGGAAGATGCTCAAGAATCACCAGAAAAAAATGAAGAGTCTTATTTGACAAAAGATGCGCTTAAAAAGATTGATTTCAATCCTATTCAGTTTCTTGCTGCAACTTTAAAGAGAATACAAAATGGAGATCTTTCTGGTGGCTCTGCAATCAAATTAGATAGAGCTGAATAACATTTTTTTTTCTTGTTGAGTTTATACTGAAAATATACTCTTATGCACATTATTCGTTGAATAAAGTTCAACCACCACTTCAGAAGCTGTCCTGTATATTGCAATGCATTGAATCGAATTGAGAATATATGACCTATATTATGCATAAAATATGCCTGATGGTGGCATCTGAACTTTATCCATAATGACATCTAATTTGTTCATATTGAGAAGTAATCAGGTTTTGATGAAGGGAGAGAAGATGGTATTTTTGGCTCTTCGATTTGTTCCAGAGAATTTATTAAAAAATACTGGAAGAATTTTTCTGCGGGATCGAAAGAAAAAACCTTCCACAAAAAGAAATTGAAAGAAAAACTATTTATGGAAATAAAAAGGAACAAGAAAAAATTTTCCAAAAAAAATTGGAAGAAAATTTCAAATTTGAAAATGCCAGAACACAAAAGAAAATCTTCACAATTCATCTCATTTGAATTCAAATTCTTTGTTGTTGTTATTGTTAGACTTTTCTTCGAACTCCAACAGGACTAAAAATTCCCAGGTTAAAACTAATTAAAAATCAGATTTTTCTTTTTCTTCAACGACTTGCAGAAACCGACTTCCCCCTGGAAATCTTCTCAGACAAAACGCATTTTTTCTAATTTTGAATCGAAATTCTCCCCTTCGTTACACATCCCATCAGAGAAGGTTTTAATGACTTTTATTCATTCACAAATAAAAAAATGAATTGGCCTCAAATAAAGATTACATTACAAAAGATTAAAATTTATGAAATGAGGCCAAACTCCAGTCTGTTGACATGAGGAGGCTTTTTATACAATTTATAATATGGAGGTATATGTATTTTTACTGTATATAAAAATTCCCAGGCCATCGCATCGCAATAAATAAAAAGACACACATCTTTTCATCATCAAGATCAAAAGTCTATTTCCACATTTCTATCTATACAAAAACGCAAAAACATAAAGCAATCATGCAAAATTCAAATCTCTCTATCCTACCTTAACTTAGAAATTCTTCTTCTCTTTTCAAATTGAAAAATTCTCTCTCTCTGTCATTTTACCAACCACGCTAAATCTTCAGCCTTTTGGCTTCCTCCATGAGCCCAACTGTTCCAAGGTCTTTTGGAATATATGAAAAGTCACTGAACCCGTAATCGGGATTATCAAAGACTTTTGAGTTGGCTGATGGGGTTTCCGCTGGAGTCTCCTTCAAGAAACTCTAAAGAAATCGGTTAGGATTTTCACCCTCAAAGAATCTCTTACTTTATCGAAATACCTGAGGTCGTTGGGTTTCGTCAAGATGGGAACAAAAGGAGGAGTTTTCTTGATCATTAATTCTTCATCCCATTTGATATTAGCAAAGGCAGGATGTTTTTGAATTTCTTCTGCACCATTATACCCTAATCTCTTAGTGGGATCCTTTTCCAACAATTTGGTGATCAAATCCTTCATATTCTTTGAAAAATGATTGGGAATGACTGGTGCAGTCTACATAGATTTTTAAACATATTTTCAAAAAGGCATTTAGATTTTTACCTCTCGGATATCTTCAAACAATTTATCGCGATTTTTATTGCTGAAAGGTCTGTATCCAGTTGCCATTTCAAAGATCAAGATACCCAAACTCCACCAATCAACCATTTTATCATAGCCCTGCTCCAAAAGAATTTCTGGGGCCAAATATTCGGGCGTTCCGCATACACTCATTCCTTGCTTGGTTGCTATTCACACATTACGATGGATCTTATCAAACTCAGTTTACTGGTAGAAAGGCCAAAATCAGCAAGCTTTAAATGTCCTTTTGCGTCAACTAAGATATTTTCTGGCTTTAAGTCTCTATAATGAATTTTCATTAAGAACCAAGCTGGATTTTTTCAAGTTACCTGTATATAATTCCGACTTTTTCATGGAGATATTTGAGGCCAAGGACAACTTCTGCGGCGTAGAAAAGGGTCATTTCTTGATTGAGTGGACCATTTTTTGTCAGATGAGAGTAGAGCTCACCTCCAGCGCAAAAGTCCATAACGAAATAAAGTGTTTTGGGGTCTTGGAATGCATAATGGAGCTTTACAACAAACGGATGTGAAGCATTTTGCAAAATGTTTTTCTCATCTAAATAAAAAAGGTTAGATCCTTGTTTCAAACAAAACTGTTAGAATAAGAGGTCAATCAAACAAATTCATGGCGCAAACTCGCTCCATAAGATTTCATGTCTTATTCCAAAATGGCCCAAATGCGCAAAAGGAAAAAGTTGAATTCCCTGAACCCAACAAAGAGAACAAGAAGAAAGGAGGGAAATTTTAATTACTCATTGCCATGTCAGCTTGACGACTAGCGACAACCTTGTGCTTTTTGAGGGTTTTAATCGCATAAAACTTCTTATTGGTGTTCTTCTGGACAAAATACACCTTTCCAAATGACCCTTTGCCCAAAACCTACACATGTCTCATATTGCATCAATCATAACAATGAGTTACCTTTATCAAAGTGAAGTCGTTTATTGACACTTTGCCGCTATCTGCAGGGTCCTCCGCCTTCTTCTTCTTTATCTCGCTTAAGCCACCTCCGGTTCTTGAACGACTACGGCCCATACTTTGAATAGTTGTTGGATTAAAGGAATTGAAAGTGATATGGTTTCGGGCTGTTTCGGGAGGGTTTTTAACTGCCAAGGGTTCGGTCTCAGTTTCAGCTTTTCCTTCTTGAGTATCGCGTGTGTCACGTTGAGGCAATTGTTTTTTTGGAGCAGGCTCTTGTTTCGCACCAAAGCAATTTTCGCATGCAGAAGAGATATTGCCCATGTGTTTTGTTTGATTGCTTAAATATTAATCGTCGAGAAAATAATGCTGAACTTGAATCGGACTTATTAAAAAAGTTTTAAATTAGTATAAAAAACTTGGACAATAAACATTAGGTCCAAACAAACAGCAAACTAGAATCCGAATATTCTATATTAAAATTTTCCCTTGAAAACGTTCTCTTGCCTTTCTTTCTCACAAAACTCCAGGCTTATATGGAACTAGACACCTGGATTTTGATCGAAAAAGACGAATTCAGCCTGCCCAGAGGGTGATTAGGACCTTCAGGAAACATACGTCATTTTATAAAATAAATTTGTCAGGATTAATTTTGAAATCAAAAATAAAACTCTTGCGCAATTTAGAGTGGTTTTTAATACAACAA
>Ga0182738_1006691_pt1 | contig 11902 bp, 7 predicted proteins | sample eDN5th30CBELigMG_FD_128876 | JGI IMG/M metagenome (GOLD analysis project Ga0182738, IMG submission 128876) | Enriched Miracle-Growth compost microbial communities from Emeryville, California, USA - eDNA 5th pass 30_C BE-Lig MG (version 2)... ...
TTCTATTTAAAAAAATTTGGAGAGTAAATTTTAAAATTTGGTCTTTTTGGGCTCTCAAAGTGTTTTTACTGCCGAAATTCTTGAGCTTTTTATTCTCATTTGCATACTTGAGAGATTAACGACTTCAACAATCAAAAGTTGATAGTCGCGAAAGTCCTTTGTTTATTCTTTTAACATTTGTTGGAAGAAACTGTCAAAAAATTCTCAGTTCTGTTCATTAAAAAAAATAAAAATAAAATCACCGTTGTTTCCAGAATCTTCCTGAATGAACTTGGATGCAGAATTTTTCCTTTGAAAGATTTCTTCCAAAAATCACTAATTTTCTTTAAATTGAATTTTCTCTCAACTTTCAAAAATCTGATCCTTGAAAGTTTTTTAAAGAATTTCTGTTTCCATTATTTTCAAAAAGTTTTTTTGGCCAGATTTCGAAGGATCCAATCATCTTCAATCTCTTTTTATTGAAACCAGGAATTTCCATTCCTCTTGCTTTGTTGCTGAGTTCAAATACAAACCAATTCAAACAGTTATTATTTCACGTTTTTGGGTACGCTTGAAAGATTCTTGAGTGTTCATGATACAATTCTTGAAACGAAGAAGGTTTTTCGAAAGCCCATTTGAATTTCTGATGTGCAAAAAAATTTTGGTTTAACACATCTAATAATTTATTTCCAATATTTAGAATGTCAAATGAGAGATTGGGAATTCCGAAATCTGATTTTACAATAAATGATATTTGATGCGATTTGAAAAGATAGGATTGATAGCATTTTATGTTAGCTAGCCTGAGGGAAAGATTTTATGTCAAATCCTCGAGCGAGAGCGAAAACAAAAATCAGGAAAATGAGAAGACATTGACTTCAGCTTCAAAATTAATATTTCAAGGGGATTGATTATTTCTCAAAAAAAGAAATCTTACAAAATTTTTTTTCACAAAAGAAAGGCTTGAGATTTCAATTCGATTTGTGTTAAAAAGAACATTTCTTTTGTGAAGGTTGTGTAATGAAGAAAAAATGTTAAGGTTATTTTGAGAGGTCTATATGTGAGAATAAATTTTGTTAAAATTGATTTTCGTCTCTTAATTATTTTTAAATATTTCTGAACAATATGAATTTTTCTGCTTGATTAAAAATTATTATTATCTCTCTCCTCTTTTGCAATATATTTTCTCGTAAAATGTGCTTCGTTCACAAAAATATTCCAAGCTCAACTTGTTTTGATGTTCTTTGACTGTGATCGTGCAATTCGTAGTTTGTTATTGATTGAATCCTCCCGTCACCCGAAGGACTCCAAGTTTCTCACAATTTCTAATATAATTTTGATTAATCGGATCAAGTTTTCAAGGTCGGAATCATACGCATATAAATACCTCCTTCAAATTAACAAATTATAATATTAAATCGCTCATCAGAAGATAATAATGGATTATCAACACAATACCCAGCTCCTTTTTATCTATCCTAAGGACCCACAACAATCCTTCTTCTGTCACTATGGCCAAGATGAATCCCAGACTGGCGAAGAAAAGATTGAGTCCATCCTCAAACCAAGAGAAAGCGAAAAAGAATGCTATATTACTTTCACTGATGTCTATGGAAGACCAGTTCCAAGCGATTCCACTGAAGAATACTTCAAGCCCCTTCAACCCTTTTACATCACAAGCTTCGTTCCCAAGACCGTCAATCTTCACATTTCTTTACCTGAAAATGGAGAAAAGATATATTGTGAGATTGACCCCACAAAACCCCTCATGGAAGTGAAGAAGTTTGTGGAAGAAAAAGCCAAGATTCCTCTCAAGAGGCAAAAGCTTTTCCTTGGGGACAAGCTCCTTTCTAATGATGATGGAAAATTGCTTGACCAAGGGATATTGGAAAAGGATGTTGAAATTCGAGTTGAACTGAAGCTGAGATTAATTCTGAAGAGCGAAGAAAAGACAATCGAACTTTATCAAGAGCCTGGAGATTCTGCTAGGAAAATAGTTGAAGCTGCTGGAAAAGAGTTCAAGGCTTATTCAGATTATGAAAACTCCTTTGTGATCAATGGAGGAGAAGGTCTTTTGGTTCCTCGCAAGAGTATGGAAGAAAACGGCCTTAAGAATGACGATATGATTGCAATCTACAAAAATATTGTAACTCTCCTCTCAGGGTTCAAGTACTTCCGAGGCATGTATTCTCCTTTTGCAAAAATCTCTGAAATCAAGAAGCAAATGTTTAGTCAAACAAATTACTTTTGTGGTGAACCCTTTGACTTGAGACTTGGAAAGACTATTCTCGAAGATAACAAGCTTTTATCAGAATATACTTCTGGGAAAACCAATATTCAGCTGGAAATTCAACCCAAGCCAGGCGATGTTGTGGTCAATTGTTCTTCAAGATTTTTAGGCGGTTTCCCTTCTATAGTATTAATCTCTGGAAATTCATCAGCGCTTGATTTGAAGAAACTCATGGTCCCAAAATTCCTCGATCTGGATATTGTTTCCTATTTCTTCAAAGGAAAACAATTAAAGGATGATGACATCTTGAAAGATTTGTTAAGTCCAGGGGAAGATTCATTAGAGTTGCTCTATAAGCTAGAATGGGACGGTATGAAGATCTTTATAAAGACCCTGACCGGCAAAGTTGTTGAATGCTTTGTTCATGGGAACCATACTATCGAGTTGGTTAAATACCAAATTGAAGACCGAGAAGGCATCCCACCAGACCAGCAAAGACTCATTTTCGCTGGTAAGCAACTTGAAGATCACAGAACTCTTGCTGCCTATAATATTCAGAAAGAGTCCACTTTGCATCTTGTTTTGAGATTAAGAGGTGGTGGTGGCGATCCAGGAATGGAATTCGCTGACATCACACAAGAAAGCAAGGCAAAATATTATGAGTGGTCAACGGGTTATGCTCCTGCTTGGAGAAGGGCCGGAGAAGGGTTATGCCTTGAGGGAAAATGCCAGAATGAACTTTGCCAAGCTTATAAACGCTTTGTTATCATGAATAAGGGCTTTGGAACCTACGATGTGATTTATGATCAACACAAGAACAAATGCCCCATGTGTTTGAAGTATGTGAAGGCTGAAAAAGTTGCCTTTAATAATTGTACATATGGCTACACAGGGATTAAGTTACAAGAAGGAGGCTTGCCACCTCAAAAGGTGACTTTACAAGAAGAGATTGAAGTGGGAGATTGTTACAAGCTGTTTGATCCTGAGGTCACTGGAAAAGCGAATTGGTTGACGTTGAAGATCGTGACAAAAGAGTTGGATATGGGAGTGTGGTTTGGTGAAGACCCAGGTGTGGTTTGTGGAATTTGTAGAGAGAAGGTGAGAACAGAAGAGGGAGCAAAATTAGACTGTGCTCATTTGTTCCATGACGAGTGCATGCAAAAAATCAAAAACACTACTTCTCATTGCGCGTTCTGTCATTTTTAAGGGGTGGGGGTAAATGAATGCTATTTATAATTTAAGTTTTTATGAAAGAAAAATAAGTAAATAAGTTTATGAATGATATGACTATCTAACTAAGTAATCCATATGAATGATTATTTTCCGAAAAATTTGAATCCCTTGAAAATCTTATTGAAAAAATTTCCAAGCTTTGACGATGAGATTGATGAATTTCTTTTGGTAATAATTTAGCAAAGTAATATTTGTCAAGGCTTCAATCATTCTTTCTATTTTTTGAGATTAAAAAAGTGTAAAATTAAAACATTGAATAAATGATTTTTTTGTTTTTGTTTTGAATAAGGTCTGTTTCAAAGAAGAGGAATAATTTTTCAAGACAGAGTGATCTAACTTTGAACAAATGCTTGTATTGTGTGAAACTTTGGTTCAATCTCTGTATAATAAATCAGATTATTTTGGTCTGAAAGTTTCTGATGAAATGAGAAGTAGAAGGTTCAAAATTTTTTGAAGCGCTGAAATAAAGCCTGAAAAAATTTGTCAATCTTTGATTTTTCTTTCTTTTTCAAAGAACTGTCAATCCTCTCTTGTCTCTCTAGCAATATTTTTAGCCTCTCGAAAATAGATAGGACCAGTGTTGAGAGTCGTTCTCAGAAAAATCCTATCCATCGTCCTTTCGAAATTTCGTTCGATTTGATTTTGTTCTCAAATTACCTTTTGGATTTTTATAGCAGATTCTGAACGAAGTTTTTGAAGTCCAGATCAATGTTTAAATCCTCAATAGACGTTGAAAAGGCTTTGATTGTTTACTTTGCGTCAGCTTTCATAGGTTGAAGTTCAAGTCAGGGGTTTTTCCTTTAGATATCACAAGAGAATGATTTGAAAATTTTTTTGCTTCAAAAATTTGGTAAAATTAATCTCGAAAAATATCATTTTCATCAAACAATGAAAGCTTTGGCTTGTTAGCTTCCCTCTCCAGCATATTCTGTAATTTCCCTCAAGATTCATGTTCTCTGCTCTGTCTCTTGCAGATTTCTCGCACGTTTAACCAATTAAAATTGTCATTGAGGTCTTGGAGAAGACTTCAAATTTGATTCGAGACGCCCCTATCCAAATCTGATCGTCTTAAATAGATCAACTTGCAAGATTAAAGAACAAAAAATTTTTAATATGGATCAAAAACATACCTCGCAACTCCTTTTTATCCATCCTCAAGACCCACTCCAATCCTTCTTCTGCAACTATGAAGAAAACAACTCTAAACTCAAAGAACAAAGAATCAGGTCACTTCTCGAAGCAATAGAGAATGAAAAACAATGCTACATTGAATTTACTGATGTCTTTGGGAGAACAGTGCCTGACCATTACACTGAAGAGTACTTCAAACCTCTCTAGCCATTTTACATCACCAGGATAGTTCCAAAACTGATCAATCTTCATATTAGTCTACCTGAAAGTGAAGAGAGATTGGACTATGCAATTGATCCTGATAAGTATTTGGACGAAATAAAAAAGTTTGTGGAAGAGAAAACAAAAATACCAACAGAGAAGCAGGGGTATTTTATTGGTGAAAGACTGCTAAATGATCGGGCCAAGCTTATTCACCAACAAGTCTGGGAGAAAGATGCTGATACGAGGCTAGATTTTAAGCCTCATTTGAAGGTTAGATACCTTGAAGAGACTTTTGAATGGTATCCAGAGCTTCGGAATTATGGAAGTGACTTGAAAGATAAAATTCTTTATGACAAGAAAATGTTTTCTAAAAGAAGTAAATTCTCGGTTCTTAATCAAGAGGGAAAATTGCTGGATGAAGATAAGACTCTTGAACAAAATGGGATTCAATATAATGAGTCCTGACTATCAAAGAAACATTAAAGTTTCAATCTCAGGAGTCAAGAGATATTATCAAAGATACTTTGCTCCTTCGACGAAAGTTTCTGAAGTTAAGAAGGACATTTTGAGCTGGAGAAGTGTTATTCGAGGTGGAGATCATTTTGACTTGAAATTTAAGGGCACTGTTGTTGATTGTGATTTGTTTCTTTCTGAATACAATGGAGAAGAGTTCTGTGTTGAATTTCAAATTAAACCAAAAGAAGGTTATTTTTTAGTTAAATTTACGGAGGAGAAAGTCTCTTGCATCCCTTGTTTTGCGCTCATGACTGGAAATCCCTCATTACTAGACTTGAAGAAACTTCTCCTTGAAGACTGGCTCATAAAAGTAGGAGTTTGTCATTTAAATTATAAGGATAAAGGAGTGCTGGAGGACACTGATATGCTGAGAAATTTCAGCCCTGAGGGGGATACAGTAGAGCTTGGATATTGGCTGATTTGGGATGGAAATTTGATATATGTGAAAACGTTGACAGGAAAAGTTCTTTATTGCATCATTCGATTTTGGCATGAAGTCGAATTACTGAAGCTACAAATTGAAGAAAAGGAAGGTATTCCCCCTGACCAGCAAAGATTCATCTATGCCTGTAAGCAACTTGAAGATGGGAGAACTATAAGCGATTATTGCATGAGGAGAGAGGCAAGGTTAGACCTTGTTCTTCGATTAAGAGGTGGCGGTGGGCCTGGTATGCAATTTGCAGATATAACAAAAGAAGAGAAAGCAAAAAGTTTTGAATGGTCAAAGAGTGGCGCTCCTGATTGGAGAATGGCTCGAAAAGGATTGTGTCTTGAAGGTAAATGTTTGAATGAAAGATGCAGGGCTTATGGACGTTGGGTTATCATAAACAAGGGGGTGGGCACCTATGATGTTGTTTATGACCACTATCAAAATAGATGCCCAATGTGCTGGGCTTATGTGAAGGCGGAAAATGTTCTTTGAAGAATTGCACATATGGGTACACTGGGATAAAGTTACAAGAAGGAGGATTGCCTCCTCAGAAGGTGACCTCGCAGCAAGAAATTGAAGTTGGAGATTGTTACAAGTTGTTCGACCCTGAGATGACAGGCAAGGCGAGTTGGTTGACATTGAAGATTGTAACAAAGGAGTTGGACGATGAGACTGTGAAAAAGGGTGCCATTTGTGGAATTTGTTGAGAGGACGTGAAAATAGAGGAAGGAGGAGCAAAGTTGAATTGTGATCATTTGTTCCACGATGAATGCTTGCAAAAAATAAAGAATATCTTGTCTTCTTGTACTTATTGTCATATCTAAATGAATTTTTGAAAGGGGGATAGGAAAGATCACCTTCTTCAAAGAAATTACTATTGAATAGATTGTGATTTCCTCTTTTCGATAAATCTAATTATCACTATTTTATTTGAATGCAATTTGAGTGAGAAAAATATTTTTAATTTAAAGACTTCTCTTATTGAAAAGTTAACAAAGATAAAACAAAAAAATTCTTTTAAAGTTTCTATCAGTGAAATTCAAGTTCACTTCTCATTTTCATTTTATTGAGAGTTTGTTCCTCTCCGTTTGAGTTAATTTACTCCTCACGGCAAAGGAACTATCATATGATATCTGATAAAATTTCTTAGACCAGAATCTCTCAGCTTAAATTCTTTGATAAGCACGCAATTAAATAATTATTTATTATATTGAACTTCCTACAAAATGGATCAAAAACACGACTCACAGCTTCTATTTATTCATCCTCAAGATCCTCAAAGATCATTCTTCTATGCCTACAAAGAAAACAATTCCAGACTCAAAGAAAAAATCATCGGAGATCTGGTTAACAAAATTGAAGAAGAAAAAGAATGTTATTTTGAATTTACTGATGTTTTCGGAAGGGAGGTCCCCGATAATTCAACCGAAGAATACTTCAAAGCTCTCCAACCCTTTTATATCAAGAGAATGGTTCCCAAAGTGATCAATCTCCACATTACCAGAAATGATCATCAGAAAGTAACCTACGAGATTGATCCTGAAAAGACCTTGATTCTTGTCAAGAAATTTGTGGAAGAATCCTTAAAAATCCCAGTTGCACAGCAAAAATACTTTATAGGAGAAAGAAAGCTTTTTGATGAGATCAAGCTGATTAATCAGCAGATTTCTGAAAAAGATGTTGAGATTCAACTTGATCTGAAACCAAGATTTATTATCAAACATTTCGAAGAGAGCTTTGAATTGTACCATGAGCTCAAAGATTTTGGCAGTGAACTCATCTGGAGCATCAGACAAAAGAACAAGAATCTCAAGGACGCTGAATTTTCTGTCTTTCATGGAGACAATCTATTGAGCCCAGATACGACTCTTGAAAAAAGTGGACTCAAGCCTGATGATATCTTGGAAGCCAGAAGTAACATCAGGGTGTCAATATCAGGTTCAGTGTGTCTTTTTAAACATTTCGCTCCTCCTACTCAAAGCTTCGAAGTCAAGAAACATTTTATGGGTCAAAAACATGACTTGCTTGGTGACGATTTTGATCTCCAATACAAAGGGTTTATTCTCGCTGATGACCAGCCTCTTTCAGCTTTCAACTTGGATGATAAGAATCATGTTGAACTGGAAATCAAGCCAAAACCAGGAAGCATTTTGATCCAATTTGGCCCTCGCACTGAGAAATTCTCTCCTTCATTAGTCATTATGAATGAAAATCAGACAATAGGAGATATCATTCAGCACTCTTTCCGGCGTCAATATCATGAAGGTGTCTGTAAGTTTACTTACCAAGGGACCAATCTTCCTCATAACACAGTTTTGAAAGATATATGCCCTGGAAATGACATCTTACAGCTAAAATATAATATTTTGTGGGCAGAAATTTATAGTGGATTTCAAATTTTTCTGGTCACGTTAACAGGAGAAAGAATCATTATTTATGGTCACCTTGAAGATTCTGTTAGAAAACTGAAGGAACAAATTGATGAAAGATTGGATCTTCGTCCTGATCAGCAAAGGATAATATTTGCAGGGAAACAACTTGAAGATGCTAAAACCCTCGGTTCTTACAATATTCGAGTTACATCTCTTTTACATCTTGTCCTTCGATTAAGAGGCGGCGGTGGCGGATTTGACTTTGCCGACATCACGCAAGATCATAAAGCAAAAAGCTTTGAATGGTCTAACACGGCGCCTGCTTGGAGAATGGCCAAGAGAGGATTATGCCTCGAAGGAAAATGTGATAATTTACAATGTCAGGCTTTTGGCTGTTATGTGATCATCAACAAAGGCATGGGAACTTATGATTTGGTTTATAATCAGCATGAGAATAAATGTCCAATGTGTTTGATGTATGTGAAGATTGAAAAATGTGGTTTCAACAACTGCCGATATGGATATACTAGGATAAAGTTACAAGAAGGAGGATTGCCACCTCAGAAAGTGACTTCACAAGAAGAAATTGAGGTGGGAGATTGTTATAAATTGTTTGATCCTGAGATGACTGGCAAGGCGAATTGGTTGACATTGAAGATTGTAACAAAGTATGTGGATGATAAAACGGCTAAAAAAGGACTAATTTGTGGGATCTGCCGAGAAGAAGTGAAGGTTAGTGGAGGACAGTTCGACTGTTCTCATGTGTATCATGATGAATGTTTACAAAGATTCAGGAGTGGGGATATTGGTCAATTTTGTGCCTTTTGTCATTTTTAAAGAAAATTACGATAGAATTTACAAGAAATTAATTTTGTTGAATTTTTCAACTTATAAGAGATTTAATCCTCTATATTTTTCAAAATTTAAAAACTTCTTTGTAAAGAACAATTACTTATTTTGATTCACTAAGCACAAAAGTAAATACCAAGAGAGAGGTTTTACTCGATATTTCATCATAAAATTATGTTATTTTATAAGGTTCTAAAAAAATATCTGAAACCCTTATTGATTTCGGATCCGGTTTAAAATCTTTCTTTCTTTCTGATCGCCCTTGTAAATAATTAAAATAATCAGAATGGACCAAAAGCATCACACTTCAAGCCTTCTCTTTATCCATCCACAGGATCCTTCAAAATCCTTCTCTTATGACATGTCCAATTCCAAGGAGGAGACTTCATTGACAATAATTAAAGCAATAGAGAAGGAAAGGCAATGTTATTTTGACTTTACTGATTTCTTTGGAAGACGACTCCCAGGAAGCTCTTCTGAAGACTTTTTCAAAGCTCTTCAACCTTTTTATATCAAGAAAATGATTCCAAAAATTGCTAATCTCTATATTACCCTCCCAATGAATGGGCAAAAACTTCTATTGAGGACTGATCCTGAAATGACTCTTGCTGCAGTGAAAAAGTTTATGGAAGAAAAGATACAAATTCCTTTTGAGCAGCAGAAATATTTTATCGGAGAAAACAAGCTCTTTGATGATATTAAGCTTGTTGACCAAGGTGTTGTGGAAAAAGATGTGGAAATGAGATTAGAATTGAAGCCGAATTTTATTATCAAATGTCCTGATGGGACAATATTTGAGATTTATCTAGACCTGAAGGAGACTGGGAATGAGTTGGTAAGAACAATTCGAAGAAAGAAGCAAGAGTTGCTGGGAATTGATTTTTCAGTATTTTGTAATGAAGGAGATGTGCCATTGGATGTGGATAAAATACTTGCGCAAAATAGTTTCAAATCAGGGGATGTGTTGTATGTCCGACAGAAGATTCAAGTTTCGATTGTTGGAATGAATTTACAGGAAAGCTTTGCTCCTTCTATGAAAATATTGGACGTGAAGGAATATTTGATGAGTCAAAAGGATGAATTATTTGGTGAAGAGTTTGATTTATCCTATAACAAGATGATTCTTGAAGAAGATCAGTCATTGTGGACTCTTAAGAATATCAAAATAGAGTTGCAGATCACACCAAAGTCAGGTTTCCTTTTAGTTCATTTTGTCTCACTTGTTGACATCTATTCTCCTTCTTTAATTATTTTTGACAAAAGCCAGACTCTGAGCAATATGATAAAACACACTTTTAAGCGTCATTACCGAGAGGATCTTTGTGTATTTTATCATAAAGGCAAGATAATTAGTCATGAGCAAGTTCTGAAGGATCTTTGCCCTCCTGAAAAAGACACAATAGAATTGACTTACAAAATCTCATGGGACCAAATTTACAGTGGATTTCAATTTTATTTGATCACCCTCAAAGGCCAAAAAATTACTGTTTTTGGCAATCCATGGGACACTATCGAACGTCTTAGAACCCAAATCTATGATCGGATTTCCCTTCCTCCAGATCAACAAAAGATTATATTTGCTGGAAGACAAGTCGAAGACAACAAAACTTTATCTGATTACAACATTCAAACTGATTCTGTTCTTCATCTTGTCCTTCGAACAACGGGTGGAGGAGGCGGTGGCAGCGCAGATTTCCTTGATATCACTCAATCTCAAAAAGCAAAATGTTTTGAATGGACTGATGGAGCTCCTGCTTGGAGAATGGCGAAAAGAGGGCTTTGTCTTGAAGGGAAGTGCTATAATAGAAGCTGTACAGCATTTGGACGTTGGGTGATTATTAGTAAGGGTATGGGAACGTATGATGTTGTGGCTGATGTGGATAAGAATCAATGTCCGATGTGTTTACAGTTAGTCAGTGTTGAGAAATGTGCGTTTAATAATTGTCGGTATGGATACTCAGGGATAAATTTACAGGAAGATGGGATGGCATTGAAGAAGGTTATTACGCAAGAGGAGATTGAAGTGGGTGATTTTTACAAGGTACTTGATCCTGAAATTGTTGGGAGGGCAAGTTGGAAAGTATTAATTGTTACGAAGAACGTTGATGATAAAACTGCGAAGAATGGGGTAATTTGTGGGATATGTAGAGAAGAGGTGAAAGTCGAAGGAAAAATACTAGAAGAATGCAATCATATTTTTCATGAGAAATGTCTAGAGAATATTAAAGATGTTGTGTCTGATTGTGTGTATTGTCGCTTTTAAGTTTAATTGAATTGAATTGATGTGGTGAGAATTCTATAAAAATTGTCAGAAAAAAAATTCAAACTCTAACAAATTTTCGTGGTTGTTATTTAGAGAGGACTGGGGGGTTTTTTAATTGTTTATTTCAAAAAGAAGTATTAAAATTGCTTAATTCCGATGACTGATTCTTCTTTCAAAAATTTTTCATAATTTTTTCATTTTCTTTGAGAAGAAAAAAATCCAAAGAACCTCTCTGCGAGGAATTCTTTGATAAAAACAATAAGAAAAAAAAAATTATTCTTTGGTTTTCAATTTCAAACAAATGAAAAAACTTTTTTTATCTTTTCATCGACAGGACTGAAAAAACGCAAATTCTCAATTTTTTTTAAACAGACTGCTGGATCTTCTGTGCTCAAAAATACTTTTCTAAAATCGCCTTAAATGTTAAAGACGAGCTGATTATTATAATCAGCTTTTAATAAACCATTCGAAGCCTTGGGTTTTCAATAAATTAGATTTGGCTTGATTTAACAAACGAAAGATGTTGAGAAATCCTCAGAAATTACAAGAAAATTACAAAACTTTAAATTTCTAATTCTTTTTTTTTTTCTTCGCGTTCTGTTATTTTTTTTTTTTTTACCGATTCATTATTAAAATTTTTTTTTTTTTTTTTATAAATTTTTTCAAACTTATTTTTTTTGTCCATGAAGGGGAAA
>Ga0182738_1006692_pt1 | contig 11901 bp, 6 predicted proteins | sample eDN5th30CBELigMG_FD_128876 | JGI IMG/M metagenome (GOLD analysis project Ga0182738, IMG submission 128876) | Enriched Miracle-Growth compost microbial communities from Emeryville, California, USA - eDNA 5th pass 30_C BE-Lig MG (version 2)... ...
GGCAGCAGCGGCGGCATGATGTTGAAGCCGTCGGCGGCGCCGCTGGTGAACCATTGCTCCAGGTGGTCGGCGATCTGCCTGGGGCCGCCGACCAGGGTGCAGTGGCCGCGGGCACCGGCGACCTTCAGATAGAGCTGGCGGATGCTCAGGCTCTCGCGCCGGGCCAGTTCGATGAACAGCGCCTGACGGCTCTTCATGGCGTTGCTCGGCGGCAGTTCCGGCAGCGGGCCGTCCAGCGGGTAGGCGGAAAGGTCCAGGCCGCCGGCCATGCCGGAGAGCAGGGCGAGACCTAACTGGGGTTCGATCAGGTCCTGCAGTTCGGCGTAGAGGTCCTCGGCCTCGGCCTGGGTGCGGCCGAGGACCGGCGACAGGCCGGGCATCACCTTTAGTTCGTCCGGCTCGCGGCCATAGCGGGCCAGGCGGCCCTTGAGGTCGGCGTAGAAGGCTTGGGCGTCCTGCAGCGTCTGCTGTGCGGTGAACACTACCTCGGCGGTGCGCGCGGCCAGTTCCTTGCCGGGCTCGGAGGAGCCGGCCTGCACCAGTACCGGATAGCCCTGGGGAGGGCGCGGCTGGTTCAGCGGGCCGCGTACGCGGTAGTGCTCGCCTTGGTGGTCGGGGATATGCAGCTTCGCCGGGTCGAAGTAGCGGCCGCTGGCTTTGTCGCGCAGGAAGGCGTCGTCGGCGAAGCTGTCCCACAGGCCCAGGGCCACGTCGATGTATTCCTCGGCCTGGGCGTAGCGCTCGGCGTGGTCGAAGTGGCGTTCGCGGCCGAAGTTGTGGGCCTCCTGGTCGGTGGCCGAGGTCACCAGGTTCCAGCCGGCGCGGCCGCCGGACAGGTGGTCCAGGGAGGCGAAGCGGCGGGCCAGCAGGTAGGGCGCGTTGTAGGCGGTGGAGACGGTGGAGATCAGGCCGATGCGCTCGGTGGCCGAGGCCAGGGCAGCGAGCAGCATCAGCGGGTCGAGCACTTCGGCGTGGGTGGTGTGACTGGCCAGTTCGGGCGAGCCCAGCAGGGCCAGGTTGTCGGCGAAGAAGATGGCGTCGAACAGGCCGCGCTCGGCGGTCTGCGCCAGGCGCCGGAAATGCGCGAAGTCCAGGGCGCCGGCCGGGGCCTTGGGGTGGCGCCAGGCGGCCAGGTGATGGCCGCTGCCCATCAGGAAGGCGCCGAGGCGCATCTGTGTTTGGCTCATGTTCACCTCAGAAGTCGTAGCGCAAGGTCACGCCGGCCATCCGGCGCTGTCCGGGATAGCCCACGTAGAGGCCGTTGGAGGAGGCGATGACCGCCTGGTAGAACTCCTTGTCGAAGGCGTTCTTCACCCACAGCGAGCCATCCAGCAGGCCGTCGCCGACCTCATGGCGCAGGCCCACGGAGAAGTTGGCGATGCCGTAGCCGGGGATCTTCGACAGGTCGGAGTTGTCCAGGGTGCCTTCGGCCTCGGAGCGGTATGCGTAGCTGGCGGTGACGTAGGGCTCGAAGCGGTCGGCCAGTTGCCACTTGTATTCGCCGTTGAGGTTGGCGATCCACTTCGAGGCGCCCATCACCCGCTCGCCGCTGAGGTCGCAGGTGGTCGGCGCGCCGGGCTGGCCGCTGACTTCGGCGGGGCAGGGGGCATCCTTGAACGACAGGTAGGTGACATCGTTGTAGGAGCCGTTGAAGTTCAGCGTCAGGCCGCGCAGCGGCAGGGCGGTGGCCTCGAACTCCAAACCGCGGGAGCGCAGTTTGCCGGCGTTGGCCAGCACCTGGTAGCCGGTCACCGAGCCCGCCGGCTGGTAGTAGGTGGTGGCCTGGTAGCCGTGGATGCCGGTCCAGAACAGGTTGGCGTTGAGCAGCAGGCGACGGTCGAACAGCGTCGACTTGATGCCCAGCTCGGCGTCGTTGGCGCGCTCCGGGCCGACGAGGAGGGAATCTGCTCCGGCGCTGGGCGCGCTGCCGACCGAAAGGTTCACCCCACCGGACTTCTCGCCATGGGACAACGAGGCGTAGCCCAGCAGGTTGTCGTCGAACTTGTAGCTCAGGCTGAGCAGCGCCGAGGGCGCGGCGTTGTGCAGGCCGAGGTCGCCGGAATCGTAGGCCCCCGCCTGGCTGGCGCGTACCGCCGCCGGCAAGCCGCTGACCGCGGCGCCGCCTTCGGGGGCGTAGCGCCTGACCCGCGCCTGTTTCTCCTCGTAGGTGCCGCGCAGGCCGGCGGTGAAGTCGAGCCTGTCGGTGAGGTGCCAGGTGCCCTGGGCGAACAGCGCGTAGCTTTCGGTGTCGATCCTGCCCTTGCTGGTGCTGCTGACGTTGTTCAGCGCATTGAGGTTGGCGCCGATCAGGTTGAGGTCGGCCAGCGGCCCCAGGTCGACGAAGTAGCGGTTGTTCAGCTCCTGCTTGAAGGCATAGGCGCCCAGCACGTAGTCGAAGGCGCCGCCGGTGGGAGAGGCCAGGCGGATTTCCTGGGAGAACTGGCGGTCATGGATCTCGTAACCGAGGTCGCGGATCACCGGCACGTCCAGCTCGTCGGAGTCGTTGGCCGGGTTGAAGTGCCAGTAGCGGTAGGCGCTGATGGAGGTCAGTGTGTAGCCGCCGCCCAGCTGCCAGTTGGCCTCCAGCGAGGAGGCGTTCTGGTGCACGCTGACGTTCTGCCGGCCGTCGATGTTGGATTTGCCCAGCACCGGGTGCGCGCCGACCAGGCTGGCGCGGCGCCAGAACAGGTCGGAGGCGCCGTAGACCACGCCGCTGCCCTGGCTGGAGTTCTCGCTGTTGTATTCGTTGATCCAGCGCAGGCTGAAATCGTCGTTGGGCTGGAACAGCAACTGGCCGCGCACGCCTTCGCGTTCGCCGCCGAGCAGGGTGCGGTTGTCGGCGAGGTTGTTCAGGTAGCCGTCGTCGCGGCTGCGGTACACCGACAGGCGCCCGGCCAGGGTGTCGGTTAGCGGCCCGGAGAAGGTGCCCTTGCCCTGGAAGTAACCGTTCTCGCCGCCGGAGGCCTCGACGCTGCTTTCAGGGGTGAAGGTCGGCTTGCGGGTGGTGATGTTGAGCACACCGGCGGTGGTGTTCTTGCCGAACAGGGTGCCCTGGGGGCCGCGCAACAGGTCGAGCTGCTCGATGTCCATCAGGTCGAACACCGCCATGCCCGGACGGCCCAGGTAGACATTGTCCAGGTAGATGCCGGCGGAACCTTCCAGGCCGTCGCTGGCCGGGTTGTTGCCGATGCCGCGCACGGCCAGGCTCGACTGGCGGGCATGGATGTAGGCGACGTTGACGCTGGGCAGCGCCTGCTGCAGGTCCTGGATCTTGTAGATGCGCTGCTTCTCCAGGGTTTCGCCGGCGAGGGTGGTGATCGGAGTGGGTACGTCCTGGGCGTTCTCCTCGCGGCGCCGGGCGGTGACCGTGACTTTCTGCAGGGTGTCCGCCTGCACTTGCGGTTCGGTTTCGGCGGCGCTGTCCTCGTCGGCCGCCTGGGCGGCCCCAGTGGCCAGCAGCAGCGCCAGGGCCAACGGATGCAACGCCAGGCCCGCCCGGGCGGCGTGGGAAAAGGTCTTGCTCATGGCTTGTCCTTGCAGGGGCCGTGGCACGCACGGCGGGTTCGGCTTGATGGGGGCTCATGCCCCTCTGGCTGCCGATGCTAGGACTGCCCGGCGCGCAAGGACGGGCTTTTGCGGACAATCCATGGTCCGTTGCGGACAGCGCTCCCTCACACCGCCAGTGCCAGGACCGATGCCCTCGGTGCCGGAGATGGGGCGGCGCCCTGGCCGAGTTCGCGCTGGCGCCACTGCCCCGGGGTCTGCCCGGTCCAGCGGCGGAAGGCGCGGTTGAAGCTGCTGGGCTCGTTGAAGCCCAGGCGGTAGCAGACTTCGCTGACCGAGCAACGGGACTGCCGCAGGTAGTCGAAGGCCAACTGCCGCCGGGTGTCCTCCAGCAGTTCGGTAAAGCTGGTGGCGTGGCGCTGGAGGTGGCGATGCAGGTTGCGCACGCTCATGCCCAGTTCTTCGGCCACCAGTGCCTGCTGCACCTCGCCGCGCGGCATCTGGCGGATGATCGACTGCCGGACCTGCTCCGGCAGGTCGTGCCGCGCCAGGCGTTCGAGGTAGTCGCTGAGGCTGCCGTCGAGGGTACGCGCCAGTTCGCTGTTGCCGCCGCGCAGGGGCACTTCGAGCAGGCGCGGGTCATAGTCCACGGCGTTGTGTTCGGCGCCGAAGCTCAACGGGAAGCCGAACAGGCGCTCCCAGCGCGGGGCATCGGCCGGGCTGGGGCGCATGAGATGCACGCGGCGCACCACCCCCAGGCCCCAGATCGGCGTGGCATGGCGCAGCCCGGACGCCAGCAGGGCTTCGGTGGCCATCTGCTCGACCTGCACACCGGCGATGCGCCGATAGACCAGGCGGCTCGCCTGTGGAGTACGTTCCAGGCTGACCTGGCCGGAAGTACTGACCACCGAGGAGAAACGCACCACCCGCTCCAAGGCTTCGCCGACGGTGGCGCTGCTCTGCAGGGCGAACAGCAGGCCGTGGAAGTCGGTGGGTAGACTGTGCGCTGCCACTTCGAGACCGAAACTCACATCGCCGGTAGTGCGCTCCACCGCCCGCCACAGGGCGCTCATGCGCGCCAGGGGAATGCGTAGGTTGGCGTCCTGCAACTGTGCCGGGTCTATTCCAGCGCTGCGCAACAGCGGCCGGGGATCGTACCCGTTGGCTTGCAGCGCGCGGGCGATGACCTGGGCCCAGGTGGCGATGGTATCTGCATGCATGTCATGCCCCTCCGCAGTGGCTCAATGGACGTGGGGCCTGGTGGGGAACTGCCTCCCGATGGCCCGTGGTCGAGGCGGGCGGCGCCGGAGCGCGGACTAGGCGTCGCGGGTCGGGCCGAAAGCGGCATGATCGGAGGTTTCGATTAGCTCACAAAGGAATTATTTTTATTTTATAAATAACTTTTAGATCTAATAACGGTGCACATTCAATGGCCTGGCGCCCAGGGCTACCCGGCTACCGACAGCTTCGTGCAAAAGAGGATTTCCTTTGACCAGGCGATTGCCTGCTTCGACCGCCACCGCGAGAAAGCCCGGGCGATCTGGCGCTGATCCGAAGTGAGCCTAGCGCCCGTTTCGTGGCCTGCGGTCCGTCGTTGCGCGGGTAGGGAAATGATTTTCCTTGGGTTTCGTCGATACCTCCAGGCTCATGGCGAGTCCCATCAGGAAGCGTCATGTGCTGCCGGCATTACCCCGAAGAGTTCAAGATCGAAGCGGCCAAGCACAAGTGGCAAAGCTCCGTCTAGGCGCAGCCGTATGTGCGTGCCGGTGGTAGTCGAAGCGGAGCCAACGGACTTGGGGTTGGCCTGTAACTACGATTTCCGGTAGGTCGGCCTGATGGCGAAGCAGGCTGAATCCGCCTGGACTTGATTGTTCCCGAGGGCTGGAGGCGCGCGTCCGGCAACAGAGGCGTGGGGGAACAAAGCCGCGTTCGGCAAGCCTTCGTAAACGGACATCCCTTGGCCAGGAATCTGGTTGTTTATATATTCCTAAATGATATTGAAAGCTTGTTGATGCCTGCTCGTGTCTTATAAAAGAATGCTCGGCAATTTTCCCGGCAAAGGCTCTGTCACGGTGCTTTTGCCGCTTCCGCCGCATACCTGAGTTTCCCATGCCTTCCTGTTCCGCTCCCGCCACCACCTTCATTCGCCTGCGAGGCCTGGGCAAGTCGTTTGCCGGGACCAGGGTGCTCGAGGGTATCGATCTGGAGATTCGCCCGGGCGAGGTCCTGGCGCTGCTTGGCGCCAACGGGGCGGGCAAGTCGACGTTGGTCAAGGTGCTCGCCGGCAGCCATCGCCACGATGCCGGAGAACTGTCGATCGATGGGCGTTCGCTGCATCTGGAGTCACCGCAGCAGGCTCGGCGCATGGGCCTGGTCGCGGTGCATCAGCAGGTGGAGCAGGGTGTGGTCCGTGGGTTGAGCGTGGCCGAGAACCTGCTGCTGGATGAACTGTGCGCGCCGCGCGGCGCGACCTTCTTCAGCCCGCGCGCGGCGCTGCGCCGGGCCGCCGAAATCGCTGCCGGACTGGACCTGCGTCTGCCGCTGCAGGCGTCCATCGAGTCCCTCGGCGCGGCCGAGCAGCAATTGGTCATCCTGGCCCGCGCCCTGGCCCTGAAGCCCAGGCTGCTGATCCTGGACGAACCGACCGCGGCCTTGTCCACCCCCGAAGCCGAACGCCTCTTCGGCCTCATCGAGAGGCTACGCGAAGCTGGTGTGGCCATTCTGTACATCTCCCATCGGCTGTCCGATCTGCAACGCCTGGCCGATCGCGCTCTGGTATTGCGCGACGGGCGCCTGGTGACGGCGTTCGAGGCGCCCCTCGACCTGTCGGCCGCCGTGGACGCCATGCTCGGCTCGCGCCTCGAAGAGGTGGCGCTGCAAGCCCCGGAGTCCGGCGAGGTGGTCCTGGCTCTGCGCGCCTGGCGCCTGCATTCGCGCAGTGTCGCCTTCGACCTGGACCTGCGCGCTGGCGAGGTCGTCGCGCTCACCGGCTTGCTCGGCGCCGGCAAGAGTGCGATCGGCGAAACGCTGTTCGGCCTGCGCCGGCAGCATGCCGGCGACATGTTTCTCGACGGCAGGCCTTGGGCGCCGCGTTCGCCGAAGCAGGCCATCGACGCCGGGGTGTTCCTGGCCGGTGAGGATCGCGCGCGCTGCTCGCGAGTGCCGGGCTTCTCGCTGCGCGCCAGCATGACTCTGCCGTTCCTGCAGCGCTTCAGCCGCTGGGGGCTGCTCGACCTTGCCGTCGAGCGTGAGGTGGTACAGGCGCAGGTCCAGGCGCTGGGAATCAAGGCTCCGGGCATCGAGCAGCCGCTGGAACTGCTTTCCGGCGGCAACCAGCAGAAGGTGATCCTCGGCCGCTGGCTGCTCGGTACCGGCCGTTTGCTGATTCTCGATGAGCCCTTCCAGGGCGTGGATGTGCGGGCCCGCCGCGACATCGGTCGGCGCATTCGCGAGAGCGCGGCTGGTCGCGCCACCCTGGTGATCTGCAGCGACCCGGACGAGGCCCTGGAGATCGCCGACCGCTTGCTGGTGGTGCGCGGCGGCGCGGTGGTGGCGGAACTTCCGCGCCCCGGCCTGTTACGCGCCGACATCATCGCCCACCTGGCCGGCACGCCGCCGCCGGCCTCTCTTCATAGCCCGCGCCAAGGAGCCGTGCGTGTCTAGACCTGCCGCCGCGAGCGCAACGGCGAAGCCCGCCGCGCGCCTGCTCGATTTCCTCATTCACTACGCGCTGCTTCTGCTTCTGGCGCTGCTGGTATTCGTCTTTGCCTTGCTGGAGCCTGCGTTCCTGCGCCTGGGCAACCTGTTCCTGATCCTGCAATCGGTCTCGATAGTGGCGCTGCTGGCCCTGGGCGTGACGCTGAGCATGGCCGTGGGCGGGTTGGACCTGTCCATCGGCGCGGTCGCCGCCCTGAGCCTGATGAGCGCCAGCTACGTGATGGTGGTGCTGGACTGGGGTGGCCTGGCCGCCATCGCCGTGAGCCTGGCGCTGGGCACCCTGGTCGGGCTGTTCAATGGCTGGCTGATCGTGCGCCTGCGGGTGCCGGACATCCTCGCCACCCTCGGCAGCATGTTCCTGGTACTGGGCCTGCAATTGATTCCCAGCGGTGGGCGCTCGATCGCCGTGGGCATGATCCTGGCCAACGGCGACGAGGCTCCCGGCGCCTTCGCCGGCTGGTTCCTGGCCCTGGGCCGCGCACAGCTTTGGGGCAGGGTGCCGCTGGCGGTGCTGGTGATGCTCGGCTGCGCGCTGCTGGTGTGGTTGTTCCTCGAGCGTACCCGGCCTGGCCGGCTGTTCTACGCCATTGGCGGCAACGAGCAGGCCGCGCGCCTGGCCGGCGCCGCGGTGGAGCGCTACAAGTTGCTGGCCTACGTGCTTTCGGCGTTGCTGGCCTCGCTCGGCGGGTTACTGCTGGCGGCGCGCCTGGGACGCGGCGACGTCAGTTCCGGCAATGGCCTGGTGCTCGACGCCCTGGGCGCCGCGCTGATCGGCTTCGCCGTGCTCGGCGCACGCAAGCCCAACGCCTTTGGCACCCTGGTCGGTGCGGTACTGGTGGCGACCCTCCTCAACGGCCTGACCATGCTCAACGCACCGTACTACGCCCAGGACTTCGTCAAGGGCGCGGTGCTGGTGGCGGCGCTGATGTTCACTTTCGGCCTGGCGCAACGCATGCCCTGAGCCCCTGAAAAAGGATCTTCCGATGAACCTGCCAATTCCCCGTGGCCTGCGCGCGCTATGCGCCGCCGGTCTGCTGCTCTCCGCCATCAGCGCCGATGCCGCCGGCTTGCCCGGTGCGCCAGCGCCCTTCGACAAGGGGGGCGTGCAGATCGCTCTGGTTGGCTTCCTGTTCTCCGGCGACTTTCCCGAAGCCTACCTGCGAGGCGTGGAGAGGCAGGCCAAGGCACTGGATGTGAAGCTGCGGGTGTTCGACGCTCGGCAGCAGGCCGCTACCCAGCGTGAGATGCTCGAACAGGCCATCGACCTGGGGGTGGACGGCATCATCGTCCAGCTCGGCCTGGCCGAGACACTCAAGGACTCCATCGACAAGGCGCTGGCCAAGGGCATCAAGGTGGTCACCTTCGACGTTGAGGCCAACGACCCGCGCGTCACCCAGGTCGAGCAGGACCACCGCGAACTGGCACGCCTGGCGTTGCAGCAGGCGCTGCACGACAACGGCGCGGCGTTCCCGGCCGGCTACGTGTACATCGACGGCTTCACCCCCATGGAGCGCCGCGACGAGATCTGGCGCCAGGTCAAGGCCGCCAACCCGGGCATCGTCGAGAGAGCTCGCTTCGGCACCCTCAACCCGCCTATCGCTAACTCGGTGGCCGACCAGGCTAGCGCGGTGTTGCGTGCCAACCCGGACATCAAGGTGTTCTTCGCGCCCTTCGACGAGTTCGCCAAGGGCGTGAAGATCGCCGTGGACGAAGCCGGGCTGAGCGACAAGGTGAAGATCTACAGCGCCGACATCTCCACCGCCGACATCCAGATCATGAAGGAGCCGAACAGCGCCTGGGCCGCCACCGCCGCGGTCAATCCGGAAGTGGCCGGGGCCATCAGCGTACGCAGTCTGGCGTTGCGCATCGCCGGACAGAACCCCGGCGAGCACGTTCTGGTGCCGCCGACGCTGATCACCCGCCAGCAACTGCTGGACCTGGACGTACGCAACATCCGCGACCTGGCGAAGAAGGTGCCGGCCTTCGGCGAGGCAGCCCAGGTCGCCCGCGCGCCCTGGATTCCCCTGGCCGACTGAGGTGCGGACGATGCACGACAAGGCCCGGCGCCTGCGCAACAGCCGCAACCCGCCGGCGAACCCCGAGCTCGGTGAGCGCCTGCCGCCCGGCCAGGTGCTCACCGAGCGCTTCCCGATCCTCCACGAGGGCGAGATTCCCCACTACGACCCGGCCACCTGGCGCCTGCGCTTGGGGGGCGCTCTGTCCGGCCAACTCGAACTGGGCCTGGCCGACTTGGCTGTGCTGCCGCAGCGTGAGCTGGTCTGCGACATCCACTGCGTCACGCGCTGGTCGAAGTTCGATACCGCTTGGCGGGGCGTGCACCTGGGCGACCTGCTGCGGCATTACGGCCTGCGGCCGCGTGGCGCGTTCGTCATGGCCCACGCCGACCCGGACTACCAGACCAACCTGCGGCTCGACGACCTGCTACGCGAGGACAGCCTGCTGGCTACCGGCTATGCCGGCCGACCACTGACCCCGGCTCACGGCTGGCCGCTGCGCCTGGTGGTGGCCGGGCGCTATTTCTGGAAGAGCGCCAAGTGGCTGCGTGAGCTGGAGTTCCTTGACAACGACGAGGCCGGCTTCTGGGAGCGTAACGGCTTCCACAACGATGCCGATCCATTCCGCGAAGAACGCTTTTCCGGCGAGGCGCTGGATATTCCCGAGGATGAGTGGGTGCGCAAGGCGTTCGACTGAAAGTCGCTTGGCGACAACTTCCGAAGTTTGCGCAAAAGGCCGCTAGCCGTAACGGGAAGTGGTCTTTTTGCGTTTGGGGTAGCCTGGCCCGAGGGCCGGGCTGTTGCCACTCCAACACTGTTGGTGTTGTTTTTTAAACAGGCAAGGTCGTTATAAGTAAAGCGTTTTTTATTATTTTTAGGTCGTTGTTACATTCATTAGCATCGCTCCCGTAATTCCCCATCTGGCCAGGGACGGCCAGCACCACGAGAAGTCGGACCGGAACGCCTCACGCGCATGGTTCCGACCACGACAACGACGATTTCCCGAGCACTGTCTTTGCCCGCAAAGCGGTCGCTCGCGGTTTCTCTTGCACTCGACACATAACCACTACAAACCGCCAGCATTGCAAAGCGGAGTGCCGGACAGGCCGCCAACGGCGTGTGGCGCTCTATGAGCGACTACAGGAGTAATTCGCGTGTTTTCCCGTTCCCTCCTCACTCTCGCGGTGACCGCCGTCATCGCGCAGGCGCCAGTGCGCGCCGATGAAGCCGCCGACAGCAGCCAGACCGCCACCAAGCTCGACACCGTGCTGGTCACTGGAGCCCGCGGCAACCACCGCACCCTGCTCGATTCGCCGGTACCGGTCGACGTGCTCACCGCGGAGGACCTCAGGTCCACCGGCACCGTGGGCGGCGAGTTGGGCCAGGCGCTGGCGACGCTGTTGCCGTCCTTCAACTTCCCGCGCCAGTCCAACTCCGGCGGCGCCGACCACGTGCGTGCCGCACAACTGCGCGGCATGAGCCCGGACCAGGTGCTGGTGCTGATCAACGGCAAGCGCCAGCACACTTCGGCGCTGGTCAACGACTCGTCGAAGATCGGCCGCGGCACCGCCCCGGTGGACTTCAACTCAATCCCCATCAGCGCCATCAAGCGCATCGAGGTACTGCGCGATGGCGCCGGCGCCCAGTACGGTTCCGACGCCATAGCCGGGGTGATCAACATCATCCTCGACGACGCCCCCGAAGGCGGCGAGGTCTCCACCAGCTACGGCGCCTATCACACCCACCAGGACGCCATTCATCGCACCACCACCGACGGGCAGAACGCCTACAGCAGCGCCAAGATAGGCACGCGGCTGGGCGAGGAGGGCGGCTTCATCCGTGGCGGCACCGAGTACATTGACCGCAACCCGACCAACCGCGCCGGCTTCGACGGCTTTGCCGACACTCCCGGCCAGCGCAACTACGTGATGGGCGACGGCGTGGCCCGCGATACCAATGCCTGGTTCAATGGCGAGTTGCCGCTGGGCGACGGCAAGGCCTATGCCTTCGGCCTGTACAACCAGCGCCACACCACTGGCGCGGAGTTCTACCGCTACCCCTATGAGCAGCCGGACATCTACCCCAACGGCTATCTGCCGCAGTCCCTGGGCGACAACACAGACCTTTCCGCCAGCGCCGGCTACAAGGGGCAGATCGCCGACGCCTGGGATTACGACGCCAGCCTCACCCACGGTCGCAACCGTTTCGAGTCGGCGACCCGCAATACGCTCAACGCCTCCCTTGGCGAAGACACGCCGACGCGCTTCGACACTGGTGACTACGAGTTGCGCCAGAGTGTCGCCAACCTCGACCTGAGCCGCGAGCTGAGCCTGGCCGGGAGGCCCTTCGTGCTGGCCCTGGGCGGCGAGTACCGCTACGAGAACTACCGCACCAGCGCCGGTGACGAGGCTTCCTATGTCGGTACCGGCGCCGATGGCGCCAACGGCCTGCGGCCTAGCGAGACGGTCAACATCGACCGCAATGTGTTCGGCACCTACGTCGGCCTTTCCGGCGACGTCACCGAGCGCCTCTTCGTCGATGCCGCGGCGCGCTGGGAGCGCTATGACGACGCCGGCAGCAAGCTCACCGGCAAGCTCAGCGGGCGCTACCAGTTGACCCCGGTGCTGGCCCTGCGCGGCGCCGCCTCCACTAACTTCCGCGCCCC
>Ga0182738_1006693_pt1 | contig 11898 bp, 9 predicted proteins | sample eDN5th30CBELigMG_FD_128876 | JGI IMG/M metagenome (GOLD analysis project Ga0182738, IMG submission 128876) | Enriched Miracle-Growth compost microbial communities from Emeryville, California, USA - eDNA 5th pass 30_C BE-Lig MG (version 2)... ...
CTTCCAGTAGTCGGGGTTGCGCACCAGCGAAATGCTCTGGTTCGACTTGAACGACGCGAGCTTGAACGGTCCGGTGCCGATCGGCCTGGTGCGCATGTCGCGTCCGGGCACATGGCACGGATAGACGGCCGAGAAGCCGGCGGCGAGGAAGCCCATGAACGACGGCTGCGGCCGGCCGAGATGGAAGCTCACCTGCCGGTCGCCCTCGACGGTGACCTCCTTCAGGTTCGCGTACCATTCCTTGCGCGGGTTCTTGCGCCAGCCGCTGTCGCGCTTGCCGGTGACCGTGTCCCAGGTGCACTTCACGTCGGCGCTGGTGAAGGGCTTGCCGTCGTGCCACTTCACGCCGTCGCGCAGCTTGAAGGTGACGACCGTGTTGTCCGCGCTCCAGCTCCACGATTCGGCGAGGTCGGGCACGATCGTGTCGTCGGCATTCCGCTTCGCGGTCTGATCGTAGATGACCAGGTTGTTGAACAGCGCCATGAACGGCATCAGCGTCGCGATGGTCACTTCCTCGTGCAGCGATGCGCTGGGCGGATTGTCGTTGTGATAGACCCGCAGCACGCCGCCGCTCTTCTGGGCGCTTGCCGATGTCGCCAGCAGGACGCCGAACACACCGGCCGCCGCGGCCTGCAACAGTTTGCTCTTCATGACACTGCTCCCACAGGGACGATTGTCGACGATGGCAGGCGCGGTGGGCGCGTCCATTTCGCTTCGACGACCCGTCAAGCGTTGTCACATCATCTCTATATCGGCAATAGTCTTGGCATATCTGAATTCGATCTGCGGATGCTCTTCGTGGAGCTGTGATCGGGAGCGCGTGACGGGATGCGGAGAAGGCGCTGACAAGCCTCTCCCTCGCGGAGCCGTTGGCGTGCGAACGCACCGCGCACCCGGTTGGGCCGAGGTAACCGTGCCCGATCATGATCATTTGACCGCGCGCATCCTGCGCGCTCATACGGGCATATGAAGGCGCCCGATCATGAGCGCGCAGGATGCGCGCGGTCCAATGAGGACGACCCGGCGCAAGCGCTCGTCGGGGGACGAAAACAGGTCTTGTCGGTCCGAGGCGTAGCCTCGCCAGCGGTCGTACCATGGCGATCGCCTTCGGCCGGCCGTTGAGCCATTCGCGCCAGCCGGCACGATCACCGACCGAGAATCCCTTCCCGAAGAAGTAATCCGCCTGAGTGCGCAAGTTGGCTGGGGGACCAGGATTCGAACCTAGACTAACCGGGTCAGAGCCGGTTGTTCTACCGTTAAACTATCCCCCAGCAGGGAGCCAAACGCGGGCCGGGCGCAGGATTTAGCGGCCGTTGATGCGATTGGCAAGCCGCGCCGTTTGCCGGCCGCGGGAGGAGCCGGCCGCGCCTAGGTCGCGTGGGCGGCGGGTCGCTGGCTCCATTGCCGGCAGAACTCACCCATCCGAGACGGTTTGCCGCGCCGCAATAGTCGGCTACGATCCTGCCTGACATAACGAGAGTCGGATGGCCGAGGACTCCACGTCACAGCAGCGGACAAAGGGGGGCTGGCATAGTGGCCGGTTCGCCCACACGTTCGCCGCGATCGACCTCGGCACCAACAATTGCCGGCTCCTGGTCGCGCGCGCCTCGGTCGAGGGCTTCGATGTCATCGACGCCTATTCCCGGCCGGTGCGGCTGGGCGAGGGGATGGCGCTGAGTGGAACACTTTGCGGCGAAGCGATCGATCGCACGCTCGAGGCGCTCGATGTCTGCGCCGCCAAGATCGGGCGCAATCGCGTGACCAGGGCTCGCCACATCGCCACCGAGGCGTGCCGCCGCGCCTGCAACGGCGAGGACTTCCTGACCTTGGTCAAGGCGCGCACCGGCCTGTGCTTCGAGGTGATCCCGCCGGCCGAGGAGGCGCGGCTCGCGGTGGCGAGCTGCGAGAACCTGATCGATCCGGACATTCCCCATGCGCTGCTGATCGACATCGGTGGCGGCTCGACCGAGGTGAGCTGGCTGCGCATCGGCCGCAAGTCCGGCGGCTGCGGCGGCCTGTCGATCGAGCTGATCGACATGACGTCGGTGCCGTGGGGCGTCGTCACGCTGACCGAATCCTGCGTCGTCGGCCAGCCGCGCGGCGAGCCGGTCGCGCGCGCCCGCTACGCCGACATGGTGGAGCGTATCCGCGCGGCCCTGAAGCCGTTTTGCGCCAGGCACGGCATCGGCAGGGCGATCGCCCGCGGCGATGTCCAGATGATCGGCGCGTCCGGCACGGTCACCACCGTCAGCGCCCACCATCTCGGGCTGAAGCGCTACAATCGCACGATGGTCGACGGCTCGTGCATCGGGCGCGACTCCATCCTGCGGATCTGCGACCAGCTCTCCGTGCTCTCGGTCGCCCAGCTCACCAGCTTGCCCTGCATCGGCAACGACCGCGCCGACCTGGCGCTGGCCGGCGGCGCGATCCTCGAGGCGGTGTGCCGGCAGTGGCCCGCGCCCATGGTGCGGGTCGCCGATCGCGGCCTGCGGGAAGGCGTGCTGATGGACCTGATGCGCAAGGCCGATCGCGAAGCCGATCCGTGCCATCGGCGCGCCGGGTGACGCCATGAGCCAGGGGCGCAAGGGAAGCCGGCCGACCGGCAGGGCCGCCACGGTGCGCGTCAAGACCGCGCGCGGCCGCACGACGTCCTCGCAGCGCTGGCTGCAGCGCCAGCTCAACGATCCCTACGTGCTGGAGGCGAAGAAGCGCGGCTACCGTTCGCGTGCGGCCTTCAAGCTGCTCCAGATCGACGATCAGTTCCGGTTCCTGAAGGTGGGCGCGAGGGTGGTCGACCTCGGCGCCGCTCCGGGAGGCTGGACGCAGGTCGCGGTCGAGCGGACGAAGCCGGAGCGCGGCGGTGCCGTGGTCGGCATCGACCTCACCCCGGTCGAGCCGATCGCCGGCGCCACGGTGCTCGCCAGGGACTTCTACGACGACGATGCGCCGGCGCTGCTGCAGCAGCAGCTCGGCGGGCCGGCCGACGTGGTGCTGAGCGACATGGCGTCCTCGGCGACCGGCGATCCGCAGATCGACCATCTGCGCATCATGGGGCTGGCCGAGGCGGCGCACGACTTCGCCGCGCAGGTGCTGAAGCCGGGCGGCACCTTCGTCGCCAAGGTGCTGCGCGGCGGCACCGAGCGCACGCTGCTCGACCTTCTCAAGCGGGATTTCGCCAAGGTGCGGCACGTGAAGCCGGAGGCGAGCCGCGCCGATTCCGCGGAGATGTACGTCGTCGCGACCGGCTTCCGCCGTCGCCCGTCGTCGTGAGCGAGGTCGGGTCGGGTCACCGGGAGACGGCGAGCGGGTCATTTTCCTTCCCGCGCAGCGCGCAGGGAGGAAGCCCGCCGTTTCAGTCCGAAGGTCTGCGCCGCCGCAGGTGAGACGCGCCACTGCGGCGAATCACATTCGTCTTCGGTGGCGGACGGCCGGCGGGCGGAGAAACGTGCCGGCTATTGCGGTCCGCAGCCCTTGTTCTCGGTGCGGCAGAGATCGTCCAGCATCGGCAGCAGCTCGCGGATCATGCCCTCGCTGAACGCCGCGTCCGCCTTGGCGTTGGGATGCGGATCGGGGACCGAGACCCACAGGGTCGACGGGTCGAGGTTCTCGACCGTCGGCAGCAGGTCGACGAACGGCATGCCGTTCTCCTCGACCACCATCTTCACCTTGGCGGTGACGTCGGCGAAGGGATAGGGCTTGAACCCGTGCAGCTCGGGCAGGTGGAAGACCACGATCTTGATGCCCTTGCTGCGGGTCAGGTCGGCGAAGCCGGCGAGCGCCTTCTGCGTCGCCTTCCAGCCCGGCGCGTCGTCCTTGTAGAGGTTCCGATAATATTCCTTCCAGTCGGGTCGCGGGCCGAACTGGCGGATCAGCGCATCGAGCCGGTAGTTCAGCACGATCCACGCCGCCGAGTTCAGGTCGAGCCAGCTTTCCTTCGGATAGGTCGGAACCGGCTCGCCGTCGTTGATGAAGTAGGTCAGGACGACGATGTCCGGCTTCATCTTCAGGCCGGTGTCGGCGAAGTTGGTGAGCTCCTGCACGGTGTTCCAATTGCCGACGCCTTCGTTGAAGCCGTCGACCTTGCGGCCCTGCTTGACCAGCCTCTCGATCACCTGGTGCGCGAAGGTGTCCTTCTCCGCCACGCCCCAACCCATCGTCGTCGAATCCCCGACGAAGGCGATGCGCGCGACGCCCGGCGCGGCCTGCTCGTCGATCGCCGGTCCGCGGAAGCCGTGCGATTCGGTGCGCACGCGGACGTTCATCAGCGACGTATCGCGGTTGGGGCCGTGCTTGTGCCCCATGTCGGGGCGCAGGTCGCGAACCTTCACGTCGGTTGCGTACTTCCACATCTCGAGCTCGTACGACACGCCATCGTCGACGAACAGGCGCGTCATGGCTTCGAGGAGGAGGGCGCAGACCACCAGGACGACGGCTACGAGGATGGCGTTCTTGAATGCGCCCTTCATTTTCGACGATGTCTCCATTCTCGTGGGGCCGAAAGCGGCGGCACCATACGCCCCGCATGGTCCGATTTCCAAGCTACGCAATCGTCGCGTCCGCAAGTTGAGGGCAGCGGGCGAGGGGACACGCTCATCGGACCGCGCGCGCACATCCTGCGCGTTCATGACGAGGGGCGTATGAGCGCGCAGGATGTGCGCGGTCCAATGACGGTCGTTGCGGTATCGAACTTCTGTTTCCATTGCGCCGCTGCCTACGCAATCTTGCGCCAGTGCGGCGTCGGAATCGGGAAACGGGATTTCCTCCGAAGCGTCCGAGGCTCTGTGGAAAAGCCGTTGCGGCCAATTCGCTTGGTTTGTCTGCGGCAATGTGTATAAGGGCTCGCCAACCCGGCGGCCCCCCAAGGGGGTCGCCGTTCTGTTTCTCCTCCCGGAGGTTGGCATGCAGTTTCAGGAAGCGCTCACATTCGATGACGTCCTCCTGAAGCCTGCCGCTTCGGCGGTGCTTCCCACCCAGACCGATACGCGCACACGGCTCACCCGCACCATCGAGCTCGGCATCCCGCTGATGTCGGCGGCGATGGACACCGTCACCGAGGCGCCGATGGCGATCGCCATGGCCCAGGCCGGCGGCATCGGCGTCATCCACAAGAACCTCGACGCCGAGGCGCAGGCCAACGAGGTGCGCAAGGTCAAGAAATTCGAATCCGGCATGGTGGTGAACCCGGTCATCATCCACCCCGAGCAGACCTTGGCCGATGCGCTGGCGCTGATGGCCGCGCACCAGATCTCGGGCATTCCCGTCGTCGAACGCGGCAGCGGCAGGCTCGCCGGCATCCTGACCAACCGCGACGTGCGCTTCGCCACCGACAACACCATGCCGGTGCGCGCGCTGATGACCAGCGAGAAGCTGGTCACGGTGCGCGAGGGCGTGACCTTGGAGGAAGCCAAGAAGCTGCTGCATCAACGCCGCATCGAGAAGCTGGTGGTGGTCGACGACGAGTATCGCTGCATCGGCCTGATCACCGTCAAGGACATCGAGAAGGCCAACCGGTTCCCCGGCGCCGCCAAGGACGAGAAGGGCCGCCTGCGCGCCGCGGCGGCGACCGGTGTCGGCGAGGACGGCCTGCATCGCGCGCAGCTGCTGATCGACGCCGGCGTCGACGTGATCGTGGTCGATACCGCGCACGGCCATTCGAGGGGTGTGCTCGACGCCGTGACGCGGGTGAAGAAGCTCAGCAACTACTGCCAGGTCATGGCCGGCAACGTCGCCACCGCCGAGGGCGCCCGGGCGCTGATCGACGCCGGCGCCGACGCGGTGAAGATCGGCATCGGCCCGGGCTCGATCTGCACCACCCGCATGGTGGCGGGCGTCGGGGTGCCGCAGCTCACCGCGATCCTCGAGGCGGCCGAGGTCTGCCGCGCGGCCGGCGTGCCGGCGATCGGCGACGGCGGCATCAAATATTCCGGCGACCTCGCCAAGGCGATCGCCGCCGGCGCGGACTGCGCCATGATCGGCTCCCTGCTCGCCGGCACCGACGAGGCGCCGGGCGAGGTGCTGCTCTACCAGGGCCGCTCCTACAAATCCTATCGCGGCATGGGCTCGATCGGCGCCATGGCGCGCGGCTCGGCCGACCGCTACTTCCAGCAGGAAGTCGAGAGCTCGCTGAAGCTGGTGCCCGAGGGCATCGAGGGGCGCGTGCCGTACAAGGGCCCGGTCGGCAACATCATCCACCAGCTGGTCGGCGGCCTGCGCGCGGCGATGGGCTACACCGGCAACCCCGACATCAAGGGCATGCAGACCAACCGCCAGTTCCTGCGCATCACCGGCTCGGGCCTGCGCGAGAGCCACGTGCACGACGTCGACATCATGCGCGAGGCTCCCAACTACCGCGGCGGGATGTAGTTCAAGTCTTCCTCCCCGCGCTTCGCGCAGGGAGGAAAGGATTGCGTGCGAGGGGAAGTAGACCGGCGCTACCGCGCGCCGGGCGGAATGTGGCGCTTCTCCAGTTCGGCGGCGATGCGGCGGGCGGTGATCGCGGTGCCGGCGGGTCCCGGATGGCTCTGGCGATAGATCGTCCGCAAGCCCCGAGCGCGCACCGCCTCGTCGAGCACGTCGAACAGGTCGAGCGTCGCCAGCCCCGCGGCGCTCGCACAGGCCAGGACGAGATCGTCGGTGTGGCGCGTCACCGAGCGATAGCCGTCGTCCAGCCAGTGATACGGATCGTACTGCGCGACGACCAGCACCGGCACGCCGAGCGCCGCCAGCCGCCCGAGCAGCGGACAGACGAGCTTTTCGCCCGCATGGCGCGGCAGCGCGCGCTCGTCGTCGATGTACCAGTCGTAGCGCAAGCCGAGCGCCTCGAGCACGGTATCGAAGAGCACGGAGCGGCCGAGCAGGACCTGCCAGACATCGAGCGTCGAGCCGGGAGCGGGCGGCGGCGGCACCGGCACGTTGCGCTCGACCAGCGCGCCGTCGACCAGCTCGAAGTACGGCTTCTCCGCCCCCCACACGCGCTTCATCTCCAGGCGCCGCACGTCGTCGGCGATGAAGCCCATGACGATCGCGGCGGGCTTCACCTCGGGCACCAGGATCTCGGCGCGTAGCACCATCTGGTCGATGCCGTAGCCGCTCATCCCGGCATTGAGCACGCGCCGCCGGATCAGCGGTTGCAGCTGCGCGGCCCAGGTCTCGCGATCGGTGACCTCGTCGCCATGGGCGTAGGAGTCGCCGATCACGAGGATCGGCGGCTCGGCGAGGGCCATGCCTTCGGGAGCCGGCGTGCGGCGCAGGCTGCGCGCGTCGTAGCTGATGCCGTCCGTCGTGGTGTGATTGGGGCGGCCGACGAAGCCGAGCCGCGGATCGTGCACGGCGCGGCTGGCGCTGCCGGTGACCCAGCCCAGGGTGCGCGCCCGTTCGACCAGGTTCGGCCAGTGGGTGAGGCCGTCCCAGCCCTGCGCGGTGCGCAGGCCAAGCTCGAGCGCGACCAGGCTGAACAGGATCGATCCGACCAGCAGGGCAAGGCGGCCGGCCATCAGTTGCCGCCGCTGCCGAGTGCGCCGGCGATCAGCCGGGCGGTCAGCCGATTGCCCGCATCGTTCATGTGCCACTGCCCGTAGAGCGAGCCGGGAGCGCCCTTGCCGTCGTTCGCCGCGAGCGCATCGAAGCTGTCGAGCACCTCGAGGCCCTGTTGTCGGCTGCAGTCGAGCACGCCTTTGGTGAGGCGACGTTGCTCGGCGGCGAAGCTGGCATTCTGCCAAACGAACGGATCGTATTGGGCGACGACCAGGACGTGCACGCCGCTCCGGCGCTGCAGGTCGGCCAGCCTGTGCGTCAGCAGGCACGAGATCTTCTCGCCCATGCCCGACGGCAGGACGCGGACATGGTCGCCGTGCCAGGCGTCCAGCACGCCGAGCCGGCGCATGACGAAGTCGAACAGGAAGGAATAGCCGAGGGTCCGCTCCAGGAAATCGAGGCTCGTGCGCGGGTCGGCCCGCTGGATGGGAACGTTGCGCAGGACCAGCGCCCCGCCCTCGATGTCGAAATAGGGCTTCTCCGCGCTCCACCGCCGGCGCATTTCGGTGCGCAGCACGTCGTCGGCGATGAAGCTCACCACGAGAACCGTCGGGCGCTTTTGCGGGACGATCCTCTCGGCGCGCAGCACGATCTGGTCGAGGCCGTAGCCGCTGACGCCGCCGTTGAGCACGCGCCGGCCCAGCAGGCGCTGCAGGTGTGCGGGCCACGTCTGGTCGTCATCCACCTCGTCGCCCGAGGTGAAGGAATCGCCGACCGCCAGGATGGTGCCGCGATCGGGCGCCTCGTCGGTGCGGCGCAGGCCGTCGGCATCGAAGCTGACGCCGCCTGCGCTGTAGTTGGGCCGCGGCACGTAGCCGAGCGTCGGGTCCGCGACGTAGCGGCTCTCGTTGCGCGTGGCCTGGACCTTGCGCGATTCGAGCACGAAGTTCGGCCACGACGCGATCCAGCCGCCCTCGCTCAGGCGCAGGCCGATCTCGAGGGCGCCGAGCGTCAGCACGATCGCGCCGAGCGTCAGGCCCATCCGGCCGGCCCATTCCCTCTTCATCGCTGCGGCAGCAGATGGCGCTTGCCGACTTCGCCGGCGATCGCTTCGGCGATCAGCCGGTAGCCGGCGGGGCTGGGATGCCAGGTGAGGTACATGGTCCCGAGGCCGCGCGCGCGCACCGCCGCCTCGGTCCGGTCGTAGAGATCGAGGCTGGCGAGCCCGGCCGCCTCGGCGCACTTCAGCACCGCCCGCGACAGGCGATGCTGCTCGGCGGCGAACTCGGCATTCTGCCAGACATAGAAGTCGTATTGCGCCACCACCAGGGTCGGCACGCCGAGCGCCGCGATGCGGCGCAGCAGCGGGCAGGCGAGCCGCTCCCCGGTGCCGGGCGGCGTGGCGCGGCGGTGGTCGACGAGCCATTCGTACTGGCGGCCCTGGTGGATCAGGATCGTGTCGAGCAGCACCGACCAGCCGAAGGCGGTCTGCCGGAAATCGAGGGTGGTGCGCGGGTCGGGCGAGGGCGGAACCGGCACGTTATGCAGCTCCGCCCCGTCGCCCTTCAGCGTGAAATAAGGCTTCTCCGTGCCCCAGGTGCGGCTCATCTCGGCGCGCCGCAGGTCGTCGCCGATGAAGCCGAGGACGATCAGCCCCGGCTTGACGAGGGGCACGAGCTGCTCGGTACGCAGCACGGTCTGGTCGAAGCCGTAGGCCGCGACGCCGGCGTTGATCGTGCGCCGGCGCAGCAGCCCCTGGAGCTGCGCCGGCCAGGTATGGGCGTCGTCGACCTCGTCGCCCTGGGTGTAGGAATCGCCGGTCGCGAGGACGGGCGGCCCGTCCGCTGCATCGGCGGGCGGCGGCGGCATCCGGCGGAAGCCGTGCTCGCCGAACGACATCAGCGGGTCGGAGAAGCCGGCGCGCTGCACGTAGCCCAGCAGGGGATCGTAGGTGAAGCGATGGCCGATGTTCTGGGCCGACATCTTGAGCCGCTGCACCAGCACGATGTTCCTCCAGTCGAGCAGTGCCTGCGGGCCGCGCGCCAGGCGGCAGCCGATCTCGAGGAGGAAGAGCGTCACCAGCACCGAGCAGACGAGAAGCGCGAGACGGCCGGCCATCGATTCGCGCGGCCGGCGGGCTGGAAGGGCGGAGGGCGACACGGCCCTTCCAATAGGGACATTTTCCGTGCCGGGCCAGAGGGCGCATTGGACCGCGCGCATCCTGCGCGCTCATGCGCGCCTATGAATGCGCTCGATCATGAGGCGCGCAGGAAGCGCGCGATCCAACGATGACTGGGGCGTTGCGCTCGGGCGGCATTCAGCGTAGCGGCAGGGCGAACAGGGAGTGCGATGTGACACCGGGCGCGCGGGTGGCCGCGACCATGGAACTTCTCGACGCGATCTTCGGCCGCCCGGAACGGCCGGCCGATGGCGTCGCCAATGCCTTCTTCCGCGCCCGCCGCTTCATCGGCGGCGGCGACCGCCGGGCGGTGTCCGAGCGCGCCTGGGGAATCCTGCGCCGCTATGGCCAGCTCGCGTGGTGGCTCGACCGGACGCGCCATCCCGACCGCTCGGCGCGCGCCATGGTGTCGGCCGATCTCATGCTGCAGGACGGGCTCACCCTTGCCCAGCTCGAGGCGATGTTCGACGGCGGCAGCTACCGGCCCGCGCGGCTCGACGACGGCGAGCGCCGCGCGCTGCGCCAGATGGAAGGCCATTCGCTGCCGCATCCCGAGCAGCCCGACTGGGTGCGGCTCAACGTGCAGGAGTGGATCGCGCCACATCTGCAGGAGGCCTATGGCGAGGCCTGGGGCCGCGAGATCGCCGCGCTCGAGACGCCGCCGCCGGTCGATCTGCGGGTCAACCGCCTCAAGGCGACGGTCGAGGAGGCGCGCGCCGCTCTCCATCGCGAAGGCGTCGAGACCGAGCCGATGCGCTATGCGCGCGACGGCCTGCGGCTCAGGCGGCGGCTGTCGATCGTGACCGGCCAGGCCTTCCAGGACGGGCTGGTCGAGATCCAGGACGAGGGTTCGCAGCTCGTCGCCGCGCTGGTCGATGCCCAGCCGGGCATGCAGGTCGCCGACTATTGCGCCGGCGCCGGCGGCAAGACGCTGGCCATGGCGGCGGGCATGAACAACAAGGGCCGGGTCGTGGCGATGGACGTGCTGGAGACGCGGCTCGACCGCTCGGCACAGCGCCTGCGCCGCGCCGGGGCGCACAATGTCGAGCGCCGCGCGCTCGGCGCCGACAATGCGAAGTGGCTCAAGCGCCAGAAGGAGTCGTTCGACCGCGTGCTGGTCGACGCGCCGTGCACCGGCACGGGCACATGGCGGCGCAATCCCGACGGCCGCTGGACTCTCGCGCCGCGCGACCTCGAGGAACTCGTGCCCAAGCAGGCGGCGATCCTCGACGCGGCCTCGCGGCTGGTGAAGCCGGGCGGCGGGCTGGTCTACGCCACCTGCTCGGTGCTGCCGGCCGAGGACGAGCGCCAGGTCGAGGCCTTCCTCGAGCGCCACCCCGAATTCAAGCTGGTGCCGCCGACCGACCTCGGCCTGTCGCCGGAGACGACGGCGGGGCCGTATCTCCGGCTGTCGCCGCTGAAGCACGGCACCGACGGCTTCTTCGCCGCGGCGATGGTGCGCCAGTGATGAAAATCCGGCGCGGACGCCCCGCAGATGCGCAGGCGATCGGCCGCGTCCATGTCGAGACCTGGCAGTCGACCTATGCCGGGATGCTGCCGGACGCGATGCTGGCGCGCATGTCCGAAGCGCGGCAGGCGGCGTGGTGGGCGCGGGCGCTGGCCGAGCCGAGGGAGGCGCGCGGCATTTTCGTCGCCGACGACGAGGACATGGGCGTCGTCGGCTTCGGCAGTTGCGGGCCGGTGCGCGATCCGCCCGACGGGCTGAACGGCACCGAGCAGCGGGTCGGCGAGGTCTACACGCTCTACGTCGAATCGGACTTCCAGAACCTCGGGCTGGGCCGCCGCCTGCTCGACGCGATGTTCCGCCAGCTCAAGGCCGACGGTTTCGACACCGCGGTGCTGTGGATGCTCGCCCGCAACTCGACCCGCTTCTTCTACGAGGGGCTGGGCGGCGACCTGGTCGGCCACCGGACCGACCGGATGGGCGGCGAACCGGTCGAGGAGGTCGCCTACGCCTGGCGCGACCTCGACGCGCCGCTGGTCCGGCGGAGGCTGGCGCCGGAGGAGGGCTGAAGATCATGCTTCATTGGACCGCGCGCATCCTGCGCGCTCAAGATCATGAGCGCGCAGGATGCGCGCGGTCCAATGAAGCATGACCCGATGATCCACATTGCGGCGCCGACGGGAGCCCCTTATATCGGCCCATGAGCGACCGCCTGCTGATCGTCGATTTCGGTTCCCAGGTCACCCAGCTGATCGCCCGCCGCGTGCGCGAGGCCGGGGTC
>Ga0182738_1006694_pt1 | contig 11896 bp, 10 predicted proteins | sample eDN5th30CBELigMG_FD_128876 | JGI IMG/M metagenome (GOLD analysis project Ga0182738, IMG submission 128876) | Enriched Miracle-Growth compost microbial communities from Emeryville, California, USA - eDNA 5th pass 30_C BE-Lig MG (version 2)... ...
GAATCAGGTGCCGGGGCTGTGCTCTATCTGACCGAGCCCGCTGATTTCGTGAACATGGATGGCCGCAGTGATTCGGACAACCTCGCCCTTCTCGCCCGGGTTTTTCGGGAATTCCCGGATTTGCTGATTGCCGATTTTATGGTAAAAAATTGAGACACCTTCGCAAACATGTGCTATAATAGGGTCAGTAACGCCGGATAATATTGCGAGCCTTTCCGCTCATCTGTGCGGTTTATATCACAATTTGAGCGAGCTTCAAACCGCACACGCCGTCCAGCGGATTTCGTCTTCCTCTGATTCAATTAAACTTACACCGTCTCGCGGATCTGGATTGGATATTGCACCAGTAGATCTCCACTGAAGCCGGAGGTCCCGAGATGAAATCCAATTTGAACGAAGAGATGAAGTCGTATTTGAAAGACGTGTCGCGGCAGCAGCTGCTCACCCGCGAGCAGGAAGTTGCGTTATTCAAGCGGCTCGCAGGTGGTGATCTGACCGCCCGCCAGGAGATCGTGGAAGCGAATCTCCGGTTCGTAATCAAAATTGCGCTTCAATTCACGGGCCGTGGCGTGCCCCTGGCCGATCTTATCCAGGAGGGCAATATTGGCCTCCTCGATGTCGTGGATAAATTCGACTACAAAAAAGGCTTCCGTTTCTCGACTTACGCGGCATTCTGGATTCGCCAGGCTATTCAGATGGCAGTCCGCAAACACGGCAATGTCATTCGTCTCCCGGTTCGCAAATCCCGTTTCATGGGCCATCTGAACGAAACCATCAACAACTTCACTGCCCGCCATGGACGGACTCCGTCGGCCGCTGAGCTGGCGCACATTCTCGAAACCGAACCGGAAAAAATTGAGCACCTTCTGCAACTCCGTGAATCAGTTCTGTCTCTTGACATGGATGCAGATGAAGAAGGCATGCAGCTTATGAATCGTGTGCCTGACTGTTCCCGGCAAAACGCGCTGGACCATTCCATCGAGGTGGAGCAGACGGAAAAGGTTCAGCAGGCGCTGTCCACACTTAGCGAAAAGGAACAGCGGGTATTAAAACTGCGCTTTGGCTTTGACACTGGAAAAGGGCTGAGTCTGCGCAATACAAGCAAGCTGGTCGGAATGAGCCAGGAAGGCGTGCGCCGTGTGGAACGCGCTGCCATCAGAAAACTCCGGCGCCCGGCCAGCAGCCAGATGATCGCCGGACTGCTGTAAACAGCCTGTAGCTGCGTGTCTGGGCGGAACTGGTGGTGGCGGTTCTGACCCCTACAGCTTCAGACCGGGGCGACGAGCTCCAGCGATTCCAGCATTTCCTGTTGGCTGGTGGTTGCCGTGCCCAGTTTCATCACAACCAACGCTCCGGCAAGATTCGAGATGACCATCGCCAGGTAAGGATCGGCACCAGAAGCCAGTGCCAGTGTGGCCGTTGCCACCACTGTATCCCCTGCCCCTGTGACGTCCGTACATTCCGTTGAGCCAAACACCGGCAGGTGTCGAGGCTTCGCGTCACGGTCAAACAGCACCATTCCCTCGTTGCCGCGAGTGATGATAAGGTGGCCGCACTTCGTCATTTCACAGAGCCGTGCACCCACATCCTGAATGTCAACGCTTCTATTTTCCTGCACTCCAGCAGCAGCCAGCGCTTCTTCCTCATTTGGTGTAATGAGGGTTGCGCCGGTCCAGCGCGCCAGATTATAGCGGGAATCCAGCACCAGCGGGATTCCTTTCTGCTGAGAAATTTCCCGGGCAAGTTCCCACGTCTGCTCATCAACCACGCCATAGCCATAGTCACTGACGATGATGGCCTCGGCCCAGTCTGCCGCTGCTTTTACGGCATTGTGAATCGCTGCGCGATCTGCTGGCGTAATTTCCAGCCGCTCGTCATCATCAATACGAATCACCTGTTGCCGTGCCGTATGCCGTCCGCCGGCCAGCACTCTCGTTTTCGTGAGAGTGGCGCCTGACTCGGACCGCACAATTCCCTGCAGGTTGACGTTTGCACTGTCCAGGGCCGCGTAAAGCTGTTCGCCCCGCGTATCCCGCCCAATTAACCCGACGAGCTGTGCATGACCACCCAGGGCAGCGATGTTTGCTGCCGTATTGCCGGCCTGACCGGGAATGACATGCTCGGTCTGATACTTTAGAATGAGGACGGGTGCTTCGCGAGATATACGCGAAGATTTGCCGGTCATGTAATGATCTGCTACAAGATCACCCACAAGCAGCACGCGGCGGCCAGTAAACGCCTGGATTGTCGTTGTAATATTCTCGAGGTTTGCTTCCGGGAGAGTCATGGAATATCCACGGTGATAGTTTGTGCTTCGGTCGGTTTGATGGTGAGACTAACGCGGCCCGGCTTTTCCGGTGTACCGACCAGGTAATCGCCCGGTTCCAGTTCAGTGGAAAAACTGCCATCGTCTTTTGTGTTTACCAGGCTGTCGGCCACGGCGGCGCCCCTGGAAAGGAATGTCAGCACGCCTTTGTAGGCCTTGCCACCGACCCTTGCTTTCCCGCTGACGTTCACTGGCGTGCCAAAGCTAACTGGCAGCTCCCGCACTTCCCCGTCTCCCAATTCGATATTCAGCGTCTTCTGCCGAGTCCGCTCGCCCGGAGCCGTTATGGAAAGGCTGTACCGTCCCGCCAGCAAATGCTCAAACCTGAACAGTCCCGCCTCATCCGTTTTGCCGAAATAGGTCCTGGGAGATTCCGCCCCCTGCGTCATGAGCACCAGCGGCGCCTGCGCCAAGGGGCGTCCATCGGCTGCTGTGACAGATACTGTGATGAGGGGCTCCTGCTTTATCAGCGTGACAGATGTATCATCCGGGGCCTTCGCGGGCAAAACTGTAAAGCCTTCAAGCGTTCGGGTTGTATAGCCCGCAGCGCCTACCAGCATCCAATAATGCCCGGGCTGGACCTCCGGAATCACAAACTCCCCTTCTCCGTCTGTGAAACTCATATAGCTGGGAAATTCCGGCCCGCCCAGGTCACCGTGATAAGGCGACAAGCTGACCCGTGCCTGCGCTATGGCCTTTCCAGTATCTTCTCCCACAACATTGCCGCGAACCGTGTGTTTCATACCGAGAAGCAAGCTGGTTGTCGTGCGGGAGCCATCTCTTACTGACAGCACTTCACTTTCCGCAACCTTATTGCCCGACTTTACACTGACCCGGTATTGCCCCGGCTCGACGTTATCGAACCGCAGTTGACCGTCTTTGACAACAACGTGCTGATCGCGCACCGGGACGTAGGAATCGACTGGCAGTACGGGTTCTGAAATTCCGAGCGGTTCAGATGTTTCAGCGCCGGCGCGGCGCAGTTCCATGAGCGACGCCTGCATTTCCCCATCAAAGGCAACCGGCTCAGTACTGCTGGAGCTAATATCCATAATCATGGCATCGATCCCGGCCAGCGCACTCATCCCGATCTGCAATTCATCTGGCAGGGGCAGTGGGATGTTTTCCAGCATCGTCACGGAATAGCCGCGTGCTTCGACAATGACTTTGTCCAGGAGGTTGTCCGGGATCCCGGTAATGGAAAAGCGTCCATCCTCTCCGGTAATTGCTGATCGCTCAGCTGGATTCTGCTTGCCACTTACCACCCGAACCAGGGCCTCTGCCACCGGTTTGTCCCCATCCAGAACAACTCCTCGGAAAGTCATATCCAGCTTGGGAGTTGGTGATGGAGTCGGCGTGGCGGCGGGCGTGGGACGCGGTGTTGGCGTCGGTGTGGCGACGGGGGTGGGGTGCGGCGGCGGATTCTGCTGACTCCAGGGGCTATAATCGCTGGATTCAGGAGTTTCGCGAGGCATTTTGGCTGAAGTCGGCCGCCAGGAAGGTTCCGGCCCACGAAGCACAGGCTGCACCGTCTGGGTTTGCTCATAGCCGGAATTGTTGCCCGGCACAATTTCGTTTCGCACCAAAACTATCATGGCGAATAACATCGAAACAGCTGCAACAATCCACGGCAGGCGATTTTTGGAATTCATCCGCAGATTCCCCTCACGGGCAAGGCCTTAGCTTCGCAGTTCTTTAAGAAACGACTTTATGCCGGCGTACAGCAGGGGCAACATGATTTCGTGATGGCCGGTCAGCGAAATGGGAGTTCCCCCGCCCTGGGTCGGGCGCTGCACGACGTTCAGGTTGGGCCGATAATGCTGGATCATGTCCATATTGATTGCGCAGAAATTTCGAATGGGGCCATTAAGATTGCGCGCGACAGTGAGCGCCTTCAGGAAGACTTCCGGCATAATGACAGCGCTGCCAACGTTCAGCACAGCTCCGCCGTCGTTTATTGTCGGGAGAATACCGGCCAGCAGCCGGAAATCTCGCATGCCCCCTTTGCCGTAGGCCTCGCCATTGCATGAGGGATGCTGATGGATAATGTCTGTGCCAAGCGCGACATGAACAGTCAGCGGCACACCAATTCGATGGGCGTTGGCCAGGATACTAATTTTTTCGTATTTGGGCAGCAGATGACGCAGCCCTCGCCCGAAGCTTTCGCCGAGTCCACAGCCGAACCGCACGCCGTCTGCCACGATCTTGTTCATCATTTCGGCAGTTTCCTGCACCATACCGAACATGCCATCGTCCAGCGTGGCTTCCACTTCTTCGCTGGTGGCGCCAAAATAAGCCATTTCGAAATCATGGATCGCGGCAGCGCCATTCATGCAAACGCAGGTCACCAGGCGTTCTTCCATCATGCGAATGATAATCGGAGATAGCCCGCATTTAATGACGTGCGCGCCTATCATCAGCACGATACCGCGTTCAGTGACCCTTGCTTCGGCCAGTTGGCGGCAGGCGACCAGGAGGTCTTTAGCCTTTAAGGTGCCGGGCAGGCATTCAAAAAACTCGCTGAGCGGCTGATGGATATTAGGCACGCCGGCCAGCAAACTGAAGTCGACCTTGGAAGGCCGACTCCGTATGCTGTAAGTTTTTACCTGGGATAGATCAGCCGGCTTGATCCGTTCCGTCATTGCCGCGCGACTTCTTCCAGTTCAAATTCCTCGTGAATTGCGTGAACGGCGCGATCAATATCGGCTTCGCGAATCAAACAGCTGATTTTGATCTCCGACGTACTGATCATCTCGATGTTGATCTGGTTGCGAGCGAGCGCCCGGAACATCGTTGCTGCGACGCCGGCGTGGCTTTTCATGCCCACACCGACGACAGAAATCTTGGCGATCTCCTTGTCGTGGCGCACCTGCCGTGCCTGGAGTTCCGCGGCAGCCTTTTCCACGACATTCAGTGCGTTTTCAAAATCATCTTTGGAAACCGTGAACGAGATGTCGTTGGTGCCGCTCTCGCCGACGTTCTGGATGATCATATCAACGCAGATATTGGCAGCGCCCAGAATTCCAAAAAGATCAGCGGCAACGCCTGGCCGATCCGGAACACCGATCAGCGATATTTTCGCCTCTCCCCGATTATACGCCACGCCACTGACAACAATGTCTTCCATGTCTCTCTTTTCTTTCGTTACCATCGTCCCTGGAACATCCTCAAAACTGCTGCGCACCTGCAGCGGAACATCGTAATTTTTTGCCAACTCCACGCTTCGACTGTGAAGAACTTTCGCACCCAAACTGGCCAATTCAAGCATTTCGTCGTAGGAAATTTCCGCCAGTTTATGCGCATGCGGAACAATCCGCGGATCGGCTGAGTAGACGCCGTCTACGTCCGTGTAAATGTCGCAGACTTCCGCCTTTAAAACCGCAGCCAGCGCGACCGCTGTCGTATCGCTGCCGCCGCGGCCCAGAGTCGTCACTTCATTATCCACAGTGCTGCCCTGGAAACCGGCCACGATAACCACGTGATCCGAATCCAGTGCCCGCCGCACCTTTTCTTCGTTGATGCGGACAATCTTTGCCTTGCGATGACTATTGTCAGTCACGATTCCGACCTGCGGACCGGTGAATGAGATAGCTTTTTCGCCCTTGGCATGAATTGCAATCGCCAGCATGGCAATGGTGACCTGTTCACCGGTTGAGATCAGCATGTCGATCTCACGCGGATTGGGGTTCGCTGATAATTCGCTTACCATATTCAGGAGATTATCCGTTGTCTTGCCCATGGCGGAAACGACCACCACCACCTGCTTGCCGGCTCGCTTCTCCCGGATGACCAGATCTGCCACGTGCCGAATCCGTTCTGTGTTTGCCACACTGGATCCGCCGAACTTTTGCACCACTATCGCCAACGCCAGTTATCTCCTGAAATCTAACGAATTTTGCTTCCCTATACCACAGCGTCTCTTAGGAATTGCAGCCGAATCGGGCAAGGATAAATTTACCCGCTTTGCCCGCCCGGGGCTTTTACACAATCCTCGGGCAAATCAACCAAAACAAAGCCATCATCTTCGTGAACCGCGAAGCACTGAAGGCCGGAACGGGGGTTTGTGACGCCGCAACCATCAGACAAGTCGAACGACCATTCATGCCACGGGCATGTGACAATGGTGCCGTCCAGAGTGCCCCCGCCCAGGTGGGCGCCCCGGTGAGGGCAAACCGCATCTGCTGCAAATAGCTGGCCGCCCTGCCGGCAAATCAGAACAGTAGATTCCCCCGCTTCATACTGCCGCATCTCCCCTTCGGGGATGTCCTCAGATTTGCATAATTTAACGTACATCGACAAAATTAACCCTACAGCAAGCCATCAGTCTCGGGCAAGCCAAACATGATGTTCATATTTTGCACCGCCTGACCGGCCGCACCTTTGAGCAGGTTATCGGTCACACTGACACAGACAATCGTTCGCGTACGGGCATCCGCCACGACGCCGATATCACAGAAGTTTGACCCTGTAACGTATTCCACCTGCGGCAGGGATCCTGCTTCATAGACCCGCACGAACGGTTCGTCCTTATAGCGGTTGCGCAGGATATCGACGGCCTCTTCAGTGGTGGGCATTGCCATCGACTCGGGCACCCGCAGGTAGCAGTCGGCCATAATGCCGATTTTGAATGGCCCCACATGGGGAACAAACAGCACTGTCACCTTTTTGCCGCCCGCCGACTCCGCAAGTTCCTGCTCGATTTCCGGCGTGTGCTGATGATTGCCGACGCGGTAAGCGCGCACGTTTTCAGCGACGGAAATAAAGAGATTCTCCGTTTTCGCATTACGGCCCGCGCCGCTGACACCGCTGAGACCGTTTATAACAATTGGCGCGTCCAGACCATAACCCTTCTCCACAAATGGCACACACGCGAGAATTGATGTCGTGGTATAGCAGCCGGGATTTGCCAGCAGGCGCGCTTGCTTTATCTCCTCGCGATACAGTTCGGGAAGCCCGTAAACAGCCTTCTGATTTTTGAGCAACTGCGGAAATTTATGCTGCAAACCATACCACTCCGGGTATAGCGCGCTGTCGCCAAGCCGGTAGTCGCCACTCAAATCAATGAGACGCGCTTTTCCTTTCAGCACATCCTCCACATAAGCAAAGGAATCCCCGGCTTTCTTGCATGAAAAAACAACATCGCATTGCGCCAGTCGCGCGTGGTCCAGCGGATCAAAGAGCAGGTCAGTACGCCCGCGCAAATGAGGATGAACGGTATACAACGGCTTGCCCGGCGAAGACTCACTAACGCACGAGACGAGCTCTGCGTGAGGATGAGTCAACAGGAGGCCAATAAGCTGTCCGGCACTAAGGCCTGCAGCGCCAATTATTCCGACGCGGATCTGAGAGGAGGAGTTGTTTGTCATGTCCATGCGCTATATTGATGCGCGCCCGCGACATTCTGGCATACGCCCAATCGCCTGCACCGTTTAGAATCCAAGAATGTTTTTGGTTTTGACGCCGGCCGGGGGCGTAAAGCTGAACTTCGACTCATCTACGGCGACATTTGTCTGCACGTTCTTCAGGCGGATGATCGAGTCGTCTTTCCCTGGCACCTTGATCATGCGAGGAATGCCGTCTGTCTGCGAAATCCAAAGCTTCAGCTTGACCTGCTCTGCACCAACCATGGCGAGTTTGCTCGGGGATTTCCCCTCCAGCACCCAGCACGGGACGCCGTCAATGGTCTCGGTTCCGCGATATTTTATGGTGTCGGAATCCATCGCAACAAACACGTTCATCTGCAGCGCGTTCTGGACAAAAGTGTTAACAATCGGCCAGCTGGACGGTACCAGTCTCGCCTCTTTATGCTTGTGGTCGTATTTCCAGAGCTGAGAACTGTTTGCGATGTACTCAATCACCTTCTTTTTGCGCTCAAGCTTTAGATAAGCTCCCACCCCGCGCTTGATGATGATCGGGCCGCGTTCCACGTCCCGTCCCTCCGGTTCGGGCCAGCCCATATTCCTGCCCGCGCCGGAATCCTTTTCCTGCTCGTCAGCCTGCTCTTCGTCGGCTGTGGCCTTTTCATCGCTTTTTTTACTGTCTTTATTTTTCTTTTTCTTGCTGGAGCTGCCTTTGTCTTTCTGATCATATTCGAGATCTGCGTGCATTGAGCTGACAGCATTAACCCTGGCCTGAATCTGCGACAGAACAGACTTTACGGTTTCGTTTTGAGCAGGCGGAGTTATCGTTTCGCTTTTTGCGCCCGGCAGGATAACCAGCGCGCCAGCCATCGCCATAATTCCAAATAGCTTGAACAGTTTCACTTTTTTCTCCTCCGAATCGGCGGGCTATAGCATCCTGTGCGGATTACTTGACCACGCGCGTATTGGCCAGGTGATCATAAAGTGTCCGCTTTTGTGGATCCATCACGGCGATAACATAACCGAAAATGAAAATAAACTGTGTTATGCTGCCAAGGGCAGACACTGGCAGCAACACCGCCGGAACCTGAAGAATGGCGGGCACGAGAGCCCGGATTACAGCCTGGTTCGCGGAAACTTTTGTTCCATCAGCAGACACAATATGAATTCCCAGTGCCATTTTCCCCAGAGTTGCACCGAACATGCCAATTAAAATCGCGTCATAAAGTGCCCGGAAAGCGAGCATAGCCAGCAGGTATGGCCGCATAATCAACAGTAACTGTTCAGATCCGTGAAGGACGTCCTGCAGATTAATTCCCATGGAATTAACATCTGCCGTTATCGCCATGACAATGGCCAGCAGGACGGAACCGATCAGGTTATCAATAATCTTTGCGGCTGCCCGGGTGATAATACTCGCCAGGGCAAGCTGACCAGCCTGGGCATACCCAGCCACATAGCTGGACCACGAGTTTGGCTTACCGGCAGCGGGCGCTGCACCGCCCTGTAGAGACTCTGCCTGGCGGTAATGGCGCGCGAGATCAGCATCGCACCGGTGACATAGCAGCAAGTTGCCAAGCTGAATTGCGTCGCCGGGGCGAAGAGGTCCCGTGCCGCACTGCACGCACCTGGGCGTTCCGGCTGCGGCTTCCGCTGCTGGCAGCGCACCAGGCGCGGAAGCGCCGCCATAATGGTTGTGCGTTCCACCTGATTTCGGGTAGGCGCTGCTCACACCGGGGTCGGCATTGCCGAATTCCGTACTGCCGGCGCCAGCGTTTGCGCCAGGCAGAATTGCCGGGCTGACTTGTGGCGTCAGCCCGGCTTTCATTGCATTATCCAGCGAAACCCAGTTTTCCATGCCGTCTGTCCAGATGAGCGTTTCATCCCGGATGCGGCCGTTGTTTACCAGTTCCTGGAATTCTTCATCGCTAATGGGCCCGCGCTGGCGGTCGCCTTCAGCGTAATACCATACCATTCAGTATTCTGCCTGTTGATCGTGATGTTGAGTCAGCTTATTTGCTGCCAAGCAGCTTCTCCACAGCCTTGTCCAGCTCCTCGCCCCGAAGATCGACAGCGCTGATCTTGCCGTCTTTATCCACGAGCACGGTGGTTGGATATTTCATGACACCATACTGTTCCTGGATGGTATCCGATTTGTCGCCTCCATCAAAAATCTGCGGCCACTGGATATTCTCCTGCTCCACCAGCTTCTTCAGATCGGCAACATCCTCATCCGCAGAAATGCCAATAATGTCAAAACCCTTGTCTTTGTTGGCTTCGTAAAGCTTCTTCACATTTGGCAGTTCCATGAGGCATGGGCCACACCAGGTTGCCCAGAAGTCCAGCAGAACGACTTTTCCTTTATAATCAGAAAGCTTCACGGGCTTGTTGTCGATTGTCGTGGCAGAGAAATCCGGTGCAGGCTGGCCTTCCTTGATCTTTTCCCAGTTAGCGGTACGGGCAACAACGCTCGATAGTTGACCTTTCAGGCTGTCGAAGAGAAACGAAAATTCACCGTTCGGGAATTTGGCAAGATAGTCGTTCACCTTTTCGAGCATGCTCTTGATCTCTTCAGGAGAATCAGAGCTAAGCGACCGCAACTTGGTTGCAATCGGCAAAGCCATTTCAATGTCTTTCTTTAACTGCTCCAACTGCTGCGCAGGCACTTTGTCAGACTTTACCAGCTCGGTCTTATCCTGAATCGAGAACGTGATGGGGCTGTTGCGCGCAGACAGCGACAGCGTAACAGACGTGTTGACGGACTTGGTCAGGTTGTTGTCGCCAGAGAAAATCTGCTCGCGCGACAAAACGGGAGCGTTTTCCTGCTTAATGACAGTGACCGTTTTCAGATCAGCACCCTGGCGGGACGTATTCGCTTCCCCTTCAGCCGGGCTGTTCGTGATCGGGAGCGGCATTGTCACTGAAGTCTTGCCTTCCCTGGCCAGCTCTCCAAAAAGCGTTTCCACGGAAAAAGTGGGGAATGCCGCACCGGAAAGCCCTTCTTTCTCAAATTCCTCGAGGCCGGTAGAGCCGGTAAGCGGCATCTGGAAGGTAAACCGCGGTCCCGGGCGGGCCGTCGTTCCGGCCGTGGTTTCTTCGTTAGCAGTCATCGCGGCATAGATGATCGCTGTGTTGTCTTTTTTCTGCAAGACTGTGAGGCTGGTCAGAAGATCGACATCTTCCTGCTGATGATGCTCAGCGGAAGCGCCATTCATGGCGACGGTCCCCTTTGTCTGATAGACCAGCTGATCGCCGGGTTCCAGCTTGTAAGCAGCTGTAGCCGAAGTGGTTGACGCCGCTGCTGCGGGTTCAGAAGAAGCGCCTGTTATCGTAGTTGTGGTGTCCTGGGCATACGCTGCAGAGGAAACAAATACTGCGGCAGCCACCATAGTAGGTAGCAGGGGGTTCCTGCGAATTCTCATGAGATATCTCCGTAGTTGTTAAGACGCTTCAATAGCATCTACAACACCCGCAGCAAGAATTTGACCAAAGGCACGTAATTTCAAATGGCTCTAATCTGGAAGCGGCAAGACTCCGACGACGAATTTTTTACTATAAAGCCCGGCGGCAAGGGCCCGACGGTGACGCGGGAAGATCAGCCCTTTCAGCGACAGGAGCCAGGATCAGTGCCGCCTGGAACCATTCCAACGCCGCCGGAGCAGCCGCAGACAACTCCGGATAAACCAACGATCAATGACTCTGCCCAGGCCGGTGCCGCCCCTGCCACGCCGCTGGCTTCTGCAGAGACTTCCTCCGACACTCCCGCCGGGAAAAGTGGCGGGTTCTTCGGGCGAATCAAATCAGCGCTGGGCTCGCGCCTGGAAAAAACCCGCACAGAATTTGTTGATAAGATTAAGGAAGTTATTAAAGCGGCGGGCAAAGTTGACGACCAGCTTATCGACCGTATCGAGGAAATTTTGATACAGGCCGACGTCGGCGCTGAGACAACAATGCGCATCGTGGACGAGATGAAGGAGTTTGAAGCCCGCGGTGCCTCTCCGGACGATCTATTGAAAAGTTTCAAATCCCAGCTTGAAGAGATTGTCGGGCGTGAGCCCCATCTTCTTTCGGTTGCAGGTCACAAGCCGTTCGTCTTCCTGGTTATCGGCGTAAACGGTGTGGGCAAGACAACCACCATCGGAAAACTGGCTGCGGAGTTTCGCGCGCAGGGCAAAAAGGTGCTGATTGTAGCGGGCGATACTTTTCGCGC
>Ga0182738_1006695_pt1 | contig 11895 bp, 13 predicted proteins | sample eDN5th30CBELigMG_FD_128876 | JGI IMG/M metagenome (GOLD analysis project Ga0182738, IMG submission 128876) | Enriched Miracle-Growth compost microbial communities from Emeryville, California, USA - eDNA 5th pass 30_C BE-Lig MG (version 2)... ...
ATTTTGAAGATGGAAGATATTGAGCATCCAGCAACCTCTGCAATGAGAGCTTGAAGATCTGTATCTGTATCATCTCTAAACCTCTTTTTTCCTTTCAGAGACCAAAAAATCCTCAAAATCCAGAGTTTGAAAGAAGAATCATCTTTACAATCTAAAATCTCGAACACTCCAAATTTGAAAATTTAACTTGAATTCTGCTGTTGTTGTTGATGTTGTCACTGAAGACTCATCTGTGCCAAAGAGGAAAACTTTATGATTTATGAAGATTATGAATCAAACTCCCGAGGTACTTGCTCTTCCGTCTGAACTCTTTGATAAATAAACATGAGAAACCCCGAAAATAAGTCTCTATGAAAGTCACTAGGAACAACTACTGGGAAGATTTCAACTGATGTCGAAAATGAAGGCACAACCAAGAGAGCAAATCCATGCTAGCTTTTGATATAGAAAATCTAATCTCAACTTCATCAGTAAGAAAGAGCCTTGATGACGATAATATCCTTGAAATCCTTTCTGAAACCTCGCAGGAAGAATCTCAAGTTAACAATTTGGATACAAATTCAAGAATTAAATAATGAGAATCAAACTAAAGGATGTTTAGAGGAGATCATGTGTCAAGGATTTATTGATCGTAACGATCTCAACTCAAGTTAAAGAGTGGGCTCCAAGGGATAAATTTAAAGTTGTGTTTGATACTCGTGAACAGACGCTTAAAACTAAAGAAAAAATCTCAATTCTTAATTGCAAAAACAAATCTTGGTCATTCTTTTAGAGTTCGGAAACAGCGTCCAATCTGGATCTGAACGAGAATTTTCCCAAAAATTGGGATGATTTTCTCAAATTCAAGTCAGTAAAAAATTTCCGATGAAAGTTTTTGGGCCATACAAAAGCTAACAAATCTTGAAAAAAGCTTTCTTCTCAACATTCTCAGACTCTCTTTCTTCCTTGATCCCTTCACCCCTTTCTGCAGATAGGTCTTATATCGGTTGTAGCAGCTTCTCACGCTCATTTGGAGGAGTGTTGTTATAGCGCTTTTGAGAGTTAATGTGAAAAATTCTTCCGTTGAGATAGCAGTTTCTTTGGCAAAACCTGCACTTGAATATCTTATCCATGTCGGGGCCTTATTTAGCTTCTTCCATGAAAACTCTCATACAATTATATTTCAAGGTCTTCGTATTGAATGCAACTCGATGATTGGTATTCAAAGATATTTACTGATCCTGATCTTCTGGGTGCAGACGCTGAGTTTCTAGAATTTTGGAAAGATGTTGATGGATCTTCTGGAGCAAGAGAGTCCTGTTGGACTTGAGATTGCTTCGTCTTTTTGACGACAATTTTTTTGCTCATAAGAAATCAAAATTATTTCAAAAGTTATATGCTACAAAGAAATAGCCAAAATTTAAAGGAGCAGAGGCGAAAATTTTATTTTTAGTTGATTCAATCCGAACATCCTCTAAAACTATTCTCTTAATTTCTCCATTTTTCATAGAAAACTTTTTATTTTCTGGAATTTCAAGGAATTAGAGTTGTCAAAAAGGCAAAAAAACCGTCTCGTGGCGGAAAGTTCGAAAGGTGATGGCTTTACACCGTCCAGCAGTCCAAGAAAAACACTCCAGTCCTCAAAAATCTCTTTCCCTGGAAAAAAAAACTGACAAAAATTTTCTTCTCCATTTTTTTGTTGACATCTCAAAGTGATTTCAAACTAAATTTTTTCGAAAAATTTGCTCGATTTTTTTTTCTGAATGACATCCTGAGATTTCACAGAAACAGTAAACCTTTTGTCGTCCTCTCTCATGAATTCAAGATTAAAAAATTCCCGCGAATCTTATTAATCCTCTTCAACTAATGAATAAACCATCGTCGACTTCCTTGAAAAGGGTTCAGGTGACAAAAAATAATAAAACCAACAAAACCAAAAGACCTGATTTCAAAGTGAAAGCCACAATTGAAACGGAGATGAAGCTAGAGAATCAGGAACTCTTTTTCAACCTGTTGAAGGACATTAAAAGCTGTCCAAATTTCATCTGAAAGAAGAATGAATGTCTGGTAAATATCTGATATACAATTGAAGACTTATACTGGAAAATAACGGAGATAAATTGAATTGAGAAAATGAGACTATTGATTTGATTTTGAATATAATTTAGAGAAAAAAATTCTCCCTCTACGCTTTTTGAAGGTGATGGATTGGAAACGGTCCAGTTGGACGGTGACCACCGCATTTTGGTGACGGCGTTTAACAAGCCTGCAAGAAATCAAGAAACCTCTGAGAGAAGAAAAATTCGAAGTGATATCGAAATCTCAATCTTTTGGGAGAAAGAAAAGTTTCTCTCTTAAAGAGGTTGAAAGTTTGAATTTCTAAAAATAACGTGAAGACTATGATCCCATGAAAATTTATGAACAAAGTTCAAGTTTAAATTTATTAAAATATTCTAGATTTCCTCGAAAAAGAAAGAAAACAAAGAATTTTAAAAAATCGAGAAGTAATTTTAGCTCTATCTTTTCACAAATATCTCTCGATAAATTCTCTACAAAATGCGCGATCATTCTATTTGCATCAATTCTTCAGGATTTTGTTCAATCTCCATCTAATCTTGTCTTGGTTACATCATCTGAGGCTCTCTTACAATTTCCATTTGACCTTCTGCTTGATTTCTTACTCCTTGATGGCTTGGAATGAGGCCATGTCTTGGCTGAAAGTAATTGACAAGGGTTGTTTGATTTGGGTGGACGATTTGAGGAGCGATACACTCTTCAACTCGAAAATTAAAGGAGTTTTTTGAGATGGACTAGGAATGATCTTTTTACTTCTTGACATTGTGAGAGATTTGGTATTAAGATTCAGTTATTCGTTCGAATTTATCAAAAATAGATCATAAAAGCCTCTGAGAGAGCCGAATCTTGAAACTGGAAAAGAAATTAACCCTCTGAGTGAACAATATACCAACAATATTTCTACGTCAGTAACTTTATTTTTTATTCCTGAACTGCCGAAAACGACACCCCAAATTCCTCACAAGACTTTCCTCATGTCTCTTTTTTATTTTTCAAGATTTCAGTCGAAAGATTTTTTCTAAAGAATGTATCAATATTCATTCTTTTTGCACTTAATGGATGCTGAATATTTGAATTGCAAGATTTCAATGCCGGATGTTGAAAATGGATGTCATGCTGAGAAATGTCCAAAAAAGCTCTGCTGGAATTTGAAATTCTCGCGGAATTACAAAGTTCCTTACAATATTCTGGTGAACGCTTTGCTGACTTTCGGAATTTTCTTTGACATTTCCAGGAGAGACAGAAAGATACAGAGGCTCTTCTCCATCATAAATCCGACCTACTCTTTTTAGTGGGCCTTGCTTGTGAAATGAGATGACCTTTACTTGGTCAGAGGACTCCTTGGATTTCTGCTTGTGGCAACTTTGACAAATAAATTTGTTTCAGAATCTCTTTGGACGATCTCTGCCATGGAGGCTGGATCTTCTGGGGTCGCCAAAACAAGGAGGACATTGAGAGCACCTTTTGTTTTTAACTGTTAAAGTGAGCACAAAATACAAAATGCGACAAATAACCAATTTAAGAGTCATTTATTTTTAGTGAAACTGCTTTTTGATCAGTTTAGTATCAGGAAAAAGTTTCGAGATGCGAAATGGTTTGTTTATGAATCAAAGTATTATTCGAGAAAAAATATCAAACACCATTAATCCAATCACACGAAATAGAAAGTAATGTAAACACATTTATTCTTAAATAAAAGTCTCTGTTTCCATGAATATCCTTAACACATTTTTCGTCAAACCTTCTCCTCAAATGGAACCAATACAATTGACTTTTGTGAGTTTTAACCTCCCAACAAAATTGATAGAATTTAAATATAATTATAAATGTCGAGCTTAATGGAGCCTTTTTCTTTATGTTATCTCGAAAGCCGTTTATAAAATTAGAAAAGTCCAATGTTCTCAAAAGGACTATTTTTGGCGAGGAAAGTGTTCAAGCAAGTACGCATCGACAAATATCTTTGGCAAGCTCATCACTGCACCTTGCATACTTAGAGGACGTTTTTGTGCAATTTAGGTCCTCGGTTCGAAAATAGTATAATTTGCACCGCATTGTTCTCGTATTTCCGGCAAGCCCTTTAATTATGTGACATCCTGATTTTTTTAGCCAAAATGAGAGTTAGGACAAAACTTGGTGCTCAGCAACAATAAAATATACTTCAATGTCAGTATATCTTTTTACAATCTTGACAAAGTAAGTCAGATAAGCTATCATTTCTTGGTTTTTATTTTGAGCAGCTGAATTATCTGCATAACGACGAATTTTGCTTCTTTTGGGAATGTTTTTTGTAAAAAGTTATATAGTATGGAAATAACTGCATTTTTGATACTGAATGACACTGGTCATAGAGAAAATTGGTCTGTTTTGCCTCTATTTCAGTAATTTCCTCGTTTGTGATCCCAAAGGGGTCAACTTTTTTTATTGTCTTGAAGTAAAAGCTGGATAGAACTTCTCTTAAGATAGGAACTATGATTTTTTCTGCATAATCCAATGAGATCGCAAGCGCCCAAACAGTTTAGCAACTTCTTTGCAATGATAATTATCCTCTCTTCTCGAAACTCTTGCAAACTGTTGATGCTTATCCAACTCAGCTTGTGTTGCGCTTTTTTCCTATTCCGAGAGATTTCTTGAAAGCTTCTGTTTTACCTCACAGCAGAAATGACAAAAGTCTGTCTTTTTTGAAAGTTTTCAGATGAGGGTATTCATTTTTCCAATGATCATGGAACCAAAAAATATGAAATACTTGGAAGCAGTGGGATCAAATGGTGTTTCAGATCCCATGCTTATAGAAAACTTAATTTTTAGTAAATTTTTTTGCACGTTTCTGACTAAATTGAGCTAAAGTTTTGTTTTGAAACATCCTTCTTCTCGCACTTCATTCTCAAAGCCATAAGGATGTTTGAGAAAATAAAGGAAAATTTTCAAAACTTGCATTCAGGATGTTCAAACAAAAAGATCTATATCTCTGTTAATTTCTTCTGAACAAAAAGGAGAAAAAAAAAAATTGGCCTTCTTGTTTTTTCCCTTTTTCGAATTTAGAAACGATGAGCAAAAACATAAAAATCACACATTCTTCACCTAATCAAGTCTTTCATCTCTGAAAAAAGACAAAGAAGACAAAAGGTGAAGGAAAGAGAAAGAGAAAAACCTCTCACTTAAAGCACCTCCTAAAGATCAGTCATCTCCAACTGTGTCTGCTGGAAAGGAAAAAGCAGCAGTAAGAAGAGTCCAATCAAATTCCCAAATCAATCCCAAAATCATAACTCCAGAGCTGTAGTCGGACAAAAGAGGGAAGAAAACCCTGATTTTTCTCTCCAAAGGAGCCCAGTTGACCCTCCAACGAAACCAACTCAGTCTGATTTTGTATTTAATGAGGAAACAAATTTCGATAATCTTGACCCTCACTTCCAAATGGTGAAAATCATCAGCAATCCTTGAAGAAACTAGGGTTTGTATTCCTATTGATCTTATTTTGAGCTTCTGAAATCAACCATTATTTGCACTAAACTTCATTTTTGAGTACTCTTGGGGGATTTCTTTGGGGTTATCATCAGATTCTTTTTTCAAATTTTCAACGATTAGCATGGTTGCTTTTGGACAAGAGGCTGAGTCAAGGCAAGTTTTCGTTTTCTTTGGATTATAATCCAATCCAGCAGCAATTTTTCTAGCTTTAAAACTTGATCTTTATTCTTGGTGATCTTCTTTTTCTTTATGGTTGCAATCTCTTCTTTTGACAGGGTACCTCTCACCCAGCTACCGCCTATCGTATCATTCAGTGCTGTCTCATGCCTGCCATTGATTATCACTGCAGTCAAAGCAAAGTTTCTGTTCTTTAAATTCTTCTAAGTACTCATCTCTCTTTCCCTTTTGAGTGCTATCTTCAAAATTTTTTGGAGCTGAAAAAGTTGCTCTTCTTAAAGCCTTCGTTTGTTGAACAACGTCATCCTGGACTAAAGAATTTTGCATGATTTAAAAAATTTTTATTCTCCCTCTTTTGTATGAACTAACTAAATCAGACCCAAAAAATTTCTGTTCATTTTTTTTAATTCAAAGTTCAAAATTTTGAAGTTGATTTGATCAGGCTTGTTCTCAAACCTCCTTTTGGCGGTCTTTCGACTGAAAGATTGGAATTTTTTTATCATCAGGCTTTCAAAAATAAAACGTTTTTTCCAAAACAGGAAGATTTCCTTTCTTCCAATAAAAGTAAAATTTCTCCAAAATCAATCAATGCTCTTTGAAAATCCGCATAAATCCATTGCCTCCCTTGACTTTTCGCATAATCCGCAAACTTTTTAGGGGGTGTCCGCATCCGAGCTCTTTATGGTTCTCTCAGTAGTTCCAGGAAGGGAATTGTAACTTGAATTATTGCCCAACGAATATTAGATAAATATATTTTTATCAATATTACTTCATACATTTGGAAAGGTATGTTTTCAGGTCAGAGACCTTGAAAGGAAAAAAAAAATATTAGATAGATGAAATGAAAAGAAATTATCTTCTCAATCAATAGAAACACGCTCTTAAAAAATTAGATCCCTCCTCAAAGTTTTGAAGTAAATTGCTGCTTCTCTTAATTTTAGACTGGAAATATTCTTTTTGAGCATTTTTCAAGTTCTGCTTGGAAATCCAAAGCTTTTTAAGACTAAAAGTTAAAACATCAAAGAATCTCTAGCAGGTATTTTTGAAAGATCACATTTCGATATCAAGATTAAATGCTAAATTCCATCTTTATGGCCTCATTGTTCTTTGAGAATTTGACAGGTTTTCATGAAAAGTTTCAATAATTAGATTTATTGCCTAATAGTTTACAAGGGTTTCGACTCCAAATGTCACCTGTGGCATTCTTTAAGAGTTCAAAGGTTGAAAAAGGGCTATAATTACACAGCAAATGTATTTGTTAAATAAAAAAGGATTTCAAAGAAATAACTTGTTATAGAATCCTTCATCGGTTTTGATACACTTTTAGCCTAATGAGAGAGATTTTGAGACTTGCAGTTTAATACCATATAAGACTCCTAGTTTTCCTGTGGCGGGGTTTTTGAATGGAATCAGGCTTTGCAAAAATACACTTTTGGTCGCTTTAGATTTCGAATCTAAAAGAAGGCATAATAATATTACCAAAAGCATATCAGTATATCATGCCAGAGAAAGTACTTTCGTTACTTTAAGAGGAAACCGAATTATTTTTATGATGGTTTTGATGAATATCAAGGCAATTTTAGATATTCTTTTCATTGTGACGTAACACCAGTTTTTCTTGAACTGAGTTCTCAAAAACATTAACTGTGCAAAATAAGAACATGCCACAATGAAAAAAATTTGAATGTCAGCAATGCTTTCCATTGAGCTCTCTCCCTCTTGAACAATTTACTGAACTTTGTAAATGATTATAGTGAAAGTGCCAAAATATTGAATGAACAGGCTTTTCTCTGGTCGATATCCTGATGAAGAAGTCTCGCGTTTGGCTCAACAGTAAGGTGATCCTGAATCACATTGGTCTGAAAAGATTTTGAGGAGAACAACGCTGAAGGCTTCAGACAATCCTTTTGAGTTATCTGAAGTAATTCCGTAATAATCAAGTTTTTTTTAACATTAAGATTGTTAAAGAAGCCAAACGACTTTCTCTTCATTCGAAACATCAAAAAGGCCAATTCCAGAGTTGGAAAAAATCTCTGTTTTTACAGCTCGCAGTTTTGGGCGAAATGTGGCCAGTTGTTGTCCCTTTGAGTAAATTTTTCTTCAACAAAAAAAAAAATTTGACAAAAATATTTGTACTTTTTTTTTTTAATTCTGAAGATTGTAGAAATAAAAGAAATGAAAGCAAAACGATGAGAAAAATGCATCAAGTTAAAAGACTTTTCGGGATAAATGAATGCCCAAATCATGAACCCGCCGCCAAACAGAACACAACAACAGACAACAAAGCAGCCAATATCGATTCATCTCATCAACAAATCACCAACACCACATTAAACAGACCTCCTACGTCCACCTTAACTGATGAGCATTACATTCACCAAAAAGAAATGACAAGCCTCCACTCCAAGATCGATTCTCTCAACAATCAACTATATGACCAGTTTGACTACATCGAAAATGGCCTCCCTCCTCTTATCAAACAGATTTTGAAAGGTGACTTAACTTTTAAAATTCAAGGATAATGGGCTCTTCACTTGTCTCAGAAGAAACGTTGGAAGCCGAATATGTCAACAAAACTGACTTCAACCTCACACAGAAAACATTGAAAAACCTTATAATCAAGAATCAGGCTCTCGAGTCAAAATTGAAAAGAAATGTGAGAGGTTATTTTCAAACGTCCCTAGGGGGCAAGGTAGGGATTCATGACTCAAGAAAATTTTCAGGTTACTACCCGTCCCTACATTTTCCTCTAAAATACCAATGGTCTCAAGGGACCCTCAGTAACCCGCTTAGAAAACTGATAAAACTTATTCATCATGTTTCATAAATTTATCATGATACTTTTCATCGCAACTTTTTTCTCACGAACAATCATATCAATAATTTAACAATTCTGCCTAGTCAATTCCTTTATCTTCTTATTTACAAAAAAATTCTTGAAAAATGCAAGCTCTTGTTGTTTGCATTCAGTTAGGCTTTTTGGAAATTTGCTTTTTGCAATACAAAACATGAGAAAAATTTGATCGAACCAAATTTCTCTAGTAGAGCCATTCTCAGTTTACTTTCTTTATCAAAAGGTGTTTAAGATGTTTACTTCAATTAAGATGTCTCCTATGAAAGCACTTTAAAAGTCTTGAAGTATCATTTCTATTTCTAACTCAACTGATTATTCTCTATTGAAATTTGAGCAAGAATTTCTGCGAAATGAGTTAGATGTTGCTGCAAGAATAAATTTCTTAATTTTTTCTCAAACTAATCCCAAGACAAAAATTAAAAGTTCAAAATATCCAAACAGAGTATGAAATCTCGAAATAATTGCGCATTTGATATGAGTTTCAGGACTTATCAAGAAGTACATATCTATACTCAGAAAATAAAATAATAATTGCTCAGGTCACACAACCGTTCCTTGATCTCTCAAGAAGATCTACATTGAATGTAGGGACCCCCTGTGACCTAAGAGTTCTCATCTGAAAATTTTCATCGTAGGGATGTTTGAAAATAACCTCTCACAAATAAACAAGTTTTTTTTTTTAAGAAAAAGGCTCTCAAGAGAAATCAGTATGAAAATCCTTCGATTTCGTCATTTTCCGATGAAATGATTTGAAATATAGAATTAAGAAAAACAAAACCCCCTTAAGATAGAAGCTTACATCCCACAAAATGAACTTATTCAATTCCTAATCATTGGTGATTCCAATCTAGACCTCAATAACCCTGCCTCAGAAGCATACATACTTCTCCAAAAATGTTTTAAACGATTAAATTTAAACATCAAACAAATCAAGACACCAGTAAAAACTTTAAACTTGATTTTCTGATCACTGGCAAAGGCTTTCTAGTACATCAAAGCACATGCATCTCTAGCCCATCTAATGATAAAGCCATCAGCTGATACCTAACCTTAAACCTTTCCGATTAGCCCAAAACTATGAAAATTCCTTCTCAAGAATGTGCAGATTCAATCACAAATCAACTCTTAAGCAATAAGGAAGTCACACACTCATCAATTTTTCTCCATGAACTGCAATTTGCAAATATGAAGCAAACAAAGACCTTCCCAAAATGCTTAAATATAAACTAAGAGATCTCAACCTTATGGAGAAACTGCTCAAACTTGATGAAGCTACCAATCTCTCCACCGAGATCAATAACTACTGGGGGAAGAAACAGAGAAAAAAAAAATGGACATCAGAAAAAAAACAGAGGAATCAAACTTAAATATCATCTCTTGAAAAGAGATCAGGAATAATCAACAGAATCAAAACAGATGAACATATAATCGTGACAACCCAGATGAAATTGAATTCCATCTTGCTCAAATGGTAGAAGAAATTCAGGGTGAGAATATATCACTGCACCTTTTCAAAACTTCCAATCCTTGATACCAAACAAATTGAATCTATTGAGACCAAAATTTCGGCGAACAAAGCAATCAGACTAGTTGGCCTTTCAGATGATCTCTTTAAATCTGAGAGAATAAAAAACACCACTAGTATTTTCCAAGGTCTGTGGTCCATTGACTTAGACCACATCCCTCGCATTCAAGCATCTTTGACCTCAGGATTAATTCCCCTTAACAACACATTTCCTGAAATTCCAAACAGAAAACAAATGCGTCCCATTATTGTCTGCAGTCCTTTACAGAAATTACTCAAGCTCCATTCTTATGCAATATCTCGAAATAAAAATGATCTCAAGCCAAGTTGGCTTCATGTCTCATTTGGAAATTCAAGTTCATCTTCATAGAGCAATTGACAGAATAAAACTCAGAACTTATAAGAGCATAAATGTTCGAGATTTTCAATTTGAAATAGAAATATATCAAATTTGCTCACCTTTTATCACAAATAAAATTATATTAGAGAAAAGCCGGGCTAAGGATCCCAAAATATATAATGTCCTTCAAATCAACTCTTTTCTTTTTGATGTTAGATATAACGGAGAAAATCCTCAAAATCTCGTTATAAAGGCAAATCTTAAAAGCCAGGCCTGCTATTGTTCCCATCTGATTTATTCCAGATCCCCGTACGCCTATTTCTTCGCTGTTTTGCTGAAAAAGAAGGAAGAAATTGTCAAAGCAACACAGACGGTTAAACCCAAGATGGAAAATGAAACCTAATGAAAGCACAGAATTTCGTTTATAGGAGAATCACTTTCTTCGGATGAAGATCCTTCAAACGCCAATTCAGAAAGAATAGGGGGAAAAAGTTCAAGCTCAAAAAAGAGGGCCAAGAGTCCGAGAGCTCCACTAATAATTAAAGTAGGGTTGAAAATAGGCCGGCGATTGGCGGAAAATGCCGAAACATTTTTGAAATCGCCGACATCTCCTCAAACATTGTCGGCCCTAAAAGTAAATTTCTGACAAAAATCTTTTTTTCAACATTTCTGATTTTTTGTCATAAAAATTTTTTGGTATTGAAGTTATGTTTGAAAGTTTATCTCATATTGATTGAGAAGTTTCAGAACTGAACTGAAAGATTTCAGTGGGCTGTCAAAGAAGGAGGTCTCTTAACAAACTTGGTTTCCTTCCATCCTAATAAAATTTTTCAGCCGATAGTTTCTTCAAATTGCCGACAGACCTCAAAATCCTATCGGCAAAGCCGCCAAAAAGTCAATTCCTATTTCCAACCCTGAATCAAAGTCAAATAAAAATCAAGCAAGTGAGCAAAACTCCGATAGAAGTCAGAGTAATATATCTGTTCCACCAAAATGTTCAATTAATGCTTTCCTAATACCGCTTTATCCCTCAAATTTCGGTTTTTGGATTTTTCACTTTTTCAGCCAAAAAAAAATTCGATTAAAAAAAAAATTTAATTTCAAAGCAAATTTTGAGATTGTCTTTTCCTCACTTTGTGAAAAAAATCTGTTTTCTGTTTTTGGCTTACAACTGAAAATTTTTAGAATCCTGAGACAGAAACCCTTTTCGTCACTCTGTCCTAAAAAAACCTTTTAGGTTAAAGCCGAGACCCTTTTTACGCTCTCCATCACGAAAATTTATTGTGAATTTATGACAGGCTTTCAACCACTCAAGAAACGTAATCGTTTGTTCTTTATTTCGATTCTCACAGACCCCCCTTGAGTCACTCCGTGTTTTTCATTGTGTTTGAGAAATATTTGATGAATTATTGTCTTTCTGGATTCCAGTTTTATCCAAGAGCCAAAAGATTTTTCTTTCGAATCTAAAGAACAGACACAAAA
>Ga0182738_1006696_pt1 | contig 11895 bp, 23 predicted proteins | sample eDN5th30CBELigMG_FD_128876 | JGI IMG/M metagenome (GOLD analysis project Ga0182738, IMG submission 128876) | Enriched Miracle-Growth compost microbial communities from Emeryville, California, USA - eDNA 5th pass 30_C BE-Lig MG (version 2)... ...
CTGCGCGTCGGTGATCGTGACGATCGTGTTGTTGAACGAGGCGTTGACGTGCGCGACGCCGGCGATGATATTCTTGCGCTCCCTGCGACGGGGACGCGCGGTGGCGGCAGCGGCTGCAGCTTTGGCCATGACCCTGGTTCCCCTCTTACTTCGTCACTTTTTTCTTGCCGGCGATCGGCTTGGCAGGACCCTTGCGGGTGCGCGCGTTGGTATGCGTGCGCTGGCCGTGGACCGGCAGGCCGCGGCGATGCCGCAAGCCGCGATAGCAGGCCAGGTCCATCAGGCGCTTGATGTTCATCGCCACTTCGCGACGGAGATCGCCTTCGACGGTGTAGTCGCGGTCGATCGTCTCGCGGATGCGGATGACCTCGTCGTCGGTCAGCGTGTTCACGCGCCGCGACTCGTCGATCCCCACCTTCCCCAGGATCTCGACGGCCTTCGCCTGCCCAATCCCGTGGATGTACTGCAGCCCGACGACCACGCGCTTGGCGGTCGGAATGTTGATGCCGGCTATACGAGCCAAAGTTCGAACTCCTTCAATGACTTACGGCGCGCTGACGCGCGCCCGTACGACGTTCCGCTGGCCCCGGAAAAGCGCGCGATTATAGGGATCGCGACGCGCGAGTCAACGGATACTCCGATTGTCAAGTCCCCGCCAAAACAGCGCGGATCTGACGGTACACCTCATCCATCGCGGCCATGCCGTCGACCTTCCTCAGGACTCCCTTCGCCCGATAGTAGGGCAGCAGCGGCTCGGTCTGGGCGCGATAGGCGGCCATCCTGGTCTTCATGGTCTCCGCATTGTCGTCCGGGCGGCGGGTGAACTCCGTCGACCCGCAGACATCGCAGACCCCTTCGACCTTGGGCCGCTTGAACCTGTCGTGATAGCCCGTGCCGCACTTGGCACAGGTGAACCGGCCGACGACGCGATCGGTCAGCGCGGCCTCGTCGACTTCCATTTCGATCACGTGGTCGAGCTTCCTGCCCGCCTTCTCCAGCATGGTATCCAGCGCCCGGGCCTGGGCTTCGGTGCGCGGGAAGCCGTCCAGAATGAAGCCGCCGGCGCAGTCGGGCCGGGAGATGCGGTCCTCGATCAGCCCGACCATCAGCGCATCGGGGACCAGCTGGCCGGCAGCGACGATGCCCTTCGCCTGCTCGCCGAGCGCGCTGCCGGACTTCATCTCGGCACGCAGCATGTCGCCCGTGGAGAGCTGGATCATGCCGACGTCGTTCTGCAGCCGCTGGGCCTGGGTGCCCTTTCCGGCGCCCGGCGGACCCAGAAGAATGATGTTCATCGTTCCTAGCGTCCCCTGCCCCTGAGACGGGCTTTCTTGATCAGGCCCTCATACTGGTGGGCCAGCAGATGCGCCTGGATCTGGGTCACGGTGTCGAGCGTGACCGACACCACGATCAGCAGGCTCGTACCGCCGAAATAGAACGGCACGCCGCCGCGGGCGATCAGCAGCTCGGGCAGGATGCAGACCGCCGAGAGATAGACCGCGCCGATCGCCGTCAGCCGATTGAGGATGTACTCGAGGTATTCGGCGGTATTCTTGCCGGGCCGTATGCCGGGGACGAAGCCGCCGTTCTTCTTGAGATTGTCCGCCGTGTCGACCGGGTTGAACACGACCGTCGTGTAGAAGAAGCAGAAGAACACGATCAGGCCGATATAGGCCGCCAGATACAGCGGGGTGCCATGCCCCAGGTAGGTCGCGATCCATTGCGCTATGCCCGGCTCGCCGCCGCTGCCCTGGAACGAGGCGATGGTCGCCGGGAAGAGCAGCAGCGAAGACGCGAAGATCGGCGGAATGACGCCCGAGGTGTTGATCTTGAGCGGCAGGTGCGAAGCCTCGCCGCCATACATGCGGTTGCCGACCTGGCGCTTGGGATATTGCACCACGATCCGCCGCTGCGCGGTTTCGACAAAGACGACGACCGCGACGACCGCCACGATGCCGATCGCGAGGGCGATGATGAACAGCGCCGACAGCGCGCCGGTCCGGCCGAGCTCGAGGGTCTGGACCAGGGCGCTGGGCAGCGCCGCCACGATGCCGGCGAAGATGATCAGCGAGGTGCCGTTGCCGACGCCGCGGGCGGTGATCTGCTCGCCCAGCCACATCAGCAGCAGCGTGCCGCCGACCAGGGTGACGATGGTGACGAACCGGAAGAACAGCCCGGGATCGTGCACGACGGGGCCCATCGACGCGGTCTGGCTCTCCAGTCCGACGGCGATCCCGTAAGCCTGGAAGGTCGCCAGCACGACCGTGCCGTAGCGGGTATATTGATTGATCTTCTTGCGGCCGGCCTCGCCTTCCTTCTTCAGCGCCTCGAGCGACGGCACGACCGACGTCAGGATCTGCATGATGATGGAGGCCGAGATGTACGGCATGATCGACAGGGCGAGGATCGACATGCGCCCGATCGACCCGCCGGAGAACACGTCGAGCATGCCGGCGATGCCGCCGGCATTCTGCGCGAAGATCTCCGCGAGGGCCGCCGGATCGACGCCCGGGACCGGGATGTAGGCGCCGATGCGGAAGACGACGAGTGCGCCGATGGTAAACCACAGGCGCTTCTTCAGCTCGGTCGCCTTACCGATCGAACCCCAATTCAGGTTGGAGGCGAGTTGCTCGGCGGCTGATGCCATGGACGACCCTCACGCGTGAACGGTTAGGCGGCCTCGGCAGCAGGCTTGGGAGGCAGCTCGACCTTGCCGCCGGCCTTTTCGACCGCGGCGATCGCCGACGCCGAGGCGCCCGCGACCTTCACTTCGATCTTGGCGGTAAGCTCGCCTTTGCCAAGCAGCCGTACGCCGTCCGACGGATTCTTGAACAGCCCGGCAGCCTGCATCGCCGCGGCGTCGATCGTCTTTCCCGCATCGAGCTTCTTGTCGTCGATCGCCTTCTGCAGCGCGCCGAGGTTGACCACCTGCCAGCTCTTCTGGTGCGGCGGCCGGAAGCCGCGCTTGGGGATGCGCCGGTAGAGCGGCATCTGCCCGCCCTCGAAGCCCTTGATGGCCACGCCGGTGCGGGACTTCTGGCCCTTGACGCCACGCCCGGCCGTCTTGCCCTTGCCCGAGCCGATGCCCCGGCCCACGCGCATACGGCCCTTGCGGGCGCCGGCATTGTCGGCGATTTCGTTCAGTTTCATCTTCCCATACCCTCCGGCGTCGTCGCAGCGGCTCGATCACGAGCCGCTGCTATCGGGCCGACTCCTCATCGACGCGCACCAGATGGCGCACCTTGTTGATCATGCCGCGCACCGACGGCGTGTCCTCGAGGACGCGGCTGCGGTGGCGCTTGTTCAGACCCAGGCCCTTGAGCGTCGCGAGCTGGTCGTCCGTCCGCCCGATCGGGCTGCCGGTCTGGGTGACCTTTACGGTCTTCTTGTCGGCCATGGTCGTTCTCCTCAGGCAGTCGCTTCGACCGGCTGCTGATCGCCGTCGCGACGGCCGAGCAGGTCGCCGACCTTCTTGCCGCGGCGGGTCGCCACCATGCGCGGCGAGTTCAGCTTCTCCAGCGCCATGAAGGTCGCCTTGATCATGTTGTGCGGGTTGGACGTGCCGACCGACTTGGCGACGATGTCCTTGATTCCGAGCGTCTCGAACACCGCGCGCATCGGGCCGCCGGCGATGATGCCGGTGCCGGCTGGAGCCGCGCGCAGCGTCACCTTGCCGGCGCCGAAGCGCCCCTTCACATCGTGATGGAGGGTGCGGCCGTCGCGCAGCGGCACGCGGACCAGGCCGCGCTTGGCCGCTTCCGTGGCCTTGCGGATCGCCTCGGGCACCTCGCGCGCCTTGCCGGCGCCGTGGCCGACGCGACCGCGCTGGTCACCGACCACCACGATCGCGGCGAAGGCGAAGCGCCGGCCGCCCTTCACCACCTTCGCGACGCGATTGATGGTGACCAGCTTGTCGGTCAGCTCGTTTTCCTCGTCGTGGCCACCGCGGTCGCGGCCCCGATCGCGTTCGCGCGGGGGACGGCCGGATCCGGAAGGTGAACGGGCCATGTGCTAACTCCTCAGAACGACAGGCCGCCCTCTCGGGCGGCGGCGGCCAGCGCAGCGACGCGGCCGTGATACTGGTAACCGCCGCGGTCGAACACGACGGCCTTGACGCCGGCGGCGATCGCGCGCTCGGCGATCAGCTTGCCGACCTCGGACGCGGCGTCCTTGTTGGCGCCGGTCTTCAGCCTGCCCTTGAGGCCCCCGTCGAGCGACGAGGCGGCCGCCAGGGTCAGGCCCTTACGGTCGTCGATGACCTGGGCGTAGATGTGCTTGCCCGAGCGGAACACGCTGAGGCGGGGACGCTCGCCGGCGGCCTTGCGCAACGCATAGCGTGCGCGGCGCTGGCGGCGGGCGAATAGAGCTTTGCTGTCGGCCATGGGTGATCGCCTTACTTCTTCTTGCCTTCCTTGCGCCGGATCGTCTCCGTCGAGTACTTGATGCCCTTGCCCTTGTAGGGCTCGGGCGGACGCAGGCTGCGGATTTCCGCAGCGAGCTGTCCCACGCGCTGACGATCGGCTCCGGTAATCTCGATCTCGGTCGGCCTGACCGCCCGAATCTGGATACCGGCGGGAATCGGGACCTCGACGTCGTGGCTGAAGCCGAGCTGCAGCTTGAGCGTCTTGGCGTCCGCCGCGGCGCGGTAGCCGACGCCGTTGATCTCGAGGTTGATGGTGAAGCCGTCCGAGACACCGCGAACCATGTTGCTCACGAGATTCCGGGCGGTGCCCCGCTGCATGCGCGCGCGACGGCTCTCGCCACGCGGCTTGAAGTTGAGGTTGGCGCCGTCGCGGGAGATCTCGACGTCGTCATGGACGACGAACGCGAGCTCGCCGCGCTTGCCCTTGACCTTCAGCGCCTGGCCCTGGAGGTCGACGGTGACGCCCGTGGGGACGATCACCGGGTTCTTGCCGACTCGCGACATGTCAGAACACCTTGCAGAGGACTTCGCCGCCGACATTGGCGGCGCGCGCTTCGGCATCGGACATGACGCCGCGCGGCGTGGACAGGATCGAGATGCCGAGCCCGTTGAAATGGCGCGGCAGCTCGCGGATCTTGGAATAGACGCGGCGGCCGGGAGTGGAGACCCGCTTGATCTCCTTGATGACCGGCTTGCCGTTGTCGTACTTCAGCTCGACGCGAAGCTCCTTCACGCCCTTGCGCAGCTCTTCCTCGAACCAGCCGCGGATGTAGCCTTCGCGCTGAAGCACGTCGAGAACGTTGGACCGCATGCGCGAGGCCGGCACGGTCACGCTGTCGAGGCGTGCCGACTGGCCGTTGCGGATACGTGTCAGCAAATCGCCGACGGGATCTGTCATCGCCATGGTCTGCGGGCTCCCGTTACCAGCTCGACTTCACGACGCCGGGCAATGCGCCCGACGACGCCAGCTCACGCAGCGCCAGGCGCGAGAGCTTGAACTTGCGATACACGGCCCGCGGACGGCCCGTAATCTCGCACCGATTGCGAATGCGCGTCGGCGAGGAGTTGCGCGGCAGCTCGGCGAGCTTGAGCCGGGCACCGAAGCGATCCTCCGGCGTCAGCTTGTCGTCCACCGCCATCGCCTTCAGCTTGGCGCGCTTGCCGGCATACTGCTTCGCCATCCTGGCGCGCCGGTTGTTCTTCTCGACTGAGCTCTTCTTGGCCATTCTTCTTCTCCGGCCTCAGTTCACGAACGGGAAGTCGAAGGCACGGAGAAGCGCCTTGGCTTCCGCGTCCGTCTTCGCCGTCGTGCAGATGATGATGTCCATGCCGCGGACCATGTCGACCTTGTCGTACTCGATCTCCGGAAACACGATCTGCTCCTTGAGACCCATGGCGAAGTTGCCGCGGCCGTCGAACGACTTGCCGTTCAGCCCGCGGAAGTCGCGGACGCGCGGCAGGGCGATGTTCACCAGCCGGTCGACGAACTCGTACATGCGGTCGCGCCGCAGCGTGACCTTGGCGCCGATCGACATGCCCTCGCGCAGCTTGAAGGTCGCGATCGAGACGCGGGACTTGGTGACGACCGGCTTCTGGCCGGTGATCGCCGACAGGTCGGCAACCGCACCGTCGACGGCCTTGCGGTCGTTGACCGCCTCGCCGACGCCCATGTTGATGACGATCTTGTCCAGCTTCGGCACCTCGAAGGGGTTCTTGTAGGAGAACTCCTTGGTCAGCGCCTCACGGACGGTCTTGGTGTAGTGCTCTTGCAGTCGCGCGGGCATGGCCCGTTACTCCTAGCGGTCGATGGTTTCGCCGGAGGCGCGCGCGTAGCGCACTTTCCGACCGTCTTCCAGGAACTTGAAACCGACCTTGGTCGGCTTGTCGGATTTCGGATCGAGCAAGGCCACGTTGGAGACGTGGATCGCGGCCTCGCGCTCGATGATGCCGCCCTGCTCGGTGCGGCCGGGCTTGGTATGGCGCTTGATCATGTTCACGCCCGACACCACGACGCGGCTCTCGGCCGGCAGGACTCTGAGCACGTCGCCCACCCTGCCCTTGCTGCGGCCGGTGATGACCTTCACGCGGTCGCCCTTCTTGATCTTCATCTTGCTGGTCATGGGCTAGAGGACCTCCGGCGCGAGCGAGATGATCTTCATGAACTTCTTGGCGCGCAGCTCGCGGGTCACGGGACCCGAGATGCGGGTGCCGATCGGCTCGTTCTGCTTGTTGATCAGCACCGCCGCGTTGCGGTCGAAGCGGATGGCGCTGCCGTCGCCGCGGCGCAGCGGGAACGACGTGCGCACGACCACGGCCCGGTGCACCTCGCCCTTCTTCACGCCGCGGCGTGGCAGGGCGACCTTGATGGACACGACGATGATATCGCCGACGCTGGCGTACTTGCGCCGTGAACCGCCCAGCACCTTGATGCACTGGACTGTCTTGGCGCCGGAATTATCGGCAACGTCGAGATTGGTTCGCATCTGGATCATGTGACTGCTCCCGGCCCGTCCTCAAGCCTTCGCGCCATCGACCAGAACTTCCCAGCTCTTGGTCCTGGACAGCGGACGGCACTCGCGGATCTTCACGTTCTCGCCGACCTTGCCCTTGAAGGCGTTGGTCTCGTCGTGCGCGTGATACTTCTTCGAGCGGCGGATGAACTTCTTGTAGATCGGGTGCTGAACGCGGCGCTCGACCTTCACGACGATGGTCTTGTCCATCTTGTCGCTGACGACGACGCCTTCGAGAATTCGTTTCGGCATTGACGACTCCTTAACCTGCGGCCTTCTCGCCCAGCACCGTCTTGATGCGGGCGATATCGCGGCGCACCTGGCGCACGCGTCCGGTCTTGCCGAGCTGACCGCCGGCCTTCTGGAAACGCAGGTTGAATGCTTCCTTGCGCAGCTTCCCGAGCTCTTCCTTGAGCTGGTCCTGCGTCTTGGGGCGAAGATCCGTGGCCTTCATGGCTTTCTCCCTAGCCCTCGACGCCGACGCGGGCGACGAAACGGGTCTTGATCGGCAGCTTGGCAGCAGCGAGCGCCAGCGCCTCCTTGGCGACCTGGGGGGTCACGCCTTCGAGCTCGAACAGGATGCGGCCGGGCTTCACGCGGGCTGCCCAGAACTCGGGCGCCCCCTTGCCGGAGCCCATGCGGACTTCGGCAGGCTTCTTCGAGACCGGCACGTCCGGGAAAATCCGGATCCAGACGCGGCCGGCACGCTTCATGTGACGCGTGATGGCACGACGGGCGGCCTCGATCTGGCGGGCGGTCAGCCGGTCCGGCTCCATTGCCTTCAGGCCGAAAGACCCGAAGTCGAGGCTGAAGCCGCCCTTGGCCGCGCCGCTGATGCGGCCCTTGAAGGCCTTGCGGTACTTGGTGCGTTTGGGTTGCAGCATGACTTCCTACCTACGCGTCCCTCTGCTCGGTGCGCTCGACCCGGGCCGGAGTCCGCTGCGGTGCGGCTTCCTCGGCGCGCTTGTCGTGCGCCATCGGGTCGTGCGCCATGATCTCGCCCTTGAACACCCACACCTTGACGCCGCAGGTGCCGAAGGTGGTGAAGGCGGTGGCAATGCCATAGTCGATGTCGGCGCGCAGCGTGTGCAGCGGCACGCGGCCTTCGCGGTACCACTCCATGCGCGCGATCTCGGCGCCGCCCAGGCGACCCGAGCAATTGATGCGGATGCCGCCGGCGCCAAGGCGCATGGCCGACTGCACGGCGCGCTTCATGGCGCGGCGGAAGGCGACCCGGCGCTCGAGCTGCTGGGCGATGTTCTCGGCGATCAGCGTGGCATCGATCTCCGGCTTGCGAATCTCGACGATGTTCAGCGCCACTTCGCCCTTGGTCATCTTGGCGAGGTCGCCGCGCAGCTTCTCGATGTCGGCGCCCTTCTTGCCGATCACGACGCCCGGGCGGGCGGTGTGGATCGTGACGCGGGCGCGCTTGGCCGGACGCTCGATGACGATCTTGGCCACGCCCGCCTGGGCCAGCCGCTCGCGCAGCACCTTGCGGATATGGATGTCCTCATGGAGCATCTTCGAGTATTCGTCGCCCTCGGCGTACCAGCGCGAATCCCAGGTCCGGTTGATGCCGAGACGCAGGCCGACCGGATTGACCTTCTGACCCATGCTACTTTTCCTCCGCCTCGGGCCGCTCGCGCACCACGATGGTGAGATGGCTGAACGGCTTGACGATGCCGGCCGCGCGGCCGCGGCCGCGGGTCTGGAAGCGCTTCATGACGAGGCTCTTGCCGACCGACGCCTCCGCCACGATCAGACGATCAACATCGAGGTTGTGGTTGTTCTCGGCGTTGGCGATCGCCGAATTCAGCACCTTCTTCACGTCCTGCGCGATGCGCTTCTTGGAGAAGGTGAGCTCGTTGACGGCTGACGACGCCCTCTTGCCCCGGATCGTCGCGGCCACGAGATCGAGCTTCCGCGGGCTGACGCGCACGGTGCGCAGGACCGCCTTGGCTTCGTTGTCCGCCTCGCGGCGGGGTGCGGATGGCTTGCTCATCGCATCAACCCTTCGCGACCTTCTTGTCGCCGGCGTGTGACGTGAAGGTGCGGGTCGGCGAGAACTCGCCAAGCTTGTGCCCGACCATCTCCTCGGAGACGTTCACCGGAATGAACTTCTTGCCGTTGTAGACGCCGAACGTAAGGCCGACGAACTGCGGCAGGATCGTCGAGCGGCGCGACCAGGTCCTGATCACGTCGCTGCGCACGCTGCCGCGCGCCTTTTCGGCCTTCTTGATCAGGCTGCCCTCCACGAAGGGGCCCTTCCAGACGGAACGTGCCACTGCCTATCTCCTACCGCGTCGCGTGACGGCGACGGACGATGAACTTGTCCGTGGCCTTGTTCTTGCGGGTCTTCTTGCCCTTGGTCGGCTTGCCCCACGGGGTGACCGGGTGACGGCCGCCGGACGTCTTGCCTTCGCCGCCGCCGTGCGGATGGTCGACCGGATTCATGACGACGCCGCGGACCACCGGGCGGCGGCCGAGCCAGCGGCTGCGGCCGGCCTTGCCGACCACCGTGTTCTGGTTGTCCGGATTGCTGACCGCGCCGACGGTGGCCAGGCACTCCGCCGGCACCAGCCGCACCTCGCCCGAATTCAGCTTGAGCTGGGCGTAGCCCGCGTCCTTGCCGACGAGCTGGACGTAAGTGCCCGCCGACCGCGCGATCTGGCCGCCGCGGCCCTTCTTCATCTCGACGTTGTGCACGATCGTGCCGACCGGCATGTTGGCGAGCGGCATGGCATTGCCCGGCTTGATGTCGACCTTGTCGCCCGACATCACCTCGTCGCCCGCCTTCAGACGCTGCGGCGCGAGGATATAGGACAGTTCGCCGTCGGTATACTTGATCAGCGCGATGAAGGCCGACCGGTTCGGGTCGTACTCGAGGCGCTCGACCGTCGCGGTCACGCCGAACTTGCGCCGCTTGAAGTCGACCAGGCGCAGGCGCCGCTTGTGACCGCCGCCGCGATGATTGGCGGTGATGTGGCCGTGGTTGTTGCGCCCGCCCGCCTCGCTCTTGCCCCTGGTCAGCGCCTTGACCGGCTTGCCCTTCCAGAGGCCCGAACGGTCGACGATGACCAGCTGCCGCAGCGACGGTGTGGTCGGCTTGAATGTCTTGAGAGCCATCTTTCTTCCCCCGTCCTACAGGCCCGTGGTCACGTCGATCTTGTGACCCTCGACCAGCGAGACGATCGCCTTCTTCCAGTCGCCACGTACGCCCGGCCGGCCTTTGAAGAGCTTCTTCTTGCCCTGTACGTTGATGGTGTTCACGGCCTTGACCTTGACCTTGAACAGACCTTCGACAGCCTGCTTGATCTCGGGCTTGGTGGCGTCAGCGGCGACCTTGAAGGTCACCTGGCTGTGCTCCGAACCATTGGTCGTCTTTTCCGTGATCAGCGGCGCGCGGATGACTTCGTACATGCGCGAGCGGCTCACGACGAGCTTGATCGGCGGTCTTGCGCTCATTGGAGGCGCTCCTCGAGATGCTTCACGGCGTCCTTGGTCAGCACCAGCGTATCGCGGCGCAGGATGTCGTAGACGTTCGCGCCTTGTTGCGGCAGCACATCGACATGGGCGATGTTGGCCGCGGCGCGGGCGAAGTTGGTGTCGACCTCGGCACCGGCGATGATCAGCACCGACGACACGCCGAGCTTGCCGAAATGGCCCTTGAGCCTGGCCGTCTTGGGCTCGGCGAGCGCGGCCGCGTCGACCACGATCAGCTTGCCTTCGGCCGCCTTGGACGACAGCGCGCAGCGCAGGGCCAGCTTGCGGACCTTCTTCGGCAGGTCCGAAGCGTGGCTGCGCACGACCGGGCCGAACGCCTTGCCGCCGCCGCGGAACTGAGGCGCCGCCTTGTTGCCGTGGCGGGCCTGGCCGGTGCCCTTCTGGGCGTACATCTTCTTGGCCGTGGCCGTCACTTCCGAACGGCCCTTGGTCTTGTGCGTGCCCTGCTGGCGGCGCGACAGCTGCCACACCACGCACCGCTGCAGGATGTCCTTGCGGACGGGCGCGCCGAACACCGCATCGGCAAGGTCGATCTCGCCGGCGCTGTCGCCCTCGATGGTCTTGACCGCGATCTTCATTCTCGGATCCTCAGGCCTGCGGCGCGGCGTCGGCCGCCCCGCTCGATTCAGCAGGGGCCTCGGGAGCTGCGGCCTCGGCAGCGGCCTTGCGCAGGCCGGCCGGGTACGGCGCATCCTTGTGGCGGGCGCGCTTGGACGCGTCCTTGACGATGATGTAGCCATTGCTGGCACCGGGAACGGCGCCGGAGACCAGCAGCAGACCCTTCTCGTCGTCGGTGGCAACGACCTTGAGGTTCTGCGTGGTCACGCGCTCGCTGCCGTAGTGGCCAGCCATCTTCTTGCCGGGGAAGGTACGACCCGGGTCCTGCCGATTGCCGGTCGAGCCGTGCGACCGGTGCGAGACCGACACGCCGTGGCTCGCCTCGAGGCCGTGGAAATTCCAACGCACCATCGAGCCGGTGAAGCCGCGGCCGATCGTGGTGCCCACGACATCGACGAACTGGCCGGGCACGAAATGGCTCGGCACCAGCTCGGCGCCAACCTCGAGCACGGCGTCCTTGGCGACGCGGAACTCGACCAGCTTCTTCTTCGGCTCGACCTTGGCCTTGGCGAAGTGACCGCGCATCGGCTGGGTCACGTTCTTCACCTTGGCCTTGCCGTAGCCGAGCTGGACGGCGGTGTACTTGTCCTTCTCTTCCGAACGGACAGCGACAACCTGCAATGATTCGATCTTCAGAACGGTCACCGGCACATGCTCCCCCGCGTCGTTGAAGACGCGGGTCATGCCGACCTTCTGGGCGACGAGACCGCAACGCATGGTCTGTTCCTCTTCCCTGTCTCTCTTACGCGCCGAGCTTGATCTCGACATCGACGCCCGAGGCGAGGTCGAGCTTCATCAGCGCGTCCACGGTCTGCGGCGTCGGATCGACGATGTCGAGCA
>Ga0182738_1006697_pt1 | contig 11893 bp, 12 predicted proteins | sample eDN5th30CBELigMG_FD_128876 | JGI IMG/M metagenome (GOLD analysis project Ga0182738, IMG submission 128876) | Enriched Miracle-Growth compost microbial communities from Emeryville, California, USA - eDNA 5th pass 30_C BE-Lig MG (version 2)... ...
ATACGTGACAAATTTTTATCAATTAATAAATATTTTCCGCTCTTTTTATTATCAAACTCGCTCTCACTTAAAAAACATCACATTTTTAAGAACTCTCATCTCTTATAAAAATTACCAAATAAAGAAAAAGAAACTATAAATTCATATAGTTTTAAAGGATTTATTAAAGAGATATAAAGAAAACCATTTTTCTCATTTCAAGAAACCCAAAGAAAATTCTTCAAGGGAGAGAGAGAGGACAAAATTGTTATTTTCTTTAAATTTATATCATCAATACCAAGTGAAACCAGGATGGATCATACAGCTCTTTTGAACTTACTTTTTGTTGGATCAAGTGGGTCAGGAAGGAGTAGTACTTGCAACACACTGTACAGCAATAGCAATAAAGACAAAGGTCCTTTTCAAGTAAGTCATGATGAAGTCTCGCGTAACATACATACAGTCAATTACATCTCAGAATCGAAACATCTAAGGCTGATTGACACTCCTGGGTTTGGAGACCCTCGTATCGATGAGGCTAAAATTGATGAAATCCTCAAACAACTTGCATTACTTTTTCTAAATTCGAGTGATAAATCCAATAACAAGATCCATGGATTTGTTCTAGTTGTGAAACTTGACACCAATTATTCAACTCTCGGATCAGATCTCCTCCGTATCCACGAACTGTTTGGTGATCAAGTGTTTAAAAGTCTGCTTATTCTTCCAATCACAAACCAAAAAGAACATCTTCATGAAAGGTTAGCCGAAGAACTAAACAAAGCCAAAAACATTTTCGAAATCCTCAAAAAGGAAAAAGGACGAGGCCTGAATGATAGCTGGTACTGCTTATGGGATAATAAAGAACCAACAGAGAAGCAAGAATATGACCTAATTCAGAAAATAAAAAATCTTCAGCCATACACATATGAGCATTATCTTCAAGCGAATGTACTGCATAATGAAAAAATGAAAACCCAGCAGCGCCTCGATGCGAAGCTTGAAGAGGAAGCGGAACAGTCAGAAACTGGCCTCCAAATCAGAAAGACTAAAGTTGAAATTGAAGAAATCTTGCACGCCATTGAAAGTATCAATCAGAGCACAAGGTTAACAACTCAACAATTATATGAGCAAATGAAAAAGGACATCAATGAGACTACTGATGAGTTCTTGGAGCTGGCCAATACTAAGCACAACTTATTTCATCCTTCTTTGGACGCTTTTATTCGAGACAACAAAAAAGTTCTGAAGAGAATGGAAGCGCATCTCGAAGAGTCATTAAAAAAGCAAGAAGCTGCAGAGGAGAGAAATCTCACTGATCTTGTCGGGAACTTGATTAAAAGTGACAATAAATATTTGCGAGGAGAAAGTGCCAAAGAACTTACAGGCCTGGTTGCAAAAAAAGGCGCTGAAAAATTAGCAGAAAAAGGGGCTGCTCACCTTGCTAAAAAAGCTGTCATATTTGGTGCCAGTAAAATTTGTAACATCTTTTAATATATGTTTTCTCTACACTACTTCTGTTACTTTAATGATATCATTTTCTAAATACTCTATCTAATACGACTTAAAATCAAAATCTAATCCAAATTTGAAATTTGGCCTTTTCTCTATAAAAAAGAAAAATCTTAAAAAACTTTATTATCCTTTTTATTAAACAGATTACTATGAGTGGTGAATCATCTCCTACAGATGTTGTACGAAACTTGGTTTTTCTAGGAACTTTAGGGTCTGGAAAAACCAGTATTTGTAATACAATCACAGGAATTCCAAATCAGCTATTTAGTGACCCTAGCCTCCATTCTAATAATTATCTGTGTGAGTCCAAAAGACTGCGGCTGTTTGACACTTCAACTTTGGAAAATGACATATTGTCGGCAGAAAACATCGAGCAAACATATAAATGGATTTCGTCGGTCTTCTCAGATTGGAAAGAAAACGACTCTTCTGGACAAATTGATGCCTTTTTACTCGTAGTGAAGCTAAACCCCAGAGCTCAAACATTGAAAGCTGATCTGAAAAAAATCAGAGATTTGTTTGGAACTGTTGCTTTTAAAAGCCTAATCCTTGTTCCTATTTATCATGAAGAAAGTCACCTGAAAAGAAGGGATTTTCTACAAATCTTAAAGCAGATGAATGAAGTTATTGCAATTCTTCAAGAAGGAAAAGAAGAAGAGCCGAATGAAAATTGGTTTTGCGTGTGGAACAATATTCATCCAAATAAAAATCAAGAAAAGGAACTACTCAACAAAATTGGTCAGTTGGAGCCTTACACTACACAGAAATTCATTGGGTCTTCAGAAGAGATAAAACGCAGAATGAACAAAAGGTTAGAAAAAGAGCTGAAAAGAGGAGATCTGCCAGCTCAAGAACATACACAAAGAAGAAAAGCGTTTTTAGAAGCAGTTGAAAGTGTTCAGCGAGGAGTTCAGGAACTTGATTCGATGATCAGGAATATCAATTCAACGACGAAAATTGCTCTTGAAACTCTTTATCAAGGCAGTGCTCATCAAAGAGAACTGCTTGTAAATAAGTTTATCGAGCAGATTCAAGTCAATCACAAAGAATATGAAAGGAAATTCCATCGTCATTTGAGAGAAAATGAAAAGACTTTTGAAGCGTTTCGAGAAGAATTAGAAACCAGATTTGGTGGTAATAATGATGAAGTTCAAGAAAATCGAAAATTCGGAGAGCAGCTCAAAGAACTTTTATTTGGAAAAGAACCTCCCAAGAAAAAAGGAAAATTACTTAAAGAAACATCCAAAAGAGAAGCAAAAATTGCTGCTAAAACAGGATCGGAAATTGCAACTAAACAAGGACCTGTCGAAGTGGCTAAAGCGAGCGCTAAGAATCTACGCGGAAGATGTAATATATTTTAGTTGTCAAAGATATATATTTGATTTTATCGTTTGAATCTTTTCTCGAAGCTCTTTCAAAATTCTATTTGGAAAATTTTATACTTGATTGAACTTAAAGAAAACTCCAAAATTTTTAATATGAGATTCTTCATTTCTCTCAAACTAAATCTATTAATTTATTTCTTTTTACTTTGAAACACTCAATCTTCGAAAAAAGCTTTGTACAAGACAAGATAAAAGTCTTAATTTATCCTTATAATTGAGAAATTAAATAATTATTTCAATGTCTTCTGAAGACGTGAAAAATGTCATTTTCTTAGGTTCAACAGGTTCTGGTCGGAGTAGTACATGTAATACAATTTCTGGCTTAACAAAGGGGCCATTTTCAGTGAACCATAAACCAGTCTCTGAAGAAACCCACGCAAACTATTACGTATCTGAATCCAAGAATATTCGACTCATTGACACGCCTGGCTTTGGTGATTCAAAAATCAGTGAGACAAAAATTGATGAAATTCTCAAACAGTTAGCTTCAACGTTTGGAGGCAAAATTCATGCTTTTGTGCTCGTTGTAAAAATAAACTCTCATGCTGAAACTCTGCCCTCAGATATTGACCGAATTCGAGATGTATTTGGAGACGCTGCTTTGAAAAATTTAATCATCCTTCCAATTTACACAAGCAATCAAAAACAAGATTTCCTTAAAGAATTAAATAAATACGATCAAGTTATCAAGGCCATGAAGAAAGCAAAAGGAGAAGAGCCCAATCAAAATTGGTTTTGTCTCTGGAATAACCAAAAGCCTCGAGAGAACCAAGAGTATGAGTTTTTCGAAAAAATAAACAACCTTGAGCCTTATATCTTTGATAAATCGAAAATCTTTGACCAAAAATTCCCTAAAGTAAACCAGGTCAAAGAAGAATATCTAGAGTTTCAGAAGCATCAAAAAGAAACCCAAAAAATATTGGAAGCTACAGCAAGGATAAATCTCAATACAAAAAGTATTTTAGACCAAGTGTACGCCAGAATGAGGAAAGAATCCGAAGAATCTACAAATAAATTCTTGGAAAAGGTTAACTCAAAACACAACTCATTTTATCCACCCTTGGACAGTTTTCTTGAAGAAAATAAAAAAATGATTGAGCAATTTAGAAGCAATCTCAAAGAAAATGCAAAACACCAAAAAGAGCCTCCTGAGCCAAAAGGAATTGGAGATCTAGCAATGGATATTATAAAAACTCCTAGCAAAAGAGAACAAGCTGAAAAAGCCAAGGAACTTACTGGTGCTGCTGCTAAAAAAGGAGCTGAAAAGGTTGCTGAAAAAGGAGCTACAGGAGCTGTCAAAAAAGTCGCTTTCTTTAGTGCCACGAAAGTGTGTAATATCTTCTAATATGATATGTTCAGTCTCAAAATATGTTATTTTAATAATTTGATACTCTCCTTTAATTTGTCAATAAAATAAATCTCTCATGATTCTCCAGAAAAGAACCCCAAAGTCCATTCATAACTCGAGCGTCAACTATCGTAAAAAGAATTCATTACCAATTCACAGTTTTAAATCAATCAATCTTTTAGTCTTGAAGGATCTTTATTCTGGATGGCAAGAATTCTTTACTGTCAGTCAAAATGATATTCATGCCATTAATTGTTGGTACTTCTTTCAAAGAAACCTCTCTCCTGAGTCGATATTTCAAGGGATTTTAATGATTTATATGTTGAAAACTTTTGGAAAGAAATCCCCAGGCTTACCAAGACTCACCAATGGAAGCATATTCTACGACTCAATCTCAGATTCTCATAGTAATTCCAAATACCGAGATCCTTTGTTCTCAAAAAGAAAAGCTGCCGTCTCATTACTGATAAAAGCTTTGAAGCTATAGTTGAAAATCAAGGAGGCCTTTTCAATAACCTGAAAGGTCTGGTCTTAGGTCTTGAAGGGTAAAATTATCATCATGATCATCGCTTACAAAGATTAATGAGATGTGTTAATATTACGGGTAAAGGAATTGTATTCTTAATCAATGGACTTGTAAAAAGCAGACATTCACTGAATCAACTCACCCTGGACTTTTCAGTGTAAAAATAAGAGAGAATACTTTCTTGATTGAGGTAGGCGATCATCTCTTAAAGGACAAGATATTCAAGAAATCCTCATTGATATTAGCAACAAATTCAAAAATCTTCAAAGCTTGAGCCTCGCTATTACAGAGTACTTGAATGTTTTCAACGAATATAATAATGACTTTTAGACGAACTAATTTTACTCATATTGATATTGGGAATATTGCTTCATCAATCAGCCTTAACCTTATGAATTTAAAACATCTTCATTTAAATTTCTCCAAGTTAAAATCATCTTTGCTGAGGAGTTCATGCCATTTAGATGCCCAGAAATTTCAGGCCAAGCTCTTGAAATGTTATCTAGTCGCACTTTTTCAGTGTTAAAACGCCTTGAAAGTGTTTCATTAAACTTTTCAAAGTAAATTTTAAATTTACTATCATAACTCTTTAGCTGCACTTTCATTTCAGACACAGGATTAAAGGCTTTTTGCCTGAGCATAAAAAATCATAGCTTGGAAAACCTGAGCCTCAACTTCGCTGGGTTTAGATATCTTTTATTATGGCTTTAATTAAATTAACAAAAATCGCTTTAGATGCTCAAGGATCTCAGATAAAGGAATTGCTTTCCTCATAGACAATATCAGTTCCTTCAAAAATCTTGAATCCTTAAATTTAAATTTTTATGAGTAATCTATCCTTCATTGATTCTCTTTTTAACCCTATAAAGGTGCTATCTGATTACAAATGATTGTGCACACAATCTCTCCTCTTCAATTCTTCAAAACGACAAAAAGTTAAAATACCTTTCACTTGATTTTTCATGGTCCTTCTTTCTGATTATTTCTCTTTTATTTATCTCTCTCTTTAAGGTGTGACAACATCACAGATCAAGGCATCAAACCTCTTATTCATGATTTGGCTACTCTCAAACTCCTTCAAGTCATATCGTTAAAATTTTATGGGTAAAAAATTCTTTTGATGAAAAGTTTGAAGAAGAATTTCCAATCATAGATGTTCAGAAATCTCATTTGATGGAGTGACAAAGCTGATTGATAATTTAGCTAAAAATTTTAGTCATCTTCAAACCCTTGCTCTCAACTTCGATTGGTATCTTATTTAAGCAAACAAAGAACTAATTCCCCAAAATAGTTTTGATGAAATGGAAGAAGAGGAGTTGAATACACTCAAAGATAAACTTGACTTTGCTCAAAATGTCCAACTTAGCTTTGATTAATCTTTCTACATCATGTTTATTTCTTCAAATGTTCAATTAAATACCTTATGAAAGATTCACAAGAAGCGGTATGAATATCGATATCAGTCAAAAAGAAAAAATCTTAGGGAAAAAAATCTGATAATAACAGAGAACCATGCTGATATTCTCTCTTCGGGGTATTAAAAATATCCTCACAAATCAATTTCTAATTTATAAAATCATATAAAAAGGGATCAAAAACCCTCCAATTGAATTTCCCGACGAAGACATGAAACCTATCCGTGATTCTCTTCAATTACTGATGAAACAACAGAAGGTTTTCTATGAGGCCCAAAACGCTGAAATTGCCCGAATCAGACAACATATTGAAAGTTATCAGAGCAAAATCAACTTTTATGAGACCAACGCACCAAAGGTTTTTGAAGACTACGAATATGATGCAGAACAACTCGAAGAACGATCCACTAAAGCACTTGAAGAATTTGAAGAACAAACCGAAGAACTTGAAGAGAAAATGGAAGACTTGATTCAAGATTATCAAGATAAAATTGATGATTTTGAAGCTGAAATCAATGATTCTGTTGAAGATTACGAAGAACTGATTCAGGGCATCAAGAAGGAAATCAAAACTATGAAACTTGATGACGAATAAGAAGAATAATTAATTCTTTATAAATTTCTATCTTTAACAAAAAAATTCATGAATTATATGCCCAATTATTGTCTCTCAGTCTGGAAAGATATGATGTATGCCTATTTCATATCTGTATTGGGTAATCTCTCATGTGAAGGCTCTTTTTGTTTAATGATTGCTATGAATTTATTCTTTGCTCATAATAAATACACAATATAAAATCGTTAACATAATAAATTCATTCTCATAATATTCTATATCTACACAAACTCAAATAAAACTCTTTTGTTTGAAAAATTATAAATAAAAACCCATCATTTTGATATCAACATTTAAGCACTCCAAATTTCTGGTGAACTGAGGTCATCTAAAAGAGCTGTACTGGTGTCAAGTTTATTCAAGTCTTCTTTGTGTTTCTTTACAAACTGTTGTCGATAGACTATATAGTTAATTAATCCTGCCAGATCATTGCAATAAATTCCAAATGCTCCAAAAAAGCCAAGCCCATTTATAGTAAAATGCATGAGGATAGAGTCAACCACATCCGGAAAATACACAATTAAATGAGCAATTGGATATTGAATCAGCTTCATATTACTCAGTTCGTAACCTGAGACTAATTGCTTTGGCAGGTTACGGAAGAAGAAAATTCCACTCAAAGATGCACACAACGTCAGAGCAAATAAGATTAGGAAAGGGACGCTTGTCAAAAGCAAAAATATCGTTGATCTAAATCTCATTGAAGTATTCAAGACGTCCATTGTACAAAAGCCGTCTCTGTAGACATAAGCTAAGCCTGCTATATTGAAAACCGGTCTAATCGATATTAGATGAGAGAATCCAAAAGGATAATTCTTACACAAGGGTCAGCAAAAGGGAAACAAGGAAAGCTGATGCACAGTATCCTTTGAATCTTTCCATAAGTTGGAGTGATGAGTAATTTTTGTAAGCCAGAATAGTCCAAAGAGACATCAAGCAAGACCAAGATATAGCTGTCCAATTCGCAAAGTCTTTAGCTGGCCCCATTACAGCACAGATGTTTTGCGAGTCAACCAGAGTGAGAAAAAGCTCGATAAAGCTTACGATAAACCGAGACATGCCAAGTAATATCACTAAGCTCTTGGGGTTGTTGAGAGAACCCATTGTTTGACTTCCATGTTTGATCAGTAAAACACATGATATCAAGGAGAGTAAGTTCAATGTGATATGTACATAATCGAAAGGAACCATTGCTGTAGACGGTGGAAAGTAGGAGAAAGTATTTTGAGAATTATAACCTCGAAGAAAATAATTCTAATTTCGCGTTTTATGTAAAAAATAAACAGCGATTCTTTCAAGGCCTTGGCGGGTTTCAGTAAATACCAGTTCAACAAAAAATTTTTAAGACGAAAAATTGCCTTTAATTCAGGATTTTACCCTCCTTTTTTTTTTGAGCATTAACATCAGGAGATAAAAAGAAAGTGATATTCTCTTGTTTTCCAAAGGTTTGCTTTTGAACTCGAAGAATCTCTTTTCGTCCCTGGATTCATCTAAAACTATGATATCTCGATGAATAGTACAGACTCTCTTGATCTTATCATGATCAAGGCAAAAAAAATACCTCTCTTTTTCCTTTCAGGCTTTCCTGCAGAAACTAAGATATTGTTTATAAGATTCTCTGAGTCGATTTCTCAAAGATCTCTTGGGGAAGAAAACACACTCTTGGGATATGTCGGGGAGGGGAAAACATGACTTATCCTTGAGAGGATTGGAACTCTGATTTGATCATTGTGCTTCATGATAATTGAGAGAAAATTTTTTGTTGTTGGAAATTTCGAGATTTCTCGAAGAATTTTTTAGGATTTAAAAATCACTTTGAGACAATTCCAGAAGTTTCGTTTAAATATATTTGGGCTCTTCTTTTCTGATATGATTTCTTGTTGAACAGATTTTTTTGGCATTGATTTTTTTTATGAGCATAAAGAAATTCAAAGAAGTTGAATTAAATTTAATACCCTGAGGTAGAAATTCTAGAATTTTCTTTAGTAGTGTCATTTTTCTGAACTCTCTCCCTTTGTCTTTCAGCAATTATTCACTCTGAATTCTTCACTAATATTTTCTCCAATGTATCAAATCTTTGTCGTTGCCTTAAAACAAATGATAACATAGTGGTCGATTAAAATCTAATAAAAGTCATAGAATATATGAAGTGATTTGTGGTTAAATTTCTATATTCATTAATTTTATTGATATCTGAACCAACAATGTCATCAGAACTCACTGAAACTGAGAAAAAGGAAAACTTCTTGAAGGCCCAGGCTGAATTAAAGGGTCTTTTTGAAGCTGTTCAAAACGGCACTCTTGACCAAATCAAGGAGAAGGTCCAAGAACTCATCACCAAGTCTCAAGATCAAGAAGAAAAATTGACCTTGAACACTATTGCCCAATCCTACAAAGTACTCCTGCAGACAAATCTCCCAAATTAATTGTTATAGGAAGGAAACGGCCGTACTATCTTGCATTTTGCTGCCTCCAGAGGAGACGTCGAAATCTTCAAATATCTTGCTAGTGAAGATAGCGTCGAAGTCTTTAATGAGTATCTTTAAAATTTATCCATTCTGGCTAACTCACAATTATAAAGACAAGATAATAATGGAAATACTCCTCTTTTCATTGCTGTTCAACATGATAATTTCCCCTTGGTTAAATACATCATTGAAGAAAAGAGTAAGAATTCTTTATCTTTTGTGTGAAGTCATATCTCTTTCTTAAGATGCTGATATTAAAATGACCAGATCTGGAGGTACCACTATTCTCCACATCGCTTGCTCAACTGGAAATACCACTTTGGTTGAATATCTTATCGAAAAAGTACATTTTTCTCTGGCCAATAATATCTAAAAATCCCTCAAGGGAGCAAATCTTGAAGCTGGAAGTGAAGTTGGTACTCCTCTTCAATGGGCCATCTCTTCTCGTACCTTGACGTGTGATGCTTTAAAAACTTAATTCTGAAATAGAAAAAAGAGATATTGTCAAGATTCTTTTGAAGAAAGGTGCTAACCCTAATACTATTTCTGATAAGCAAGAATTCGTAAAATCATTTCCTTCTTTGGTCAATCTCTCACAATTATTCCCAGATGCCTGCCCCTTTGATTTTAGCTATAGATGCTAGAGATAAAGAACTCTTTGATCAACTCTTACAACATGGAGCTGATTTCAACTCCAAGGACAGAGATGGTTGGAGTGCTTTACAATTCGCTGCTGAAATCAATCAAGTCGAATTCTGCAAGAAATTATTAGAAGGTGGTGCTGATCCTAACTATGAATGCAAGGGACAAACCGCTTTGGATCTTGCTTTTGTTAATGGACAAATGGAAGCTGTTAGCTTACTTAGACCTATCACTAAAAAAACTCTTGAGTAAAACGTTCTCTTTCTGATTGAAATCTTACCTTTCCCTTCAGAGGCAAAGTTGCTAAAGAAAAACCCGTTCAAAAGACCAATGCTGATGCCCCTATTAACCCTCAAGAAGCTGAAAGATTGAAAGTTGAAGGAAATAAACTCTTTGGTGAAGGTAATCCCCTTCCTCTATCTCCAGACCCTAACTCCCATCCTTAGGAAAAATTGAAGACGCCCTTGCCAAATATTTCGAAGCTGTCTCTCATGATAGAAACTCTGCTACTTCTGCTCCTATCTATAGCAACATTTCTCTCTGCCTTTTGAAGCTTGGCAGATTACCAGAAGCTTTGGAAGAAGCCCAAAATGCTAAAAGAGTTAATCCTGAATGGACTAAGGGAATCTTAAGAGAAGCTCAAGTTTATGAAGCCATGGAAGAATATGGAGAAGCCGCTGCTTCTTATTTTGAAGCTTTGAAATTCGACCCCACCAACGACGATGTTAAACATCAATTCGATAGAGCAATGGAAAGAGGTAAAACTCAATATAACAAGAGAAGTAAAGCTGCTAAATAAAACCCTTTTCTCTCGTCATTTCATTCATTCATTCATTGTTTGTTTGTCCAATATATCTATTTATTATCCATATGTAATGTGATGTGAAAAAAAATCATGGTCATAGTTTTTAAACTCAAAATCCTTCTTCTCCTTTGTCTGTGGTATTTGAATTAAAAACCATTATTAAAAAGGGCTAAATTCATCATCAAAGACTGAATATCCCTAGCTAATTTTAAACTTATATTCAAAAAATTATTTCTAATTATTATTCTTAGTCAATGATTACCTCACTTTCCGAAACCTATAAACCAACTTCACTCTATCGTTCTCTTGTGAGCAACAAATCCATTACCCCAACCTCTCCTCATGAAGATGCCAAGTATATTCCCAACCACACCACAGTAGGAAACACTTGGGACGCACGTCACCTTGATAAATTCCTTGCCAGTCAAGAGTGGGGCCAAAACTCTCCTAGCAATACCGTGAAGTCATCAAGGATCGCTTCTGAACTGTCTCCTATTCGTTCACCAAGAACAAATGGTTTTTCATCCCCAAAGAAAAGTAACAAAATGACTGAAAGTTTCTTTGTCAAAAACGAACCAAGAGATGCTCAAGTCCCTCTCAAAGAATATCTCCACAAAATCTACAAAGATTTCGCAGCTCTTGATGCCCGTAGTGATATCAACACTATGGTCTTATTAAGTGGTAATGACCCCAAAGTGCTTGATAAACACTTTATTGGAACTCACACACCTCATGGAAAGAGATTCGACCCTTCAAAACTTGAGTTCTCCAAGCTTGAAGATAATGGCTTCATGTCACCCAAGCAAAGAAGACAAGAGATTGATGAAATCAAAGCTAATCAGCTTGAGTTTGAAAAATGGAGTGGAAAGATCAAGCAATTAACAAAGATGCAAAGAGTCTACAAAAATGCATTCCGCAGTGGTATTCTCGGCCTTGATAATCCTGTGAATTCTGATACTGTCTTGTATAAAGAAGAAAATGATAAATATCTCGCCAAACGCAATGCAAGTGAAAATCTCGAGAAGAAAAGAAGAGAAAATCTCAGCAATAGAACTGGAACTAATCCTGCAATGGAGTTCTTAAATAGAGGATTCAAAGAGGAAGCAGTCCAACCACCCAAGCAAATCGTCAGCCAAAATGCTAAAAGACAAGTCACTCTTCCTCATGTCGAGACCTGGAAAGATTCCAGAAGCA
>Ga0182738_1006698_pt1 | contig 11892 bp, 8 predicted proteins | sample eDN5th30CBELigMG_FD_128876 | JGI IMG/M metagenome (GOLD analysis project Ga0182738, IMG submission 128876) | Enriched Miracle-Growth compost microbial communities from Emeryville, California, USA - eDNA 5th pass 30_C BE-Lig MG (version 2)... ...
GACCAGGGCGCTGACGCCGCCGTGGACCAGCGACGGCGGGCCTTCGTAGGCCGCGCCGAGGTGAAACTCGCTCCAGCAGTGACCGTTCTCCCCGTGCTGGATCACCAACGGAGGGGCGATCGGGTTACGCAGCCCCACCACGGCGTTGCCCCACGCCAGCGGCCGACCGTCAACGACGTAGCGCAGTCCCGGTGAGTCGCTGAGGGTTCCGCCGCGGAGCCGCTCGGTCAGCGCCTGCAACTGGGCAGTCACCTCTCGAGCCGTCGCGTCGTCGGCCAGGGTGCGGATGGTGGCGTCGATCAGGTCGCGGACCGCCTGGGCCAACGGACCGTAGCGCTCCACCAGCTGCCCACTCTCGTCCGCGCTGATCGTCGGCACGTTCGAGCGAGCCCTGAAATCCACCACAGAGGTCCTCCTTCAGTCTCCGAATACCTTGCGCGCGACGACCTTCGCACGCCGCGTCACCCGGAGGTAGTTGTCCAGGAACTCACCGCCGTCGCCGCCGGGCCAGCCGGCGGCCACCGCGACCGCGTTCAGCGCGCGGCCCGGCCCGGGCAGTTGGTCGGTGGGTTTGCCACGAACCAGCACCAGCGCGTTGCGCGCGCGGGTGGCGATCAGCCAGGCCTGCCGGAGCCGGTCCACTTCGTCTTCTTCGAGCAGCCCGGCAGCGGCGATGGCGTCCAGGGTTTCCAGCGTAGAGGTGTTGTGCAGCGCCGGAACACGGTGGGCGTGGCGCAACTGCAGCAGCTGCACGGTCCACTCGACGTCGGCCAGACCGCCACGGCCCAGCTTGGTGTGCGTATTGGGGTCGGCCCCACGCGGCAGTCGCTCGGCGTCGACACGCGCCTTGACCCGGCGAATCTCACGCACCGCGTCGGCCGACACCCCGCCGGGCGGGTAACGGGTGGCGTCGACCATCTGCAGGAAACGGCTGCCCAGATCCGCATCACCGGCGACGCAGTGCGCCCGCAGCAGCGCCTGGATCTCCCAGGGCTGCGCCCACTGGTCGTAGTAGGCCGCGTAGGAGGCCAGCGTGCGTACCGGCGGGCCACTGCGGCCCTCGGGACGCAGATTGATGTCAACCTGCAGGGGCGGGTCGACGCTGGCCGTGCCCAGCAGCGCCCGGACCTGCTCGACGATCGACGTGGCCCAGCGCACGGCATCGGCGTCGCTCACCCCCGTCGCCTTCTCGTTGGCCTCGCACACGAACATGACGTCGGCGTCCGAGCCATAGCCCAGTTCGCGCCCGCCGAGTCGGCCCATGCCGATCACCGCGATCTTCGCCGGTGCTTGCTGCGCGTCGGTGTCGGGCGCGCCGGGCAGATTGACCCGGACGATCGCGTCCAGAGCCGCCTGCAACACCGCCACCCACACCGCGGTCAGTGCCCGGCAAACATCGGTGACGTCGAGCATGCCCAGCAGGTCCGCCGAGGCAATGCGGGCCAGCTCGTGGCGCCGCAGGCTGCGGGCCGAGGCGATCGCGCGCACCGGGTCGGGATAGCGGCCCGCCGACGCGATCAGCGCCCGCGACACCGCGTCCGAATCGGTGTCGAGCAGCTTGGGCCCGGTCGGTCCATCGCCATACGCCTGGATGACGTCGGGTGAGCGCATCAACAGTTCCGGGATGTAGGCCGAGGTGCCCAGCACCCGCATCAGCCGCTTGGCCACGGCGCTGCTGTCGCGCAACGTGCTCAGATACCAGCGCTGCTGAGCCATCGCCTCGCTGAGCCGCCGGTAGGCCAGCAGCCCCGCGTCGGGGTTGGGCGTGTCCGACAGCCAATACAGCAGGGTGGGCAGCAGCACCGCCTGAACCCGACCCCGGCGACCGCTCTGGTTGGTCAGCGCACCCAGATGGGTCAGAGCGTTGTGCGGCGCCTCGTACCCGAGTGCCGCCAGCTGCCGTTCCGCGGCGCCGGGAGTCAGTCCCCCGGCCAGCTCCAGTCCCGCCGGGCCGACGGCCTCCAGCAGCGGTTGGTAGAACAGCTTGGCGTGCAGCCGCGACACCCGCCTGTTCTGCGCCTTGAGCTCTTCGCGAAGGACACCCAGGGCGTCATGCCGGCCGTCCGGGCGGACATGGGCGGAGCGGGCCAGCCAGCGCAGCGCCTCGTCGTCATCGGGCGGCGGGAGCATGTGGGTGCGCTTGAGCCGCTGCAGCTGCAGGCGATGTTCCAGGAGTCGCAGGAACTCATAGGAGGCGGTCAGATCGGCCGAATCCTCCCGGCCGATGTAGCCGCCGGCACCCAAGGCCGCCAGTGCATCGACCGTGGACGCCACATGCAATGACTCATCATTGCGGCCGTGCACCAGCTGCAGCAGCTGCACGGCGAACTCCACGTCGCGCAGTCCCCCGGAGCCCAGCTTGATCTCGCGGGTCCGGATCTCGGCGGGTACCAGCTGCGCCACCCGGCGACGCATCGCCTGCACATCGGTGACGAAATCCTCACGCTCGCATGCGGTCCAGACCATCGGCAGCAGCGCGTCGATGTAGGCCTGGCCCAATTCGGCGTCGCCGACGGCCGCGCGCGCCTTGAGCAGCGCTTGGAACTCCCAGGTCTTGGCCCACCGCTGGTAGTAGGCGATGTGCGATTCCAGGGTTCGCACCAGCGCGCCGTGCCGGCCCTCGGGCCGCAGCCCGGCGTCCACTTCGAAGAAGGCCTCGCCGGCCACCCGCATCAGCTCGCCGGCGACTCGGGTGCTCGCCGCGTCGGCTTCCTCGGCGACGAAGATGACGTCGACGTCACTGACGTAATTCAGTTCCCGCGCACCGCATTTGCCCATGGCGATCACCGCAATCCGCGGCACGTCGGCACCGGCGTCGGGGCCGCAGACCTGCAGTTCGGCCACCCGAAGCGCGGCCGCCAGCGCGGCGTCGGCCAGGTCGGCCAGATGCTCGCCGACCGCCACGAAGGGTAGGGCTGGCAGCTGTTCGACGGTGGGCGCCAGATCTATCGACGCCAACACCAGCATCCGGTCGCGATACAGCGACCGCAGCCGATCGATGTAGGCGCCATCGGTGGTGGCGGCAACGCAGTCGGTGAACATCGCGCGCAGTCCTGCCGCCGACGGCAGCGTGATCGTGTAGTCCTCAGAGTCGACCGGACTGGCCAAAAGCTTCCAGGTCTCGGGATGGGTGATCAGGTGATCCCCCAGCGTCAGTGAGGATCCCAGTACCGCGAACAGGCGCCCGCGCAGCCCCCGGTCGGCCATGAGCGCTGCACTCAATTCGGCCCAGTCGATGCCCGGAGCTTCGGACAACCGGACCAGGGTGCGCAACGCGACGTCGGCGTCGGGAGCGCGCGACAGTGCCCAGAGCACGTCGACGTGCGGTTGGGTATAGGCGCTGTACCAGCCCAGCGCGGTCAGGTCGGCTGCGGCGTACCGGTCGACCAGACCGAGGCGCCCGACGCTGGGCAGCTTGCGGCGCTGAGATCCCGGATAGGCCACGACCGTCGGAGGCTCTACAACGACAGGTAGTTCTGCAGCTCGTAGGGAGTCACGTGGCTGCGGTAGTTCGCCCACTCCTGGCGCTTGTTACGCAGGAAGAAATCGAAGACCTGCTCCCCCAACGCTTCCGCGACCAGCTCGGAGTTCTCCATCTCGCTCAGCGCGCGCTCCAGGGTGCCGGGCAGTTCCTTGTAGCCCATCGCCCGGCGCTCCTCGGGAGTCAGCGCCCACACATTGTCCTCGGCCTCCGGGCCGAGCTCGTAACCCTGCTCCACCCCGCGCAGACCGGCGGCCAACAGCACCGCGAAAGCCAGGTAGGGGTTGCATGCCGAGTCCGGGCTGCGCACCTCGATACGCCGCGACGACGTCTTGTGCGGGCTGTACATCGGGACCCGCACCAGCGCCGAGCGGTTGGAGGCGCCCCAGGACGCCGCGGTGGGTGCTTCCCCACCGTGGATCAGGCGCTTGTAGGAGTTCACCCACTGGTTGGTGACGGCGCTGATCTCGTTGGCGTGCTCAAGAATCCCGGCGATGAACGACTTGGCGGTGGCAGACAGCTGCAGCGGGTCGTCCGGGCTGTGGAAGGCGTTGACTTCGCCCTCGAACAGGCTCATGTGGGTGTGCATGGCCGAACCGGCGTGCTCGCGGAACGGCTTGGGCATGAACGACGCCCGCACACCCTCCTTGAGCGCGATCTCTTTGATCAGGTAGCGGAACGTCATCACGTTGTCGGCCATCGACAGTGCGTCGGCGTAGCGCAGGTCGATCTCCTGCTGGCCTGGAGCGTTCTCGTGGTGGCTGTACTCCACCGAGATGCCCATCGATTCCAGCGCGTCGATCGCGTGCCGCCGGAAGTTGGCGGCCGAACCGTGAATCGACTGGTCGAAGTAGCCCGCGTCGTCGGCCGGAACCGGGGTGCTCCCGTCGTACGGGCCGGGCTCCAGCAAGAAGAACTCGATCTCGGGGTGCACGTAGCAGGCGAAACCCAGTTCCCCGGCCTTGGCCAGCTGCCGACGCAACACATGCCGCGACGACGCCCAGGACGGCGATCCGTCCGGCATGGTGATGTCGCAGAACATCCGCGCCGAGTACTGCCGGCCGGTGTCGGACACCCACGGCAGCAGCTGGAAGGTCGACGGATCCGGGTGGGCGACCATGTCGGATTCGAAGACCCGGGCGAAGCCCTCGATCGCCGAGCCGTCGAAGCCCACGCCCTCGTCGAAGGCGCCCTCGAGCTCCGCCGGGGCGATCGCGACTGATTTCAGATAACCGAGTACATCGGTGAACCAGAGCCGGACGAAACGGATATCGCGTTCCTCCAGCGTGCGGAGCACAAACTCCTTCTGACGGTCCATACCGCGAAGCGTATCAGCGCTCAGCACTTAGCATCGGTTGGCGGCAACGTGCCGTCGACCAGGTATCGCGTGGCGAATCGGTCCACGCATTCGTTGCCCTGGAATACCACCGTGTGCTGGGTTCCGTTGAACGTCAGCAGGCCCCCGCCGAGCTGCTTGGCCAAGTCCACACCGGCCTGATACGGGGTGGCCGGGTCGCGGGTAGTGGAGACCACCATGGTGGGCGGCAGATCCGGCACGGAAAGGGCGTGCGGCTCGGTCGTCGGCGGTACCGGCCAGAACGCGCAGGTGCCCAGCGGGGCGTCGCCGGTGAACTTTCCGTAGCTCATGAACGGCGCCAATTCGCGAGAACGCCGGTCTTCCTCGATCACCTTGGCGCGGTCGGTGACCGGCGGCTGGTCGACGCAGTTGACCGCGACCCGGGCATCGGTGGCGTTGGTGTAGTGGCCGTTGGCGTCCCGACGCATGTACAGGTCGGCCAGGCTCAGCATGATGTCGCCGCGGCCGCCGGCCAGATCGGACAGGCCGTCGTTGAGATGCGTCCAAAACGTTGGCGAGTACAGCGCCATGATGGTGCCGACGATCGCGTCGCTGTAGCTCAGCCCGCGCGGGTCCTTGGTCTTGGCGGGCTTGTCCACCAGCGGGTCGACCAGGCTGTGGTAGACGTCGACGGCCTTGGCCGGGTCGGTGCCCAGCGGGCATTCGGCTTCTTTGGCGCAGTCGGCCGCGAAGTCGTCGAACGCGCCCTGGAAGGCCTGCGCCTGCCGCAGGTCCTCTTCGATGGGGTCGGCGTTGGGGTCCACCGCGCCGTCCAGGATCATCGCACGCACGTTCTGCGGGTAGGCCTCGGCGTAGGCAGCGCCGATCCGGGTTCCGTAGGAATAGCCGAGATAGGTCAGCTTGTCGTCGCCCAACCCGGCGCGGATCGCGTCGAGGTCGCGAGCGACGTTGACGGTGCCGACGTTGGCCAAAAATTCCTTGCCGGTCTTGTCCAGGCAGCGCTCGACGTATTCCTTGGTCTCGCTCTCGATGCGCGCCACGCCCTCGGGGCTGTAGTCGACCTGGTTCAGGGCCCGCAGCCGGTCGTTCTCCTTGTCGGAGTTGCACCAGACCGCCGGCCGTGATGACGCCACTCCACGCGGGTCGAACCCGACCAGGTCGAACTGTTCACGGACCTGACGCGGCAGCGAGCTGACCAGGCCGACCGCGGTTTCGATGCCCGACTCCCCCGGCCCGCCCGGGTTGATCACCAACGAGCCGATCTTGTCCTTGGTGGCCGGGAATCGGATCATGGCCAGCCGGGCGACGGCACCCTGCGGCTTGGAGTAGTCCACCGGAACTCCGATGAACCCGCACTGGGCGTCGGCGGGCACCTTGATGTTGGTGTCGGCGGTGAACCGGCACTTGTCCCATTGGACCGGTTGGCCGACCCGCGGGACGGCCAGCACCGCATGGCCCGGCGTCATCCGGGTGCAGCTGCCGACGGTGAATACCACCATCGCAATCGCGAGGCAGGTCAGGGCGGTGCGCGTCATCCTGTTGCGGCGCGTCGGCGAGCTCATGACACCACATGCTGCCATGCACGCCCGTGCAAGCCCGGCCACCTGCTGCGCTGCGCGCGTGGCGGTGTGAGGAAATCCACTGCACCTGACGGTTCAGCTGTGCGGCGGCAGGTGGCACACTGGGCATGTCAGACGACCCGGGGACCCGAGTTACGGGCTTCGAGGATCGACCCGAACAATTCGAGGGACAACGATGTCTGAGCACGTTTATGGCGCTTCACCCAGCCCTGCCCGTATTGCTCCGCAAACCCGCGTGCACCATCTGCAGCAGATGAAGGCCGAGGGCCGCAAGTGGGGCATGTTGACGGTTTACGACTACTCGTCGGCCCGGATCTTCGACGACGCCGGCATCCCGGTGCTGCTGGTCGGCGACTCGGCGGCCAATGTGGTCTACGGCTACGACACCACCGTCGCGATCACCGTCGACGAGCTGCTCCCGCTGGTGCGCGCGGTGGTGCGCGGCGCCCCGCATGCGCTGGTGGTCGCCGATCTGCCGTTCGGCTCCTATGAGGGCGGGCCGGCAGCGGCGCTGGCCACCGCCACCCGGTTCATGAAGGAGGGTGGCGCGCACGCGGTCAAGCTGGAGGGCGGCGAGCGGGTGGCCGACCAGATCGCCACACTGACCGCGGCCGGCATCCCGGTGATGGCGCACATCGGGTTCACCCCGCAGAGCGTCAACGCCCTCGGTGGCTACCGGGTGCAGGGGCGCGGTGACGCCGCCGAGCAGACCATTCACGACGCGATCGCGGTGGCCGAAGCGGGTGCGTTCGCGGTGGTGATGGAGATGGTGCCCGCCGAGCTGGCCACCCAGATCACCGGAAAGCTGACGATTCCCACCGTCGGGATCGGCGCCGGACCCAACTGCGACGCCCAGGTTCTGGTGTGGCAGGACATGGCCGGGATGACCACCGGCAAGACCGCCCGCTTCGTCAAGCGCTTCGGCGAAGTGGGTGGCGAGTTGCGCCGTGCCGCAGAGCAGTACGCGTCAGAGGTGGCCGCGGGCACTTTCCCGGCCGAGGAACACTGCTTCTAGAACGCCCTGTCCGGGCGGTCCGGATGTGACAGGCTTGATGCCGTGTCTGCAACCGACCCGAGTACCTCTCGGTTTCGCGAGGTGGAACGCAAGTTCGACGTTGACGCAGCGGCGATCTCGCCCTCCTTCGACGGCATCGCCGGGGTCGCCCATGTTGAGCAGGTGCCGGCACAGGATCTTGCGGCCGTCTACTTCGATACACCCGGGCACGACCTGGCAGCCCGGCGGATCACGTTGCGCCGGCGCACCGGCGGTCCCGACGCCGGCTGGCACCTGAAACTTCCTGCCGGCCGGGACACCCGCACCGAGGTGCGCGCGCCCCTGGGCCCGGAGGTTCCAGACGAACTGCTCGATGTGGTGAGGGCGATCGTCAGGGATCGGTCGCTGGCGCCGGTGGCACGAATACATACCGCCCGCGGCGTGGTGGTGCTGCGCGACGATCACGGTGAGGTGCTGGCCGAGTTCTGCGACGACCAAGTCACCGCGTCGACCGACCATGATGCCGAACAGCACTGGCGGGAATGGGAATTGGAACTGGGCAGTGGGGACCTCGAGCTGCTGGACCGGCTCAGCAACCGGCTGCTCGACACCGGGGCCAGCCCGGCCGGCTACGGATCCAAACTGGCCAGGGTGCTGGGTGCGCCGGCGGTGCCTGCGCACCCGACCGATCGCCTGCATCGGGCGCTGTCCGAGCAGATCGAGCAACTGCTGGTCGCCGATCGCGCGGTGCGCGCCGACGCCGACGACGCGGTCCATCAGATGCGGGTGGCGATCCGGCGGATCCGCAGCCTATTACAGGGCGAGGAATCGGCCCACGCGCCGCTGCTCGGCGAACTCCAGGAATTGGCAGCGGTACTCGGTGTCGCCCGCGACGCCGAGGTGCTGGCCCAGCGCTATCAGCAGGCACTCGACGAGCTGACGCCCGAGCTGGTCCGCGGGCCAGTGGGCGAACGGCTGGTCGGCGGTTCGCTGCGCCGCTACGAAACGGGGCGGCGGCGCAGCCTGGCCGCGATGCGCTCCCCGCGGTATTTCCGGCTGCTCGACGGCCTAGACGATCTGGTCAGCGCGCCGGCCGCCGAGCGGTACGCCACGGTGGACATCGCCTACCGGCGGCTGCGCAAGGCGGTGAAGGCCGCCAAGAAGGCCGCCGACCGCGACGCGGCGTTGCACCGGATCCGCAAGGCCGCCAAGCGACTGCGCTACGCCGCCGCGGCGGCGAATAAGAAGAAGATCGCCAAGCGGGCGAAGACGGTTCAGACCGTGCTCGGCGACCACCAGGACAGCGTGGTCAGCCGGAAACATCTGCTGCAACAGGCCGATGCCGCGGCGGCCGCCGGCGAGGACACCTTCACCTACGGGCTGCTGTATGTCCGCGAGGCCGACCTCGCCGCGCGGAGCCGGGCGGCGTTGCGGCCCGCGCTGCGCAAGCTCGACCGGGTGATGTAGGCGGACGAGTTGGCCTGTAAGCCGGATTCTGTTCCGCACCGCGGACGCGATGCGGCGGCGACCATCCATCTGGGCACACCGTCGCCGGGTACCTCAAGCGGCCTACCCGCAGATTCGGGCGAGCAGCCCTCAAACACCTGCGCGACCGCACCGAAGTGCGGTCTTCTTGGCCTTGCTTCGGGTGGGGTTTACCAAGCCGTTCCGGTCACCCGGAACGCTGGTGCGCTCTTACCGCACCGTTTCACCCTTACCACCTTGCGGTGGCGGTCTGTTTTCTGTGGCACTGTCCCGCGAGTCACCTCGGATTGCTGTTAGCAATCACCCTGCTCTGTGAAGTCCGGACTTTCCTCGACCCGCTTTCGCGAGCCGCGGCCGCCCGGCCAACTCGTCCGCGCTGATCACCGTACCGGCAAGCTTCCGCGCAGACCAGTCGGCGTATGGCCGCACCGCTGGCGCACACTCTAGTGATGGCGACGACGATGACGCGCTGGGAACGGCGGGTGAATGCCGGCGATTGGGACGCCGTCACCGCCGAGCTCGATGAGTGCGGCGGCGCCCTACTGCCGCGGCTGCTGACCGTCGCCGAGGCCGCGCGGCTGCGGCGTTGCTACGCCGACGACGAGCGCTTCCGCGCCACCGTCGACATGCAGCGCCACCGCTACGGGTCCGGGCAGTACCGATATTTCGCGGCGCCGGCACCCGATCCCGTCGATGCGCTCAAGCGGGCCCTGTACCCGCATCTGCTTACGATCGCCCGGGACTGGGCTACTCGACTGGGCCGGGACGCGCCGTGGCCCGACGACTTCGACGAGTGGCTGGGGCACTGTCACCGGGCCGGTCAGACCAAACCGACCGCCCTGATGTTGCGCTACGGCCCCGGTGACTGGAATGCGCTGCACCGGGACCTCTACGGCGAGTTGGTGTTTCCGCTACAGGTGGTGATCAACCTCAGCGACCCCGCCGTCGACTACACCGGGGGCGAGTTCCTGCTCGTCGAGCAGCGCCCGCGTGCGCAGTCTCGGGGCGTGGCCGTGCAGCTGCCACACGGCCACGGTTATGTGTTCACCACCCGCGATCGCCCGGTGCGCTCCACCCGCGGCTGGTCGACGGCGCCGGTGCGCCACGGGGTCTCACCGATCCGCTCGGGTGAGCGCTACACACTGGGGCTGATCTTTCACGACGCCGCTTGACCATCCCGCCGCCGCAACAGGATCACGTTGTCGGTCAGCACTCCGGTCTGGCCGTCGGGCCCGACCGCGTCGCGGTCGGCAGTCCCGAGCCGCAGCAGCTCCCACTGCGCGTCATCGAGTCGAAGCCCGGCCAGTACCTCTTCGGCCGTGGCGAAGTGATGCTCGTGGACGTGCTCGCCGGCCCACGGCGGCGCGGCGGCATGGTCGACGATCAGCAGTCGCCCGCCCCCCGCCACGGCGTCGGCCGCCCGGCGTAGCACCGCCTCGCGTTCCAGTGGCAGTGGCGAGTGCAGGAACTGCGCTGACACCAGGTCGAATCGGCCAGCGGGGAAACTGGTGGACAGATCGTGGCGCTCGAAGCGGATCCGCGAGATCACCTGGCGCTCTTGAGCAGCGGCGCAGGCCCGTTCCAGCGCGTTGGCCGAGACATCGACCGCCACCACCTGCCAGCCGTCTTCGGCCAGCCAGATCGCGTCGCCGCCCTCACCGCAGCCCAGATCCAGTGCCCGGCCCGGTGCCAGGTCCGCGGTGATCTCGGCGAGCTGAACGTTGACCCGTCCACTCCACACCGGATGATCGCCACCGTAGAACTCGTCCCAGAATTCGCGCGGGTCGCGCACTGCGTCGGTCATCGGTCTGTGTTCCTTCCATTCATGACTGGCGGTAGCGGCAATCCGTAGTCGTCGGCGGCCAGGCTCTGTACCACCGCCGCCGCGGCGCGCGAGCCCGCCGCGACCGCGGCAGCCACCTGTGGCATCTCCCCCGTCAGATCCCCCGCGGCAAACACCCCGGGAATCGAAGTGCGGCACAACGGATCGACGCCGACCGGGTCGTGCGCCACGGGACCGGGTGCTGTAACGGACACACCGAGGCGCTCGGCCAGTTGGTCGCGCTGCCGCAGGGCCGCCGCGACCAAAAGTCCGCGCCTGGGCAATCGCTCACCGTCGGCGAACACCACCGCCGACAGCTCGCCGTCGTGCGCATCCAGCGACGCCAACGGCCGCTCGTCTACCCGGACGCCGGCATTGGCCAGTCGGGTGCGGTCTTCCGCGCCGAGCTCGGCCGGACCTCCGGTGAGAACCACGATGTCGTCACTCCAGCACCGCAGCAGCAGCGCCAGGTGAACGGCCCGGGCACCATCGGCCAGCACCGCCAACGGCAGATCCCGCACTTCCCAGCCGTGGCAGAACGGGCAGTGAAACACCGAACGACCCCACAACTCCGCGATGCCCGGGAGATCCGGTGGCAGGTAGGCCATTCCGGTGGCCAGCAGCACGCGGCGTGTTCGTGCTTGGCGACCGCCGAGAAGCCGCACCACGAACTCGCCGTCGACACTTTCGATGTCTGCCACTTCACCGGCGCGGATCTGCACGCCGTACGAGGCGAGTTCGTCGCGGCCGAGCCGATAGAGCTCGACCGGCGGGCGGCCATCGTGGCCCAGCAGGCCGCCGATTCCGTGCGCGCCGCGGTTGCTCTGCTGGCCCGCGTCGATCAGCAGGGTGTTACGCCGGGCTCGACCCAGCACCAGACCGGCGCTGAGCCCGGCCGCGCCGCCGCCCACCACGATGCAATCCCAGATTTCGCTCATGCATCGAGCATGCAGGCTGCGGCGCGAAACAGCACGATCGTTTGCCAACCAGGCAAATGGCTCAGCCTCTCAGAAAGACGCACTCATGCTTGCCGTCCGACCGAAGGAGCTGGCAATCTGGATTGCTATGCAGGCAAGCGCTGACGAGGGGGGCGTAGATCTGCGGGTGCGACGTCGACTGCGTGAGCTACGCACCCAGCAGGGGCTGACCCTGGAGGACGTGGCGACGCGCGCCCGCATCGATGTCTCGACGTTGAGCAGGCTGGAATCGGGC
>Ga0182738_1006699_pt1 | contig 11892 bp, 12 predicted proteins | sample eDN5th30CBELigMG_FD_128876 | JGI IMG/M metagenome (GOLD analysis project Ga0182738, IMG submission 128876) | Enriched Miracle-Growth compost microbial communities from Emeryville, California, USA - eDNA 5th pass 30_C BE-Lig MG (version 2)... ...
TAACAGTATATTCTATCTAGGAAATTTTATCACAAAGACCATCGAACTTTACAGAAGTGATAGTGTTTTACAAGAAGATTTTGCTGTTGAATACGTTTAGCAATATCTTGTCAAAAGAGAATGCGAAGCTTCATTCGCATACAGGAGCTAAAGAGGACAATTTCAAAATTGTGATCTACAAATCAAACTCAAAGCATCATATGAATATTGATAATAAACCAGCAGAAGTGATGGTGGACTTTACCAATAAGATCATGTTTGATGATGAAGCCAAGTATTTAACGATTACCACCCAATTTAGCATCCATCTAATCAACAATCCCAATCGTCAGTGGCCTTCCCTCAAAAAAGATTTGAGTAGATAAAGATATAGGGAGATAACTTAATAATTCTCTTTCAGGTTTATCGTTGACGCCATTTGATTTGAAACTGATAACAAAGAAATTTGACTTTTTCATCAAGCATTTGAAGTATAAGGGCTTTTATGATTTTGAAAGAAGAAAGAATGAAGAGCATATTCCCCATACAAACTTTGACAAACCAGTAGAACCAGTTTTTATCATAGATTAAAACGACTTCTAGCAGATCTCGCAAATTAGCAACTCTCTTGAACAGAGTTTCAACATTGTTGAAAATTCTATCGTGATCAAGCTCAAGCCTTCATATCCCAGAAGCGAAAATTACATAGCTTATATCAATTCTTTCAATGGAACCAAGTTGGTCTTCAATAAAAGTCCACACAAGCCCAAAGCATTCGAAATTTATGAAAAGAATAAGCTCACCTTAAAGTCTTATTTATTGAGAAGCGTTGGAATTAATAAAAATGAATAGGTACGCATCAATTTTGGAAGCTTATATACAGATTACAAAAGATATTCAGCGATTGGAAAGTCATGTAAATTCTTTAGCAATGGAAAGAGAACGAAACCGAAGTGATGAGATACAAATGAGAGAATATCACTCCGCAAGCTTTTATAATATTGGTGTAAGAAAGAGACAAAAATAATGATGAGAAAGAACTAATCCCTTAATTAGGAACGTCTGGCTGTGACATTTTTGAATGATAAGGTCGTGGAGATTTATCCTCAGAAATACTGGGGTTTCATGTACTATCATAATGATCAACACAGAGATGAAAAAGATGCAAAGGTTAAGAAATTGGCATTAGTCAGAGTAAGTTCAACATCAAAATACATTTTTCTCACACAATGACCACAGGAATTAAAGCAAGGTTTACATGCATTTGAAGCTGGTATTGATCTCAACTTGAAGAAGAACGAGCTGATTGCTTCAAAAGATCAGGCTAGCACAGCTCATGAGAACGGAGTTCAGCAAGAAAAGAGAGATACGAATGCCTTGAAGATTTATCTTCAATATAATGTCGATTTGGTGCCAATTGATCCTTGGCGTTTTGTGATGTTTTGGAGAGGAGTTGCGGAGGAATTATTTGCGAATTTCCGCTTTGATTTCCAGATTTTGAATGACTGTGAATTGGAATGCTTTGGATTTTCTATGGAATATCCAAATTCAGTCGAGAGAGTCGAGTTCCCAGAAGGACATAAATTTAGACAGCCCTTGAAAAAAGCATTTGCATCGTTGTCTAATAATTATGCAGAGAGTGCCTCACGTCCTGTAGCAAACCATGATGGCGCTGCGGCTTCTGACAGGTTAAAGCTGAAGGTCTACAGCAAGGCGAATGTTGTGAGTTTTGCATACGAAATGAGTAAATTTTTCGTTCAACTCTCAAAATTCACCATTCCAAATAAGAATGTGACCCCATAAGATATATAACTTTATTGGATTGAATTGAATTCACGGGTTTGATTACTGTTGTAACATTGATATGAATACATGTGTAGAGTTCTAAGAGACAGATATTTTGGTGATGTATCTTAGTGTGTATTAAACTCGAGTTTGGCGACTAGAACTTTTGAATTAAAAAAATGAATTTAAATATTGATTGAATAACTCAACTACACCTATGTAAATGGAAAAAACGTTTGAAAATGTAGGCTGTATGCATACAACAAAAATAACTCATGATGAAATTATACAATGAAAGGAAAATGATTTTTTTGGAAAAATTTGTTATGAATTTTCTTGTTCAAGCTCTTCATTGGAAGATTTGTGGGAGGGTCTTCTGATCACTTTTTGTTTAATTAACTCCTTTTGAATTGAATTAGGGAGGAGAGATTTATAAGTTTGTTCAAGTTCTTTTCTGGAAAATCCTGATTTTATACTCATACTACTAAACCTCTTTTCAAAATCCGAAATCTCATCAAGCACATCCTAAAATTTTATATTCAGATCAAATTCTACATTTATACACTTACTCTTCGGACTCTTGATCCACGATCAATAACAGGAGTTGATATAAAAGGCTGATTAACAACTGGGAAAGAAGAAGAATCTTCAATATTTATGACAACTTTTTCAGTTTCCTTTGGAAGAGCATCTCCTATTGTTGAGTCGCGGATAGAATAAGACTCATCTTCAATAGGAGGCAAAGATTGATTTCTGACACTCTTTGTATAAGTAGTCCTTCTTCCAGTGGTTCTTCTATCTTCATGAGCTTCTTGGCACACTCTACTTTTTGTGACAAGAGCTTTGCAGAACTCATTCTCTGGAACGAAGATTTCACGATCCATATTCTTTATGAAAGAGCCTTTAAGCTCAGTTTGAGCTGAGTCAAATGTTTTCACAGTCTCCTGGAGATAATTTTTAGTAAAAAATTGTTATGCAAAATAATACTTTTTTAGGGACAGCGAGCCTTTGGAACAAAGGATCATCGATAGAAGATCTCGCGAGTCTATGATGGTTCGTTCTGAAACTTTCATTTACACTTGCTTTGGTATCTCTTCTGTCAAAGTTTAATGGAGCTGCTGCAGAAACTGACTCTCTGTCTGTATTGAGACGATTTTGAAGAGTATTTGTTGTTTCTGGTGGTGTGGTGTCTCTTGTATCTCTTTCGTTTATTTCTAAATTACGAATAAATCCTTGAGCATCAGCGCTTCTTGAAGGGATTCCAACTTGTTTATGGACTTGGAGGTTCTGTTCACGACGAGTTGCGAAGCTTTCTCTAATTTCTTGTTGCATGTCGTGTTTTCTTTGCTCTTGGATTGTTTTTTCAAGCTGGCCGATCTCTAAGGCCTTTTTGACAGTCTTTATTCTATACTCTTCTCCTTTGAGAACTGCTGGTGTTAAAAGCTGATCAACGTGTTTTCTTGAAAGCCCATTATGCCAATTCCAGGCATTTTCATTGAGTCTTGTATATCTGCTGGCATTGACTTTTTTGGCGACAAATTCGTCGATAGCATCCTCGGTGCCGAAGTCACCGTAGAAACCCATATTCTCAGTGTTCTGATGGGCTTTTGTTTGGACTAATTCTCTTTCCTGGATACGTTGGTAATATCTGCTGTGATCCTCGCTTTTCTTATTCATGAAATCTTTTTTGCGGAATTCTTCCATAAATTTATGGTCTAGTTGTTCTTGAAGCAACTTTTGGTCGACAATAGATTGCTGCATATTGTTTCGTTTATGAAATTGGGAGTAGATTTTGTTGTCAAAGTGAGCGAGATTATTCCATAAGTTATCAGAGCCTTTGTAGAAGTTGTGGTCCTTAATTATTAACCCTCTCTTTGTGAATTTAGCAAGCTGAGGTTGAGGAGCTTGGGTCTGCATAATATTTCTTTCGATAAAATTGAATTCAACCTTTTTTTTATTTTATTGGAACAGTTATTAGGTTTATCTTAGAGTAAAAGTTATCGAACCTATTTTATTTGACTTGAGAGTATTTCACACATGACTTTTGAAATCATCTCGAAATGTCGATTTTATGATGGGAAATTTCGTTGAGAAAATGAACGAACCAATTTTTTCAATGACTAGCCTTGTCCTCATCTCCTCGAAGAAGATTAGGTATGAACCTGATTTTTTCTCATTCAAAAATATTTTTTTGTTTTTACTAATGTTGTAAATTTCTTTTTTTTTTGTTTCTCCTCCTGTGGCAGGAAAAGAAAATTTTCAAGATGAAAAAAATCTGATGCTTTGATCAGAATCATTTTTTCCTAAGAGATTTTTTTTCAGTTGGAAATAAAAAGGGCTTTGTAAGGAACCTCAATCTGAGAAGACAATTGGGGGAAGCAAATTTTCAAAAATATATCGAACGTCCCAAAACCAAAGAGATTATTATTGAACTTTGTCAGACTCAAAATAAAACTTCGAGGCTAAATATATAACAACCCACTTTTAAATTTATTGAAATAGAGTTATTTTAGTAAATTGAAGAGATTGATAAGTTTTGAAAATTTTTTGTTACTAAAATTGAGCTCGACAAAAATTTAAATAATTTTGGTGCCAAAATTTAGGTTAATCAAAATTTTGGTGTTATCAAGCTAATGTGTTCTCCAGTACAGTTTTACTTTGCATTTAAGAACAAATAGATTATTAATCTGATAATCTGAATCTTGGGATATCTTCTTTGTGATAGGAGAAATCTTTAGAAAATTAAATTCGAAATCAGAGAATGGAATTCTTTTTTGATTTCAAAATTTTAATCAAAAGAACTGAAAGAGAATTTGTCTTGTACATCAAAATTCTATTGTGTTGAATTAAACCCTGTTTCCAATTTTTATTTCCCTTCCATTAAAAAACACAGAAAGGATGACCAAAATTGGCCACCAAAAGAATTTAGACAAGGTAGAGATCCCAATTAAACGAGTCTAAAAAGATAGGTTTAATCTAAGCTGATTTGAAATTGATCAATTTTTAGTTCGTATTATTATTAGGAGGGGAGAGTTGTTGAAAAGACAGCTGATTTTCAGAAAAATATGAGACGTAATCATGATTTGATGACACATCATATGAAATTTTTTCAAGAATAATTTTTTTTCTCAGTGATTTAAATAAATAATGCGAATACACGAATTTTTAAATTTGAAATAGTGGCTTTTGGGAAAAAGATTTCTCAATAGAAGGGAGGATGTTACTGAGATAAACAAAATTTTCGAGACCCCAAAGCTGTTATCGATCAAAATAAAACTTGAGGTGATGAGAGATTGGAAATATGTTGTTAGAAAATTTCAGAGAATGCTGATAAATAAATTACTAACGGAAGGTTTTTCATAATTTCATAATAATTTAAATAATTATATTGATAGAAAAATAATTTTGTAAACCGGAGTAAATCTTATGACACGCATGTCTGAAGGTCTTGTTTTGGGCTGCCTTTTGAGTGGCTTCAGTATTACAAGTATATTTGTGCTTCTCCAAATTCGTGATTACACAATCGAACATAATGAGTCTTTTGGAAATTTGATAACCCAGGTTCTTGATACTTACAAGATTGAAATTTCAGTGTTGATTGTATCAATCATCGTGGCTTTGGTTTCAGCCTACTTATTTCAAAGAAAGACTTACAATAAAGAGAAAGTAACATTAAACTGCACTAAGAAGGTCCCTGTTGAAGAATACGAGAAAATAAAGAAAAAGACCACTGAAGAAGCTGTGAAAAAATTGATTGAAAGCAAGCCTTTCCAGGAATACCAAGCCAAGAAAAAGGCCAATGAATTAAAGGAAGTTGAGCTTAATGAAAGCGATAAAATTGTCCTTTCAGACGACTCTGATGACGATGGAAGATAAGAGAGGAGAATGAATGAATGGATGAGATGTATGTATGAAGCAATTGAGAAAGACATAAAGTTTATAATTTTTGCTTGTATATAAACTTTGCTAACTATGATACTGTATGATTGCTTTTATATGCAAAATTTTGAGCAGTTTTAGTAGGCATTTATGGTATATAATATTTATATCTAATATGCAGCTTTTATATACTTGTTTCGGGAAAAAAAGTTTAAAAACCTTGTCTTGGAATTTTACAAAAAACAGAAATACTTGAGATATTCACCAAATACATAGATAGGCCTTTATGAATAACACTAGCAAAGTTTCTTTATGCAAGCTTATTTTTGGAGGATTCAATTTGTGAGGAAAAGGGAGTTTTTCTCAACATAGATTCACTGTTGCTGACAGACGAAACAAAAGATCTGTTATTGTTATTTCTCTTTTCCTGAGAATAGGATTTATAGGAAATATAATCTGCTTGAACTCTTTTATATCTATACAAGCAGAACAGCACACAAGCGATTGAAAATACAACAAGACACGCCAACAAAATTCCCACTAAAAAATGTGTAAGAGGGTGAAAATCTATTAAAAGATGCTTACAAGTTAAGACAAGAGTGATGTATTTTTTTGTAGGTTCAATATAAGCAGCGTAATGGGTCTGGAGTTTTAAGGGTCCTTGAGGTTGAGCACCATTAGGAGGGAAAGGAGTGTTGTCAATAACAAAATAAGCATATTGAGCAGAGGTTTGTGAGAAATTTGAATAGATGGAATCAATTTGGAATTGAGTTTGTTTGAGATAGGTTTTGGCTTCATTATCAAGGAAATCGCAGGTTTGTTCGAAATTTTGTGATTCCATCATGATTTTGTAACATTTCATATCAGCAATATCATTGAGTAAAAAGACGTCAAATTGATCCTAAGAATTTTTAAGTGAGATGTTTGGGAAAATATTCTCTTACACCGTCTGTATTAACGCTCACAAAACTGTTTATATTTCCGTAGTACTCGTGAATACTCGCAATATTCAGTATATAGTCTCTCATCTCAATGTAAGAATTGATTGGAATCGTCGATGGACTATTCGTAGTATTGAGCCAATCTGCACGGATGGAGGTGAAAAGTAAGATAGAGAGAATGAGGCTGATTTTTGGGAGAGATAAAATCATTTTTCTGAGCAGACAGAGAGAGAGGATTTAACAATAATAAATTAAGTGAAAATATTTAACTATATATTCCAATTTACAACAGACCTTTATAGAATAGGAGATAGATAGATACTTTTTTATGATGTGATGTGATGATTTTTTCGTGGGTAATGAATTTTGATTGTGAAGATTTTTATTTTTCAAAAGGCAAAGAAAAGGTCTCTCAATTCGAAAGAAAAAATCGATAATTTGATTTGATTCACAAAAGCTATTGATAAAAATCTGGAAAGGTTATGGTAAATATCAAGTCAGACTTTAAATTTGCATCGCTTAACTAGGCGATGTGAATTAACAAATTAAAAATCTTAAGATTCCGCAGCAAAAGAATTTTATCCTTTTTTAAATCTTTTTACAATACAACAAAATGAAGAGAAAGGCAGAACATCAATTAGAAAGAGGCGACTTCCTTGGCGTATTTAACCTTCCTATTTCCTCCTCTAAATATCTCAGGACGATGACGAAGAAACCACTCAACAAACCACTCAAGGTGGAGCCCAAAATACCATGGCCACAGTATCCTTAATTCTCTTAGCCTTCTCTTACGTTTTAGCCTGAACAAATTGCCCAAAGAAGGTGAGTTTATTTCCACCACTTTCCCTCATTCTTTCCTTGTTCATTTTCGAACCCCACATGCTTACCATGATTGTATAGAATTGTTAAGCTCAAGATTCCAGGCCAAAGCGACGCTCCAAGAACTGAAATCTCACAAACTGCTAAGTTCGAATTAGCCGGAGCTTTGGATCAACCTAAGCCTCAAGCTGCTGACAACAATGGCGTATAGATTATACTAAATTTATTCTCTTACAAGATTTCAGACTGGTGCCAAGACTCCTTCTTTCTTAACTAACATCCAAACCGTACTTTTCTTTACGAAATTAGTCATAATTTTTCTCAGAGCGCTGCTCCTTCTGGAGGTCTTTTCGACAACATCATCAATAAATCCGGCGAAGGAGAAAAGAAGCCTGAAGAAAAGAAGGGTGGATTGTTCAGTGGATTATTCAACACCACCAATCAACCCACCACTGGTGGCCTTTTCACCAACAACCAAACCGGCAGCGGCGGCCTTTTCGGCTCCATTTTTGGTAATTCTGGTGCTGGTCTCTCCAGCTTAGCCAAGAAAGGTGGATAATTACGGAGAATTTATTGTTAAATCTTTTTCTAGATTACGGCTATGTTCATAAAGAAACTGGTGAAAAAGAAGAAGAAGCTAAAAAGGAAGCTGCTAAGCAAGAAAAGCCTGCTGCTTCCAAGCCCAGCTTGTTCGCCAGTCTCGCTGATTTCAAGCCTGGCCCAAATCTCTTCTCTAGCAATACTGGTATATTTTCTTGAAAAAAGATCGAATAAAAGTATTTAGCTTCTGGCTCTGGATTATTCTCTGCTTCTCTTACTGGAGGCTCTGGTGCTTTCGGTGGTCTCTTTGGTCAAGGAAATAAAGGTGGAGATGATGGAAGTGATGATGAAGGTGAAGAAGGTGATGAACCCGAAAGAGAACCCAGCCCTGAAGCTGATATTACCAAGAGCAAGGGTAATTACCAATATGAACGTAACTACGAAAAAGTTATTGGCGTAAGTTTTATCATGAGGAGATTTGTGTTGACCGTTTATTGGTAGAAAAAAGTCAATAAATTTAAGCCTGGTGCTAAGGAAATGTTGTTGGAAGGTGAAGTTACTTTGAACAAGAGAAACGAATCTGGTGCTCATTTCATCATTTACAGAAATAAAGCCAAGCTTAACCAATACCAAGGAGAACTTATCGCTGGATTATCAAAGACTGAATATTTGAACCCCAGACAAGATGCTCTTTCCATTGTTTCTTTTTCAACTGAAACTCCTGCTGCTGAAGAAGGAAAGGAAGCTCCCGCTGATGCTAAGCCCAAAATTACTAGAGATATTGTTAAATTAATGGTAAAGGAATAGTTTTTTTCTGGTCTGATTTTTGAATAGTTTGCTACCTCTGATGACTGTAATGAATTCAAGAAGGAAATTGACAGAGTTGTTGGCAACTAAAATATTTATTATTGAATGGAAATGTAAATAGGATTTTGGAGATGATAGAAAGAAATAAAAAGAGTGTGATTTTATGTGTTACAAATATGATATAAATATGAATCAAGAGTATATTTTATGCAGTTACAAGAGTATATATATCAGCTATCTATATATAATTTCAAGTAATATCTATATATACTTTCGAACAAATCTCTAATAGTTTTTAGCCTCTATTTTTCTTCTCTGAAACTTCAAAAAAAGAGGTTTATTTATTGTTACATTTCTTTGAAAAGGCAAAGCAAAGCAAAATTTTTGAAAATGGGATTATAATTTCAAATCACTCAGTAATTTTGATCGTGAATGATTTTCTCTATTGAGAATCTTTGAAATACTCAATGGTGGATCATGCTTTTCTAAATTCTCCTTCTAAGAGTCTTGTTAGTATTATTTTCAATCGGAAAGTAATTACTTCTCTTAATTGGCCTTGAGATTTATTTCTTTGGCTTTTTGGTTTTGAGGTCTGACTTTTATAATCATAAGCTGAATCTTCATCAACTTTGATTGAATAGAAATCTTTATTTAGAGTTTTTTGATGAGGATCCCCGTATGATTCGAATTGTTGTTGGTCAATTCTATTTATTCTTAACCTTGACTCTGAATTGTTCCTTTCATATGTGGTTCTATTGTTATTTTCAATGGTTCTAAAGAAACTGGCTTCGACTGTCCTGATCTTTTCTTGTGATTTCCTCAATTCAATTTTCAACTAAAACCAGAGTAAGGACTTTTTGAGCAAGTCAAGGTTCATACATTTTCATTTTCTTCTTGTAATTCTTCACGGATATTCTTGAGTTTTTGCGTCTTTTTGATGTATTTTTGGAGATCTCTTTCAGCCTCTTTCTCTTTATTTATCTGCTGATTATACTATTTAAAGGATGAACATATGATTGATAAGAGGCAACAGTACTTCTTCGATAGTTAAATCTCTTTTATTGATTTCTTCTTGAAGCAAAAGAATGCTTTTATTGAGCTTACTGATTTCAGTTTTCAGTTTAGAACTATTGACGGAAATTAATTTTGAAAGGAAGTCATAATGCGATACTTCTCATGCTCAAGCTTTTCGTGGTCTTGATTATGATGATACCCAAACTTCTTATCAAATCCTTCTTTGACTTTTAACTGGAGATTCAGCGCGTGATTGTCTTGTTTTAAGCTCTTATTCTCAAGTTCGAGCTCGACATATCTCCTGTTTAATTCTTGATTTTTACCCATCTCAACCTCTAAATGGTCCTTATATGCCTTTGCTTCCACTGTCAGTTGGCTCTAATGGGAATTTAGATCACAAAAATCTCCAAAGAATTTCGATTACGATTTGGCTTTTAAGTTCAATGATTAATTCGAGATGATTTTCTTGAGGTTTCTGAGGTGTCATGCTTCTCCTTCTTGATGTGTTACCTTCATCTTGTATAGTTGCTAATCTTTTCATCAGCTCTATATCTGGCCTCAGATCTTGAATGGCAACTTCGCCTTTTGATTTTTCATCTTCCATCATATCTTTCAAAACTTTGCCTTTAAAAACTCCACTTTTTTGTAATTCATTCTAAACAATATTTTACTAAAGGAAAACTTTTCAAAAGCAGACCTCAAGTTTGGAATCACCGTTGCTTCTAGTGTGTCCTGAGAGTCTTTGGCTGATACTACCACCCATTGTACGATTTTCAATGCTTGATATATCCGAGCCACCACGATTTTCTCTTTCAGTCAACCTTGATGTGAGGAATTCTGAGGTGAAGGGGAATTCATTGACTTGTCTGATGAGGGACTTGTTTTGTTGCTCAAGGTCTGTCAATCTTTGCTCATAATCTTTCATTATATTGTGATTTAAGTTGGTATTCATGCTCAATCTTTCTGAGATCAAGCCGATTTCTTCCTTCAATTTCGCGTTTTCTGCAATAATCCCTTCTTCTCTATCATTGAAATTGAGCACTTTTTGGAGATCTTCATCATCTTCATCCATTCCATCATGACCTCGATTAAACTCGATGACGTGACTTTCTTCTTCCTCTTCATCATTCCTTCCTCGGCCACTTATATCTATGTCTCTTGGCTGAATATATTGCATACTTCCTCCTTCTCTTCTTTTTGGCTTCTTCATCTTCTGAGCAGTTGATCTTTGACTTTGTGCTGTATGCCTCTTATTGCTCTCTTCTTCTTCCTCATTATCAAATTGACCAGGTGGCTTGAAGGAAAAATGATCTTGTCTTGCTGTTTGGCAAACTCTTTCATTGACTCTATTGCTTTGATAACTATCGTAATTTGTGATGTGTTTAAGGTTTCTTTGAAGTTGATGGGGAAGTTGTCTTGGTAAACTGCTTTTCGGATCAAGAGTTCCTCGTGCAGAGCTGATTACTTTGTCAAAATTTGTATAACTTTTATTTGCTCTATCCATACTTGCTCTTCTATTGGTTGATTGTAAGTTAACACTCATACGTCCTGTAGTCAGATCATTTGCTGATAATATACTCTGATCAACATGAGAGCGTAAATTGGACTTTGCACGGTGAGAAGAAGCAGAAGTAGGATCTTCAAAGACTGTTTTTCTCTGAGTAATAGCAACAGGTTCTCCAATGGCTCCAAGTCCAGCGGCTTTGAGGGAGATACGAGGGACGAGATTGGGTTTATTGAGACTGGATCTGATGAGTTGGCTGCTGCGGAGATTGTTTTCTTTGGTATTTTCTTTGGGAGTGTTTGAGGCTTTTGGGGTTTTTGTTTTTTGTTTGGAGGACTTGAGGAGAGTCAGTTCGTTTTTAAGCTGAGCGATTTCTTTTTGTTTGATAGCGAGGGTTTTATCATTGGCGAAAAGAATGTTGGTTTCGTTGTTAAGTTTGAAGATTTCTTGTTCGATTTGTTTGATCCAACAATCTGCTTCTCCAAACTTCTCAGAAATATTATCACTCTAAAGAGAGAGAATTATTCTCAAGATTCAAGGAAAGGAAATTACTTTGAGGATTTTATCTTTGATAGTTTTGAGTTTGTTCTTGAAATTGACTTCTCTGAAAGGAAGCTTTGAAGA
>Ga0182738_1006700_pt1 | contig 11891 bp, 10 predicted proteins | sample eDN5th30CBELigMG_FD_128876 | JGI IMG/M metagenome (GOLD analysis project Ga0182738, IMG submission 128876) | Enriched Miracle-Growth compost microbial communities from Emeryville, California, USA - eDNA 5th pass 30_C BE-Lig MG (version 2)... ...
ATAGTCTGTACGAGATACCTTGCAAAATCGTAGTTAGGGCGCTCCAGACGATTGAGCTTGCCGGGTCGGGCCAGCGGTGCATGCACTCCACGGAACACCGCCTCAACGCCACGGCGATCCTCGGCATTGACCTCATCAAGCAATTGCTTGAGGCTGGCCATATATTCTTGCGCCTTGGGGTCGAAAATGAAGTCCGGCGACAAACCTCCGCCAAAGCGGATATGCACTTGTCCCACGCCCCGCGGCTGCAGCGACAAATACCAAAAGTAGCCGGGTGTCAACGTAATCAGATGCGTCGGGTAAATGGCCAACAGCGCCGTGGTCTTACGCCAATGTCCCTGCAAGCGGTCATTATCGGGATGGGCGTTGCCGATCGATAACGAGGCCTCTTTGGTGATCCAGTGATAGTTAAAAGCCTCGTGCCCAGGCGGACACTCCATCTCCTCCAGCTTGGAATGCGGGCCCACCGTCGCACGATGAAGCATAGGCAGATGGTAGCTCTCCATGAAGTTCTCGGCGAGAATCTTCCAGTTGGTGTCCCACACATGCTCTTCGTAGAACGTCTCGACGTAGTCACCCATCCCATAATGGGCAATGAGTTTGTCCAGCTCGGCCAGACGTTCCGCTACGGGCTGGGCGTCCATCGCAAGCGTGATATAGATCCAGCCCTGCCAGACCTCACAGCGAACCTGCGGCAGCTTGTAGCTCTCCTTACAGAAGTGCGGGCCCTCCATGAGCGGCGCACTCAGCAAGGCACCGTCAAGCGAATAGGACCATGCATGATAGGGACAAATGATGCGGCGCGTATGCCCCCTTCCCTCGAGCAAGGTCGACATCCGATGCAGGCAGACGTTCGACATGGCTTTGATGCCATCAGCCGTTTTCATCACGACGATAGGCTGGCCGGCAATGTCGGCGGTGAGATAATCCCCTTCGTTTTCCAAGGCACTGGCGCGCCCTACACACAGCCACTCTTTCGTAAAGATGTTTTCCTGCTCGAGCGCGAGAAAATCCGGTGCAGTGTAGACGGCAGGTGGCATGGAGCGCGCCTCGTCGAACTCACAGGCAGATGACTCCCGCAATTGCCCAAACACATTGGTGGTCGCGCTTTGCGTCGTATCCATAGAATTCCCCTTGTCAGGCCCAATAAAACGGGCTCACGGTCTAAGCCGTCGGTTGATGTATGTAATCTAGCCAGATAATCAACAATCAAAAAATATTGTTTTTAAATACAACCACCAGTTTTTTGCTATACAGCATACGGGTTAACGCCTACTCAATAGCCGCCACAACAGTGCTATGCATACTGGGACAGGATATGTTTGCGACAGAATTCCGCGAATCGTTGAACAACACGACGCGGCTTCATGCCTGATGCCTGAGCGATGCCCAGCGTCGTCGCAGCGACCTTTTCGCGAAAATGCCTCACCGCAAATTCGGCGCCGTCCACGGTGCGTGTCGACTTCAGCGGAAAATTGAGAATGCTGTAGCCCAGGCCATTGGCCACCAGACCACGTACGACCTCGGGTTGTGCGGATTGAAATATGGGGACCGGACGCTCACCCAGCGGCTCGAAGAGCCGCGAAAAATATTCCCGGCTATGCGGCAGATCAAGCATCACATATGGGACATGCTGCAGGCTGGCCAATGACACGGTGCGGTTGTTAGCCAACGAGTGCTTCTTTGGCAAAATAACGTAGGGTGGCAGTGTCATCAAGGGCTGAAAATCGATGTTATCCGTCAGATCTATGCTGTAAGTGAGGGCAAGATCAAGCGAACCATCATGCAAACCAGCCAGGAGATGATCCTGATGCGCCTCTAATGTGCGAAAGGTGATGTTGCCATGAGCATGCATAAACCGGCTGATCAATCCAGGCAGCAAGGGTGGCGCTAACGAGGTCATGCAGCCCAGCGCAATATTGCCCGACACGCCCGCGTCGATATCGCGCGCCGCCTCCTGAAGCTCTTCCGCGTTTTTGAGCACTGCCCGGGCTTTACCGAGCATCTCCTGCCCTGCCTGGGTCAGCGATAACCCCGAGGCATGGTGACGGATAAACAGCTGCACATCAAAGCAGGCCTCGAGCTCAGCCAGCGCAGTCGAAATCGATGGTTGAGAAATATGCAGCGCCTTGGCTGCGGCAGTAAAGGACAAGGTTTCCGCCGTCGCAACGAAATATCGTAACTGCCTCAGGGAATAGCGTAATTGGGGGTGCTTCATCAGTCACTTCCTGTTCCGCGGACACTCGAGTATTGCATAGTTAAAAACTTTGTATTGCATCTTTCAAATATGTTTTTCATTTAATTTGACTTGGCCTAGATTTGCTCATGACAAATGACGTGCAAAGAGGAGCCAAATGTCAGTCGAAAAAATAGAAGTGCTCGTCATCGGTGCAGGACAGGCCGGCGTAGCCATGAGTGAGCACCTGGGCCGTCAGGGTGTCCAACACCTGGTGCTGGAACGGGCCCGCATCGCCGAGCGCTGGCGTACCGGGCGATGGGACTCACTCGTCGCCAATGGCCCGGCATGGCACGACAGGTTTCCGGGCCTGGAGTTTCCCAAAGACGGCCCAGACGACTTTGTGCCTAAGGAGCGGGTCGCAGACTATTTCGCGCAATACGCGCAGATGATCAACGCACCGATACGCTGCGGCGTGGAAGCCAAACGTGTGGTGCGAAACGACGCCGGAAAATCCGGATTTCGTGTCGAGACAAGCGATGGTGTGATCGAAGCTGACTACGTAGTAGTCGCCACCGGCGCGTTCCAAGGGCCGGTGATCCCTCCCGTTGTACCTGACACGGAGGGCGTAATGCAGATCCACTCCGCAGACTATCGCAATCCCAGCCAACTCCCGGAGGGGGCGGTGATGGTCATCGGCGCAGGCTCCTCGGGCGCGCAGATTGCTGACGAACTGCTCGACGCCGGACGCCGTGTCTATCTCTCGGTCGGCCCGCATGACCGGCCGCCTCGCAGCTACAGAGAGCGCGACTTTGTCTGGTGGCTGGGCGTCCTTAACAAATGGGACATGGAAGCCACCCCCGGCGTGGAACACACGACGATTGCGGTCAGCGGCGCCAACAACGGCCATACCGTCGACTTCCGGCGTTTCGCCGCGCGTGGCATGACCCTGGTTGGCAAAACCGAAACTTATCGGGAAGGCGTCATGACCTTTGCCTCGGATCTCGCCAAAAACATCGAAAGTGGGGACGCCAACTACTTGTCGTTGCTGGACGAAGCCGACGCCTACATCGAACGCAACGGGCTCGATCTGCCGCCGGAGCCCGCCGCACGCGAATTCCTGCCTATGCCCGCTTGTGTGACCGACCCGATTCCTGAATTGAATTTAAAGGAAGCGGACATCGGTTCGATCATCTGGGCAACGGGCTACACCGCAGATTATGGCTGGTTAAAGGTCGATGCACTCGATGAAAAGGGCCGGCCACGCCACCAACGCGGTGTATCGAGCGAACCGGGCGTGTATTTCCTCGGTTTGCCGTGGCAAACACGGCGCGGATCCTCGTTCATCTGGGGCGTCTGGTACGACGCCAAGTACATCGCCGACCATATCGTCAAACAGCGTAGCTACGTGAAGTACAAGCCATCCAAGCCGCTTTCCCACTGAAACTCTGATGAATGCCATGACCACCCATACTCGTATCCGCAAATTCAATACCCGTGACACCTATCCCGAGCAAAAGCTCGACAACGACCTTTGCCAGGCCGTTGTAGCCAATGGTGTTGTTTACCTGCGTGGCCAGATTGGCCAGGATCTAGAAACGCGAGAGTCCGTCGGTATCGGCGATGCTGCCGCCCAGGCCGAAAAGGCCATGGCCAACATCAAAATGCTGCTTGAGGAATCCGGCAGTAAGCTCGACGACATCGTAAAGGTAACGATCTATCTGACGGACATCCGCTACCGGGAGGCTGTTTACAACGTGATGGGCCGCTGGCTCAAAGGCGTATACCCAGTATTCACCGGTCTGGTCGTCAGCGCGCTGGCCCGTCCAGAATGGGTGGTCGAGATAGACGCTACCGCCGTCATTTCCCAGAGCTGACGCTTTACCACGATAGGAGACGTCTCATGACTTTTTCACTTGCGGGACGTTGCGCCAAGACTGGCATGGTCGGCGGCTTCGTCTCCAGTTCAAGCATAGCGGTCGCCAGCCGTTGCCTATGGGGTAGCCCTCACGGCGTAGTGCTGAGCCAAAACATCACCGACCCTCGCCTCGGCGTGCTGGGCACGCGGTTGCTCGCACAAGGCTTTGGCGCCGCCAGTGTGTTGGATCAACTAGTCAAAGCCGGCGCCTATCCGGCATACCGGCAGGTACTAGTGCTCGACCTTGATGGAGGACTTGCGCACCATAGCGGTGCGCAAGCGCTGGGTACGGTGGGCCTGAGCGTCGGGCGAGATTGCATCTCGGCAGGCAATATGCTGGCCAGCGGGCAAGTCCCCCACATCATGACCCAAGTGTTCGATGACATGAATGATGCACCGATTGCTGAACGGCTGATGACGGCCATCGAGGCAGGCCTGCAAGCTGGCGGAGAAGCCGGACCCGTGCACTCGGCAGGCATGTGTGTCTATGGCCGCGAAGTCTGGCCGCTGGCCGAATTGCGGGTGGACTGGTCAGATACCCCCATTGAAGATCTGCGTACCCTGTGGGAACGCTACAAGCCACAAATGCAAGACTACTACACCCGTGCCAAGAACCCGACGGATGCACCTTCGTACGGTGTGCCCGGCGACCCCTGATCTTTTTCACATCCAGTACCCGCCATGCCACATCCTCTGCTTGAACGTACCCTCGACCTGCTGGATCGATTGATCGCCTTCGATACCCGCAGCAGTGAATCGAACTTGCCCCTGATTGCGTTCGTCCAGGATTACCTGGACGAGCATGGCATCAGCTCATCGTTGACCTACGACGCCAGCGGCAAGAAAGCGAATCTGTACGCCACGATCGGCTCTGCTGACAGAGGCGGCATCTGCCTTTCCGGGCATACCGATGTGGTACCAGTTCAGGGGCAGCCATGGACCGTACCCCCTTTCGCGCTGACGCGTACTGCAGACAGAGTCTTGGGCCGCGGCACGGCCGATATGAAAGGTTTTCTGGCTTGCGTGCTGGCCAGCGTGCCCACCTTTATCGAGCAGCGTGCAGAGGTCCCGATCCATCTCGCCTTCAGTTATGACGAAGAGGTGGGTTGCCTGGGCGTGCGTGGCCTGCTGCGCGAACTCGCGCAGGCAACGGCCAAACCGCTGGCCTGCATTATCGGCGAACCGACCAGCATGCAGGTCGCAGTAGCGCACAAGGGCAAGCGGGCCTATCGCTGCTGTGTGCGCGGCCTGGCAGGACATTCGGCGCTGCCTCAATTGGGAGTGAATGCCGTAGACTTCGCAGCTGAATTCGTCATTCATCTGCGCCAGGCAGCCAAAAACCTGCGTGAGCAAGGGGCTCGTGATGCGACGTTCGAGCCTCCCTACTCGACTCTGCATACGGGAAAACTGATCGGTGGCACCGCCGTCAATGTCATCCCCGATCAGGCCGAGATCGATTTTGAAATACGCAATCTCCCCAATGATGACCCCGAACCAGTCATCCATAAGGCACAGGACTATTCAGAAACATTGGTCGCCGAGATGCGTACGGTACATGCCGCGAGTGATATCGACTGGAACGAACTGACCGCTTATCCAGCGCTGGCCGATGAGAGCTCAGCGCGCTGGCTGCGGGAAATGGTGTGCGAGCTGGTAGGCGACCCGGCGGTACGGACCTTGTCCTTTGGATCTGAAGGGGGGTTATTCCAGGAGATCGGCATTCCGACCCTGGTGTGCGGCCCGGGCTCCATTGAGCAAGGCCACAAGGCTGATGAGTATGTCACGATGGATCAACTGTCACGCTGCCTGGATTTCATGCAAGCACTGTGTTTTCACATCAAACGTGAAGGGCTTTCGCAGCAGGAAAAACGGCCGTAGCGCATTTCGATTGCATCTTGTCCTTAGCAAGCATTTCGTCTATCTATGCGTCCCCTTACTATTGCCGTCACCGTTCACCGAATCCACGTTGTGGCAACGGATACCGTCAGCATCGAACTGCGGCCTGAAGGTAATGAGCCCCTTCCCACATTCGATGCAGGCTCACACATCAGTCTGCATCTGCCGAACGGTATCGTCCGAAGCTACTCTCTGATCAATGTCTCTGACTCGGACAATCGCTATGTGATTGCCGTGCTGCGCTCGCCTCAGAGCCAAGGTGGATCGGCGTTTATCCATGAGCATTTGCATGAGGGCGATGCGCTCATCATTTCCTCACCGCGGAACAATTTTCCTCTGGACGAAACTGGAGAACGATTTGTACTCATTGCAGGTGGCATTGGCATCACACCCATCTACAGCATGGCTCAACGGCTCGCCTCGCTCGGCAAGAGCGTGGACATGTTTTACTGCTGCCGAACACGAGCGCATGCGGCATGGCTGGAGCCGATTCGAGCGCTGGGTATCCCTCTCACGTTGCATTTTGATAATGAGGCAGGCTGCTCTCCCGATCTCGCAGCGTTCATCGCCGGACGAGGGCACGGGACCCGCTATTACTGCTGCGGCCCGTCTCCGATGCTTACCGCCTTTGAGCAGGCGTGTGAAAAGTACCGGTACTCGCATATCCATATCGAGCGATTCTCTGCCGACCCGGCCAATATCGAGTGCCTCGCCAGCCATGGTTACGACGCGGTGCTCGCCCGCAGCGGAAAACGTGTACATGTTGAGCCGAATGAGCGTCTAATTGATGTACTGCTCGCCGCGGGCGTTGACGTGCCGTTCAGCTGTCGGCAGGGAATCTGCGGCAGTTGCGAAACAGCTGTTCTCGAAGGCGAAGTCGATCATCGGGATAGCGTCTTGAGCGATGCCGAACGGGCAGATGGCAAGACCATGATGGTTTGCGTTTCCGGCTGCAAGGGCAACCGCCTAGTCTTGGATTGTTGAGTCGAAAGCTGATCGTTTTTTTCCGACAGGAGAATAGTCATGACTGCGTCCATTCATCCCACCATTGATGCCGGCGTACATCAAGGAGCCGATAGCTTTACCGGCGGTACGCTACGTTGCCTTTGTAGCACTGACCCCGTCGAAGTTCGCATCGACACCCAAGTCGCCTACAACCATGCCTGCGGCTGCACCAAGTGCTGGAAGCCCGCTGGAGCATTGTTCTCCGTCGTCGGCGTCGTGCCACGCGACAAGCTCTCGGTCACTGCCCATGGAGAAAAGCTCACAGTCGTAGACGAAAAGGCTCCCATTCAGCGTCACGCCTGCAACGTCTGCGGCGTACATCTTTATGGCCGCATCGAGAACCGGGATCATCCCTTTCACGGTCTGGATTTCATCCACACCGAACTTTCCCGGGATACGGGTTGGGATGGCCCCGGCTTTGCCGCATTCGTTTCCTCTATCATTGAGAGCGGCACCCCACCCAAGCAAATGGCGGAAATACGCCGAACACCGCGCGACAAAGGACTGGAGCCCTATGATTGCCTGAGCCCCGCCCTGATGGACATCCTGGCAACCCATGCGGCCAAGGCCAAAAGCACCTATCGCGAAGACTGAGTCTTAACCAATGCTGGGAAATTCGCTCTCAGGCAACGCGTCACCAGATTTCAACATAGCGGCAAGATGAGGATAAGGCGGGGAGGTTTCCCCGCCGCGATCCATATAAACCGCATCGTCGCCGAGCCAACGAAATGAAACCACACGACGGGATCGCGACGCTGATGTATTGCCGGTGCGCCATGAACGGTACGAAAGTCGAACGCAATGGCATCGCCCAGTTCCAGATCCCATCCCAGAATCGGATAGTCGGCGCGGTTGGCCTCAATATCCGGAAGCTCTTGCAGCCGATCCGATTTGTGGTCATACGCCACACCGGTAAATCGTCTTGGCCTGAAGAGTTTCCCCCATTGATGAGAACCCGCAACGAATTCGAGACACGTAGCGCGGGGTACGGGATCAAGCGGAATCCATATACTGACAGTCTGTGCGGCACTGACACAATAATATGGCTCGTCATGATGCCATGGTGAAACCTTGTCTGCACCGGCTTCCTTGACGAGCACATGCTCATGAAAAATACGCGCACACTTCGAATTCATCAGCGATTTTGCAATGGCGGCAGAAGGCCCTTGTTCCACAAAACGCCGGAATGGCCCGATGCGCTTCCAGTTGCAGTAATCACCGAAAAAGCGGCCGTCTTTCCGGTCGGGCGTGTAATTGCGAAACCACGGACCAGGCTCCGCCTCGTTGACTTCAATGCCTTCGCGCAGCGTATCTATCCAATCGCCAAAAGCGCCACGCAATACGACGACGCCATCACGTTGAAACAACTCCCGTTCTTTTTCCTGCATGATCCATGCCCCTTGAAATAATAGGAATAGCTATCGTCTGCGTATGATCATTCGTCTACTTCGACAGGTCAACGATGAAAAATATGGGATCTGACAAGCGAAATCATTGTTTGCCTTCCAGGACAGCAACAGCATGAAATTCACGCTTCGCCAACTTCGTTATTTCATCGCGGCCGTCGAGTGCGGCGGTGTCGCCCAGGCCTCACGCCGACTGTTTATTGCGCAGCCGTCAGTAGCATCGGCGATCCGCGCTTTGGAAGAGAGCTTTGGCACACAACTATGCATTCGCCACCATGCTCAGGGTATCTCACTGACACCATCCGGTGAGCGTTTTTATCATGACGCGATCAAGCTCTTGCGTGAAGCACGCACTTTCGAGCAAAACATCTTCGCCGAACAAGAACTGGTCAAGGGCACAGTGAGCTTAGGCTGTTACGGAGCCATGGCACCATTTTATGTTCCGCGACTGATCTCGGGTTTTCGTCAACGCTACCCCGGCATTACGTTCCAGATCGACGAAGGGGAACAGCACAAACTCAGCGAAGGACTGCGTATAGGGCGATATGACGTCGTACTGACCTATGACCAGGGATTGGGCAATGAATTTGAACGCATCCCCCTATGCCCCACACAACGCCCTTATGTGCTGCTCCCTCACGATCATGTGCTCACTCAGCGGGCGGCCCTTTCCTTGAGCGAACTCAGCGCTGAACCGATGATCGTGCTGGATGTCGAGCCCAGCCGCAGCTATTTCCTGGGCCTTTTCGAGCGAAAGCATTTCGAGGTCAATATTGCATTTTCATCACCATCTGTAGAAATGGTGCGTGGCCTCGTGGGCCAGGGGTTTGGCTTCACACTGCTGGTGACTAAACCCTACGCGGACTACACGTACGACGGCAGAGCATTGGCGGTTCGTGACCTGACAGACGAGGTTGAAACGACGACATTCGTTGCAACCACACTGCGCAACTTGACACCTGCCGCCCCGACGCGTGCTTTCATCGAGTACTGTGCAGCGGAATTGCAGGATCTTAGTGCGTAAATGATGGTGAACGGTACAAGCACAACCGGGACAGGCATGCCAATGCCACAATGATGCCGTGCCGTTCACACAAGAGCCCGCGTGATTAGTACGTCACTCGCACGCCCAGCAGCACACTGCGACCAGCCAGCGGCGCTGCCTTTGAAATAAACGAGGAGTGGTTGTACGCCAGCTTGTCCAGCAAGTTTGTCCCGCGCAGATAAACCTCGTACGCGGCATCAGATCCCAAGCCACCACGATAGCTCACCATCGCGTTGACCATGTCGTAGCCCGCCGTGCTCGACTCGTACGAAGCGATATCGTTCTGACGAAACACGTGCGCGTACTCCACACCGCCGGACCATTGCTGCCACTTCGCGTTGGCACGCACACCCAAGCGGGCCGCCGGAATACGCGGCAGGTTGCCATCGCCGCCGGTTAGCTTGCCTCGCACATAGTCGCCAAACACACCAGCGGAAAACACCTTGTTGAATTGGTGACGCACCTCGCCTTCGATGCCGGTGAATTCCGCATCATGTTGTGCATATTCGATCAAACGAAAATCTTCAAATTGATCGAGCGTATTTGCATAGATGTAGTTCTTAACCCGATTATGGAAAGCACTCACACTGAATGTCGTGTCGCCTTCATACTTACGGAAAGTCAGATCGATGTTGTGCGACGTTTCCTTGCTCAAATCCGCATTGCCGATCTCGTAGGTATTCGTTGCCAAGTGCACACCATCGGCATACAACTCTTGCGCCGACGGCAACCGTTGTGAGCGCGACAGGGACAGCGCCACCGAATATTGCGGCGCAAATTCCCAAATTGCGGCGGCCGACAATGACGTACCCGATTGACTGGAACGCGGGTTGTCGCCCTCAGGAGAAATGCTTTGCCAATCCTGACGCGCGCCCACCTCAAAACGCCAATCCGCTAGGCGATATTCTTCTAATAGGAAAATACCGGTCGAGCGCGTATCACTGCGCGGCAAGAATGCCTCTTCGCCCTCGGCGCTGAAATCGCTATATGAATTCTGCAGTCCGATTACGCCGCGCCAACCATACAACGGCTTGTGCTCTAACTCCAGACGTGCATCGTAGCCCCGATTTTTAAAAGTCGTACCGACCTCGCCACCTTCGATTTCCTGATGTTGGTAATCGGTCAGCCCCCCTCTAAAACGGACCCTTTCGAAACCGGCAAAAGGCTCGGAATATTCCGCGCGCACATCCACGCGTTTACTGCGCAGTTTGACGTAAGGTGGGTCTTCGTCACCATGCTCGTGGTCATGGTCATGACCACCCTCGTCATCGCCATGATCATGCTCATCATGCCCACCGCAGTGCAAATGCGTGCCATGAGGATGGCACCCTTCGTACTCGTGATTATGCCCAGGCAGTCCGTACTTGCTATCCAGATACGTAAATGCCACGCCCACATAACCACGTGGTGTTACCCATGACAGGCCCAGACTGCCCTGTGACGATTCACTGTACGAACCCGCTAGCTCTTTGCTTGTCCAGTCGGGTACGTCATAGTCATCAGTGCGGCGCTTCATACCCTCGACGCGCACAGCAAACTGACCCGTTCCCGCCGTGATCCCCACAGCGCCCGAACGCTCGTTCGTCCCAGTAGCACCGCGAATTTCTGCTTCAGCCTCAACGCCCCTTTCCGGAATTGCCGTCGGAATGCGGTTATCCAGCACGTTGACCACACCACCAATCGCGCCACCTCCATACAGCAATGTCGATGGCCCTCGTAGGACTTCGATACGTTGCGCCAGCAATGGCTCCGTCGTCACGGCATGGTCAGGAGAAATCGTCGAAGCATCCATCAACTCGGAGCCATCCGACAAGACCTTGACCCGCGGCGCCGTCTGTCCACGAATCACAGGCCGGCTAGCGCCACCACCAAACGTATCCGAATGAATACCTGGCAAACCGTTCAAGGTGTCGCCTAGCGTGCCCTGGCGGCGCTCAACCAGCGCATCGCCGTCCAGCACCAATGCCGGCAATGCCATGCTGTTGACGTCCAAACCCAAAGGATTAGCCGAAACCGTGATTGGGGCCAGTGTCGCAGCTGCATCTGTGGCATCCATTGTTTGTGCCTGTACGGCGGGGGCCAATGCCATAGATAAAGCCAAGGCCAGCGGTTGAGGGTTTAGCGTCATTCCCGTTCCCAATATGTTATATCATTCCAAAACAATGAGATGATATAACATATCAAAACTATGCGCTGATGAAATTGCCGTATCCTCGTACGTGTCAGCCATCTCTTGACAGAGACACCGGCGCCTAGAGAAGAAAAGCCTGCCCTCCCAGCAACAACACCCCCAGCACCAAAATAAACACCGCCGCCACCGCCTCAATCCCCCTTCGCACCCGAGCCATCCACGCAGCCGAGGCATAAGCCCCCAACCGCGTCGCGGCACTGCCCGCCAAGACGGCAAAAACTGCTAATGCCGCCACCGTCAGGCCAGTCCCCAAT
>Ga0182738_1006701_pt1 | contig 11890 bp, 1 predicted proteins | sample eDN5th30CBELigMG_FD_128876 | JGI IMG/M metagenome (GOLD analysis project Ga0182738, IMG submission 128876) | Enriched Miracle-Growth compost microbial communities from Emeryville, California, USA - eDNA 5th pass 30_C BE-Lig MG (version 2)... ...
AAGGCTGCAAGTGCTTTGAACTCAGGAAACCCCAGCTCTGCGTTATTAGCTGGACTTTCGTCAATGCTGCAGTATATCAGATACATGAAGGTTAACTACCCTCCTAAGGTGCAGACATTGTTTTTGGTGTCAGCAGACACTCCAATCAGTCTCAGTGTGGATTTTAGTATTCCTTCATGGGTTGAATCAAGGCTGGATGATTATCCCTTACCAGATAATTTTGATAAGTACGATATCAACTCAAACTTCGTGAATAATCTATTTGATATGATAGCATCATTTTCCTTGAGTGTTGTGGGGATATTTAGTCTGATGATTGTCATAGATGCATTCAAAAAATGCCGAAAAATTCACACAATTCTCCTCAAGGTCCTCGGAGTTGTCAAATGGAATATTCCTGCAGCCATGTTATGCAGTAGCAGTGGGGACATATTTTTCTTTGCATCTTTACACATGAATGTGATGCGGCTCAACTCTTTTTCTGCAGTCCTATGCTTCCTCATTGTTCTCACAATGGTTGTATCGACGATAGGGCTCTGGTATCTGACTATTAAAATCGTCTGGGACTTTAAGAAAGTTAAAAAATCCCCTAAGCCAGTCTCTCTAGAAGAATCCGGCTTTAAAGATAAATGGCAGGATTATGAGCTATTATACGGGGAATCCGAGGAAAAATCTGGTTTGACGATTGCTTACATGGCTTTCTTTATAGCGAGAGGTTTAATTTTCAACTTGACGATTGCTTGTCTCTATGATTATCCCTTGATCCAAGTCGGGATAATCAACGCCTCAAATTTCTTGATGTTTGGGTATTTGGTTGTCTACAGGCCGCTCAAGAGCTTTATAAATCTTGTTCAGGTGTTAATCAACGAGGTTTTAGTCATTATCTTGAGTGTCAGCACTTTGATATTAGCAGTAATGGATCGGCTGAATATAAAGAATACCAAGACAAGAACCAGTCTTGGTGATGCGATCCTGTTTGTAATTAAGACGTTCAACACTATTGGGCTTGCTTTTATGGGAATACAGTTATTAATGATGCTGATCTTTGCATATAAAGCAATAAAATATTTCCGAGCAAAGGGCATTAAAAACCCTTTGAAAATGCTTCAAGTCGTTGCTTTTGAAGAATTTGAAGAAGATGGCGCTGGTAATGGGTCTGAGGCAGATAGAAAAATTGAAAGAAGACTTAGAATCCGAAAGCCTCCTCGAAAAACCGATGGCACTATCTTTACAAACAATACAAGCGCAATCAATCTCATAGGAGACACTTCTTCAAATATGATCACAGTAGAAAATACTTTCAGGCCTCTTGAAACTCACCATGCAGAATCATATTATGAGAGGCAACTCCCTGAATACATTGAAACAATTCCTGATTCGTCACCCCATTTTAAAGGTCTTTCAAGTCCTGAAATTGAGCTTCCTCAAATGGATTTGAGATTTGACCAATCAGAAATAAGCATCCCAACTGAGGCTTATGGCCTTGCCTATGAGATCAGAGAGATTCCGCTTCCACTTAAACCTACAAGAAGATGGAGAAGAAGAGAAAAACTACAGTTAGAGTCCGAAGTGGTGGAGAATCCTCGAGCTGATGAGGAAGTTTCTGAATTGAAAGAGGTGGCTGCTGAAGAAGAATTCAAGACAGACTTGGATTATAATAATGCTTCAGAAATTCCTACAGATAATGTGATGAACCAGATGGAGACGATAGAGAGTAATTTATATACAGAGGCAGAAGATAAAGGGAATGAGAATGAGATGGGTAATTTTATCGAGAGTTTAAGGAAGTTGAAACAAAGGAGAAATAAATTGAAGCAGAAGATTGAAGAAGAGGCAGCACAAGCTTGGATGACTAATTTGAGAAAAGTAAAGAATTATTTGAGGAATAAAAAAGAAGAGAAATAAAATGGGGATTGATGGGTTGAATTGTTTGAAAGCTTTCATCTAAATTTTGCTTGTGTGTCTCTATGTCCTTTTTTCATTTATGAAGATGAAAAATCTTCTCAATTCTGCCTATTATATTCATAAACTTTTCATGGAATTATTGCTTCTAAGTTCTATAAAGCGAAGAAAACCTTAGAAAAAATATTGGAAAAGTTATTTACTTGGAAAATTAAAAAAATTTAATTCAAGAATTTCAAGGAAGATTCCTCTAGAAAAACTCTCAAGATTTCAGACAAAAAATCTCTTTGCATTGCTTTTGAGTTTTGACAAAAAGATTCGAGGGAAAATTCAAACTTGCCTTTTTGTTAGAATTTCTATCAGAGAGAAAACTTTTTTTCCTATTTTATCCTTTAACATTGAAAGATATCTCTTGTTCAGAAGTTCTTTTTCTTGAAAACTCCTTCTGATTGAATTTTAATTTTCTAAAAAGAGCAATTCGGCTCGAAAAAAATCTTCAGTTTTTCTTTTTGAGGAAATCAAGTTTTTCACTCGTGAGAATTTTATCAGCCTACATAATTCTCCATTGATTTTCGTTCACATTGCTCACCCAAAATCTCCAAACCACTTTGTCTTGTTCAAAACTTTGTTCAGTTAACGAAACTTTTTTTTGAAGGAAAAGAAATTATTGGGGCGAGGGTCAAACTTGTCAAAAAATGCAGAACAGTGTAGAAAAACTTGTTTTTAAAATCCTTTCTTTCAGAGGTGCAATTCTCGTTCATGATTAAAAATAATCTTTTCATTGAGATTTACCCGAAATTGGTTTTTTTGTCAGGAAGAATTGAAATTTTATACAAATTTTATTCACGTTTCTATATGAAAATATAGGGGTGAGTTTTTGAAAGACTTTGACGATCTTCAAATCTAACTAACTTTACATCTTCTTTTAACCTGTTGTGCATCCAAACGCCAACTAGAACTTTTTCCATTTGGTAATTTTGGCTCCAGTAACATACAATTAAAGCGTTCTGTCGTTAAGGCATTCATTGCTTCAGTCAAGCTGTAATTGATATTGCTCAGTTTACCTTTAAGTTGGAGATTTTCAATTTTTCGTCCTATTTGGGGAAAAAACCAGAGTCAAATATTCGATTGACTCAAAAACACAAAATTTGAGCTCCTTCAAAATGTCTGACTGCCCGCTTTTGGAAAATCAAGGTCCAATTTTGAAGATAGACCAGACGAAAGAAAAAAATATTCAGAAAATTTCATGAACTAAAAAAAAAAAGGAAAAAACTCATAAAGGTTTTGTCTGTTCAGATCAATAGAATTTTCCCAAGAAGAAATTTGGTGAAAAAGATGTCTCAAAGAAGTCAGGAAGCCAAGATGTGCTTTGTGAGAGTCAACAAATTTTAACTTAGAATAGTCTTTTCAACCCAATGCGCATTCTTGACAGATGTCAATGGTCAAAATGTCCACTTTTTTGAAAAGGCTGGTCGAAAAATTCTTCTCTCCCATAAAAATTTATTTTCCTCTTAGAGCTACATGAGTCTTCCCTTCTTCAAAAATTCCAGGAGATATTTCGAGGTTTTCTTAGAGTTTCAAAGGATAGAAATTTTACCATTAAAATTTGGTTTGCAACTCTTTCGATGTTCGAAAAGTTGCCACAAAAATCGGAATTAAGCTTTGATAAGCCAGTTCTGATTTATGAAGAAAATCTTTCAGACTTTTCCTCATTTTAGAAATTTTTGGGAAAAATTGAGACAAAAAAATTATTCAAAAAACTTTCTTCTGTTCAAAATCTCATCTATCAACTAACACTTGCACTATGGCTACCCTTGATTTATACCAAGGTGTTTACGCTCAGTTTCCTTCAACAGTTTGTTTTTTATGGGAACTTTTCGGGCCAAATTTCTCTTCCTTGGACTCTAATAACATTTATAAATATTTCCTAGATTTTTCGAAGAAAAGGAGATTCACAATATTCTCCCATCCTTGATCGAAAAATAACTTTTTTCTGCAGCAAGAAGGTTTCAACTCTTCAAGTTTTCCTTTCAATCTTTAAAAAAAAATTCTATTTTCTAGAGACGAAAAAAGTTGGTAGCTCCGAGAAACTCATTGTTTCTCCAACCAAACAGTAGGAGACAACAAAGAAAACCGTGAATTAATTCAATCTTTGGCTGTTATATTGATTCGATAACTTTTTTAAAAATACTTTTCTGCATTTTTCGAGATGTTTTCCAGACCCTCAAAACATTTTTTTCGTCATTGTTTTGAGAATTCTCACAAATTTTTTTCTCATAAAATTGTTCAATTCTGAGTGTTCGAATCGCTGAACTTCCTCATCTCAAAAAAGTTCATTCATGACTATCGATTTGAGATTATAAAAATTTCTAACTCTCTTTTCTTTTTCAAAATTGTTTTGAGATATTGAATTTTAGGGCTTTTCTTCAGAAAAATTAGTTCAAACAAGAAACCCAATTTTCAGATTTTGTATGTGACTTCATGTTCAGTTCGAACTCATTCATTCTCGTTAAAATTTTCCATTTTCCAGGGAACCTTCTTTCACTGAAAATCCTCTTATAAATTCTCGAAAAATTAATTTTGATCTCTTTGCAATGAATAGAAAAAGGATAAAATAAAAAAAAAATTTTCAAGACCCAAAGTTCCAAAGATTTTTGAAAAACCTTTTTTGTTCAAAAAGTTGATGAATCTTTAAAAAACCCCCAGAACTTTGATTTTTCTTGGATGAATATAGATGGTGATCAGCCTTCAAGTTTTGATTGATAAAAAAAATCGAAAAAATTTTTCTCTCTTTTTTGAGATTTCGTCAAGATCAACCATCTTTGAAATTTTTCTTTCGGATTAAAAGAAATCAAGAGAAAACTTTTTAAGAACTTCCAAATATCTATTTCCCTCTCAACTATGACCCCATCAAAGAAAAGGTTTTATTTTCGATCTTTAGATAGCCATTTAATGCTTACAAGTTAAAAGTCCACTTTTTGCTCTTTATTTAAATGAAATTTTTTGCATAGAAATTTTAAATACACAGAACAGCGACAGAAAAGCTACTCTCTTACAACGAGACATAGACAGATGCTTTTCGTTCATCTAATTCCATCATCAAATCAACTCTTCACGATTCTTTATTATTTTCCTTTTTCAAATAATTCTTTAGCTTTCTGACCCCACTTAGCCAACTTAATGAAGCTTCCTCGGCGTTCCTTTGCTTTAGCCTGTTCCTTCTTTCCTTCAATCTCCTCAAACCTTCCAAGAAATTCTCTGTATCCTCCATTTTCTCATTTTTCTCCATTCCTGAATTTGCTTCTCCCACCTGGTTTATCCCTTCAACCTTCATCAATTCCACCTCAGATGCAGCTCTTGTTATCGTAATTTCACTCATTTTGCTCTCTTCCTTTGGCCTTCCTTTCCCATGCCATCTCTTCTGCAGCCCTTTCGTCGTCAAGGATGACCTGAGTTCGAACCCAGAAGAACTTGGTCTTGTCTCAGAATTTATTTGATTGCTGACATTCAAGATTTGAGATGGATTCTGAGAAGGCTCATTTATCTGAATCCCAGGGCTTTCAACGCTTAAATTTGAAGTGTTTTCGAACTGAATATTATTTTCTTCAGTTAATTGTATCCCCCTGGCAATCCCTGAATTCCAATTTACATCAAGAAGATTATTATTTCTGAATGATTTATCTGTACTTTGGAGTAGCATATTCATATTTGAAGTATTCAAATCCACAGCAGCAGCCAGAGGATTAAGTGCACTCGTATTATGGCCTTCTTCTTGTACATCCGATTTCCTCAGAACCCTCTGCGGCTTTAAAATCTTTTGTTTTATTCTTTTAACTTTCGCATGAGCCTCCTCACCGGCCCTCTCTGCCTCTTCAAATTCTTCAAAAGCAATGATTTGAATCATCTTGATAGGGTTTTTAATGCCCTTTGCTCGGAAATATTTAATGGCTTTATAAGCAAAGACCAGCATCAGCAGCAGCTGTATTGCCATAAAAGCAAGCCCAATTGTATTGAAGGCCTTGATCACAAAAAGAATCGCGTCACCAACTGTCACTCTTGTTGCTGTTCCCTTCATATCAAATCTATCCATTACTGCCAGAATCAATGTGCTCACACTCAAAATAATAACCAAAACCTCATTGATAAACACTTGAACGAGATTTACAAAGCTCTTCAAAGGCCTGTGTACGACCAAATACCCAAACATCAAGAAGTTTGAGCTGTTAATTATAGCGACCTGAACAAGAGGATATTCGTAAAGACAAGCGATCGTCAGGTTGAAAACGACACCTCGAAGGATAAAGAAGGTCATGTAAGATATTGTCAATACAGATTTTATTTCGGATTCTCCGTATAATAACTCATAATCCTGCCATTTATCTTTAAAGCCTGAGTCTTCTAAGGACACCACTCGTTGAGACGAATCCTTGAGCTTCTTAAAGTCCCACACGATTCTCATAGTTATAATCCAAAGCCCGATTGTTGCTGCAAGCATTGCGAGAACTATAAGGAAGCATAACACTGCAGCAAAAGAATTGAGTCGCATCACATTCATATGTAAAGCTGCAAAGAAGAAAATATCCCCACTGCTACTGCATAACATGGCCGCAGGAATATTCCATTTGACAATCCCTAAAACTTTCTTGAAAATATACTGAATTTTTGGGCACTTTTTCAGGCCGTAATTTGTCACAATCATCAGCCCAAAAATGCCCACAATACTTAAGACAAGTGATGCGATCATATCAAATAGATTATTCACAAAATTTGAATTGATATCATATTTATCAAAGTTATAAGGTAATGGATAATCATCCAGCCTTGAAGCAATCCCTGGAGGAATATTAAAATCCACACTGAGACTGATTGGAGTGTCTGCTGACACCAAAAACAGTGTCTGAACTTTAGGAGGGTAGGTAATCTTCATATATCTGATATACTGCAGCATTGATGAGAGCCCTGCTAATAACGCAGAGCTGGGGTTTCCTGAGTTCAAAGCACTGGCAGCCTTCATTCCTCCACTTGCATAAGAAGCCTGATTCGCAATAGAATTAGCATCATTCTTGACTTGATTAACCGTATCCAAATCAATATCAATTGCGAACTGGCAAATTCTGAGGCCTTCTAGTACAGATTCTTCGTAAGGGGATTGGCATGTTGTAAGACATGTCTTCTCTGCTACGTAGTAATATTCTGTGTCACTCTTGCATGGCAAAAGACATTGCTGCACCCCACTATAAGGAACCACATTGTAGGGGTAACTACAGGTTGAAAGGCAAGAATAATTCACGTACCAATAAATATTTGGTGCGCTGCAAGGCAAAAAGCAGTAATCCACATCAGGTTCACTTCGACTCAAAAAGGGGGCTATACAACTCGCCATACAAGTCCCATTTGGGTAAAGATATTTTTTCGATGAGGGGCATGGGGTATTGCAAAACTTAGCGATCGATTCAAGCCGGCTCGCCAATGGAGAAGGACACGTTTGAAGGCAAGACCCATTTAGGTAAAGAAAGTCATTAATACTTGGACAAGGGTTCAAGCAGTATTTTATTCCAGACTCAATTTTTTGAACAAGAGGGGCAGAGCAGGAAGAGGAGCATGTTTGATTTGGGTAAAGATACCAATTTGGCAAACAAGGATTGGAGCAGTATTTGACTCCAGGTTCATCTCGACTTGCAAGAGGGTAAGGACATGTTGTAAAACATGACCCATTTGTGTAGAGATACTCAGCGGTTGGGTTTGGGCACGGGTTCCAGCAAAATTGGGCTGCAGGTTCAGTTCTCCAGACTAAAGGAGCTTGGCATTGACTTGAACAAGTCCCATTGGGGTACAGGAAATCAGAAGACCCGGAACAAGGGTTAAAACAGTACATCACGCCTGGTTCACTTCGACTGATCAGAGGAGCAAGACAGTTCGTGTCACATGTTCCATTAAAATATAAATACTCCGTTGCAGGAGAGCCACAAGGATTAAAGCAATAGTTGATTCCTGTTTCAGTACGACTGACCAAAGGAGAAGGGCAAGTTTCAAGACAAGTTAGGTTTGAATAAAGGTACCAGGTTGGCAAACAAGGATTGAAACAGTATTTAACGCCGGGTTCATTTCGCGTAGCAAGCGGTCCAGGGCATGTTGCCAGACATGATCCATTCGTATAGAGGTATTGATTCACAGGGTCAAGGCATGGATTGAAGCAAAATGTGGCACCAGGTTCGCTTCTCCAGACTAAAGGAGCTTCACATTGACTTGAACAAGTTCCATTTGGATATAGGTAATCTGACACTGAGGAACAAGGATTGAAACAATACATCACATCTAGCTCGGTTCGACTGACCAGCGGGAATACACAGTTCGTGTCACATGTCCCATTAAAATATAAATATTCTGTGGTGGGTGACGAACAAGGATTAAAGCAATAGTTGATTCCTGTTTCAGTACGACTGACCAGAGGAGAAGGACAAGCCTCAAGACAAGTTTGGTTGGGGTAAAGGTACCAAGTTGGCAAACAAGGGTTGAAGCAATATTTTACATCAGGTTCATCTCGACTTGCAAGAGGATAAGGGCAAGTTGTGAAGCATGAGCCATTGGTGTAGAGATATTCATTTGCCAGCACATTACAAGGGTTGTAACAATAAACAGCTTCATTGTCAGATCTAATTTGCAAAGGAGATAGACATGTATTCAAGCAAGTTTGATTGGAATAAAGGTACCAACCCGAAGCACAAGGATTAAAGCAATACTTCACATTTGGCTCAGTTCGTGTAGCAAGGGGGTAATAGCAATTAGTGGAACACGTTCCATTCAAAAAAAGGTATTGCGTACTTGGTGAAGGACAGGGATTCCAACAGTAATTGACTCCTGGCTCTGATCTGCTTACAAGAGGAGTTGGACACGTAGAGAGGCAGCTCGTATTAAAATATAAATACTGGGAGTCTGGAAAAGGGCAGGGACTGAAGCAGAAGTTCACGCCAGGGTCTTCTCGACTTGCTAGAGGAGCGGGGCAGGTGCTGAAACACGAGCCATTGAAATACAAATAATCATTCACTGGGTCAGGACAAGAGTTCCAGCAGAACTGAGTTCCTGGTTCGGTTCGAGTCGACAACGGGAAGAAGCAATTATTCATGCATGTTCCGTCTTGGAAAAGGTATTGTTCTGTGGGTGAACAGGGGTTGTAGCAATATTTAACACCGGGTTCAGTTCTGTGAGCAAGAGGAAATGGACATGTTGAAAAGCAGCTGGAATTGAAGAAAAGGAAGTCATTGACTGGATCAAGACAGGGATTCCAGCAATACATTGTGCCTGGCTCGGTTCTGCTGACAAGAGGAGAAGGGCAGCTCGTGAAACATGAGCCATTTGTGTATAAATACTCAGTGGTTGGTGAAGTGCAGGGGTTAAAACAGTACTTCACGCCGGGCTCAGTTCTACTGACAAGAGGAGAAACACACTGTGCAGAACATGTTACATTCACGTAGAGAAAGTCAGTAGAAGGTGAGGGACATGGATTGAAGCAATAGTTGACCCCAGGTTCAGTTCTGCTGACAAGAGGGGACGGACAGGTTGAGAAACAAGACCCATTGGTGTAAAGAAAGTCATTGACTGGGTCAGGGCAGGGGTTCCAACAAAACTTGCCATCAGCCTCAGTTCTGCTGACTAATGGAGAAGGGCAACTGCTCAAACAGGTTTGGTTTGTAAAGAGAAATTGGGTTGTTGGAGAACAAGGATTCTGGCAATAGTTCACTCCAGGATTTATCCTTGTTACCAGAGGCAAAGGGCAAGTGCTAAAGCATGAGCTATTGGCGAAAAGGTAGTCATTTGTTGGGTCAGGGCAGGGGTTCCAACAAAACTGACCGTCTGCCTCAGTTCGACTCTTCAAAGGCAGAGGGCAACTGCTCAAACACGTTTGGTTTGTGAAAAGGTATTCAGTTGTTGGAGAACAAGGATTCTGGCAATAGTTCACACCAGGATTTGCCCTAACAACGAGAGGTAAAGGGCACGTGCTGAAGCATGAGCCGTTGCCGAAAAGATAGCCATTAACAGGGTCAGGGCAGGGGTTCCAACAAAACTGACCATCAGCCTCAGTTCTACTTTTTAATGGCAGAGGGCAACTGCTCAAACAACTCTGATTCGTGAAAAGAAATTGTGTTGTTGGCGAGCAAGGGTTCTGGCAGTAATTCACTCCAGGATCTGGCCTAACCACAAGAGGAGCCGGGCAAGTGCTGAAGCACGAGCCGTTGACGAAAAGATAGCCATTAACAGGATCAGGACAAGGGTTCCAGCAATATCTTACGCCAGGCTCAGTTCTGCTCAATAAAGGGAAAGGACATGTACTCAAACAAGAGCCATTTGTAAAGAGATATTCAGTTGTCAAAGAACAGAGGACTTTACAATAAGGAATATTATTGCTTTCATCTAGTTCAATGGTCAGCGGGCTTGGACAACTCGCAAGGCAGCTTGTGTTATAGCTGTAATAATATTCAGTTGCAAGACAAGGTTTTCGACACGTTGGTTGGCCACTAATCGTCAAGCTAAGAAAAGGCGTGGGGCAACTCCCCTTACAAGTAGAATTTTCATAATCCCAAACTGTTGGCTGACATGTCAGGCAATTGTTCTTTGAAGTTCCTGTGCAAGTCTTGCAGTACTTGCTGCAGCACTGGACGCCACTCCAATATTCCTTATCTTGACATTGAAGACATTTGTTATCATCCCCGCCGAAACAGTATGTGCACCGAGCAGCACAAGGATCACAGCCTGTTCCTGCTGAATTCATTCCTCCATCCATTGGACAAAAACACTGATCATAAAGCAAAGTCGTTCCTTCAGCTGATAATTGGCAGGTTGATATCGGAGGGTTCACCGCATTTGTTGTAAACACAAAGCTGAGATCTCGAATTCCAAAACGAACTTGTGGCCCTTCACCAGTTAACAACCCATAAATTCTAAAAGTCAGCGTCGAACTGGTATGAGCAATCCCTGTTTTTATCTGAACGTTTCCACAGTCTTTTGTCCCAAAAGTTGAAGGGTTATTGTCTCCTCCTTCATAATTCACAAAATCATTATTATAATCAATTCTTGGCCCATACATATCCGTACCGTCTATGTTCCATTTAACCCCACTCATTCCACTTCTCGGTGACCAATTATCAAAATACCATAGTGTAAAGGTAAATGCCACAAAAGTGTGGGTCTGGATTCCTGTATAAACTCGCTCCATGTAGGATCCTGCAGCTGACCCAGTCCATGAGCCAAGAAGATATGGGCCTCCTAATACCATTATTGCAGGAATGCTATTGTAAGCTTGGGTTGTATAAGTTTTGTAACTGCTGCCAAACCCATAGGCAGAGAAAGTCCAAGGGCCGCTGTCGCTTGTTAAATCTGAGTCTTCTAGGTCGCGAATGTAGTAGCCTAAGAGTGGGTAAGAAGAGAATAAAAGGAGAGTCTGAACCATTGAATGTGTAAGAGGAGCAGATTTTGAATGTGATGGAAATGAAAAGGAGAAGGGCTGGGAGCAAAATCATTGGGAAAAAATTAAAGGTTTATATTTATTTTCCTGATGAAACGAGAGCTTTTGGATAAAATTATTAAATATGGTTCAAAAAAAGCCAAAAATTAAAACGTTTTAATTGAAGCCTCGGAAGTGAGACAGACAATTTTAATTAATCTGCTGCAGAATTTAAAGTCCATATAGCAGAACCTCTCATTTTCAATGTGAACGTAAAAGTCCTTTGGGCTATTATTCAACTACTTGCTGACCTAACTCCATAAAGATGAGCTTCTTTCTCTCAAAAGCACCCATTTTCATCGGCGTTTGAGGTTTTGTCAAATCCTGATACAATTCAATCAGTTTGTCTTTAATTAATTTAAAGTCCTTTGGCCAACAATCTCGAATTAATTTAATTAAGAATTAATGTCCAACATTCTCAGGCTTATCGTTAACTTTGAAATTAAAATGAGGTACGAGGTATGAGCCTTCACTTTCTCTTTACTGAAT
>Ga0182738_1006702_pt1 | contig 11890 bp, 9 predicted proteins | sample eDN5th30CBELigMG_FD_128876 | JGI IMG/M metagenome (GOLD analysis project Ga0182738, IMG submission 128876) | Enriched Miracle-Growth compost microbial communities from Emeryville, California, USA - eDNA 5th pass 30_C BE-Lig MG (version 2)... ...
AGCGGCCCGGCCAGCACATCGGCCTCGACATTGACCATGACGATCGGCGTGCCGGCTTCGATCGCCGCGAGCGCGTGGGCGATGCCGGCGGCGGGGTTGCCGGTCGCCTCGACCACGCAGTCGACCGCGCCCGGATCGCACGCCTCCTGGCCCGACGTGACGAAGCGGGTGCGGGCGATGCGGGCCTCGTCCCAGCCGACGTTGCGGCAGGCGGCCCTGGCCCGGTCAGGGTCGAGGTCGGCGATCACCGCCACCTCGAGCCCCGGAATGGTCGGGACCTGCGACAGGAACATCGAGCCGAACTTGCCGGCACCGATCAGGCCGGCGCGGACGGGCTTGCCGGAGGCGGCGCGGGCGGCGAGCAGTGAGGAGAGGTTCATGGTCGGGTCCTTCCGAAGGAGAGGTGGTGTCGTCTCGTTTCACGCCGTGAGGCGGGCTGCCGCGTCGGCCGGTGCCGGCCGCGTCTCGACCGGGGTCCGGAACAGGAGCTCGCGGTCGCGCATGAACTTGGCGAGGAACGGCAGGCTCGCCGCGCCGATCGCGCGCGCGCCGTTGCCGATCGAGCCCTCGGCCACCGCGATCGGCGGCAGGCCCTTGGTCTCGAGCCGGGCCATCCTGTCGCGGGTCGCCGCGACGATGCGGGCCCGTACGCTCGCCGGCAGGGCGCCGTCGATGATCGCCGCCTCGAAGTCGATGACGGCGAGCGCGTTGACCACGGCATGGGCGATGCCCTCCGCCGCGCGCTCGATCCAGTCGCCGAGATGGTCCTCGATCGAGCTCCAGTCGTCGGGCGATTCCCAGATCGCGGAGGGATCGCCCCCGGCGTCGCGGATCGCGCGCTCGAGGAGGTACATCGAGGCGACGTGGAGGAGCTGGACGCCGGCCGGCCGGCCGGCGTCGCCGGATGCCGGGACCAGCATCTGGCCGATCGAGCCGGCATAGCCGGTGCGGCCCGGGAAGAGATGGCCGTCGAGCACGACCCCGCCGCCGATGAACCAGGCGACGAACAGGTAGAGCATCTCGGGATGGCGGGCGGCCTCCCCGAACAGGAGCTCGGCGGCGCAGGCCGCGGTGGCGTCGTTGCAGGAGAAGACCTGGAGGTCCGTCACCCGGCCCACGTCGGCGCCGAAGTCGATGCCCTTCCAGGCCTGCATCGCCCCCGGCGGCGAGCCGACCTCGGCCTCCCAGTTCCACAGCTCGCCGGGGACGGCGATGCCGAGGCCGGCGATCCGTTCCCGCAGGTGCGAGGGGACGCGCGCCTCGAGGCGGAGGCCCGCTTCGCCGATGAAGTCGAGGAGTGCCCCCGGCTCAGGGTAGAGGTAGGTGCGGTGCAGCTCGGCGCGGATGCCGCCGACGAGGTCCATCAGCACCACGTCGCTCCGCCGCCGCCCGATCTTGACGCCGATCGAGAAGGCGCCGTCGGGGTTGAGCGAGACCGGGACGGAAGGCTGGCCGACCCGGCCGCGCTGCGGCGCCTTCCGCACGAGGAGCCCGTCGGCCTCGAGCGCGCCGACGATCGCCGAGACGGTGGGCGGGGAGAGCCCGGTGAGCCGGGCGATATCGGCCTTGGGGAGGGCCCGGTGGTGGCGCACGAGCGAGAGGACCAGCCGCTCGTTGTAGAGACGCACGCCGGTCTGCCGCGTCCCCAGGCCGAGCTTGGCCGGAGGCGGATGGTCGCTGCCGCCGATCTCGTTTTCCATGGCCGTGGTGCCGCCGGTTTCCGGCCCGAGAGCAACAGCCGGCGGGCCTCCTGTCAATAGATAAGTTAGAGTGACTAACTTATTGACTTGCCGCGGCCGGAATGCTTTTGTCTCCGGTATCGGTCGCGCGGGAGGCTGCCGGCCGGACGGCAACCTGCGGCTCCTCACCCGAGGTTCCGCAGCGTTCCAGTGCTACAATGGGAGGAACTGCGATGAATGCCAAGCGTATGACGATGATGCTCGCCGCGGTGTCGGCGACCGCCATGCTCGCCGGTGCCCCGGCGATGGCGGACGACGTGCTGGTGGGCCTCGTCACCAAGACCGACAACAACCCGTTCTTCGTGAAGATGCGCGAGGGTGCGCAGGCCAAGGCCGACGAGCTCGGCGTCAAGTTCCAGGCCTTCGCCGGCAAGTTCGACGGCGACAACGACGGCCAGGTCGCGGCGGTCGAGAACCTGATCTCGGCGGGCGCCAAGGGCATCCTGATCACCCCGAGCGACACCAAGGCGATCGTGCCGACCATCCAGAAGGCCCGCGACGCGGGCATCCTGGTGATCGCGCTCGACACCCCGCTCGAGCCGATCGACGCCGCCGACGCCACCTTCGCCACCGACAACCGCAAGGCCGGCCAGCTCATCGGCCAGTGGGCCGCCGCCACGCTCGGCGAGGAGGGCACCCAGAACGCGGTGATCGCGTTCCTCGACGCCCTCGAGCAGCAGCCGACCGTCGACGCGCTCCGCGACCAGGGCTTCATGCAGGGCTTCGGCATCGACGTGAAGGACCCGAACCGCTACCTCGACGAGGACGATGCGCGCATCTGCGGCCACCAGTGGGGCCAGGGCGCCGAGGAAGGCGGCCGGACCGGCATGGAGACGCTGCTCCAGAAGTGCCCGGACATCAACGTCGTCTACACGATCAACGAGCCGACCGCGGCCGGCGCCTGGGAAGCCCTCAAGGCTCTCGGCAAGGACGACGGGTCGGTGCTGGTCACCTCGGTCGACGGCGGCTGCCCGGGCGTCGAGAACGTCAAGGACGGCGTCATCGGCGCGACCTCGATGCAGTTCCCGCTGCTCATGGCCTCGCTCGGCGTCGAGGCGGTGGCCGAATACGCCAAGTCCGGCAAGAAGCCCGAGCCGACCGCCGGCCTCGACTTCTTCGACACCGGCGTCTCCCTCATCACCGACAAGCCCGTCGACGGCGTCCCCTCGGAGACGTCCGCCGAGGGCCTGACCAAGTGCTGGGGCTAACAGCTCTCCCGACGCCGCGGGCCTCGCGCCCGCGGCGGTAGCCTCGGGGAGGGCGGCCGCCCGGCCGTCCTCCCCGGAACCCGAACCGCCCGTCTCAGAGGGCGGAACCAGAAACGGACCGTCGCAGGGTACATCTCCCCCATGTCTCGCAAGGGCATCCTCACCGGCGGCACCTGGTGCGTCGACCGGAACCTGCTGCTCGATCGCTGGCCGCACGAGAACGGGCGCGCCGACATCCTGTCCTCGGAGATGGGCGGGGGCGGATCGGGCTGCAACATGGCGGTGGCGATCCGCAAGCTCGCGTCGGACATGCCCGTCGCCACGATCGCCCTCGTCGGCGACGACGCCGACGGCCGGTTCCTCCTCGAGGAGGCCGACCGCAACGGCATCGACCGCGGCAAGATGCGCGTCACCGCGGACTCGGCGACCGACTACACCTTCGCCTTCGCGTCCCTCCCCACGGGCCAGCGGACGCACGTCTCCTGGTTCGGCACCAGCCACCTGCTGAGCCCGGACCATTTCGACTTCGCCGGCAACGCCGAGAAGATATTCCATCTCGGCCTGCCGGGCGTCCACCGGCTGATGGACGGCCCCTGGCAGGACGACGAGAACGGCTGGGTGACGGTGCTGAAGCGCGCCCGCGCCGCCGGGTTCGTCACCAATATCGAGCTCGCCAGCATCGCGCCGGATCGGCTGACGGCGCTGGTGCGCCCCTGCCTGCCCCATCTCGACCTGATCGTGGTCAACGACCACGAGATCGGCGGCATCGCCGGGATCGAGACGGTGAAGGACCATCGGACCGACGTCGAGGCCTGCATCGCCGCCGCCAGGGCGGCGCTCGCGCTCGGCGCGGCGCAGCATGTCGTCGTCCACTTCCCGCGCGGCGCGGTCGCGGCGAGCCGCGACGGCAGCATCGCCGTCATGCCCTCGGTCGACGTGCCGCCGGCCGAGGTCAAGGGCGCCAACGGCGCCGGCGACGCTTTCGCCGCGGGGTTCCTCTACGGGTTCCACGAGGGCTGGAGCGTCGAGCGGTCGCTGGCGCTCGCCCATGCCACCGCGGCGGCCTCGCTGCGCCAGATCTCGACCACCGTCTCGATCGAGCCGTGGCAGGCATGCCTCGAACTCGCCGACCGCTGGGGCTGGCGCCCCTCGACGGACTGACTGCGACCCCGGCCCGCGCCGGCCGTCGCCGAACCGAACACGAGACTTGAGAAGAAGGAAAGGCAGATGCGCACCCTCGACCAGAAGCTCGCCAGGATCAAGGCGGGCACCTATACCCCTGCGGACTTCATCATCGCCGACGCCAAGGACGGCGACATCGGCTTCGGCCGCGCATCGCCCGTGCCCTATCCGGACGACAAGACCCGCTACACCCCGCGGGCCACGCACCTCCAGAACATCCGCGACATGACCAATTCGGGCCTCGTCGACATCATGCTGATGTCGGCCTCGACCTGCGAGCGGCTGTCGAACGAGGGCCTGTTCAAGGACAGCGCCGTCACCCCGGCGATCCGCCTCAACGACACCACCGACATCTGGTCGGCGCGCGGCGGCCGCTACAAGGAGGCGCCGTCGCGCCACCATCGCACCGCCATCGTCGAACAGGCGAAGAAGTATGCCGACCTCGGCCTCTACTCGGTGACCTACTCCAACGAGCGGGACATCGACGCCGAGAACTCGGAGGCCTACCGCGCCTTCCGCGCCGACTGCAACCAGAACGGCATGCGGCACTTCCTCGAGGTCTTCAACCCGGCCTTCGACATCAAGCTGACGGCCGGCGCCGACATCGGCTCGTTCATCAACGACAACATCGTGCGCACGCTCGCCGGCGTCATGGATGTCGACTACCCGAAGTTCCTCAAGCTCCAGTACAACGGCCCGCGGGCCATGGAGGAACTGGCCGGCTACGATCCGCAGCACCTGATCGTGGGCATCCTCGGCGGTGCCGCCGGCACCGCCCGCGACACGTTCGAGCTGCTCCACCAGGCGCACAAGTACGGCGCCCGCGTCGCGCTCTTCGGCCGGAAGATCCACCTCGCGGAATCGCCGATCGAGATCGTCAAGATGATGCGCGAGGTCGTGACCGGCAACGTCACGCCGGACGAGGCGGTGAAGGCCTATCACGGCGAGCTCCAGAAGGCCGGGATCAAGCCGGTGCGCTCGGTCGAGGACGACGGCCAGGTCACGGAGCAGGAACTCAAGCTCGCGGCCTGACAGGCGGGCACGGTGCAAGGACTGAGGGGCCGGCCCTGCCGGCCCCTTTTTCTTTCCGCTTTCCTCTTTCCGCGGCCCTGCCGGGCCTCAGCGGCCGGCGGGCGGCATGATGGTGGTGCCCACCGCCTTCCGGGCGCTCGCCGGGGGCGGCATCAGGGCCGGGCGGAACGCCGGGCGCAGGCGGCCGCGGCTCCGCGCCGGCACGCCCTGGTAGAGCTGCTTGGTGGCCTCGACGATGATCACCCCCGCGAAGGCGCCCCAGAGGGCGGTGCCGACCTGTTCCCAGGTCCGCCCCGAGCGCAGCCACGGCCGGCGCCGGATCGGCGGTGCGGCGAGCGCCTCCGACCAGCCCAGCGGCGAGAACATCGTGTCGCGGAGGAGCGCGGTGAGCTGGCTCCGGGTGAACGGCCGGCCGTAGCCGAACGGCGTCTTCTCCGCCCAGGCCCAGATCCCGCGGCGGTTCGGCACCACGAGGAGGATGCGCCCGCCCGGGGCGAGCACGCGCCAGATCTCGCGGAGCTGCTCGCGCGGGCTCTCCGACATTTCGAGGCTGTGGATCACCACCACGCGGTCGACCGTCGCGTCCGGCAGGGGCAGCGCGTCGTCGGCGACGAGCGCCGCCGCGTTCGGCCCCTCGGGCGGCCAGTTGACCACGCCCTGCACCGCCGGCATGAAGGCGATCGCCCGCTCCGCCCCGCGCGCCAGCGCCGGCAGGTAGGGCGTGGCATAGCCCATGCCGAGCAGCCGCTCCCCGCCGAGCGAGGGCCAGTGCCCGCGCAGCCGGGCGCCGATGAGGCTCGCCGCCACCTCGCCCAGGTGCTCGGCATAGAACGCGCGGAGATCGACGACGTCGAGATACATGGTGCCATTCTAGCCGCGGTGGTGGCGGAACGGAGCCCCGTGATGCTAGAGCCTGTTCAGATCCCTGACAGCCTCCCGGCAGGGGCGAGACTCGAGACCCGAGACGGAGACGCGCGACCCATGACGCTGATCATCGACCAGTTCCCGTGCCTGAGCGACAATTTCGGGGTGCTCATCCATGACACGGACTCCGGCCTCACCGCGGCGATCGACGCGCCCGAGTTCGATGCGGTGAAGCACAAGCTCGCCGAGCGCGGCTGGAAGCTCGACCAGATCCTCGTCACCCATCACCATGCCGACCATGTCGACGGCATCCTGCCGCTCAAGCAGGCCTACGGCTGCACCGTCATCGGCCCGGCGGGCGAAGCGGACCGGATTCCGGGCATCGACCGTCCGGTGAAGGAGGGCGACGTCCTCAAGTTCGGCGCCTACGACGTCGCGGTCCTCGAGACGCCGGGCCACACTCTCGGGCACATCAGCTACTACATCCCGGCGGCCAAAGTCGCCTTCGTCGCCGACACGCTCTTCGCCCTCGGCTGCGGGCGGGTGATCGAGGGCACGATGCCGATGATGTGGAACTCGCTCGAGAAGCTCCTCGCCCTGCCCGACGATACGGTGATCTATTGCGGCCATGAGTACACCCAGGCCAATGCGCGATTCGCGCTGACCATCGAGCCGGCCAATGGCGAGCTGATCATCCGCGCCCGCGAGGTGGACGCGCTTCGCGCGGCGCAGAAGCCCACGCTCCCCACCACCATCGGCCTCGAGAAGCGCACCAACCCGTTCCTGAGGGTCGACGAGCCGGCGGTGCGCGACCTGCTCGGCATGCCCGGGGCCAGCGCGGCGGAGGTGTTCGGCGAGATCCGCACACGCAAGGATAACTTCAGGTAGCGGTGCGGCGCACGCCCTGCGGCCTTCCGGGGTATTGCATCGCGGCGCCCGGCCGCGGATGATCGCCGTCCGGTCCGACACGCCTAAAAACAGGCGAGACAGCCAGGCCCGAAGCCGCTAAGCATAGTCCCGGCTGGTGGCTCTCAAACGTCGGATCCGGGCGGGGTGACGCTCGAGCGAGGATGATGGCGGAAACGATCAAGAGTGCGCTGTTCGTAGACTACGACAGTTTCCACCGCAGCCAGGATGACGAGAACGGCGACGTCGCCGAGCGCCTTGCCCAGACCTCGGTGGCCTGGGTGGCGGCGATCGAGAGCGGCAGGCTGCTCGTCCCGGCTCCCGAGAACAATGCGCGGCGGCGCGTGCTCATCCGGCGCTGCTACGCCGATCCGGGGCTGCTCGGCCTGCACCGGTCCGCCCTGATCGCGAGCGGCTTCGAGGTCATCGACTGCCCGCAGCAGCCGGGCCGGAAGCGCAACGCCGCCGACCTCCACATGGTGATCGACACCCTCGACGCGCTCGACCATCCGGCCGGCTACGACGAGTTCATCCTGCTCTCCGCCGACGCAGATTTCACCCCGGTCCTGCTGCGTCTGCGGGCGCACAACCGCAGCACCGCGATCTACGGCGACGAGGCGGTGAGCGCCGCCTACAAGGCGATCGCCGACGGCATGGTCGACGCGGGGCGTTTCGCCACGCTGCTCGCCGGCGAAAGCCTCGAGGAGAAGCCCGAGGCGGCCGCGCCCGAGGCGTCGGCCGAGGCCGGCGAGGCGCGCGCGACGCCGGTGGCGCCGCCCGACCGGGCCGACATCGAGGCGCTGGCGCGCAAGATCCACGCCGCCACGAACGTGCCGTTGTTCTCCCCGCGCACCTTCGCCGATCTGTTCCGCATCCTCGCCCAGGAGATCGGCGAGAACGGCTACCACTTCCAGAACACGGCCGAGAACGTCACCGACAAGCTCGTCGCCGCCGGGCGCAACGTCAACCGGCGCCAGGTGCTGTTCGTGGTCAAGGGCCTCGCGCTCAAGGGCCACGTCTTCTCGACCACCGACACGCCCGAGCGGCTGGCCGAGGTGTTCCGCGAGCAGGTGCTCTATCTCGTCGGCAATTCGGGCACCGAGCTCGACGAGCGCGAGCGGGAGATGCTCCCGGCCTGGATCCTCGGGCGGAGCCCGAGCGTCGTGAAGCCGGTGCCGACGGCGACCCCGCCGCGGGCGCAGCCTCCGGCCGAGGACGGCGCCAAGAAGCCGGCGGCGGTCCGCCGCCGCGTGCCGGTCCGCCCCGGTCCCCCGGAACGGGAGGCGCCGGTCCAGGCCGCGCGGGCGGAACCGAGGCCGGCGCCCGAGGTCCGCGCCGCGCCGCCGCCGCAGAAGCCCGCGGCCGCCGCTCCGGCCGCGCCGCCGGCCGCCAAGCCCGCGGATCTCCGGAACAGCGTCGCCTCGCGTTTCGCCGCCATCACCAAGGGCACCTTCGGCAGCAAGCAGGCGGGCGGCGAGGCTGCCCCGCGGGCGAAGCCGGCCCCGCGTCCCGCCGCGTCGGAGCCGCCCCGGCCCGGCGCCGGCAAGGCGTCCCGGCCCGCCGCCAAGGGCGGGACACCGAAGCCCTCGCCGGAGGGCGACGCGCTCGAGAGCTCCATCCTCGCCGCCATCGCGCAGGCGGTGGACGTCCTCGTCGAGGACGGTGGCCAGCCCTCCGCCAAGGCCGCGCCGCCGGCCGACGTCGAGCCCGAGGTCGCCGCGGTGGAGGTCGAGGAGTCCGAGGAAGAGAGCGAGGCGCTCGCGCTGCCCGAGGAGGCCGAGGCGCCGGACGAGCCCGAACCGGAGGCCGAGGCGGGTGGCGACGGCGAGGACATCGGCGACGAGATCCAGCGGATCATCGCCTCCTACAGCCGCGCCCGGCAGAAGAACGACTGAGCCCCGCAATCGGGACCGACGCCCGCGCCGGTAAACCAATCGCTAACCAACGCAAGGTTAGCAATGGGTAAACCGGAGCGAGTGCTATGTCTGGCAGCTATTCGGAGCATCCGGGCGACGAGCCCGAGGTCGACGATCCGGCCGGATCGGCCGGTGACGGCGAGGACGTGCGCGGGGAGGACGCGGGCGAGGCGCGCCTGCCGAGCCTGATGGATGGCGGCGGCTGGGGCCGGATGGACGATGTCCCCGCGGTGATCGACGCCTGGGCGGTTCCCGGCCCGCCGTTCGCCGCCTATGCCGATGTCCAGCCGGCGTGGAAGCGCTGGCTGGCCAGCCGCGGCGCGATGATCGCCGTTGCCGCGATCGTCGGCGGCATCGCCGGCGCGCTCGTCGTCTCCGGCCTCGGCCGCGACGAGCCCGGCGCGGGCGAGGCGGTGGAGGCGCTCCGCAACAGCATCGGCCAGCTCGCCGCCGAGGTCCGCTCCCTCAAGGACGGCGTCGGCGAAGGCAGCCAGGCGACGGCTGAGGGGCTCGCGGCGATCGAGCAGCGGATGGCGGGGGCCGAGACGGCCCAGGCCGACCTCTCGGCGAAGATCGCGGGCCTGTCGAGCGCGCGGCCGGCGGCGCCGCCGGCCGTATCCCCCGAGATCACCGGCTCGCTGACCCGGGCGCCGCTTCCCGTCGCCGACGACTGGGTCCTGTGGCGGGTGCGGAACGGCCGGGCGCTGGTCCAGGGCGGGGCCGGCTATTTCGAGGTCGAGACCGGGTCGGCGCTGCCCGGCCTCGGCATCGTCCAGCGCATCGTCAAGCAGGACGGGCGCTGGATGGTGTTCACCCCCAATGCGGTGATCGTCGCCGGCGGGTAGGAGGCGGCGGCGGGCTCAGTTCGCCTCGACCGCGCCGGCTTCCGCCCCGTCTTCGGCGGCGGGCTCCCCGGCGGCCGCGGCCTCCGGCGACAGGAAGGCCTGGTTGCCGCGCTGCGAGGGCGGCCAGGCGAAATCGTCAACCCGGCCGGGAACCGAGGGCAGCGATTCGCCCCGCACCACCAGCCGGTACTGCGCGGTCTCGGTGGGCTGCGGCGCCGCATTGGTGTCCGCCGCGGGCGCGCTGACCACCTTGCCGCCGATCGGGGCGAAGACGGCCGGGGCCGGAGCGCCGGCGGGCGCCTCGATCACGCCGGGCAGGGGGTCGGAGAGCGAGATGACCGGCCCGACCAGCCGCTTCTTGCCGTCCGGGCCGATCTCGATCGTGCTGGTCTGCGAGACGGAGGGCAGGAGGTCCACCGTGCCGGCGCCGATGCCGGTGTGGCGTCGGATGTCGCGCTCGACGTAATAGGCCAGCTTCTGCTTGCCGACGCTGGTGAAGCCGACGCCGTCGCTGGTCCGGAGCGCCTTCACCTGCCCCTCGATGTCGGGGCCGGTGGTGATGTACTGGCCGCTGGCGTTGGTGAACCCGTTCCAGATGTCGACGAAGAAGCCGCCCGCCTTGGCGACCCGGGGCTCGACCAGGCCGTTGAGGTAGGCGATGTCGGACATCGCCTCCTCGCCGCGGAGCGGCGGCGCGCTTACCCAGAAGAACGGCCGGCCGTAGACCTTGAGCGTGTCGGCCAGGCCGTCGACGCGTCCCTCGACGGCCGCCTGCCATGGCGCCGAGCGGACCGGATGGCGCTCCTTCTCGACGCGGAGGTCCTGGCGGTCGTTGGCGCCGAGACTCACCACCACGATGTCCGGGTTCTCCTTGTTGAGGACGCCGAGCAGCTCCTTGTTCCAGTCGTAGACGTCGGTGCGCACGAGTCCCGACGAGTCCTTGGTGCTCGCGATCACCACCAGCCGCGGCTCCCTGGCGAGCGCCTGGTCGAGGCCGCTGGCGATGCCGCTGCCCATGAAGTCGCCGATCACCAGGATCTTGCGGGCGTTGGGGTCCTTCTCCTCGACCTTGACCACCGGCACCGTGGTCGCCTTGCGCGGGGTCGAGGTGCGGTTCGGCGTCGTCGTCGTCTTGCGGCTCGACGAGGGTGGCGAGGCCCGGCGCTGCTTGCTCGGCGAGGCGCTGCGGGGCGGCACCGCCTTCTTCGGTTCGTCGCGCTCGCGCGGGCCGAACAGGCGCTCGAAAAGGCCGGGCCGGTCCTTCTTCTTGCGCTGCGCCTCGGCGGCCGCATGGTCGGTGAGGATCAGGCCGAAATCCGTCGCCACGACGCCGGCGCCGAGCAGGAGCACGAGGAACAGGAGGGCAATCCGACGGACCATTTCGCGCGCTGTGTCTCCGGTGGATCGGACCAACGCACGATTCGGGACGTCGGTCCAGCGGGCGGCCCGCCTCAGGCCGCGCCCGCCGAGCCTCGCCGCACTCTCCGGCAGAAAGATGACGGGGCGGCTACTTGCCCGATTGCAGCATCTCGAGCAGCTTCTGGGACACCTGCCCGTTGGCCTCGAGCCCCACCGTCTCCTGGTAGGACATGATGGCCGCGCGGCTGCCGCTGCCGATGTTGCCGTCGATGTCGCCGTTATAGAGCCCGCGGACGGCGAGCTGCTTCTGGACCTCGACCAGCTCGGAATCCGAAAGGCGGAGGTCGGCGTCCGGCCAGTCGACCGTGAAGGCGTCGCCACCACGGATGCGGTCGGCGAGGTGACCGACCGCCAGCGCATAGGCGTCGGCGTTGTTGTAGCGCTTGATCACCTTGAAGTTCTTGATGAGGAGGAACGCCGGGCCACCGGCGCCGGCCGGCGCGAACAGGCGGGCCGATTCGCCGGGCCGGGGAAAGGCCTTCCCGCCCGGGCGCTTGAGGCCGAGCTTCTGCCAGGATGCGAGGCTGCGCTCGCTGCTCGCCAGCTTGTAGTTGAAGCCCTTCGGGGCGACCACCTCGTAGCCCCAGGTGGCGCCGGTCTCCCAGCCCGACTTCTTGAGGTAGTTGGCGGTCGAGGCCAGGGCGTCGCCGATGTTGTTCCAGATGTCGCGCTTGCCGTCGCCGTCCCAGTCCACGGCATAGGCGGCATAGGTCGTCGGGATGAACTGGGTATGGCCCATGGCGCCGGCCCACGAGCCGGTCATGCCGCGGGGGCTGATG
>Ga0182738_1006703_pt1 | contig 11889 bp, 10 predicted proteins | sample eDN5th30CBELigMG_FD_128876 | JGI IMG/M metagenome (GOLD analysis project Ga0182738, IMG submission 128876) | Enriched Miracle-Growth compost microbial communities from Emeryville, California, USA - eDNA 5th pass 30_C BE-Lig MG (version 2)... ...
AACACATTTGATTTCGACTGGGTCTAGTTAAGTGCGCCTATTTTTCGGTACAGCTAGCTTTTGCATCAAAAAAAATTTCCAATTGAACCGAATTAGAGACTTGACATCATACCACTGGACTAAGAATATGATTTCATTTGTTCTAACAGTTGTAGATGTATATAATGTTGCTCTAGTTCGAGTTGTTCTTTTAATAAGGAAGCTTTTTTCTTTTTCAATCGAGCAATATGACCGATCAGTTTTTGCTTCTCCAAAGGTGGGAGAGGAATATCGAGCTCACGAAGGCTGGATAACTTTAAGGTACTAATGACACTGCCAGCTGATAAGGCGGCAAGCTGCTTTAAGAGAAGGGGATGCTCATTTAACACCCATTCCAGATAACTCAGGTCAACGGATTCCTCACACTTCATTTTGATAAAGTTGTTGGTAATGAGTAAGCCACTGTAATGAGGGGGGAGAAGAACAGCCTTCTGGGATAAGCTATGCCAGATTAGACTGTTAGCATCCGTCAGCACATCAGCGTGTACCTTTTGTTTGTAGACAATGACTTCACTTTTGTCTTGGATGCCCCGATAGGTAATGCCTAAGGCATCGTTAAACGCTTTTAAAGATAACGTTTCTAAGGCTGTACTCTCGTCATTGAGCTCAAAGGCTTCAATGCGATTCACCGTTACCCCTTGTATGAGCTGAGAAATATACTCTAACTTCAAATGCTCACCTCCTATGTAGGTATACACCCATTATATTTGCTATTATTAAAAATAGCAACAAATATTAATTGTTATTTTTAATAATAGCAAAAAGAGAGCCGAAGCTCTCCTATGCTCTGTATTTCTCCGTATAGTCTTGAATGAAGGTTGTAATGGCTTTGATCGCTTTGTTTTTAGCTAAGAAGGAACCTGATAAGGCGTTCATAATGGAGCTCTTATCAATGAGATTGGCATACTCATAGGTAGCTACCTGTTCACGTAGGATATGATCATTAATGTCTACTGCTGTAGCAAAATGGTGTAGCTCCTCAGCGCTCATTTCCTCCTCATAGCGGTGATATGCATCGATCGTAGATTCATCCTTAGATAAAGTAGGTAATACTTTGTCTAGGAAGTTTTTAATCAAGTCTACTTTGAGGCGAAGCTTGGGATCAGAGGCATGATCTAGCTCCTGCTTAATAAAGCGAATCTCTTGCTCACGTTGTTTAGGATCTTCGGTAGATAAATTGGCAATGAGATTCATAATATAGCTGACATTAATACGATCGGTGTGCATCAGCTCTAGCTCAAAATCAATATCGTGTAGAATCGATTCCTTCTGCACTTCACGTTTAACATGTTCATACAACTTGTAATACTTACTCTTAAAATCCTCGTACGTCTGCTCGTTTATTTTCAATTCCTCTTCATTAAATTCAAAATCAGAGAAGGATTGAAGCTTTTGGAGAAACTTCGTGACATTTTTGAAGGCAACGATAAAGGCTTTCTGATCCTCTTCACGTTCAAGCAGATCCACAGATTCAGGTGTAGCTGCGATCGTTAGAAGCTGCTGGAGTGAAGTAAGGTAGGCCTCTAAATATTTATCGTAGCTGAGCATGAGTACATCATCAACGGTATTTGTCTGTGAGAAGAGCTTAATGGCTTCATCTGTATTGTGCTTTAGATTACGATAGCAGACGATATTGCCATAAGGCTTGGTCGCTTTCTCTATACGGTTCGTGCGGCTAAACGCTTGAATCAGATCATGATACACTAGGTTTTTGTCGACGTAGAGTGTGTTTAGCGGCTTACTATCAAAGCCAGTTAAAAACATACGAACAACAAGTAGAATGTCGATTTGGGCATGCTTTACCTTTTTCGAAACATCGGCAAAATAGCGATCCCAAGTTTCTGTAGAAAAATCGGTACCGTACATCCCGTTGTAATCGACAATCATCCGATCTAATGACTCCCTGGAGTGCTCTGTTGTACCATCACTTTCTTCATTTTGCCCATAGGAGAAGATGCTAGCAATTTTAAGATTGTGCTGTCGTGACTTAAATAGATCGTAATATTTTATGAGCATTGGAATGGAATCCACGGTAAAGAGTGCACAGTAGCCTTTACTTTTGGAGCGTCGATCGTGATTTTTTAGTATATGATCCACAATTAATTCCATTCGTGTGCCATCTTGCCACACCTCATCTGTATCGATCGCTTCTACTTGTGTAGGGTCGTCCTCGTTAATATTCGCATTGAAGGTACGGAAATACTCGACGGAGAAACCGAGTACGTTTTCATCACGAATGGCTTCTTTAATCAGATAGCTATGTAAACATTTTTCGAATAAATCAGCCGTTGTCCGTCCATCTTGGCTTTTGTTCTGGACAAAACGAGGTGTACCAGTGAAGCCAAAATATTGAGCTTGTTTGAAGTGCTTATCGATTTGCGTACGCATTTTACCAAATTGACTGCGGTGACATTCATCAATAATGAATACCACTTTCTGATCCTGAAAAGGAGCCATAACGGAGGTATATCTTGGACTCGTAATGGCATTGTTAAGCTTTTGAATCGTCGTTACAATAAAGCGCTGAAGCGGATTACGTAACTGCTCAATGAGTACACTTGTATCGTCGGTACGATCGACAGAGCCCTGTTGAAACTTGTTAAACTCTTGTACGGTCTGAGCATCTAAGTCCTTACGGTCAATGAGGAAGATGACACGTTTAATGGATTCCTCATTAGATAAGAGCTGTGCCACCTTGAATGAAGTGAGCGTTTTACCCGAACCCGTTGTGTGCCAAACAAAGCCGTTGTTACTCGTTTCTGTAGCTCGCTTTACAATCGCTTCTACCGCATAGACCTGATAGGGACGCATGACCATAAGTGCTTTGTCTGTATCGTTAATGACCATATAGCGGCTAATCATTTTAGCGAGGTGACAAGGTTGTAGGAAAGAAGCCGTGAAGTCTTGTAGGTTTGTTATTAGTTCATTCTTCTCATCTGACCAATAGAACGTATGACCAAACTGAATATCATAATCGGAATTAGCGAAGTATTTCGTATCTACACCATTGCTTACGACAAAGATTTGTAGGAAACGATATAACCGATGGAAAGTATGGCGACGATAACGCTGAATTTGATTAAACGCTTCCTTAAAGTCCAAACCACGACGTTTTAGCTCAATTTGAACAAGTGGTAAGCCATTCATTAAGATGGTGACATCATATCGATTGGTGTACGTACCTACGACTGTCGTTTGAGTGGTCACTTGAAATAGATTTTTACACCATTCCTTCGTATTAAATAGCTCCACGTAAAACGATGTACCATCCTCACGCTCAATTAGTAACTTATCTCTAAGAATCTTAGCAGAATCAAAGATACTCCGATCCTCAATAATGGTAAGAATACGATTACATTCAATATCAGTTAACGGTTGGTCGTTTAATTTGTGAGCATTAAATCGGTTGAGTTGCTGCTTAAAATTATGTAGTAACGCATTGTAATCAGGTATGGTTACAGCCTCATATCCAATATGAGTAAGTTGCTGTACGAGTAACTTCTCTAATTCTGCTTCGGATTGATAGGACATAAGACTCTCCTTCCTAGTGCTTCTAGTTGATTCTAATTATACATGGATAATCAAAATTGGGGAACAAAAGGAAGAAAGACTCCCGTTAAAAATGAAACAACGCCATTTATGAATAGATATTATTTTCTAGAATTTAAATAAAATAGGAGGTTTTAGTATGACTAGTGCAAAACGAGTAAGTGTGGTCAGTATTAAGATGGTGAAGGAGGCGAGCATGATCTATCAAAACCGTCAGATTCGTTCACCAGAGGACAGCTATCTGCTACTAAAGGATTACTTTGCTGAGTTAGATCGTGAATATTTTGTTGTTCTATGCTTGGATACGAAAAATCAACCTACCAATATAAGTACAGCTCACATTGGAAGTCTCAATGCTTCCATCGTCCATCCAAGAGAAGTATTCAAGACCGCTATTTTAAGCAATGCCGCTTCAATCATTGTGGCACATAACCATCCTTCAGGAGTCTGTGATCCAAGTCAAGAGGATATCGCCATTACGAAGCGATTAGTAGAAGCAGGTGAATGGTTAGGCATTCCGTTACTCGATCACTTAATTATTGGTGATTGTAATTACTTATCATTAAAAGAAAGGGGGCATATGTAGTGTATCAGAATCAGTTTACGTTGGGATCGTTAGCAGAATATATGCTAGAGGTGCATGGAGAATGTATTGAAGTAAGTCAAGTAGGTTACGAAGCAATTGAGCTAGAATATGATGAGGTTGATCCTGAACTAATTCCAGAAGAGGTATTGCTAAGGCTACCTAATCCAACACTGTACTATACCTACACATACGAAAATGATAAAGAGTGGATGATCGTTGTTGCTGTAGAGGCAAACACGTATCGTCCACTCTTTTTAGTTTGTACGTGTGATGGTGTGGTTGTTGAACAAAGAACTATATAAATTTACGAAGCGTTTAGGTGGGAGATTTATCGCTATTGAAAAATAGATATAGAGTGATTACGCTATATACAATAGAGCAACTATTGTATTGGAGTGATATTTTTGTTTACATTGAAAGATTTAGCGAGAGAGTCAGGGATTTCAAAACGTGTGGCTATTTATAGAGTGAACAAAATATGTGAACTGTACGATATTGAAAGAACCTTGTTTAATGCAAATCAAGTTCCTAATGCTTCTTATGAATTGACAGAGGTGTCTTTTTACTTATTGATCGTTTTATTGAAGTCGTGGGATTCGCATCCACTTAGTATTAATAAAAATGATTTAGCAGACGAGCAGTATATTAAAGATAAGATGAATCAGGTAACAATGAATCAGATTGTGGAGTATAACGAGCAATTAATAGAAAATTTTGAAGCTTTGGTTCCTGTAAAAATAAAAAGAATAATTAAAGCTCATCCTGCTTATGCACTAACGATAAAGAAGAATACACTGAATAATCTGGTGAATGATAAATTAGCTCATTTCTATGGGGCAATTAGTACGTTAGATGCTAATTTACAGTTAATGATGTGGGAGAAATTATATGAATCGATAGATAATTTAATATTAGAGTCCTTTGAATTGAAATATCAAAAAGAAATGAATAGTCAGTTAGTTAATGAGAAAGATGAGTTTATTGCAACCATGAACTCAAAACCGATAGTATTAAACGAGCTCAATAAACAAAATGAAAAATCATATGCAGAAGATTTAACAACAATAAAGACTTTTGATCGTGTCTTAGCTAAAACCATTAAAGAATCAATGGAAAACTATCAAAAGAATAAGAGTATACGTTTAAGTCAGCAGATTGCGGAGGCTATACGTACGGATATTATAAAAAATAAGAAAGTTGAGCAGGAGTATGCTTCTATTGAATTTTCCCCAGAAGAAGATGAGGTGTTATTACAGGAGTTGAAATTGATTAAACGGATAACTGGCTACGAGCGAAATGAGTTAATAGATATACGACAAGATATGGATAAAGAACAAATTGAAGCTACCTACTCAAATATGCATTCTAGTAAGGAAAGAGCCCTTGAACTAATTGAATTAAGTAAAGCTGTTGTGACATTAATGGAATCACCACTCTATTTAGAAACAGACTATGCGAGGTTGATTCTACAGACTACAAATATTAAAAAACAACTTGAATGTATCATCGACAGTTATCAAGATCTCGATAACCCATTAGTTCATAGCCTAATAGATCAGTTTAATTACATTATTGGTAGAATGGATGTAATTGTAAATAATAACGTCAAAAAGGAGGCTAGTAATCAGCAATATTATTTAGATTACATAAATCATTATGACAAGACAAAGAAAAATCAGGGTAAATACGAAGAATTAACAGAATCTTTGGTTATCCGTCCATCGGTTGAAGAATTTCTCTAAAAGAAGCTAACAGCTTCTTTTTTTTTATAAGTGTGTCAATAGTGAACACAAAAAAACGAATCATTGTACACATAGATTCAATTTCTTCGATATGTGATTAAATGCTAATTGTAACTTATATGAATCTAAAGGAGAAAATAACATGTGTGTGCTAAGCCAAGTACAGCAACATTTTTACGTATCTCGGCGAAAATCTAATCTTATTTTGAAGCCTCAAAATGAAGGTTATTTCCCTAATGCTGAAATGTTGCAAGCTATTCAAAGTTTGAAGAAGCATAAAGCTAATACGTTTCATGTATTAGAAACTACTGCTACCTATGCCACCATAGTAGCAGTAGACATTGAGACAACAGCTAGACATTTTAATGAAGGCGAAATTGCTTTAGTAAGTGTCTACTCGGATCAGGTTCAGCAGGTTACCACTCAAGTAGCAGATGTGGCAGATATGCTGAAAGATAATCGAGTACTGAAGGTATTCCATAATGCTGCTTTTGATGTCACTTGGTTAAAAGCTAAGGGATATAAGGTGAATAACTATACCGATACCATGGTAATGGCACAGGTGGTACACAACACCACAAAGTCGGTGAATAGTTTACAAGCATTGTCCTATGCTTATCTAGGAGAATATTTGGACAAGCGGCTACAGCATGAAGGAAACTGGAAAGAAGAGGTAACCGAAATTCATAAGCAGTATGCACTAAAAGATGCTGAAGTCACCTATCGTTTGTACATTAAACTAAGTGATATCATTCGAATGAAACACTTAGATTTGGTGCTATATCGTGAAATCCAAGCATTACCTGCTATTGTTGAGCTCAACTTAAATGGACTTCCCTTTCAATATGATGAATGGGCAAGGGTATTGGAGCAGATAGAAGAGGACGCTGCACAATTAGAGCAAGAGATAAGGGCATTTTTTCAATTGCCAGAATTATTATTGACCTCACCTGCACAACTACTACAAGCTTTTAAAACGATTGGAATTGAGCTTCCATCAACGAAAGAAGAAGACCTAATAAGATTTGAAGGAGAGCATCCAATTGTAGCTAAGCTATGCAAGTACAAAAAGCTAAAAAAACGAGTTAGCACGTATGGTGAAAAGTTAAATGCTAAAATCCACGATGACGGGCGTATTTATGGAAATTGGAGATTAATAGGTACTGATACCGCTCGAATGAGTTGCAAGGAGCCTAACTTACAAGGGTTACCGTCGCAAGCTAAAGCGTTTGTCAAGGCACCTCAAAATCACTCCTTTATTATTGCTGATTACAGCACCATAGAGTTGAGGATATTAGCTGAAATTACGCAGGATGCACAGCTATTATGTGCGTTTCAAAATAGGGAAGATTTGCACAAAAAGACGGCTCAGGGCATCTTTGATGTGAATGAAGCTCTCAATGTTACTACTGAGCAGAGACAAATAGGAAAGGTCATTAATTTTGGTCTTATCTATGGAATGAGTAGTTATGGCTTACAAAAAAAGATAACTGCTGCAACGGGTAAAGCCATTTTGCTAAGTGAAGCCGAATATTTTAGAAAAAAATATTTTGAGCTGTATCCTGGCGTGTTACGGTACCAGAATGAGATGTTAAAAGCGGAAATGATTTCTACTCTAGGTGGACGCTACTGGTCAGAACAAACCACACCTCTTAAGCAGGGGGCGATTGCCCGATACAACTATCCTATACAAGGTACTGGTGCAGAAGGATTAAAAGAGTCGCTTGCAATTCTACTACCCCAGTTGCCACCTAAGTGGAAGTTAGTAGCTGTAGTACACGATGAAATTGTATTACAAGTTCCACAAGAAGAGGTGGATCAGGCTGAAAAAGTACTGAAGGACGCCATGATACAAGGAATGGCTAAATTAATACCAAGTATACCTATTGAAATAGACGTAAAATGTTCTTCTGTTTGGACTAAATAAATTTGTAAAGGATGGATACCCATGATGGATACAACAAATTTACTTTTTCAGAAAGCATTAGCTGAAGCCAGAGCAAAAAAATTAGAGGTGGCACAAGTAGTGCCGCCACAAAAAATGAAACCAAAGTTAGATGTAGGTACTTATCTTGCTGTTGTAACGGATGCGAAATATCAGCCTAGCCAACCAAGTACGCATGGAATACAGGATAAGGTTCGTGTGACATTCACTGTATCCGTAAATGACGAGGTAGTTACTATCAACAAAAACTATTGGTTCTCCTCAAAAAATGACTCTGAATACGTAATTCATTTAGAGAATCTACTAGGATACAGTCCTATACATGGATTTCATTTAAACGACTTGATTGGAAATGTAGTGGAAATAACCATTAGTCATTTTACTACAGAAAAAGGTACTTTTTCTACCGTAAGTGGAGTTCAAAAGACGTTAAACGATGAATTAGTCAATCATTTCATAATCTAAATCATAGGAGGGTCAACCATGCATAATAACATTGAAAGCTATATTCAAAAAGACTACACAGAGCAGTTACCTTATCTAGTTAGACAGGTTCCGCTTTTCAAACAGGTGGAAAAAATGGCACAGACGCAAAGTTTGAGTAATGAGCAGATACAAGCACTTGCGCAGCTACTGAAATCTTTTTCATGTCGATTTACAAACTATGAAAAAGCCCTAGAGAAATATATCAGCGGTTTTGATGTATGTTTACAAACACTGAAAGGTGTGAAGTACACCTATGAGCAATTGATTGATCTGGGCTTTCCTATTACGGAGGCAGATTTGCATTTTGAATCACCAATGACACATCTTAACTCGCTAGCTGAACAAAAACGCTGGGTGCATCGAGGTCTCAGTTATAACGAAAAAGGAAAAATTCAGTTGAATGCAAATACCTTTGCTAGATATGTAATGGAGCGGATTGATCTAGTACAGGATGATAAAGCCAACGTGTACTATTACAACGGAGCTGGGTTATATACACGGTTACCTGATAATCTATTGAAATCTATATGTAAACATATTTTAGATGAGGCAGGTGGGGGCTTTATTTGGAAACGAATGTACGAAACAGAGTACATATCTGTACTCAAGAATGATTGCCCATATGAGTTTCATTTTGATAGTGATAAGAATCTTATTAACTTTTCAAATGGTTACTTTGATCTATCGACGATGAAACTGACTGAGCACACTGCGAAATATCGTACACGTTTCCAGCTACCTTATGCATATAATTGTCATGCAACTTGTCCTCAATTTGTAGAATTCCTAAATAGCGTCTTTGAAGAGGATCAGGAACGTGTAAACCTAATACAAGAGCTATTAGGGTACCTATGGATAAAGGAAGTGAAAATTCACAAAGCCTTTATTTTTTTAGGTAAAGGTTCAAATGGTAAGTCTGTGCTTGCTAAAGTGATTCGTCAATTACTTGGTATTGAACAGGTTTCAAGTGTAGGACTCAAGAACCTACAGCAAAAATTTGGACTACAGGAATTTCCAAACAAGTTAGCAAATATCTCAAGTGAAAATGAGTTTTCAGAGGAATTCACTACTGAAAATTTCAAGCTTGTTACTGGGGGAGATTCCATCTCAGTAGAAAAAAAGCATCAAGATTCGAATACTGTAACGCTGTTTATCAAGCTTATTATTCTCTTGAATAAAATGATGGATTGTAAAGATACCTCCGATGGATTCATTCGTCGGTTAGTTATCATTCCTTTTAATCAAAAATATGTTGAGTTACGAGAGGGCGAGCAACGAAATGAGGAGGTGGAATATATGGATTTAGAGTTAGAGCACAAGCTATTAAATGAATTACCTGGTATCTTTAATTTTGCCATGGAAGGATTGACCCGTCTTAGACAGAACGGTTTCAAGCTAACTGCCAGCAAAATGTGTGATGATGCCCTCGATACTTATGTGAGGAGCCAAAATCCTGTTATTGACTACTTTAATCAAAAAGTAATACGTTGTGATAAACATAAGATGCTTCGATCAAGTGTTTATGAGCACTTCTTATCTTGGTGTAAAACGAATCGCTTATCAGGTAACCGCATACCAAGTCGTACTCATTTTGTTGATGAAATAAAGAGATTGGCGCTATCGAAAGGTATTTCAATAAGGGAACCAAAAATACAAGGTTTCATTTATTTTGAGGGCATTCAGTTAATTTAATAGAACGTTGAGAGTCGCTCATCCAATGTAATCTGAATACGATAGTGGCGAAGGTGGCGTCAAATATCTACTTAGTAAATCATCCCTGTAAATGAATGTTATAGTAGCTTAATTTACCAAAGTGTGTACTACTGACGCCACCTACTTACTATCGAGCTACCGTATCAAATATGGAATAAAATAGATATTATTATATGGACATGGATAAATATGTATATTATCCATAGTAGGAGGTTATATCATGTTTAACATTGAGCAGGATGAATCTCGATATGAACTATTTGTAGAAGCTATAGCTGAAATGATAGCTCAATATATGATTAATGAAAAGATAGATATACAAATTGAAGGAGTAGATGAGGATGTTAGCTCAGAACTTTAATGTACCTGTACAAAAGGTAGCCATATACGCGCGAGTATCTACCGTAGAACAAGCCAAAGAAGGATATAGTATTGACGAACAAGTACGTTTACTTCGTGATAAGTGCCAACGTGAAGGATACGAAGTGTATCAGGAATACGTGGATCGTGGGATTAGTGGTAAAAACATAGAAGGTAGACCAGCACTAAGGCAGCTACTCGAAGATGTAAAGAAACGTAAGTTTGATATCGTATATGTTTGGAAATTGAATCGCCTAGCTCGTAACGTAAAGGACGTTCTAAATATTGTGGATGCCCTAGAGAAGCGAGGCATAAGCTTAGAACCATACGATGATGTGGTGGATACCAGTACTCCATCTGGGAAAGCACAACTACACCTTACTGCATTATTTGCTGAAATGGAGCGAGATACCCTTGCGCAGAACGTAAAAATGGGGATGATCGCTCGTGCAGGGAAAGGGGAATGGAATGGTGGAATTGTACTAGGATACGATAGCGAGATCATTTCTATTCAAGGTAAACGGAAACAGACCCAGTTAGTCATTAATGAGAAGGAAGCTAGTACGGTCAGACGGATCTTTGAATTGTACGTTAGTGGTCATGGATACAAATCGATAGCTAATCTAGTGAATCAAGAGGGGCATCGTAGTAAGAAGAATAACACGTTCTCCATCAATGCCATTAAGACGATACTCACCAATCCAGTGTATATCGGTATGATTCGATATAATGTCCGACAAGATTGGACGAAGAAGCGTAGAAATAACATAAATGAGAAGCCTGTATTGGAGAAAGGGCAACATCCCTCGATCATTACAGAAGATGTTTGGAATAAAGCTCAGCACCTTCTAACTGTACGAAGTAATAAGCCTAATCGTATTCATAGCGGAGAGCATCCATTGACAGGCATACTAAAATGTCCTGAATGTGGTGCAGGAATGGTACTGGGGAGAAATTCATACAAGCTCAAAAGTGGGGAGCGTGGGTATAGGGAGTATTATGTATGTGGTGCTTGGAAAAATAAAGGGAGTGCAGTATGTCATTCTAACGGCTTACTAATATCTCGTATTGATGATTACGTACTGAAGAAGCTCAGCCTCCTTGCCGAAAGTGATAAATTAGTAAAAAATGTTGTGAAGAGGTTGAATCAGAAACAAAACACGGATAATAAGCCAATTCGTGTAGAGTATGACCGTTTGACAGATGAACTGCAGAACTTAGCGGAACGAAAGGAAAAGCTACTAGGGCTGTATGAAATGGGTGGAATTGATCTAGCATCTATTCGCAAGCGTATGGCAACCTTAACAGAAGAGGAGGAGCAACTAAAGGCACGTCTTCAATCCGTTTGTAACTGCTAAACTAGAATTAGCAGATTCCGCTAAATAAGATTGATCAATATTAACCATACCTTCCCATTTAAGTTATCATAGAGTTGGTAATTTAAACAACACGGGAGGACGGTATGAGGA
>Ga0182738_1006704_pt1 | contig 11886 bp, 10 predicted proteins | sample eDN5th30CBELigMG_FD_128876 | JGI IMG/M metagenome (GOLD analysis project Ga0182738, IMG submission 128876) | Enriched Miracle-Growth compost microbial communities from Emeryville, California, USA - eDNA 5th pass 30_C BE-Lig MG (version 2)... ...
ATTCCTTTGAAATATGATAACAGGAGACAGTCCTTCCATCTTCAAGCTGCTTTCCAGCAAATAATAGTCTTTGTTGACTCATTGGAATTTCTTCTTTCTTTTCAATTTGAATTTTGAGATTTTCAATAGTATCTGAAGGTTTAGCCTTGATAGTCAGAGTTTTTCCTGTTTGTGTCTTTACAAAAATTTGATATCCATCAGGGTGAAAATCCCACAGAATCTTAGAGCTCAATTCTATCGTATTTTCTTGGTCAGAAGAGATTAAGAGGTCTTTCAAGACTTAATTAAAGCCAACTTCTTCTCCTTGACAAGAAAATTGGCAGAAACTTTCATCGCATGAGGATCGAAAAGACAACTTGACTAGGTCAGCTATTCTCTGTTTTTCATCAATAACAACTAACGAAGGGCCCATTGAATCACGAATTGAGACAAATTTCATGAGAAGATATCCTGGTCTAGGCTTGATATTGAGTTCAATTTTGTGATCCTGCATGCCAGCGCAATCTGAAATTCTCAGATGATCTTCAACAAGGACATTTTTGAATCGAAAGTCAAATTCTTTGCCAATAAGTCCGTAAGGATTGCTGGCAAAATATTCTTTAATTTCAGAAATTGTTGAAGTTAAACAAAAATCGTTTCCTCCAAATCGCAATCCTGGAATCGAAACTCGAATACAAGAGTGTTGTCCGGGTCAGTGGCATAGTTGAGCTTTTCATTTCGCTCAACCATCTCAATGTGAAGATTGATAGATTTTGGAACGATTTTCACAAGGTAAGAAGGTTGAAGGGCTCGAAAATGATCTTCAGTGGTGTCTTCAGAGACTGGTCTTCCAAAAACATCAGTAAATTCAATATAACATTGTTTTTCTTGTTCGATTTTATCAACAAGCGACTCAATTGTTTGTTCTTTTAGCTTAGAGTTGTTTTCTTCATAGCTATGAAAGAAGGACTTTTGTGCATCTTGTGGATGGATAAAAGAAGCTGGGAAATGTGTTTTTTATGCATTTTATTTTTTTTTGATCCTGATGAAAATAAATTTTTCGGATGAGATCAGGAGAAAACCAATTTTTCCTTCAAAATAAAATTTTTTTTAAAAATTGCTCTGTCAAAAAGAATTCATCAAATCATTTTTTTCACCTGAGTCAAATTTAATTCTCTAACTCTTTTTGGCTTTTCAAAGAGATCAAGATCATCAATGATTGAAAAGATTTGTCCCAGGACGTGGGGAATAATATTGATGAGCAGGAGTAAATATTGAACAACTTTTATTGAAATTTCTCTTCAAAGACTTCGAGGTTCTGGGCTTTTATCAAAGACTCAGATCAAATGTTTCAAATGAGTTTCATGAAGAAATCTAAAAGTTCAATGTCGCAGACGATTGGGTACTGATATGAAAATCTCTTATTACCGATATTTTTATGATTATAGATTCAAATAATATAGAAGCACACCTATCAAAACTATTGGCGCAATCCTTAGTTTCCTTCATCAACCAAGACTAAAAGTGACAGCGTGCACAATCTTTCGTAATCTTCGCAATTTTTGGCAAACATTTTTCATGATATAAATGAGAGCAATCAAGGACTTTTTTGTCGAATTCAACTTCCTTTCGACAGATACCACAAGCTGCTTCTTTCATAGCAGATTTGGAGCAGATCTTTTTTGTCATAATTTTTAATTCTGTCCACGTTGCCTTTCCTACAATTTGAGGATCAAATGATTTGTAATGATCTCCCACTTCAATCTCTTTTTGAGGGACGACCCTTTGAGATGGAAGTCCTTTTTGCACCTTAACGCCTGAATATGTATAAAGACAATTGTTAAAACCGCATTTTTCAACAATCACATAACTTGAGCACAGTGGGCAACTATTTTGATACTCATCATGAATTTGGTCATATGTTGTCATGCCTTTATTTATAACCACCCACTGGCCAAAAGCTTCGCATTTTTTATGACTACACTTGCCTTCAAGAATGAGACCTGGTTCGGCAAGTCTCCACTTCGGCGCTTTGTCTGACCATTCCCTAATTGTTGCTTTATTTTCTTGAGTAATGTCAACAAACTCCATCCCGAAGCTACCACCTCTTAATCGATCTAGAAGAATCAAAGTCGACCCTTTCTTGATATCATAATCACTCAATGTTTGATTATCTTCAAGGTGTTTTCCTCCAAACTCTAACCTTTGCTGATTGAAAGGAGCCCCTTTCTTCTTTATTTTCATTTTGATTTGACTGACAGTCTCCCAAGGATGAGTTTGAATTGTCAAAGTATTTTGGTCGATTGTAGTGATAAATATCTGGAATTTATCAAGAAAACCATTTTGCTTCACTGCGAAATTTTTATAATCATCGAGGTCTAAATTTTATACCTTCTTTTCTCGGGATCATCTTTGTGATATAAAAAGGCTGTAACCCCTTGAAATATTGTGGAGTTGAGTTCCTCGGAATTGGAATTCCGAAGAAATCCGTAAATTCAAAATAACACTGCTTTTCCTCCTCCATTGCTTCAACAATTGATTGCAGTGTCTGCTCTTGGAGACCAAAGTTGTCTTCAAGTTGATAGAGAATTGACTTCTCAGGATCTTCTGGGTAAATAAAAAGTAGTTGAGAGTTGTTCTTTTTATGCATTTCAAAGTTTTTTCCAAATATAAATTATAATTTTTCAATAATTTTGAGGGTATTTGAATCAGAATTATTTTTCGTTCTAAATTTCTCGAAAATATTATTTCAGCCTTGGCTCAAATTGGTTTTTGATAGAGGAGTAAAAAATTCGATATGAGCCAAGCTCTTGTCAAGTGTCAAAGATATGATAAATTCATGTCTCCTTTGGAACTATTTTTGTCTGAATCACAAGTCAAAGGTTACAAGAGAGCTCAAAAGGATAAGAATATTTTTTCCTCTTCCTTTTTCATTTTGAAAAATATTTTGATTTTCAAAAAAAAGAAAGTTCTCTCAGGTAGACTCTTAAAATAAAGAAAAAAATAATTCCTGCAGCTTCCGGCCTTGGAAAGAGCAACATTACTTTCCTTCTATGACTTAGCCTCTGATAATCCGGAACAGGCTTTCAGTTCAATTTCCTTCACTCTATATTGCGGAGAAATATCAAATTAGAGTTGAAAATTAATAAGTTTAACAAGACTTTTATTATTTTTTGCGTCTAACAGCTTGGATTGAATTGGCTTAAATTACTAAAAAATGAGAAAACATTTTTCTTGACTTCAGCAGACCTTCAGGTTGGTCCTGGAATTAGGAAATGCACTTAAATCGAAGAAGGGAGCAGAGATCAACTCAATAATCAGTAACTCTTTTAATTTTGCATGCCTTGGAAAAAAAAAAAAAAATCAAAAACTGAATAAATTTTTCAATAAGAAATAAAAAGTGTTTCTCCTTTGTGCAAAAATTTTTCAAGTGCTCAGTGCGTTAGATACTTGAATCCAGCTTATTTTTGAAGATTTGAATCATTGTTAGGATTTGAAGCTTTTCACTTCTTTTTAACTAGGATGGCGATGCAGATTTTTCCTCTTTCAAAATTTTTATTTCTGGCTCTATTTAAGTTTGAGACATCAGTTGAATAAACTTCTTTTTGAAGGACAAAATCTCAAAATGCTTCTTTTCAGAAAGAGCAGAAAGGCTCAAATTGTTCGTTTTTACATTGGCTCAAAAATATTTTGGCGATCTGATGATCTGAAACAATCGTCTTTCTTCACTCCTATCCAACGTTTTTACTTCCACCAGAGTTCCAAAACATTTTGATTCCTTGAAATTTGAAATAATTAATCCATCTCATTTTGAAGACTCTAATTTCTTGTTTCTCAGCTTTAGAAGATCCCTCAAATTGAAACTAAAAAGAAGACTTGCTGCAGAATTACTCCTTCGTTCATTTTCATACCACCATAATTAAATTTCTTCGTAATTTTTCGAGAATCTTTTGTAGGGATAATTTTTCTGATGCTATCAATCTGAGCTCTCCTATCTCTCCTCTAAAATTTCCACCACAACTCGTTCCTACGTTAAAAACAGGACTCATAACACAGATTAAAAGTGACAATATGAACAAACTGGAATAATCTCTTGGGTCTTTTGCAAGCATTCACCATGGAAGATGAGAACACTCAAACTTTCTCCCATTAGACTTGACTTTCTTTCTGCAGATTCCGCGAAGCACTTCCTTTGAGACCACTTTTCGACCAATTTTTTTGTTGCAATTTTCAATGTGGTCCAAATTGCATTTCCGACAATTTCAGGGTCAAAGAATTTGTAATGATCTCCTCCCTCAATCTCCTTTTGAGATATGACTTTTTGGGGTGGCAGTCCTTTTTCCGGCTTGATCCCTGAATATCCATATCGACAGTTATTAAAAGCACAGCTTTCAACATTCACATAGCGAAAACACAACGGACATTTGTTTTCATGTTCGTCATAAACATGATCATATGTTGTCACTCCTTTATTGATAGCCCATTTTCCAAAAGCTTCACAGTTTTTGTTGCAACATTTACCTTGGAGATTGAGGCCCGCGTCAGTCCTTCTCTCCTCAGGCCCATCGTCTGACCATCTCAAAATTTGCACTTTAGCTTTCTGAGTAATATCAAGAAATTTTATCCGGTCATCCCACCTATTAATCGAAGATGAAGGTTTAGAGTAGATTGACATTTAATATTATAATCGCCTAAAGTGTAATTATCTTCGATCAGTTTTCCTTCAAAATCGAGTCTTTGCTGTTCAACAGGAATACCTTCTCGATCTTCTATTTGCATCTTGATTTGTCTCACAGCGGCTGAAGGACAAGTTTAAAATGTCAGAGTCCGCCCTTGAACTGTTGTTACAAACACCTGAAATCTCTCACTGAGGAGGGAATTTTAGGATTCTGACTTCTTTTTTTGGAGATCATCTCTGTGATATAAAAAGGTTGGAGTGCCTTGGAATATTCTAGTGTCGAATTTCTTGGGATTGGTTTTGCGAAAAAATCCATAAATTCAAGAGAACACTGTTTGTCTTGCTCCACTGCCTCAACAATTGACTGCAGTGAGAATTGTAGTGAGATTCATCAATTCGATGGAAGAAGGACCTTTGAGGCTCTTGAGGATGAATAAAAAGAAGTTGAGAGTCGTGTTCTTGGTCCATTTGGAGTTTGACTTGAATATTTATTATAATTTTCCACTGGCTGATAGAGTATTTAAGTTTAATCCTCCAATTTTCGAAAAATTTGACCTTGAGAAAAAATTTATAAGGACAAAAAAGAATCAAGCCTTTTCTTTCGACTCATAATGATCAGAAACTCCCTTTGGTATAGACTCTACTTTACTGTGTTCTTTTACTATAATTAATTTACAATTGTTTCTTGTTATTAAAACAAAAATCGTGGAATTTATCAGACTCAAATTTTCATCTTTTCCTCAAATTAGCCCAATCAAATATTTCTCTTCCCTAATCCTTCCTCATTAGCCTCTAAGCTTCAGTTCTCATGATTCGAGCTTCTTCAACAATAATGGAGTTCTTCAAAATGACTCATTTTCACAGATCGCCATTAAATTTTTGGAGCAAAGCAAAGCCTTTTTTTTTGGAATCAAAACGCAGTCTCTTTATATTCAACACATGCCATGCTAAGACTAAATATTAAGCGACGAATTAATTCGAATTAGAGATTATCTAAACTAAAATCCCTCATATTCAATACTTCACCCAGAGCGACGATGTCCAACGAGAAACGACCTGAAACCCCCCTTCTCGAACCCAATAAAATTGAACTTGTCATGAAAGGATCTCTTTTAGATATTCCTCCCGAAAGAAGATCCATCCTCAAAAGACAATCTCCACTGAATCAAACCAGTATGTCAAGTCTGAGCCCCAAAAACAAAGACACTCAACCTTCCAAAATCTCTAATGTAATCCTAAATCAGATCCTTTACTTCCTCAAAAAAGAAAATCTCTTTATTGATCCCAAAACCTTTGACTACATTATTTCAACTTATGATCTCAGTAAACATGCTCAGAAATTCAGAGATAAACTCAACGCTAAACCAACGAACGTTCGTAGAGGAGACGTCATCGTCAAGGATCCGAATAATGTTCTCCAAAGCAAAATTTTGATCAGGCCTTTGGCTGGAAAAATGTATGCAAGTGAATTATGGAGCAAAAAACAATACCTTAGAATGGCTGCAATCTCCCCAATGGCTGCCAAAAAAGACGCCCTCAGAAAACTCGGACTCGAAATTCAACAAGTTTCTTCTTTTGAGCGTGAAAGGGAGGAAAGGCCCCATATCGTTCAAAGAAGACTTACAAAAAGAGTTGCCCATGAACTCTTTGCTAAAATCAAACATGAACTTCCTATCAGAGAAAAAGATATTCAGATGAGACCCAGTCTTCATGAAAAAGTCATTGCTAGAATGAAATCAGATTCCCCCGAATCCCCTCACAGTCCTAGTCCCACCAATATTCAGGCTAAGCTCCGCAGGTTTCTCTCTGGAAATACTTCTCCAGTCATGGATGACTTGAGTTTCATGAAAAATTCTCGAAATATGTCTCATATTGTCGAAGAAAGTGATAAAGAGACTTCTCGCCACCAAAGTCCGATTCCTAATGTTAAAGACTCTGAACTCCCTTTTCTAAGTAAATAATTTCATCCTTAAATTCCCTTTTCAACCCCTTTATTATTAGAAACTAAATCTCTTCTCATAAAACGAGCTAAAGTCATTCCAAGCCAGAACCAGAGAAGCAGTCTTTTAGATCGCCAAAAATCTCCTTTGCTGCCCCCAGAAAAACCAAAACACTCCAATTTCTTAGATCTTACTAAAATAAAACATAACACTAGCAGTGACTGTGAAAATTCGCTTCTTCAAAATTCGTCAGTCTCTACCAGTAATAAAGCAGGTTTTTCAAGTGGCCGATCAATTCGACCAAAACTCATTCCAGTTCAATTAACAAAAGACTTCTCCATATCATCCAGAGATTTGAGAGTTAAATCTCCATCCTCTAAAGAGATGGATACGTCTGCAGAATCTAGAATGTTTAGATCTCAGAGAAATGGCTCGCCTCGAACTGTGTATACTGATACAAGTCAAGCCAGTGAACAAATCGACAATCTTATGGATCAATGTACACAATTCTCAGAAGATCGTTCTGTTTACAAGTAATTTAAAATATTTTTATTGAAATTTGAAAAATGACTTAGGATAATGAAAAAATTGAACCATGAAGTATCACCTCGAACAAGTCCAGATTTTCTCAAGAAAATTGCAGAGAAACGCTCAGTCAAGAAAAGGGAAAAGTTTATTAAAGAATATAAATGGAGGTTAGATGCTCGTCGAGCTCTGGAATTAGAATAATAATTATTTATTATTTCCTTGTATTGTACAACTCTAAATACTTTTTTCCTGAGACATTTTTTTTCATGAATCAAATCAATAATGCTTTGCAAAATATGTATCAAAAACTATTATGACTTCATTATATATACAACTTATTCAAGAGAGCGACAACAATCAATCGATCTATCTAATCTACGTAAAAATCACGTAAAAATTCATCAAACTTATTATTCATCACAACAAAAATTATTACAAATCAAAATTCCTTTATTCATTCTTACAAAAATAAGTTGACATTCTTTGTGACAGGTTTCTTCTTGTAAAGTTCCAATTCTAAAAAAAATTATATTAATAAAAATATCCCTTTACCTGAATCCGAAGAAGTCTCTGAGGTATCTTCTAATTTGGCTTTTTCATTTTTTGCTTGCTGATTCTTGTTCTCTCCTTTCTTTTGAGGTTGAGATTTTGATTCGCTTTTTCCTGTTGTTGCAGGTTTCTTTGATAATTTTGCCAAACCTTGCTGAAGTCCCTCATGAAGATTTACGGCTTCAGTTGGACTCATTAGATTTGATCCTGAACTTTTACTGAGATCAATTGATGCCTTTCTTAATTTTAAAGGTGGTTTTTGAGAGCTTTTTGCTTTGCCCTTATTCGTCTCTTTCTCTTCTTTTGGCTTTTCCTTTTCTGCCTTTTCTGCTTTTTTGGTTTCTCCGTGCTTTCCATTTTGCTTGCTTGCCGATTTTCCTTGTTTGACAGTATCCGATTCGGCTTCCCCTACCTTTGCTCCTGAATCACTTTCATTTCCTGAAGGGACCTTATTTTTAGGAATTGGTTTGCCCTTTGGCTCGAAATGATGAATGCTCAAAACAGGAACCTTCAATGGATCCTCTTCCATTGTTGGCAAAAATTGTGTTGGTCCATTTTCCACATCCTCAGGAGCTTTCTTCTTATGCATCTCATGAAACAAAGTTTCAGCTTCTTTTTCTTCTTCCATCTCTTTATTCTTCTTAGTTTCGCTTTCTGAGACCTTGCGTGAAGCTTGTGGACCATTTTCTTTTCCTTTACTCTTGTCTTGCTTCTTTGAAGCAGCAGAACTTGGTTCAGTTGGAACCTTTTCGATAGTCTTTTCAGGAATATTTAAAGGAGCAATGATATCTTCACTCTTCTTTTGGAATTTTTGGAACCCTTCATCAGGTTTCTTTGGAGCAGCCTTGAGTGGGGTTTCTTCATCGGAACTATCAAGGAATATAGCTTCTTTCTTTCCGTTCACTTGCTTTGGGGGTGCTTGTTGTTGTTTCACGACTGGCTTCTCATCTTCATCTGAATCGCCCACGAAAATACTGCTCTTTTTTCTGGGAATTAGAGGTGCAGCAAGTGCATTCTTTTGAGCCTTTTCTTCTGATCTGTTGATCATCTCTTCCAATACCATTTGATCTTTAGTTCCTCTGCGACTGACTCTTCTACTCAAATCCTTTGCAGGCGGGGTTCTTATTCTTTCTTCCTCTTCAGATTCATCACTAGATCCTTGGAATATTTTTTTTGATTTTCCTTTTGGATCCTGTTTCTCAACTTTCTCAACGACTGGAGGCTTTTTCTTTGGTACAATCTTCAAATCATCATCATCTTCTAATTCCTCTATCATCATCTTCAATGCATCCTGTTTCACTTCATTCACTGGGGTTCTCTTCCCTTCCACTGGAGTTCTCTTTCCCTCTACTGGAGTTTTTTTCCCTTCAGCTTGAGCTTGCACAACTGGAACCAATGGGGTCTTTTTTCCTTCCGCTGCTATTCCTGCTTCACTAGTTCCAGTGTCTTTTCTAGAAGGTTTCTTCGCTTGAGGAACTTCTTCTTTTGATGTTTTTCCTTGCTTTTTCAAAATCTCTTTTTCATTCACTCCTCTCTTTGCTTTATCATCAATATTGTCAATTATATCCATCAACTCCTTCTCTTGTTTAGATGCTTGTCTCGATTTGGTGGCTCCAGTCTCTGTCTTTAATTTCTTTTTTATTTCTTCCTCTCTATGTTTTTGAAGGTAAGGATATGAAAAAACACCTCTCTTAATCTCACCTTTCGACGTCTTTTTGTAATGATTCATCTTCTTCTCTTTTGACTCTGATTGCCTTGCTCTTCTTATCATCTTCTATTCAACATTGAATATTTTATTTTCTATTGTTTTCTTACTTGCGACGGAAGGTGTTTCAGATTCCACAGGAGTCTTTTTGGGTCTGCCAACTTTTCTTCTGACTTGTGAATCTTCTTCAACTTTTCCTGATTGTGTCTTTTTGGACTTTTTCGATGTTGTAATTGAAGCTGTAATCATTGATCTATTCTCTAAAAGATCTCCCACTTTCTAGAGACAAATCAGATAAATCCAGAGAAAAATCTCGGGTACATGTTGGAAAGGAAGAGTAAAGCCATTTAAGCTGAGATGGTCAACTGTCACAACATTATTATTAACTTTATCGTAATAATAGTCATCATTAGGCGCTTTATCGCCCTTGTCTGTCCCCAAAAAAGTCTCATAGTAAATATTGGCAATAGCTTGGCATAAATTCCCTGATTTGAGCATTAATGAATAGGATGAGGAGATAATGAGGAAATTACTTATGGTATCATCAGAACGGCAACAAACAAAGAGTTTACGGTCCTGTTCACCGGTATTTACGAAAAGAGACATGGTGCGATGGACACCAGGTTGATTGGCTTCACTATTGCGAAGAGATTGGTAATCTAGGTTAACTGATCTTGAAAGATCGTTCATTTCCCAATATCTCTTGTGAAAAAATGATTTATGGCAATTTTAATTTTAAATAGGCACCAAAAATTCAATACACATATTTTCTCCTTACCTTGAACTTAACGAATGAAAATTTTTTCCTTCTGCACCTCTTGGACACTTGAAATCTTTCAAAACAAAAAGCAGACTTGAATTAGGCAAAACTTATCTCTTCATAATCTTCCTTTCTCAAGTGGAAAAAATTTATTGCAAGGTCTTTTTGTTGGGATGAGTCGAAGGGAAAATCCGAGAAACTGGGTAGGAGAAAACAAGCGAGGGGATATGATGTCTTGAAACTCAAAAAAGGATTGGAAGAAGAAAGAAATTTATTCATATCCTGATTTGAAAAAAGGGGTGTTAATTTGGAACAAAAAACTCAAAATAAATTTGAATTTACTTTTTCCACAAAAATATCGAATAAAAAAATCATTACAAAGGGTGTAAATCAACCCACAATTTGTCACAATTTCATTTGGCCCTTTATCAATTCTGCCCTCTAACTTTCTCATCTGATCGAAACTTCTTGACTGGACCCCCAGATTCAAAGTAACAAATTCCTAACTTTTTCAATGGACCTTCACCAAAAGATAATAATAAATTATTGAGACGCGACACGAAGTTGTTATAAGTTGGACTACAGGACCTGTTTTAATGGAACAGGAACAACTTTATTCATCAAGATATTTTTTTCTTTTGTGAGAAATCAATTCGAAGAACAGTTGAAATCAGAAATTTTTTTAAAAAGCCAAAAAAAATTTTTTTTTAGATCTGACTCCTAGAATTCTACTCGAGTCAATGCAGAAATAGTCAAAAGATTTCCAGTGTCAACATCATCTTCTCCAAGTGACATCACCTTGATAAAATTCACCTAAAAAACTCTCCTCTCATTCCAAAACTATTGAATCTTGGGGCGATCTTCAGATAAGTTCTTGAACCTTTTCCTCAAAGAAAGCTCTTCTCAATCTGATGGGAAATTTTCTTAGAATAGCTTTAATGTTTATCGCTTGATAAATAACTTTAATGTAGGTGAAAATAAAATTTTCTCTCCTTTTTTTCTGATGAAATCAGAATTTCAATTCTCTTGAATTCATCCAAATATTTAGATTTCATTCTGAAGGAAAAACTTTTCTTAATCTCTCATTAATCCTCATTTGGAAAAGACAACTTCAAAATCTTGCAAACTTTTCAATTTTTTTTTCTGAAATTATGTTTTGAATAACTTTTTTTGGAAATTTTTTCATTCAACTGAAAACGAGTAATTTGGAAGGGAACTCCTCTCTTTCCAACTTTTTTTTTCTGATTTTTTAACATCAAACACTCATCCCCAAATTTCTACTCAAAACATTGGATAAAAAATTCTTGAATTTTAAAGGGCAAATAGAAGGATAAAGGGAATAAAAATCAATGAGAGACCAAGTCTAAAAGTGATAATAATAAAGAAAGATGATGCCAATTTTTTAAAAGAAAAATCTTGATGATAATACCTAGTCAAGATTCCAAGGAAAACTTCTTCATTAGCTGCGCGCGAAATAAAAATCTCAAACTTTAAAATGAAACAACCATTTATTTGGAAGTTTATCTCAGGCTCAGATTCAGCCAACGTCTCCGAAACAAGTAATTATGATAGTAAGAAAACATACAAACAACAATAAATCATTAGTGGTACACAAAATTTGAAATACACATTTCAAAAACCAAGAAAGGCACGCAAAAGTCTCACAACGGAATTTTGTAAATTTGCATGATTATATGCGGATAATAATTGATTTTATACGTTGTATAGAAATATTCTTTGTTCGAAG
>Ga0182738_1006706_pt1 | contig 11884 bp, 8 predicted proteins | sample eDN5th30CBELigMG_FD_128876 | JGI IMG/M metagenome (GOLD analysis project Ga0182738, IMG submission 128876) | Enriched Miracle-Growth compost microbial communities from Emeryville, California, USA - eDNA 5th pass 30_C BE-Lig MG (version 2)... ...
TCCTTAATCATATTTTTAGTACTATTGCTTAACTCGGTTATTAGTGTTATTCAAACAAAAAAAGCAGAAAGTTCATTAGATGCCTTGCGAAATATGAGTGCACCAGAGGCTAAGGTGAGACGAGATAACACGAATAGTACAATTCCAGCCCGTGAGCTAGTTCCAGGTGATATTGTTTTCCTAGAAGCTGGTGACTATGTTCCAGCTGATGGACGAATTGTAGAAAGTGGTTCCTTGAAAGTGAATGAGGGGATGTTAACAGGGGAATCAGAAGCGATTGAGAAACAAGATAAGGTTATTTTAGAAGAATCCGCGCTTGGTGACCGTATTAATATGGTCTATAGTAGTTCGCTAGTTGTTTATGGACGAGGTACTTTTGTAGTAACAGGTACTGGAGAAAAAACGGAAATAGGTAAAATTGCAGATATGCTAAATACTGCTGAAGAAAAACAGACACCATTACAACAGAAGCTTGCAGAATTTAGTAAGAAATTAGGAGTAGGAATTCTTCTTTTATCTATTCTTATTTTTGCCATCCAAGCATTAAGAATATGGTTGGGAGATGAAACGGTAGATGTCACCACGTCTATTCTGAATGCATTATTATTTGCAGTTGCAGTGGCGGTGGCCGCTATTCCGGAGGCCCTATCCTCCATTGTTACGATTGTTCTGTCTGTCGGAACAAACAAGATGGCTAAACAAAGTGCCATTATTCGTAAATTGCCTGCAGTAGAAACATTAGGTTCTACAAGTGTGATTTGCACAGATAAGACAGGGACATTGACACAAAATAAAATGACTGTAACAGATTACTTCATTCCAGAAGGAGAAAGAGAGCATCTCCCAGAAAATCCCGCCCATTGGAATCAGTCGGAAAGATTGCTCTTAAATATAGCGGTTTTATGTAATGATTCTTATATTAATAAAGAAAATAGGGAAGTAGGAGATCCAACGGAAGTTGCTTTAATTAATTTCTATAATGATGGAAAAAGAAGCTATGAAGAAATTCGTTTAAGATATCCAAGAGAAGCAGAACTACCGTTTGATTCAGATCGAAAGTTAATGTCTACCGTCCATACGATTGATAATCAACGGCTTATGCTTATAAAAGGTGGCCCAGATGTCATGTTCAATCGGGCTACGAAAGTGCTAGTCAATGACAAAGAAGAACCTTTTACAAATGAATGGTTAAACAAATTTCAGGAAGCAAATGAAGATTTCTCCCGTCAAGCATTACGAGTACTAGCGTATGGATATAAAATCATGCCGAAAGATAAGACGATGATTACGGAAGAAGATGAAGCAGATATTATCCTAGTAGGGTTAAGTGCAATGATGGATCCTCCCCGAGAGGCAGTATATGGATCAATTGAGCAAACAAAGAATGCAGGTATACGTACTGTGATGATTACAGGGGATCATAAAACAACTGCCCAGGCAATTGGTCGCAAAATCGGTTTAATGGAAGAGGACGATATTGCATTAACTGGTCAAGAGTTAGATGCTTTATCGGAAGCAGAATTAGAGCAAAAATTGGAGAATATATCTGTTTATGCTCGTGTGTCTCCTGAGAATAAAATTCGAATTGTTCGAGCGTGGCAAAAGAAAAATCGAATTGTTGCTATGACAGGAGATGGTGTCAATGATGCGCCAGCTTTAAAACAGGCTGATATCGGTATTGCAATGGGAAGTGGAACCGATGTAGCCAAAGATTCAGCAGATATGATCTTAACAGATGATAATTTTGTATCAATTGTTAATGCTGTTGGTGTAGGAAGAACTGTTTTTGATAATATAAAAAAATCAATTGGTTATTTATTTGCAGGGAATTTTGGAGCAATTATTGCCATATTATTTGCGGTAATAGCTGGTTGGGCAAATCCTTTTACAGCATTACAGCTCTTATTTATTAATTTAGTGAATGATTCCTTGCCAGCGATTGCCCTTGGTATGGAAAAATCAGAGCCAGGCGTAATGAAGCGAAAACCAAGGGATGTTAAAGAGGGAATCTTTGCAGGCGGAACACTCCGAGCAGTCGTTGTAAGAGGAGTATTAATTGGTATAGCAGTTATTATCTCCCATTATATTGGATTACAGCATTCGGATGAATTAGGAGTTGCTATGGCTTTCACCACCTTAATTCTTTCACGTTCTTTGCAGACTTTTGCTGCGAGATCTAGTACACAAACGATTTTTGGTGTTGGGTTATTTTCCAATAAATATGTATTAGGTGCTGTTGGAATATGCTTCTTGTTATATTTGATTACTATCTTGCCATTCGCTAGAGAAGTCTTTGCTATTCCAGCTTCGTTTGGCATGAATGAATGGTTAATAGCGACTGGCTTAGCAATCGCTGCTGTAATTGCAATGGAAATAATGAAAGTCCTTATAGTGAGGATATTACGTAAATAAGCTGAAAAAAACTACCCTTTATATAAAATCAGTGTAAAGACTTGTATAATGGGTAGTTTTTCAGTCATTGTGAGTACGACTTTAGAAGAGAATTTAGACAATTATAAATGCTTTCATGATACTATAAAGAAAAACAATGTTAAATTAAATTGGAACATTGTATAAAGGAGAGGAATAGCATGTTGGCAAAAGAAACTACTACCATTGGTTTTATCGGTACAGGAGTAATGGGAAAAAGTATGGCAAGACATTTATTACAGGCAGGTTATCCTGTTATTGTACATAATCGCACGAAAGAAAAAGCAATCGACCTTGTAGCAGAAGGTGCAGAATGGGTCGACAGTCCATACGAGATGGCTTTAAAGGCGAATGTAATTATTACGATTATTGGTTATCCAAAAGATGTAGAAGAAGTCTATTTGGGGGAGAATGGATTAGTTAACAATGCAAGTGAAAATACCTATTTAATCGATATGACAACATCTACTCCTAGCCTTGCGAAGAAAATATATGAAGAAGCAAAAAAGAAAAATATTTATGCTGTGGATGCGCCAGTTAGCGGTGGAGATGTAGGAGCAAGAGATGCAAAATTATCTATTATGATTGGTGGAGACGAAGAGGTGTATAAAGAACTTCAGTCCATCTTTGAGATATTAGGCACAAATATCGTTTATCAAGGACCTGCAGGCTCTGGTCAGCATACAAAAATGTGTAATCAAATTGCTATAGCCTCTACCATGATTGGCGTTTCAGAAGCAATTGTTTATGCAAAGAAGGCAGGATTAGATCCAGAGAAAGTTCTAGAAAGCATATCAACTGGTGCAGCAGGAAGCTTCTCTTTAAGTAATCTTGCGCCAAGAATGATAAAAGGCGATTTTGAACCAGGTTTCTATATAAAGCATTTTATTAAAGACATGCGGATTGCTCTTAATGAAGCAGAAGGAATGAACATGGAAACACCAGGTCTATCTCTTGCAGAAACATTATATAGCCATTTATCTGCTAAAGGAGAAGAAGAAAGCGGCACACAAGCTTTATTTAAATATTGGGATTGATTATAAAGAGCTTCCACATCTGTGGAAGCTCTTTGCTTCTAATTCATATACGTTGCCATATAATTCTCTAATCGATTACATGCTTCTTCTAAGGTTTCCATTGAATAGGCAAATGATATGCGGAAAAATCCTTCTCCTAATGCAGAAAAAGCACTGCCAGGAACAACGGCTAAATTTACTTTATCGACTAAATCTAGACAAAAATCAAAGGAATTCAACTTTGTTGTCGGCACTTTTATGAAAAAATAAAAAGCACCGTCTGGCATTACTACGTCCAATCCGATAGAAGTTAAGCGATTATACACATATTCTCTTCGCACTCGATAGTCATCTCTCATTGGCTCGGCATCATTTATACCAACCGTTAACGCCTCTAGTGCAGCTCTCTGAGAGACAGAGGAGGCACAGGTTACATTATATTGATGTACTTTAATTATTTGCTGACTAAGATAAGCAGGTGCAAATAATAATCCAATTCTCCACCCTGTCATACTATGGGATTTAGATAGTCCATTAATGACAATAGTTTGTTCACGGAGAAACTCAGCAATAGATACATGCTTTTGATCATAGAGTAATTCACTATATATTTCATCTGCTAAAATAAAGATGTCTTTACCCTTAATAAGAGCAGCAATTTCCATTAATTCTTCTTTCGATAAGCTGACTCCTGTAGGATTGGATGGGTATGGCAAGACAATACATCTAGTTTTTTCTGTGATGTATTTTTTTATTACGTCAGCTGTAAAACGAAAGGAGGTATCACGAATGTCTGCATATACTGGAATAGCATCACATAAACGGATAATTGGCTCATATCCAGGATATACAGGACCAGGGAGTATTACTTCGACTCCTTTATCGAGAATGGTTCGAAAGGTAACATCTATTGCTTCACTAGCTCCAACTGTAACAAGCACTTCATTAGAAGGATCATAAGAAAGATTATATTTATTATGTACGAACTGTGATGCTGCTTTCCGTAATTCTAGCTCCCCAGCATTATGTGTGTAGGAAGTGAAATTTTCGTCAATAGACGTTTTAGCAGCTTCTTTAATATGAAGAGGTGTCGGAAAATCTGGCTGACCAATCGTTAAAGAAATCATCCCTTCCTTTCCAGCGACCATATTAGAGAACTTCCTAATGCCAGAAATCTCAATATTTTTAACTTTTTTATTGATTAAATGTTCCATATTAAGTCTCCCATCATAATGTATTCTATTATGATATCAAAAGCGGAGATTATTGAAAACCATAGACAAAATAAAAAAGAGCAGTGACTAAAAAAATCAATCACAGCTCTATCTATTTATCGTGAATTAGTAACCATAATCCCAATCAACGTCTTCTTCCATTAGGAATAATTGCTCATGATTCTCTAATTTTTCCGGAATTTGTACAGTTTCTTCGTGTTTTTTCCATGCTTCTAAGTCAATATTTTCTAAAAAAGTTACAGATAAGTCTTCATGAAAAAGAATTGCAGTACCCTTCATTGTGTACTCGTCCTCTCTTTAAATATATTTTAGCAATTATCTTTTCATTCTCTTCTTCACTTGCTTACACTTTTAGATTATTCCAATTGCACTAAATCGTCTAGGTCTTTGTTATGCTTTTCACGAAATAGTAAAAAATATATAAACATTTTATGAACTTTTAAAGAAGGAAGGAAACAAAGGAATTCATTAATTGTATAAAAATTGTAAACCTTTCACCTATTACATAAAAAAGGTTGTTTAGATAATAAATTCCATTTATCATAAGAATAGGAGGGGGAAATTAAATGGTAACAACAATACATATAGAAAAAAACGAACAACCTGAATATGCAGGATTTTGGATTCGCTTTGGAGCATGGGTAATCGATAGTATTATTATCGGGATTCCCTTATTAATTCTTTCAAACGTCATTTTTGCTTTATTTGTAAATTCAATGGAAATTCCTGAAGAGCTATTAATGGATCCAGCAAGTGTAGACACATTATCTGATGCAGAAATGTTATCGATAATAGGACCGATGATGGCCGCATTTTTTGGAACAATGGGTATATGTTTGCTTATTAGTCTTTTTTATTATTCGCTACTTCATTCATCAAAATGGCAAGCGACGATTGGGAAAAAGCTTTTAGGGTTAAAGGTAACAGATAAGAATGGGAATAGATTATCTTTTTGGAGAAGCCTAGGAAGATATGTAGTATCAAGTCTTTTATCGGGAATCCTTTTGATTGGTTTTATTTTGGCTGCTTTTACAGAGAAAAAACAAGCATTACATGATTTAATTGTTGGTTCTCTGGTAGTGAGAAAATAATGCGTTTTATTTCCTATCCATAAGGCACAATAGGCAACAAGAGTATTATGGATATGCCAAAAGTTCCTAATAGGGGACAATGAACAGTAAATAAAATGTCATACTTGCTTTTTGGAGAGGAGAGCTTGATGGATGGAGTCAGTAACAAATAAAGTTCAAATGGAAAAAAAAGGATGGGCGTTGTATTTTTCCTTGCCCATTCTTTCTTGGGCATTATATGATGCTGCTAATACCATTTTTTCGTCTAATATTAATACAGTCTTTTTCCCCTTCTATTTAAAGGGAATGATTGGTTCAGGTGAAGTACAGCAACAAATAGCATCCACGTTTATTTCGTATGCAAATGCCCTTGCAAGCATTTTATTAGTTATCTTTACACCGTTATTTGGAGTAATTATGGATAGAACAGGAAAAAAGAAGAAATATATTGTAATCCTGACACTATTAACAGTGCTAGGAACAATTGCAATGGGGATCTTTTCGTCTATTGAGTTTTCACAAACGATACTTGGAATACCATTGTCCTTAGGTTTCGTGGTTCTTTTTTTTGTACTATCGAAATTTACGTATCATTCTAGCTTAGTATTTTATGATTCAATGATTTCTGATTTAGGTAGCAAGGAACAAATCCCGTTAATTTCCGGATTTGGTGTCGCAGTAGGTTATATCGGAACACTTATTGGATTATCTGTTTATTTATTTATAGATGACGGGGCTTTTAATCAATCATTTATACCAACTGGGATTCTCTTTTTGCTCTTATCCTTGCCATTATTTTTTTTCATTAAAGACAAACCAAAAGAAAATGTCCAAAAGCAATCTATTTTCTCAGGCTATGGTGAAATAGTGGAAACCTTTAAGCAGATGAGGAATTATCGAAAGATTTTTACTTTTATGCTTGCCTATTTTTTTCTTAATGATGCCTTAGCAACTACAATTGCTATGATGGCAGATTATGCAAATACAGTTATTGAAATAAGTTCAGGTAAATTCATTATTCTATATCTTGTGTCAACTATTGCAAGCATCATTGGATCCTTTATCTTTGGATATATTGCAAAAAGAGTTGGAGCATATCGAGCTGTACGATATGTAGGGATATTATTAGTTATCGCTTTGATTATTGCAACGTTTGCTTGGAATCAAGGGGCATTTTGGATTGCTGGGAGTCTTTTTGGAGTTGCTCTAGGGAGTATGTGGGTAACGACAAGAACATATATTGTTGATATTACTCCAGAAGAGAAGAGAGGCCAGTTCTTTGGACTATTTGCCTTTTCTGGTAAGGTATCTTCCATTATCGGTCCATTTGTATATGGTACGATTACACTTATATTTGCTGATTTAGGAAATATAGCGAGCAGGATGGCTCTAGGCTCGTTAATTATTTTAACTATTATTGGATTAGTAATCCATGCACGCGTAAAAGAAGAATGGTAGGCTAGGCTGTTCAAGAAGGCTAACGAAAGCAGATATTCCGTAAATGGTGAAACCAATGGAAAAAGCTGCTTGATTGTTGCCTTTAGGAACAGTCTTTTTTAATATAACTGTATTACTTATAGTAATTGTTGGCTAGATGGATTAAAAAAGAGGATATTGTTTGGCGAGCAAAGATAGTTTCTAATTGGAGAAAATTGAATAAACTTACTTTAAGAATAGATAAATAGTCCGATATAAAGAATAGGTAAATAACTGAAAAGTGGATTTCATAAATGAACGAATTTTTAGAACCACGAAAGGACAGAAATAAATGAAAAACGACAAAGGAATACTTTTAGAATCTGGAACAAATGAGCTTGAAATTGTGGAATTTAGTGTTGGAAAGAACAATTTTGGTATAAATGTTATTAAGGTGAAGGAAATTATTAATCCAGTACCGATTACTCCAATACCACATGCCCATCCCTATGTAGAAGGAATAATGGAACTAAGAGGAGAAGTATTAACAGTAGTTAATCTTGCAAACGTATTAGGATATGCTCCTTCTGATACTCCTGAAAAAGATAAATATATTGTTTCTGAATTCAATAAAACAAAAATTGTTTTCCATGTTCATAATGTTACACAAATCCACCGGATATCATGGGAAAATATTGAGAAACCATCTGAGACTTATTATGGATCAGAAAGCCAAATAATTGGTGTAGTTAAATTAAACGGAGAGATGATTTTACTGCTGGATTTTGAAAAAATAGTGGTAGACATTAATCCTGAATCCGGAATTAATGTACAACAAGTGAAAAAATTAGGGGAAAGAGCAAGAAGTGATAAGAAACTAATTGTTGTGGAAGATTCTGCCCTTCTAAGAAAATTACTGGAAGATACGTTGAGCGCTGCAGGCTTTCAATACATTACATTTTTTGAAAATGGACGTGAAGCATTAGCTTATTTAACAAAAAATGTGGAGAATGGTACTTCTATACACGAGGTTGCCCAGTTAATGATTACCGATATTGAAATGCCACAAATGGACGGGCATCATCTAACAAAGCTAGTTAAAGATAATACAAACTTATCTAAGTTACCTGTTGTTATATTTTCGTCATTAATTACAGAGGATTTAAGACATAAGGGGCAGGTTGTTGGAGCAAATGCCCAAGTAAGTAAACCAGAGATTAACGAATTAATTCAAATTATCGACGACATCATTTTATAACACTTATGTTTTAAAAGAAAAGTATGTGATTTAATGAAAGCTGCCAAGCTATTTTGACCTTAAGAGCAAAATAGCTTGGCAGCTTTTCTTTGTTAAAGAGATAAGTCGATTAGAGGGATTAGCCCATTTGCAAATAGTTGAAAAAGAGCAAAATTTAATAGCTTTCACCGAGCTTTTTAAAAACTGGTTTTTGGTATTGCTTTTTGCGGAATGTTTGATTAGGTGGCGAATCTTCTTTTAAACCAGTGTAAACGGATAAAAGCTTTTTTGATTGTGTTAAGGATAGAGTTGATTTGGGATTTCGAACACTTTGATTGAGAGATCCTAAATGTGGCAATTCCTCAAAATCCTTTTTAGTTGGAGGTAGATGAAAAGTATAGTTTTTACATGCAATTAATAGATCTGATTGTTGTTGGCTATATTTTGGATTGTTTGAGAAGTGTAGACCCATTTTTTTTGCTTTGCCTTCTGCTAATAGCTTATGTAAACTGTCATGCTTCAATTTATATAAAAACTTTGGGTTTGGAGCAGTTTTTGCATGACGATTTACAACAGAAATTGCTTGGAGAAGATTTTCAACAGTAGGTTGTATTGGTGGTGGATATTTTTGCTGCTTATTCAATCGGTTAATGCTCCTTTCTTACTAAATTGTACAAGTTATTATACTATTTTTACGAGAGAAAAGGAAATAAAAAGAGAATATCTTTTCCGTTATTTCTTTAAAATTAGAATAATAATCTAGGATTAGCCCTTTTTTACGAATAAACTAAATTTTTTATCTATTTAAGTACAAACTTTCATACATATGCCGATAAAAGTAGTAAAAGAAAATTAGATTGGATAGCGATTGTTAATAGAGTTAATCTTATTCGAAACAAAATAATATATCGCTGCATGTTAGGAATGAGATGGATGAACGAATTTAACAAGAATAATGCAAGTAAGAAAATGATAGCACAATCTAAATCAAATATAGAAAATATTATTTTTGAAATTATTTTTATGTATATAAAAGATATGGTATTTATTATGAAAGCAGAAAAAGACAATACTTTTCGGTATATCTTTGTCAATGAGGCTGCCTTTTTATTTTCTCAATTACCAATTGATTTCATAGGGAAAAGGTTTCAAGATGTCTCTCCTAAGAAAATAGCTGATAGATTACAACAGGAATATACGATTGTATGTGAAACAAAGAAGAATCATATTTATACAGATCAAATACTGACAGATAATGGCGATATCATTTATGCGGAATCTGTTTTGACGCCTATTATAGATGAACAGAATGAAGTAAAGTATATTGTATCCATCACAAGAGATATTACAGAGTCCATTAAAGAAAAACGATTGTTGCATGAAAGCGAACAGAAATATCGTTCATTAGTTCAAAATAATTTAGATGCCGTATTCACGGTTAGCTTAGATGGAGTTATTCAAGAAGTGAATCCAACTGGATTAAAGTTAATTGACTTTAGTGATGTAAAACTGCCACTGTTTTCACTGTATGAACTCATAGATGAGGGGAATACCTTATTTTACGATAGCTTTAGAAAATGCAAATTAACGGAAACATCCCAATCGCTCGATTGTAAGTTAAAAAGCAAAAATGGAAAAAAACTGTCCATTCATACAAAATTTGTTCCCATTAAAGTGAATGATACCATTAGAGGTATTTATGTTATCTTAAGGGATATTTCTGAACGTACGGAAACGGCAGAAAAAATTCGCTATATGTCCTTTCATGATCAGCTAACGGGTCTTTATAATAGAAGAGCCCTTGTTGAAGATTTAAATCTGGAGATTAAGAAGGCTGAAACAGAGAACGTTACGTTTGCCTTAATGACGATTGATTTAGATCGGTTTAAATATATCAATGATACATTTGGTCATATTGTCGGAGATCAAATTCTCATAAAAGTTGCGGAACGATTATTAGAATTTAAAAATCATAAATGCCATGTATATCGACAGGGAGGAGATGAATTTAATATTCTCCTGTCCAATACAAATAGACAAGAAACAGCAAGCTTAGTTCAACGTATTATCGCAAGTTTTGCAAATTCCTTCTACTTAAACTCTCATGAATACTATATTAGCCCGAGCATCGGAATTAGTATGTATCCATATGATGGAGATGACATGGAGAAAATCATTAAGAACGCGGATGAGGCACTTTTTCGCGTGAAAGAAAGAGGTAAAGCACATTATCAATTCTATCGTTCTGATATGACTTCAAATTTAACAAATGTAGTATCATTAGAAACAAAATTGCGAAAAGCAGTCCAAAAAAATGAATTAAAATTGTATTATCAGCCACAAATTGATTTAATGGGTCATACATTTAATAGTTTTGAAGCATTATTAAGATGGGAGAGTCCTTCATTGGGACTAGTTGCACCCAATGATTTTATCCCACTTGCTGAAGACACAGGTCTCATTATTTCTATTGGAAACTGGGTAATCGAAAAGGCATGTGAGCAAATAAATACATGGAAAACTTTATACCATAAGGATGTGCGTATAGCAGTTAATATCTCACCAAAGCAATTTCAACAACCCAATTTTGTTGAAGTGATACGTTACTCTATTCAAAAATTTAATATTAAACCGTCCTTGCTGGAGATTGAGATTACAGAAGGGGTTATGGAGAATATTAAAGAAGCAATTCCTATTTTGCGAAAACTAAAGGATTTAGGGGTTATTATCTCTGTCGATGATTTTGGAACTGGCTATTCTTCTCTAAGCTATATTAAGCAATTTCCGATTGATGTATTAAAAATTGATCAATCCTTTGTAAAAGATGTGGTTACAAATGCAAAGGATGCTGCCATCACGACAACGATTATTCACTTAGGACAAAATTTAGGGATAGAAGTTATTGCAGAAGGTGTGGAAACGAAAGAGCAAGAAGACTTCTTAAAAGAGGCAAATTGTCAAAAAGCACAAGGCTTTTATTATTCTCGACCATTGACTTGTGAAGAGGCGGAGCAATTTCTTAAGGATTTTTAAACATGAATAGAAAGATGGAAACATAAACTTATATTAAGCGAGTTAATAAAAAGGAAGACTCTAGAAGGATAGCTCAGACGCATATCTTTTTGTTAGTACTTAGAAAAATGTTGGGTTGAGTCTATTTGAAAGAAACACGTTGATTGCAGCGCACAGATAATTGCTTTTTGGAGGAAAGAATAAGGGAATTTGGATTTACACTCGGAATCCCTTCTTTACTTTAACAATTATCAATATGTGGATGCAATCAACGCTAATGTTAAATGTTGTTGCAAACAAATAATGAAAACGTTCTATTTATTATCCTTTTTATACACTTTTACCGATAACTAATAGCTCTGGACTTTAAAGCATGCCAAGATTTAATAAAAGTCTTTTTATCGACTTTAACATTCTTTTTACCTGATAAGGGGTCATTTAAGTAAACATGATTCTTACTGAAGCCAA
>Ga0182738_1006707_pt1 | contig 11883 bp, 2 predicted proteins | sample eDN5th30CBELigMG_FD_128876 | JGI IMG/M metagenome (GOLD analysis project Ga0182738, IMG submission 128876) | Enriched Miracle-Growth compost microbial communities from Emeryville, California, USA - eDNA 5th pass 30_C BE-Lig MG (version 2)... ...
AGATCATTCAAAAGACATTGAACCTTATTGGAAGGAGATAATTTTATGATCTTAAATTGGTTGACGAAACGGACACTTCATTAATCCAATTTGCTCTCAGGTTTAGAGCTTTCTCAATAAAAGCTTTTTTCTTGATTCAGGTAAAAAATCACTAGCGAGTATAAAGTTTGGAGAGCTTTTCTTTTTATCTTTCAAAATTTTTCAAAGCCAAACACCCTAACGCATTCCAAACAAAAACTGTAAAATTGACAGTAATCATTTTGAGCGCCTTTTTGAATCCCAAAGGTCTTTTAGTGATTTTATTTTGGAGACAAAGATTTCAAAACCTTCTCATTTGAACTCAAATTTCTTATAAATTGAGAAATTTTCTTTCGATTTTTCAAACAAAAATTGTTAAAAAGAACATCAAAAGCAAAATGTTTTTGAGATTAAAAAAAAGAGGAAACAATAATGAAAACAACTTTGAAATTATTCAAAGAAGATTTCTTGACTGGCTCAATAACTCTTTATTTTTGAGAAAAAATTTTTCTCTTGGATTTTCATTCTTCGTTATTGTTCTTATCAAAGGCATCTTAATTCTCAAATTGAGTTACTAAGCATACCAGAAAGATTTAATTTAATTTATAAAGCCTCATATCACTTCCTTCTGTATTTATTTCAAAAATAAGCTTCTATAAAAATCACACTAAATCTCACAAAAACACTCCACAATCCCAATCTCCCTCTCACACGCCAGCCAATTTATTGCAAACACTAGCCAATTGTCCATAAACTTCTCTTGTCACAGTATGCTTCTGTCCAAAGCTTCCTTTCGCAACTTCCAAAGCCTTCAAATAATACTCTAACGCCTTCTCATCAGCTTTTCTTGCACTCCAGCTTGTTCCAATTCCACTATATGCCTTGACTTTTCTATCAGCAGGCCCACTCTCATTCTTCTTCAAATATTCTTCATACATACTCTCCGCTAATTCATACTCTTTTGCCTTCAAATAAATGTCTGCATTCTTCAATGTCTTGCTCACTTTACTCTTGCTGATATTCACTGGAGATTCTCCCACTTTTTCTTCTTCCTTCTTTATTGCAGACTGGCTTTCTGACTTCCTTGGGGCTTCTTCTTTGGCTTCTTCAACAGGTCTTCCAGCTTTTTCAGGACGTTTTTCTTGGGATTTCTCTTCTACAACAATAACATCGCTGTCCAAAAGAGCACTTTTTTCAGCGTCTTTTTTGGCTTGAGCTTGAGCTTCATGTCGCTCAGACATCTGCATACAACTATCACAGAGAATATCACTGTCTCCTTGCTTAGCCCCTGGAGTTACAAAAACGGCTGAATTACACCTTCTACACTTCAGTTGCTTGGGCCCTGAGCTCGCATTTATCTTCAGACTCACCTTTAATTCTTCTTCTTTTCCCTCTTCTTTCGGTTGTTCTTGCCTTTTTCCTTCTGCTTCCTTTGGCTGCTCTGGCCTCTTTCCTGCTTTTTCAGCTGGTTTTTCGGCTGGTTTTTCACCTACAGGCTGCCCTTCTTGGTGTCTCACTTTATTATTTTGCTTCTCAACGCCATCAGCAGCAGGATTATACTTCAAAATCAATCCTTTATAATCCTTTTCTTCAATCTCTTCAGTGCAATGTCTTTGGACTTTAAACTTTGAAAACGCACCAAAAATCACTTCATCTCTCACGTTATTATTTCCTGCTAAATCTCTCAGGTCCGCCAAGCCTTGTCCTCCCTCCAAAAGGGCAGCTCCTTCTTCGACAATTATGCTCACACAAACCCATTCTTCACTATTCTCTTTCTTCTCAATCTCATTCCATACACCTTCTTCTTTAGAAACTCTCAAGAAATCCGGGATCACAATGTCTTTTCCTTTGTTAACTCCTTGCTTTATTCTTGCCCATTCTTCTTCTGTCACCTTCATCAGCGCATACAATCTTCCTGTAAAACTTGAACTCTTCTTATGATACTGTTCTACGATCGCTGCCTGGATCTCCTTAAGCCCGATTCTCACGCGGTTTAGCGATCTTGTATCCATTGATCTCAAACATCTTCTTATTGTTTGTCCAAATTCTGACTCTTCTCTACTCCAAAATTGCCCCTTATGCTCTTTGTATGCTTCTTCAAGGTTATTTCCGATCTTAACTTGAGGATAAAGCTTCTGCATTGTCACGAGAAAATCTTGAATAGCCTGAGCTTTATCTTGGAATTCTAAAATCGCCTGAAAATCGCTTGAAATCTTGGTGGATTTCTCCTTTTCATGTTCTTCGAAACATGGTAAAATACTTGGTCCATTTGGTATCTTTTCATTACCAAGCTCTTTTTGTTTCTTTATATCAGCTTCTAAAGCTTGAACAAGACGTTTAGAATTGTCTTCTACAAGGCCAACCTTGGGATATTTGCTGGCCCACGTCTTGTGGAAAATCACATTTCCACAGAAAACGTAAATTAAGTGGAGGTTTGGGATATCAGAGATTGCTTGAGTGAACTGTTCTCCGTTTCTTCCTGCGGTGATCGCGTATAATGTGGCTTCTGGGGACTCTTGCTTAAGACAATTAGAAGCTTCATTGTAGTCTGTGAATGTCTTGACTGTGACGAATTGTTTAAGGAAGTTGATGGCTGCAGAGTTTTCAGGGGAGTTTATGTTGGGATCATGCCAAACGACGATGTGTTGAGACTGTTGGTTAGGGTTATTGTTGGGATTCATGAGTGCTGAGATGGAATAAAAAGATTAAAATAATTGTTATTATTTTGGGTATTGATAAGAGACTGAGCTGATTAATGCAGATATTTTATGACTTTGGTTTCACATTAGAAGAAAGAATTTCAAGGCTCTCAAAAATCTCTTCTGAAGCTCTTTTCTTCATCAGAAGTTCTCTCGTTTGACTTTTGAGAAGGAGACTTCAATTTTTTGTTTGAGTCTAACCGAGTATTTTTTGTATCATATAGGTTTCTCCTATTATATTTGAATGAGTATGACATAAATATACACATAAGTTGTAAAATACGATATGATAATGGCCATCTTTCAAGTCGATGGACTCTTGTGAATTGATCAATTTAATAATTTTATAAAGGAAGACTAAAGAATACCAATATTAATTATTTTATTTTTTGAGTTCAGGACAGCCTTAAAATGAGAAATATCAGAGGTTAATAAAATATAAAGGCTAAACTTATCAATTTTTTCAAAAAAATTTTGATTTCAAGCTTTCATAAGGACTCAAAATCTGATCAATTCAGAAATACTTTTCTCCCTTATAATATTTTCAAACAAATAGTCATAATTTTAGGTCTAACCACTATTCAAAATTCCTCTATGTAATCAACCTTTCAAAACAAAAACAAATAGAAATCTTTTATTTTCTCTGAATATAAAATCTCACCCATACCCTCTCAATATTCTTATTCAACAACAGAGAGTTTAGTAAACAAACCAGCGAGTTCTTTATATGTAGCTTTAACTTCGGGATGATCTCTTCCCAAACTCTTCTTCTTATTTTCCAAAACTTTCAACAATTTCTCTACCTTCTTCTCATCACCTCCTTCTTTCTCATAACAAACATCCAAATTCTTTTGACATTTTCCCAACAAAACCTTGTCCAATTTCCCAGGATTCTTCAAAATCTCTTCATATAACACCATCGCCTCTTTATAATTATTCATTTCAAACTCTTCTTTTGCTCTCACATACAATTCTATCAGTCTCTCATGGTCTTCATCCTCCTCTTCATCTTCCTCTTCATCATCCCCGTCTGTTGTCGGAACCTTTACTTGTTGGCCTCCTCCTGCTCCATTCACCTTCTCCTCTTTTTCAGCAGCTGGGATCTCATCAGATATCTCCTTTATTATCACTGAGTAATCCTCTTCCTCTTCCTTTGCCTTGAATTCTTCTTGTGGCTTTTGAATATTATGAAGATGGACTGGAATTGGAATTGGGAATTCTTCAAGCTCTTCAGGTTTACCTTGTTTATTCATTCCTGCGGCTGGAATGAGAACACTCTCCATTTGAATCAAATTCTTCCAATCAATCTCTTGCTTTAACACGTCATAGTTAGGCTGAAAAACACCTGGATTCAACACAGGGATATGACTTGCATATAAGCTATGAGTAGGCTTGATATCCGCAATGTCAATTTCCTTTCCCAAAAGGCTCTTATGAACCACAGGATGCTCTTCAAAAAGGTCTAATTCATTGTCCTTTGGAACTTCAAGTTTCTCAAGCCCACCAGCAGGGCACTTATTACAGGTATAATGCACTGAAGGGTCAATTTTTTCATCAAAGCCCGTCTCAAGAATGGCAAAGCAATTCATACATTGAGCAAAAACAATACAATCTTGAGGAGCAGGAGGTTGTCCTTGAGGGACTCCTCCGAAGATTAACTGTAATTCTCGGTCGTCTTCATGGCCTTCAATGTCACTTGAAGAAACCTTTTGAATAGTAAATCTTGAAAAAGCGCTAAAGACGACTTCTAAATTCGCCCCATTATTAGAAAAGTCCTTCAATTCAGCCAAGCCTTTGCCTTGTTCTTTTGTCAATCCTTCTACCTTGATATTTACATGCATATTCAAGCCTAACCCGAGCTTCAAATATTGAATTGATTCTTCTTTGTTCTTTGAAGCTCTGAAAAAGTCCACAAAAGCAATCTCTTTGCCTTCATTCTCTTTTATCTTTTTCCATTGTTCTTCTGTCACAAAAACATTTCTATAAACATTTCCTTGGAACTCCTTGCTGCTCTTCCAATATTGCTCGTTTATCGCCTTTTCAAGGTCTCTCAATAAAAATCTTCCATAATAAACTGCATCAGGACTTCCTTGCTTCAAGCAATTCGAAGTCATCTTTCCAATAAGCTCACTCTCTGTGTACCATTTCAATATCTTTTCTGCGTCATATTCCACATATTCCGCTTCAAATCTCTCTATCTCAGCATGTCCTTCAGTCATTATATGCTTCATTAAATACAACAAGTCCTTTCTTGCTATAGCTTGATCTTCCATTGTGATGATCTTGTTAAATTGTGAATTCCTTATCTTGTACTCCTTCTCTTTTTCCGCTTCAAAGCACTCCAAAAAAACAGGCAGATCGATCTTTACAGACCCATACCCAAGCACTCTTTCCTTCAAATCCTGAAAGATCTTGGCGATTAGCTGCATAGGATCTGATGCTACAAGCTTTACTTTAGGGTATTGCTGAGCCCAAGTCTGATGAAAAGGAACATTCCCACAAAAGACATAAACAGCAGAAACGTTGGGAAACTCTGCTATGCTTTTTGTGAGGATCTCTCCTTTTGTGCCAGCGGTCAGTACTGAGAATCTTCCGACCTTGTTTTCTTGAAGATATTGGATGACTTTCTCACAATCGTCAAAGCCTTTGAGGTTTGCGATGAGATCAAGGACGTGGTACATCTTTTGGTTTTGTGGGGAGGAGATGTTGGGATCATGCCACAGAATTGTATTTCTTTCTTGTTGGATTGCAAGGGTGAGATCTTCGAGAGAGTGTTGGATTAAGCGGGGTTTTATATGGTTTGCGGCGATGTGAGAGGGAGGAAGTAGTTGGTTGTGGTTAGGGTTTTGATATAAGGCGTAGATCATTGAAAAATGAAAATGATTTCTTTGGGCTTCTGTATATAAATAATTAATATATTGTTTAATTATAGAGATAAAGTTAGCATTTTTGCTTTGTCAATATGTGTTTGTGAGGAATTCGAATAAAAAGTCTAATCAATCATTCAGTAGAAACTATTGTGTGTGGAATTAATAATATGAGAGAATTTCAAGGGAGCAAAATTTTTTTGAAAGTCTAACAGGCCATTATTGGGACGTAGGGGTGCCCCTCTTGCTGTTTATGAGGAGGTTATTCTACAAGCAGTTGTTTTTGCTTCAAAAAGTGAGTGATTTGTTATTCAGTTTCATACGGTTAATAATAAGAAGTTCTTAAGGCAAAGTTTTTCTCATTCAAATCTGATGATTCTGAGGAAATATTTTTAATTCATTCAGAATTTCTCCAAAGGACTTGGTTGGGAAAAAAAGTATAGCCAAAAAATGTTTCATTTAACCTTTTGTTGAGTTCAGATATTATTGATCAGAAAATACTTTAGAATGAAATCAACATAAAAGTTACAAAGAGAAAAATTCCCAATGACTTTTCATATTTAATAAAAGAATTTTTCAATCTCTTATCATCTCCAAATCTTTCAGAATCGAAATAATTGCCAAAATTATCTTCTCATAATTCTTTCACTCCTTCTTCAGAAACCAAAGGTTCCATCGAAAAAGCAAAAACTCCTGGTTATTTCACAACGCACTCCTTCCAAACTCTCCTTGAGCTTCATAAACTTTCTTCCAACCACCATTTCACATCTAAACACAAGATCAAAAACCCGAAGAAAATCATAACAATTACTCTGCCAAAATGACTTCTACATGCTCTAAACGAGGCATTCTCTTCAAACTATTCACCAACATTTCCATTCCTTTCTGTGGAAATCTATCCCCAGAAAATCATAAAAAAAATCAAAAGTATTCAATTTACTCTCCGAATTTCAGACAAAGATATTTCGCATTCTCAGCACCTTCTAATGCCTCTGCAAGGGCCTCTAATCCCTTCCCAGTCATACTATCATTAAATTTCTAATCTTCATTGCTCAATAATCTACTTGTGAAAAGCAAGACTAATTCTTTGTAAATTATTCAGCTCTTTGAGAGCTTCTCTTAATGCGAATGCCCCTTTATTTTCAATCTCTTCTTCACAGCTAGAAATATAAAAACTCCCTTTCTTTTTATTTCCAAAGCCCTTACGCGCAAATCTTCAATGCAAAGCTCTCCAAAAGCTTCAATTTCTTTAAACCTCCAATCAAATTCTGCAATCCTTTATCTGAATTCTTTGGACATCTATGATATTTTTCAAAACTAAAAGTCTTCTCTCAGTCAGACCTTGAGATATAGATATATATATATGCTGTAAAGCTTTCAATTTCGCCAAGCCTCGACCCACTTGGGCCATTCCTGTGTCCTTCATTTGCAGAACTCTACAGAGCAATTACCCTTTTATTCTCTTCAAAAATTTCAATACGCATCAAATCCAAGATGGAGACTCTTTAAACCCATTAATCCTTTGAAACTTTCACTGAGAATTTTGACCCCTTTATTAGTCACTTTGTCACACTTATCAGCTTAATCAATATTTCTTATTGAATTACTTGAAGAATACGAGATTGAGACGTTGTACAGAATTCAATTCCGTTAGAGTTTGACTCAAACCTCTGATTCCCTCATCAGTAATGCTCATCTTGCTATGCGTAACCTGAGTGCATTTCTTTGAAAAAGTCTTTTACTTTGGAAGTTCAAAATAGAGATTCTGCAAAGAGGAAAATTTCTTGAGATCTTTGCTTAATTTCTGGAGCTCTTCATCATTAAACCGTGTTGGGCTAACAAACTAACATTCAAAATCGCCTTGAGAATACTTTAAAAAGCTCAGACGGACCCTCTGTAATGTGGGGAGCCTCCTCAAATCTTCACTCATTCTTTGAAATTCTGGTGTCTCGGACCTTTACAACATTAATTCTCTATCAAATTCATTGTATCAGAAAGGTACCAGAAACAGCCAAACATAAAACTTTCAAGCTTTGGTAATCTTCTAAAGACTTTATTGAGGTCCTGTAGCTCTTGGCCAGTGATCCTTGTGGTTCTAAAACAGTGTAAAACAAGTCATTTTTTAGCTTATTACAAAATCTTGAAATTGATATTTTGGAGAGTACGCAATGGTTTCAAGCTTTGAATCATCCTCTGAGATCCTTTTCCAGGCCTAAATTTTACAGCTTAATTGGGTTATGTGGCTTATTTCTTACTCAGTCTCCATTGTGATGTTTCGTAAATTCTTGAATTCTTTAAAAACTCGAGGAAATTCTTTTAACTTTTGATTGCATGTCTCTCCACTAAGAAAAATCCATCAGCCTTTTTTAAAAAATTCCAAGGTACAATTCAAAGCCCTGAACGACAACTCGCAAAGATTTCTTCGTTTTTAGAAACTGAAGCAGGTCTTTATGTCCTTTGCCAATTTTATCTTGATTTGACCTATCATGAAAAGATTAAACAAAAGATTTACTGAAGTTGTTTTTCAATTAGAAAGAGAAAAAGTCTTTAAAAAAAGCTTTGTAGAAAGAGAGTTTACATTGACAAATTGCCAAAAAAACTCTCTCATTGTAAAAATTTTCCTTACATCAGAGAGATTCTTTGCATTCTCTTGCTATATTGAATTGCTTTTAGTTGTTTTTCAAGTCTTATTCTGAGTCGAAAACTACTCCACTTTAACTGCATGACATTTGTTTGGTTCCTTACGTATTGTTTTTGTAGCTCCACATCATAAATTCCCTCCTTTTTACCATTTCCTCCTTCAATTTTCTTTCATTCCATCCATTGGCTACACTAAAGTTGAGTTCATGCCTCAAGACCATTATGAAACTCAATAATGTCCTATTTTACTTGATGAAATATCGAAAAGGTCTTTTCTCCATTTTATTTTGAAGATGACTATCTTCTTCAATTCTCATGCTTTTGTTCTCTTCTTGATCTTTGAAAGCTTTTCCTTGTGCGGACAGAATAAGAGACAAGAGATGAGAAAAGAGGCTACTTGATTTAACTTGTTTTCGAGGCATTCATGTTCTTTTTTGGCAACACTAAATAAAGGTAAATTTAGAGTTTTTTTTATTGTTAGTCAGTCCGGCAATTTCCTGTTAAATCAGAAATTTTTAAGGCTCATTATTCTAAAATAAAAGAATTTGTATCAAAATATGCAGTCCAAAATTCCTCAAAAGGAAATTCATCTTTTGGCCCAGAGAGTTTTCAATTTTATTTCTTTAGAAATCTCAAAATAACTTCATAACATGTCTTATATAAACTCTTTCAAGAAAAATCCCTTTCAAGAAAATTCTCAATCGGTCCATCTCTTCAGAACATTCCCCATCAACTTTTGGAGGAACAAATATTTTCAAAAGGTTTTTAACATGACAGTCCGAATTAATATGAATATTAGCTTATATCAAGAAAAGAGGATCCTTTGAAGAAACCAATAAGTGTTCTTAATATACGAAGTGCTCTTAAATTCTATGTTCCCCTATCAATTAAAATTCTATATATTTTATTTCGCGGGGTATTCCTTTGAGACTTTCATCGAGCTCCTTAATCCCTTCTTCAGTAACTAGAGTGCGCCTATTATCATACTCATTACCTCTCAAACTACGAATTTTTACCCCGAAACGCTAATCCAAACATACTGCAATATCTTCAATTTCTTCAAACTTTCACTCAATAATTTCAATGCTTTATCGCTTATCTTCCAAAAACTAGACACTATCATCCACCAATTCTCATAAAATTTTACTTTGAAACCTCCAAAGAGATCTCCTTCAAGCCCTTCAATCCTTCCAACCCTTTCACCAAACCTCCGAATTCTTCATCAGAAGCGTGCTCAAATCTAACAAAAAATTATTTCTTAGGGACTCTTCACTCTTTACTGGTTCAAATATAGACTTAATTTTTTCAACGATTTCAGCTCATTCAACCCTTCTGCCAATATTTGTAACCCTTTATTCGTAAAATGAAACCCTCTAAATATCATTTTTCAGCAAATTTCTGCTTCATAAATTTCTCTTACGCATCAAAACTGAGGCTGATATTTTCTAACTCTGCGAGCCCTTTCCATGCTTGATTTAGGCTTTCCAATGCTTCATCAGCAATGTAGCCACAGCTACAAAAACTTTATTTTCCCCTTGTAAGATCATCCTTACTCCCAAAAGCTCAGCTTGAGCTGGCTTAAAGATGAAAGTTCTTTCAGATATTGGCTCAATGCGAGCACTTGCTTGGAACCAAAGGAATAGTTACTAAACAATAAGAATTTTCATTTTCGTGAAAGGAGCACTTTGCGAACGTAATCTTGAGACTTGTTAAATGAGGCAACTCACACAACATTTCACCAAAGACTCCAATCCCTTCTTCAGTGATTTCCATCCTATTGTTTTCTTGCAAATTGCGTAATATTTCGAAGATCTCACTCTTGAAACGTAATATCAAGGCTTTGTAAACTCTTTATTTCTTTCAAAGTTTGGCTCAAAACCCTCAGCTTTTCATCAGAAACCCACCAAACTCTAATCAATTTTTTCAAAAATCTCTGGCGCAGAAATCTACTTCAGGTTTTCGAGACTCACATTTGGTAAGTCCTTCATGAATTTCAGACATCCAAGACTGCTCACATCCATTTCTTCACTAAGAAAATGTCAGAGAAATCTCTCTCTCTTTTCAAGCTTACTCTAAAAATTGAAAAACCACCTTCTTTAATGACCCCAGTCCATCTAAAGCTTGGTCCACATTCTCAAATAATGCCCTTGAAACATATGACAATTATTGCATTCCCTCAATCTTCTTACAATGGAAAGAAAAAATGAACATCTTCCAAGGATTTTAATCTTTTCAAACCTTCATTCAGCCAAGACAATCCCAGGCTCGTCACCTCCTCAGATGTATCTTTCTCAATCAAGCGATAAATATCTCCAAAGTTTGCAAGTAAGAAAAGACTTAAAGATCGTAAAGCCGATAGTCTTTTGAGATTTCCACCCAGTTTCTGTAGTCCTTTGCCTGTTATCCCCTCTCCTCTTTGAAATCAATAAATAATCTCTCCTTCAGAATCCCTCACTTTGGAAAAGAAATCTTAGCTTTTTGCAAAGAATATAACCGGCTTAACCCTTGACTCAGCTTCTCCATCCACTCATCAGTGACTTTTACAGAACTAGAAAAAGCTCAGGACTTCCTTCAATCCTCAATATATTTACTCAATTTCAAGACCAATGCTTTTTATTCCACTCAATTTCTTCAAATTTCTCTCCATTTTCTGTGCTCCCTTTGCTTCGATTCCAAGCGACCTTTCACAAATTAAAAAGGGCTTCCTCTTATTGACTACTTTAGCTTAATCCCAACGCTCTGTAGATGATGTAATTCTCCAAGACCTCGCATTAATTCTCCAACATGTTCATCCTTAATTCGATTACTATTGCTAAAATCGTTAATAAACACACTTCCTTGAGCAATTTTTACCTGACCTTTCTGACACAAAGATCTCGTAATGACCTCTTTCTTGCTAATATCTTGGATATTTCAGCATATTCTCGTTGAGTAATCTCATAATCTCTAAATAAACATCAAAACATCATCACATTGTAATCTACATAAAGATATCTAGGTTCATTCTTTGGATTCTCTTGGCTGGCTTCAAGGCAGCAAACAACATTTTAACCTTCATTCCGTTGCTTTTATTCCTAGCCAAACGGGTTATGATAACGATATTTCCGTTTCTTTACATATATCCCTTGAATTTAGAGCTGATAATATCTTCGTTATGAGTCATCTGCTTTCTTAAATTCTCCTCTTTGAGTGAGAATCCGTACCTAATAATTGAGTTTTCTTTCCGATTGAGATCTCTTTTTGGTTACTTGCCAAAGTATTTGAAGATTCTTTTCTTTGGGTTTTCTTCTTGTTGCTTTAATGAGGCTTTGTTTTCCATTATTTTGTCTCTCTATGGGCTGAGGTAGTCAATACGGAATATGGCTTTACTTTGTTTGAGTGAGTTTGCTTGTAAGGATGGATGATTTTTATGCTGTTTTTGTAAAGATTTTAATTTTTATTTCTTTCTCGTAACTTTTTGACAATTTCAGAATTCCTTTTGCTGATCAATTTCATTCAGGAATTAGTTATGATTTTCAAAAAACAACTTTTTTGGTTTCAGCAAAGAGAAGGAGAAGCAAAAGCATTTCTAAATATTCAATTTAAAAATACTTCTCAAGAAACCAAAATGAAATCCTTAACCCTCCAAGGAACTTATATTTTTTACTTAGAACACCCCC
>Ga0182738_1006709_pt1 | contig 11881 bp, 12 predicted proteins | sample eDN5th30CBELigMG_FD_128876 | JGI IMG/M metagenome (GOLD analysis project Ga0182738, IMG submission 128876) | Enriched Miracle-Growth compost microbial communities from Emeryville, California, USA - eDNA 5th pass 30_C BE-Lig MG (version 2)... ...
AAGCCAAATCGGCCAAATCGGCTTGATCGGCCACGGTGTGACGCCTGCTGTGGCTGGCTCACACCGCGCTTCCCGGCGATCCGGGTTAAAAAGGCACCTATCCAGGTGCTTTTTTTATGTTTGTAGCAGGTATGCCAGATCCTTCATCTCGTCCGCGTCGACCTCCCGCTGCTGTTCCTTTTGATCCCGCTGCGCAACCTTGGCTGCCCGCCGATGATGGGCTGCCGGCGGTTGCGCCCGAGTTGCTCGTGCCCGAGCGGTTGCGCGACGTATTCAAGCAAACGGGGCCGTGGCCTCAGGATCGTCTGGGCTCGACAGAGTACCGGCACCCAGGGCGCGAAGGTGATCCGGTATTGGCCGCCGTGTTGATTCCCTTGGTTGTGCGCCCGGAGGGAGTCAATGTCATGCTGACTCAACGCTCGGCGCATTTGTACGATCATGCCGGACAGATCAGTTTCCCCGGGGGAAGAGTAGAGACCACGGATGTGTCGCCGATCGCGACGGCTTTGCGCGAGACCGAAGAGGAAACCGGCGTATCCGAAGACTATGTCGAGATCCAGGGCACCATGCCCGCGTACCTGACGTCGACAGGGTTTTCCATTACGCCCGTGCTGTCGCTGGTGCGGCCGGGATTTACGCTAACGCCTGATGTTTTTGAGGTCGCAGAGATCTTTGAGGTGCCATTGGCTTTTCTGGCTGACCCGGCAAACCATCGCCTCTACCGCGGCCCGTTGCCCGATGGGCGAGAGCGGCAGTACTACGCCATGCCTTGGCACCAGTATTTCATCTGGGGGGCGACAGCGGGAATGCTGCGAAACCTCTACCACATGCTGCGTCACGGGTTGATGACGGATCCGAGGGCACCTCAGTAACGCTGCTGCGCAGCCTCGCTTTCTTCGAGAATGCGTTGATATAGGGCGTAACGTCCCTCGTCGATTTCGCCTGCCCGCAGCGCCGCGACGACGCCGCACCCCGGTTCATGCCGGTGCGTGCAGTTATAAAATCGGCAATGCTCGATGTGCCGGCTGAATTCCGGAAAGCCGCGCAGGATATCGTCGCCCGACAGATGCTGCAGTCCAAACGCCTGGAATCCCGGCGAGTCGATCAGGTCTCCACCGGGCGACGGCAGATGATATAGGCGGGTGCTGGTCGTTGTGTGCCGCCCCATATCCAAGGCTGAGGAATGTTCGCGCGTTGCGGCTTCGGCGTCCGGAACCAGCGCATTGAGCAAGGTCGATTTGCCCATACCGCTTTGGCCCAGTAATAGGGTGGTTTTACCTGCTAGCCGATCCGCCAACGCGGTATGTACCGCAGCGGCATCATGCGCGGTGAGCTCGATAACTGGTACGCCCAGCGCACGCACAGACGCCAGTCGCGCTCGTGCTGCTTCGACACCGGTTTCCAGATCGATCTTGTTCAAGATAATTATCGGCTCGATACCGGCGCTCCAGGCGCCAGCTAGCGCGCGCCCCGCCAAATCATCCGAGAATGTAGGCTCCACCGCTACGACGATCAGCAGTTGGTCCACATTCGCGGCGAACTGTTTGACGCGTGTTTCGTCCGAACGGAATAGCAAGTTGCTGCGCGGCAAGATAGCGTCGATGGCACCCTCGTCGCGGCCTTGAGGCGCAATCCGCACCCGGTCGCCCACGGCCGCGCCTGCCTTTTTCCCACGCGGAAAACAATGCCGTTGCGAGCCGTCGGCGAACTCCACCACATAGTGGCGGCCATGGGCCGCAATAATGCGGCCTTCCAAGGAGGGAGGGACGTCGGCGCTCATGCGTGATGCGTCAAGTGGCGTATACGCACGGCGGCGGGCGGGTGGCTATCGTAAAAGGCAGAATGCACGGGATCTGGCGTGAGCGTGGCGGCGTTGTCATCGTACAGTTTGACTAGCGCCGATACGAGTTGTTCGGACGAGCTTTGCGTGGCGGCGTAGCGGTCGGCTTCGAATTCGTCGCGCCGGGAGTACCAGCTGGCAATCGGCGTCAACATAAAGGTAAACACGGGTATTACCAGGAAAAAGAGCAACAGCGCCATTGCGTCATTGCGGCCATCCAGGCGCGGCAATATGCCCAGTCCTTCGTAAAACCAGGGTTGTTGTGCCAGCCAGCCCAGCACCGCGAAAAACAGCAGGGCGGCGGCAAAGCTCATCACGATACGTTTGATGATGTGGCGTTTGGCAAAGTGGCCCAATTCATGAGCGAGCACCGCCTCGATCTCGTCGGCGTTCAGGCGTGCCAGTAGTGTGTCAAAAAACACGATCCGACGTGATTTGCCAAAGCCTGTGAAATAGGCGTTGCCATGTGCCGAGCGGCGTGATCCGTCCATGACAAACAAACCATTGAGGGCAAAGCCGCAGCGTTGTGCCAGTTGTTTGATCCGGCTGGCGAGTTCCGGGTCGGACAATGGTGTGAACTTATTGAATAGCGGCGCAATGAATGTCGGAAAGATGAACAGTAACAGCAGGTTGAACGCTGTCCACAAGCCCCACGCCCATACCCACCATAGGTCACCGGCGCTTGCCATCAACCAGAGAATGGCAGCCGTCAGGGGAATGCCCAGAACCAAGGCGATGGATAGGCCTTTGAGTAGATCTGAGATAAACAATCCAGGCGTCATGCGGTTAAAGCCGAAACGGGCCTCGAGCTTGAATTGGCGCCATAGCGTGAACGGTAGACCGAGCACACCGAGCAGCAGGGCGACGGTGCCCAGCAGCAGCAATTGACGCAGCAAATCATTTGATGTGACTTGTGCGACGGCGAGATCGATGGCCTGCAGGCCGCCAAGCAGCGTCAGTGCGACCAAGATGATGGCGTCATAGACGCGCTCCAGCATCCCCAGCCGCACGCGCGCTGCCGTGTAGTCGGCGGCACGCTGATGGCTCGTCAGACCGATGCGTGGTGAAAATTCGGGCGGTACGTGGTCTCGATGGCGTGCGACATGGCGGATTTGGCGCATGGCCAGCCATTGGCGCACACAAAGGTCGGCAACCAGAAATGAGACAAACAGGAAGGTCAGAGTGGTCAATGGCACGGGATTGAGGTTAGGGTATGAGAAAATGCAGTGTTTTATAGGCAAATTATATGGCTGCGAACGAAAACCGACTGGTCTGGCTCGATATGGAGATGACCGGGCTCGACCCTAACAAAGAGCGCATCATCGAGGTGGCCGTAGTGGTCACGGAACCGGATCTGACGGTCGTGGCCGAAGGACCGGTGTTGGTCGTACACCAACCCGACAGTCTGCTGGATGCGATGGACAATTGGAACAAGTCTACGCATGGCAAGAGCGGGCTGATCGAGAAGGTCAAGGCATCTACGCTGGATGAGGCTCAAGCGGAGCAATTATTGCTCGACTTTTTGTCGCAGCATGTGCCGGCGGGGAAGTCGCCTTTGTGCGGCAATACCATTAGCCAGGATCGTCGCTTTATGTACGCGTATATGCCGAATCTGGAGCGTTTTTTTCACTATCGGAATCTGGATGTCAGCACGCTGAAGGAATTGGCTCGGCGGTGGGTGCCTGCGGTTTATAAGGGTTTTGAGAAAAAGAGCAAGCATGAGGCGCTGGCGGATATTTATGAGTCTATTGATGAGATGAAGTATTACCGTGAGCATTTTTTGAAGGTTTGAGGTTTTTGGTGCTGCGGCAGGCTTTGGTTCTGAAGCCACCGCGATCCGTCTTGCCACAGGCGCGCCAACCCGATAGGCCGGTCTGGCCGCCTTCGCGTCCAGACTACCCTTCGCCAAGCAGGTCAGGCGGGGCAGTTGGGCAAACTCGCTCCGCTGTGCTCTCTCAAACATGCCCAGCCGACATCTCCCCGCCTGACCTGCTCGGCTCGGCGGCCTCAACGGGTTGGCGCGCCTGTGGCAGGGCGGATCGCGGCTCACAGTGTTTTGTGTTCGCACGGCTCTCGTTTTTTGAGGATTGGGCAAATCTGGTTTGTGTGTTCCGACCTCTACCACTATCCCTGTTCTTATTAGGGGCACCAATATGCAGGCTTATTCCGTTGCTCAGATTCGTCGGGCCGAACAGGTGGCGCAGGGGCAAGGACGGGCCTTGATGCCGTTGGCGGGGGCGGCGGCGGCGCGGTTTGTGGAGGCGCGCTTTGCTGTGGGGGCGGTGGTGTTGGTGCTTGCGGGGCCTGGCTATAATGGTGGTGATGCGCTGGTTGCGGCGACGCGGCTGGCGGCAGCGGGCTATCGTGCGCGGGTTGTGATGCCGAAGGGCTCACACGATTTACCGGCGGACGCGGCTCGGGCGTATGGCGAGTGGCGCGCACAGGGAGGGCAGGAGTCCGCTGTATTACCGGGGACGATTTCCCCTGATGTCGTGATTGACGGGCTTTTTGGCATTGGCTTGAGCCGTGTCTTGGCCGATGAATGGCAAGTCCTAGTCGATGCCGTCAATGCGATGGACAAACCGATATTGGCGCTGGATGTGCCGAGCGGGGTTGATGCAGAAAGCGGGCGTGTTATGGGGCGGCCGATTCGGGCGCGTTGGACATTGTCTTTCATCGCGATCGCACGCGGGCTGACCGTGCCAGGCCCGGGGAGGGATGCGGTGGGCGATCATCATCTGGACACGCTGGATGTGGATATGGCAGCGATCGCCTGATAGATCGTGCATGATGCCAAATCATGTGCCCGTTGCATCAACGATATCCAGGCCGTCCCCCAAATCTCGTATATACCTCATCCGACAGCGGCGTATAGCGCTCGTTGTCTTTGCCTGCTATGGCATCTAGATGCTGTTCCGATGCATCGAACAATTTCCAGTAGATTTGTCCGCAGAGCTCGCGCGCGGCGTGGCCGGGCCATTGGGCGGGCAGCATGGGGACGGGCAATTGCGGGTCGTGCAGAACGATGCGGCGCCAAGTGTGCAGCAACAGCATGCGGGCGGCGAAGGCGTCGGCGGGCGGGGCGGGTTCGTCCAGGAGATTTTCCAATGGGCCAAGTTGACGCGAGAATTGTCGGTATTGTTCGGCCAGTTCGTCCAGATTCCAGCATTGTGGTGCCAGGCTGGCGATAGGCAGGCCGCCTGCGCCGGCCAGATCGCGCCCGGACAGGACGAGAGCCTTGTCGGGAATGCCGAGTTTTTCCAGTATGTCATGGGCAGTCTGGGCGTCGGCCTGGGGGTGGGCAAACAGGCCCGGCGCGATCATGGCAAAGCCCTCCCATTCCAGCTCGCGGCGCAGTTCGGCACGCTCGGACAGGCCGTTATTTCCCAGGCGGGGCAGGGCGACGAGCGTCCAGTCGCCGGTCCACTCGGTCTTGGGGCCCTCATAGATACGCTGTGAGGCGTGCGCGGTGCGTCGGCGCCCCTGGTCGGAGAGCTGATAGAGGCTGCGCCGTCCGTGGCGTTCCGCTTGTAACCACCCCTGAGCGACTAGGCGGAATACGCTGGTGCGCAACAGCCGCTCGTTGATTCCCAGGGGCTCGAGCAGCTCGATGATGCCACCTAACCAGATGGCGCCGCCATGGCAGGCCAGGGCGTCACCCAGCAGGCTGACGCACAGCGATTTGGCGCGTGGCGGGTCGTCTTTGAGTAGTCGGGCGACGTAGCGGCCGAGGGAAGAGGGTGTGTTTGCCATCGAAATCCGGGCCGGATATCAGAATGCTGGACATGATACACATTTTTGATGTGATACAAGAATATCTTTGACAATTGAATTTTTGTATTAAATAATCGATCTTGAACTGAGTCAGATAAATGGCCGGCGGCGGGCTCGAAAGCCCTCATGACCGTACAGGAGACGAATATGTATGCACAGCTAGTCGAAACTGGCGTCAAGCAGGTCCGTGGCGTAGAGGAGCTGTCAGGTCCCGAGCAGGCTTTTCAGCGCCGCGTGGATGATGGTGTGCGTATCGAGCCCCAGGACTGGATGCCTGAGGCGTATCGCAAGACATTGATTCGCCAGATTTCCCAGCACGCGCATTCCGAGATTGTCGGCATGCTGCCCGAGGGCAACTGGATCACGCGGGCGCCATCTCTCAAACGCAAGGCGATCCTGCTGGCCAAGGTGCAGGATGAGGCGGGGCATGGTTTGTATCTATACAGTGCGGCCGAGACGCTGGGCGTCTCGCGTGATGAGTTGGTCGATGACCTGCTGACGGGGCGCGCAAAGTATTCCAGCATTTTCAATTACCCCACGTTGTCGTGGGCGGATATCGGCATGATCGGGTGGCTGGTGGATGGTTCTGCCATCATCAACCAGATCCCGCTGTGCCGTTGTTCATATGGGCCTTACGCGCGTGCCATGGTGCGGGTCTGTAAGGAAGAGTCCTTTCATCAACGGCAGGGCTATGACCTGTTGATGCAGATGTGCCTGCACGGCACGTCCGAGCAAAAAGCGATGTGTCAGGATGCGCTGAATCGCTGGTGGTGGCCGGCGTTGATGATGTTTGGTCCGTCCGACGCGGATTCGCCGAACAGTGCGCAATCGATGGCATGGAAGATCAAGCTCTTTTCCAACGATGAACTGCGCCAGAAAATGGTGGATCAGACGGTGCCGCAGGCGGAGTATCTGGGGCTGACCGTGCCCGATCCGGATTTGAAATGGAATGCAGAACGCGGTCATTACGATTTTGGCGAGATTGATTGGTCCGAGTTTTATGCGGTAATCAAGGGTAATGGTCCTTGCAATCGCGAACGCTTGGCAGCGCGTCAAAAAGCGCACGAAGAGGGTGCTTGGGTACGTGAAGGTCTGGTGGCTTACGCAGACAAACAAGCGCAACGCAAGGCGGCGTGAGTCGATCGCGCGTTTCGATCGCTGAAAAGCCTTGATGAGCCGCTGGCGCCACGTCACGGAATACGGCGAGAGACCAACGGCATAGACCGTTCAGCGAAATCGTTAGGACTGCACAGCACAGTATGGATTTTTCAGATCGGGATCGATGTCCTGGCCTGACAGAAAAGGTAAGCATCATGAGCAAAGAATGGCCATTGTGGGAGGTCTTTATTCGTAGTCAGCACGGCCTGGCGCACAAGCATGTGGGTAGTTTGCATGCATCGGATGCCGAGATGGCTATCAATCATGCGCGGGACGTGTATACCCGTCGCAATGAGGGGCTGAGCATCTGGGTCGTGCGTGCTGCCGATATTGTGGCGAGCAGCCCTGCTGATAAAGAGCCGCTGTTTGATCCAGCAAATAACAAGGTCTATCGGCATCCCACGTTTTTTCCGATGCCCGATGAAATCAAGCACATGTGAATGACGGTGGATATGGACAAGTCTTTTTTTGAATATCTGCTGCGCATGGGCGATACGACGTTGATTTTGTCGCAACGCCTGTCCGAATGGTGTGGCCATGGGCCGGCATTGGAAGAGGACCTGGCATTGACCAACACCGCGTTGGATCTGTTGGGACAGGCACGTATGTGGTTGACCTTGGCGGGCGAGATCGAGGGCGCCGGCCGTGACGAGGATGCATTGGCTTATCTGCGCCATGCGCACGAGTTTCGTAATCTGATCCTGGTCGAGCGTCCCAATGGTCATTATGGCGACACGCTGGCGCGTCAGTTTTTCTTTGACGTGTGGCATTATTTTCTGCTGCAGCGTTTAATGCAATCCAGTGATGAGCGCATCGCTGCGATTGCCGAGAAATCGCTGAAAGAGGTCACGTATCACGTGCGCCGTTCGTCGGATCTGGTGGTGCGTTTGGGCGATGGTTCGGATGTAAGCCACACCAAGATGCAAGACGCGATCAATAATGCGTGGCGTTATACGGGCGAATTGTTTGTCGATGACGATATCGATCTCGATATGATCGAGCGAGGGGTTGCCTGCGAGCTCGCGACGCTGCGCACGCCGTGGCTGGCGCATGTGCGCGAAGTGCTGGATGAGGCCACGTTGACTATGCCGGCCGAAGGTGATGCGGATCATGTGGCGTATCAGGGCGGCCGTCAGGGTAGGCATACCGAGGCACTGAGCTATGTGCTCGCGGAAATGCAATCCATCCCGCGTGCGTATCCGGGAGCGGTGTGGTGAATAAGCGCATAGTTGACCCGCCGAGCCGAGTAGCGGCTGCTGCATCGCATAGTCAACGCGTGATAACACCGTTGAGTCGAGTAATGGGAAGGTCGTCTGAACAAGACGCGGCAGCACCGTCAGGTCATGACGTAACCGATGCACCTAACCACAAGGCAAGCGAATCCCCTACACAAGCCGACGCGGTGTCAGCAAGCCAAATCATGACGTGGCTGGAAAGTGTCCCCGACCCGGAAATCCCAGTGTTATCCGTGGTCGATCTGGGTGTCGTTCGAGAGGTGGTATGGGACGATGAAATCTGTGTGGTCACTATCACACCGACCTATTCGGGCTGCCCTGCGATGCGCGAGATATCCGAGGATATCCAGCACACGTTGGCGAGCCACGGCGTGAACCTGGTCCGTATCCAGACGCGATTGTCTCCGGCGTGGACCACCGATTGGATGAGCGAGCGCGGGCGTGCAGCCTTAAAGGGCTATGGTATCGCCGCGCCGGCCGAGCGCGCGATTGATATCTCCGGCATTAGCCGGCGCGCGGCCGCGCCGTTAGTGGTGTGCCCGCATTGCGGTTCCTCTGCGACGCGATTGGTCAGTCATTTTGGCTCGACCTCATGCAAGGCGCTATACCGCTGCAGCGCCTGCCGTGAGCCATTCGACTATTTCAAAACGCATTGAACGAGGCTGTGTCGCGTTATGCCCCTGTGCGTCAAACATTCAGCGCAATGCCGTATCACATCATGAACTTGCTTTCGAAACACTTTGAACAGTACTGCTTCGCATCATGAGTCAGACGCCATTTCATTCTTTGAAAGTTGCCTCGGTGGCGCGCAATACCCGCGACGCCGTGGTGGTGACTTTCGATTTGCCTGAACCGCTGCAGTCGCAATTCGCTTTCCGTCCTGGCCAATATTTGACGCTGCGTACCGAGTTGGATGGCGAGGAGCTGCGCCGTTCTTATTCGATCTGTTCGGCACCCGATGATGGTGTGTTGCGCGTGGCGATTAAAAAGGTAGATGAAGGTGTTTTTTCCAGCTGGGCCAATCATGAGTTGCAACCTGGCCAGATGTTGGAAGTCATGCCGCCGGCGGGAAATTTCACGGTAGATTTCGCGCCGGACAATCATCGCCACTACGTGGCCTTTGCCGTGGGAAGTGGCATCACGCCCGTGTTTTCTTTGGTCAAAACGGCCTTGTCGTCCGAACCAAACAGCCGATTTACCTTGTTTTTCGGCAATCGCGCCTCGTCGTCGGTGTTGTTCCGCGAGGAAATCGAAGATCTGAAAAACCGTTATATGGATCGGTTTTCGCTGGTGTACATCATGAGCCGCGAGAGCCAGGACATTGAATTGTTCAACGGCCGCTTGGATGGCGACAAGGTTGATCAACTGCTGTCGGCATGGATGCCGGCCGATGATATTGATTACGCCTTTGTCTGCGGCCCGCACACCATGATCGAGAGCGTGGTGCAGCATTTGCAAGATCGCGGTATCCCGAAAACGCACATCAAGTTTGAATTGTTCGGCGCACCAACTGGGCCGCGTTCGTTGCGATCCGGCCGTGATGCGCCGACGGCGCCAGGGAAAGGGCAATGCGAGATCACCGTCGTGCAAGACGGTCATAGCCGCAGCTTTGTTGTCGAGAAAAATAAAGACAGCGTGTTGGATGCCGCGCTTGAGCAGGGCATTGAACTGCCGTATTCCTGCAAGGGCGGTGTGTGTTCAACCTGCCGCTGCAAGGTCATCGAAGGTGAGGTCGATATGGATGCCAATTTCGCGCTAGAAGACTACGAGGTCGCGCGCGGTTTTGTGCTCAGCTGTCAGAGCTTTCCCGTCAGCGATCGCCTCGTGTTGGATTTTGATCAAGAAACCTGAAAACGAATTTATCCGGAGACTGCACGTGTCAGTAGACGCCAATACCCCAGGAACACCCCAATCCGAGAACACCAAGCCTCACGCCTCGCGCGAGGATTTTTTTGAGCGCCATCAGCCGGTGCTTGAGCGTGCCCTGGCAGCTGCTGCCGAGCGTGGCTACTGGAGCCCGTTTGCCGAGTCTCCCAGCCCGCGCAATTATGGAGAAACTGCGAACGATGATGGACGTGCCGCGTTTGAGGCGCTGCGTGGCAAGCCGTTTCCGCTAACACTGAGCGGGGCCGACGGCACGGTAGGTGATGAGCAATCTCCCTATGGATTCGCGTTGGATATTACTTATCCCCACGTGCCCGTATCGGTATTGACGCAATCCGCTGCACAGGCGTCTGAGTCCTGGCGCCGCGCCGGCCCGCGCACCTGGGTAGGCGTGTCGCTGGAAATTTTGTCGCGCTTGAATAAGCGCAGTTTCGAGATCGCCTATGCGGTCCAGCATACGACGGGACAGGCCTTTATGATGGCCTTTCAGGCTGGCGGCCCGCATGCGCAGGATCGCGGGCTGGAGGCGGTTGCCTATGCGTGGCAGGAAATGGCGCGCATTCCGGGCGTGGCGTTGTGGGAAAAACCGCAAGGGAAAAACGATCCCATCAAAATGGAAAAACGGTTTACGGTCGTGCCACGTGGCACGGCGCTGGTGATAGGATGCTCGACCTTTCCGACGTGGAACGGGTATCCCGGCTTGTTTGCCAGTCTGGCGACTGGCAACGTCGTCATCGTCAAGCCGCACCCCGGTGCGATTCTCCCATTGGCTATTACAGTGCAGGTTGCGCGCGAGGTGCTGGCTGAGGCAGGCTTTGATCCCAATGTCGTGCAACTGGCCGCCCATGCCGCGGGCGACGAGTCGGCCCAGCAACTCGCTCAGGATCCCAGCGTCAAAATCATCGACTTTACCGGCAGCAGCGCCAACGGTAATTGGCTGGAGCAAAACGCGCGTCAGGCACAGGTCTATACGGAAAAGGCCGGCGTGAACCAAGTCATCATCGATTCTGCCGAGGATCTCAAAGGCGTGGTGCGTAACCTGGCATTTTCCTTGGCGCTGTATTCCGGCCAGATGTGCACGGCGCCGCAGAATATCTACGTGCCGCGCGATGGTATCCAGACAGCCGAGGGCCATGTCAGTTTCGACGAGGTGGCGGCAGCATTGGGGACAGCATTGACCAAACTGTGCGCCGATCCAGTCAAGGCGGTCGAATTCACGGGTGCGATTCAGAACGAGGGTGTCCTTAGCCGCATCGCGCAGGCACGTGTGCTGGGTCTGCCGATCGTGGTCGACAGCCAGGCATTGGCGCACCCCCAGTTCGAAGGTGCTCGCGTACACACGCCGTTGTTGTTGCGCGCCGAGGCGGGCAACCCCGAAATCAGCAAAGAATGGTTCGGGCCGATTGCCTTTGTCGTGGCGACGGACTCGACGGAGCACAGTATTGCGCTCGCGCGCGATAGCGTGATCAAGAACGGGGCATTGTCCTTTTCGGCGTACACCACGGATGAGGCGGTCGCCGATCGCATTCAGGACGCCGCCGAGGTGTCCGGTGTGGCGTTGTCGTTGAATTTGACCGGCGCGGTGTTTGTGAATCAGACTGCAGCATTCAGTGATTTTCACGGCACAGGGGCAAATCCCGCCGCGAATGCGGCATTGTCGGATTCGGCCTTTGTATCGAACCGCTTTCGCGTGGTGCAGACGCGCCGTCACATTTAATCGTCATTAGGAAGCCAACTTCATGTCTTACCAGAACATCGTGTTCGATCTGTCCGGTGGTATCGCGCGTTTGACCCTGAATCGCCCGGAGAAACTCAACAGCTTTACCGCGACCATGCATGGCGAGGTGGCTGATGCATTGACACGAGTCGAGAAGGAGGGCGCGCGCGTGCTGGTGTTGACCGGCGCCGGGCGTGGGTTCTGCGCTGGACAGGACCTGAGCGAGCGTCAAATGGCAGCCGATGGCATTCCCCCTGATCTGGGTATGACCGT